>Ga0180219_1000090_pt1 | contig 113006 bp, 91 predicted proteins | sample eDN3rd30CBELigMG_FD_151338 | JGI IMG/M metagenome (GOLD analysis project Ga0180219, IMG submission 151338) | Enriched Miracle-Growth compost microbial communities from Emeryville, California, USA - eDNA 3rd pass 30_C BE-Lig MG (version 2)... ...
CCGGTCGGGCTACGCCCGCCCTCCGCCGCACGCAGCGCAAGGCCATCCTCAACAAACCAGCATCATATCCGATAAGGGGGTCCCTCTTCGACGCCGATCGGGGGTCCCTTTTGCGCGCCGATTGACAGCCTATGACGACCTCGGGCGGCGGGCGAGCGTGACGTTCGGCAACGGCAGCGTGCAGAGCTTTGCATACGACAGCGGATCGCAGCTGACGACACTGACGAACAACCTCGGCGGCAGCGCGACGACGCACGATCTGACGCAGACGTTCACTTACAACCCGGCAGGCCAGATCGCGAGCGTGGCGCGGAGCAACGATGCCTATGCGTGGCTGGGGCATTACAACGTCGACCGCAGTTATGTAATCAATGGGCTGAACCGGATCATGAATGTGGGTTCGACCGCGTTCAGCTATGACGGCCGCGGCAACCTGACCAACGATGGGACGAACGCTTTCACCTACACCGCCGAAAATCTGCTGAAGACAGGTCCCGGAAGCGCGACGCTCGCCTATGATCCGCTCGGGCGGCTTTACCAGACGGTCGGCGGCGGCGTGACGACGCGGTTCCAGTATGACGGCATCGACCTGATCGCCGAATATGATGCCAGCAACGCGGTGCAGCGGCGCTATGTCCACGGCCCCGGCATCGACAACCCGATCGTGTGGTACGAAGGCAGCGCGGTCAGCAGCAGCACGCGCCGGTTCCTGATGGCCGACGAGCGCGGCAGCGTGGTGAGCATCACCGACAGCGCCGGGGCGACGCTCCATATCAACGCCTACGACGAATATGGCATCCCCGCGCCGGGCAACCTCGGGCGGTTCGGCTACACCGGGCAGACGTGGCTGCCCGAAGTCGGCATGTGGTATTACAAGGCCCGCATCTACTCGCCCACCCTCGGGCGGTTCATGCAGACCGATCCCATTGGATATGCCGATGGCATGAACTGGTACAATTATGTTGGCAGTGATCCGGTGAATTTTACCGATCCACTCGGGCTTAGAAACATTACGTGCTACTCGAACGGAAAATGTTATGATGAAAACGGCAACGAGGTTGACCCGAATAGTCGGTTAGGATCTGGTGACACGGTGACAACCGAGGGTGGGGTTTGGACATCCGATGGTCAGGGCGGTGGCACCTTCGTCGGTAGCATCGTTGTGACCGCACAAAAAAGTACAAGTCCGGGCTTGCTAACACGGATAGGTCGAGGGCTGGGTTTGATAGACCGAGAAGGTGGGCCGCAAAAGGAAAAGGGGTCGTCAGTTTTGGACTGCCTCGTATCCACCGGCAAAGAACATGGGGGATCGCTTGCGCTTGATGTCACTGGCGTAGGACTTTCGCTCGCGCCTGGAGCCAAGGCAGCGGTAGCTCTCGGAGGTCTGGGGCTAGGGGCTGCTACTATGACTAAAAGCGCCGTCGACGCCGACCCAGTGGGCTTTGGCGCAGGCGTCACTACTTATGGGTTTGCTGCCTCTGGCATGGAAGCCTCGCGACTTTCCACGGCAGCCGCGACACCTCTCGCTAGGAATATCGCAGGAAGTGTTCCGGTGGTTGGGACCATTCTAGCTGTCGGGGCTTTGGCGTACGATGGCTACAAGGCATACGAAAGCTACAATCAGTGCCGAGCCGGTCAGTGAGCGGGGTCAATAAGGTTGTTCCTGAAGTTTTAAGTAGGAAAGACGGCCTTATAATAGCCGCCCTATTTATCCCGTTCATTTTTGCATGGAACTCGTCGTTTGGCCTTATGATTTTCGGATCATGCGTTGCGGTTTCTTCTGTGTCTATTGCATATCGTCGTTTTAAAAATAGACGGTGGCTTTGGCTGTCGATTATATTATTTTTATGCGTTCACGTTTTGATAATTTTCGGGGTTCGTGATAGATTTGATTTTCGATTTTCGATAATTATCCTTCCGATATTTCTTTTAGACTTTATCGGGATGTCCTGCGTATTGTCTGCGATAGGTAATCGATTTGAAGAAGAAGCCGCAAAATGATGAGGAGATTGTGGTCACCGCTCCCAAGACGCTTGGTCAGTGCGCGGCCGATCAGCTAGGTTTAGGGTCAGGACTCATTGATCAGAGCCAGAAGATGACGGTAGCGGCGAGGGCTACGGCGGAGAAGAAGGCCTTCGGGCAGCGATCGTAGCGGGTTGCGACCCGCCTCCAGTCCTTGAGGCGACCGAACATGATCTCGATGCGGTTGCGGCGTTTGTAGCGACGCTTGTCGTATTTGACGGCCTTGTTCCGTATTTTTCGGCCCAGGATGCAGGGCGGGATTACGGATTACGGTGACAGTTTACTTTACCCCTAAATTCCCGCGAGCCAGATCGCGAGCGCGACGCGGAGCAACGACGCTTACGCCTGGCTGGGGCAGTACAATGTCGACCGAGCCTATATCGCCGACGGACTGAACCGGATCATGGTAGATGATGCGTTATAGAGGTTTTGGTCCGGGCATTCCGATCCTCCATGGTGTGACCGTCATAAGTCCACCAAAGAGGGCTCCCCGATCGTTTGGTACGAGGACAGCACGACACAGCGGTTCATAATGGCCGACGCGCGGCGCGGCAGCCTCGTGAGCATCACCGACAGGCTTGGCTACCCTTGGCCCTTTTCATATAGAGATCATCACTGAATTATAACAATGGTGTGCCCGGGAAGGCCGGGATCTCGCCGGTGCGGGTTAACGATAGGATGAGATCCCGGCCTTCGCCGGGATGACGATCTGTAATGTCAGAGAGGAGGGTGCAAGTTGGAAAGGCTCACGCTAGACACGCCCTAGCCATGCGACCCGAAATCCTCAACCCGCTCTTTGCCGCGCTGACCGATCTCAAGGGTGTAGGGCCGCAGCTCGCCAAGCCGCTGGCCCGGCTGGGGCTCGAACGCGTGATCGACGTGCTGTTCCACCTGCCGACGGGGCTCATCTCGCGCGTTCCGGTCGAGCGGCTCGATCAGGCGCAGCCGGGCCAGACGATCATCGTCGACCTGACCGCGCAGGACTATCGCTCCGGCCGGTCCCCGCGCGCACCCTTCGGGGTCGAGGCGGTCGACCGCGCGGGCGATCACGTCCGGCTCGTCTATTTCGGCCGCACTTCCGGCCTTGCGCGCAAGCTGTTTCCGCTGGGGGAGGCGCGCCGCGTGTCGGGGCGGCTCGACCTTTACGGCGACATGCGCCAGATCGTCCATCCCGATCATGTCGCCGAGCCCGGCGACGAGGGCGCTATCGCGGCCCACGAACCCGTCTATCCGCTGACCGAGGGGCTGACCAACGCGCGGCTGTCGCAGCTCGCGGCGGTGGCGCTCGACCGGCGGCCCGAGCTTGCCGAGTGGATCGACGCGCCGCTGCTCGCCTCGCGAAACTGGCCCGTATGGCGCGAGGCGATGGAGCGCGCGCACGCCAGCCCGCGCGACGAGGCGGCGCGCGACAGGCTCGCCTATGATGAGATTTTCGCGAGCCAGGTCGCGCTGATGCTGATCCGGCAGGGCCTGCGTACCCGCAAGGGCCGGGCGATCCGCGGCGACGGCCGGCTGACCGATGCGCTCCGGCTGCCCTTCGGCCTCACCGGCGCGCAGGAGCGCGTCGGGCGCGAGATCGCGGGCGACATGGCGCAGGACGTGCCGATGCTGCGGATGCTGCAGGGCGACGTCGGGTCGGGCAAGACGCTCGTCGCGCTCCGCGCGATGCTCGCGGCGGTCGAGGCGGGGACGCAGGCGGCGCTGCTCGCCCCGACCGAAATCCTCGCGCGCCAACATCATGCGACCTTGCAGGCTATGCTCGCGGGTCTCCCGGTCAACCTCGCGATCCTCACCGGCCGCGACAAGGGGAAGGTTCGCGAATCGACGCTGATGGGGCTGACCGACGGCAGCATCGACATTCTCGTCGGCACCCACGCGATCTTTCAGGAGGCGGTGCAGTATCGTGACCTGTCGCTCGTCGTTGTCGACGAGCAGCACCGCTTCGGCGTCGCGCAGCGGCTGATGCTCACCGGCAAGGGCGCCCGTCCGCCGCATCTGCTGGTGATGACCGCGACCCCGATCCCGCGCACCCTGCAACTCGCCAATCATGGCGAGATGGACGTGTCGCGGATCGACGAGATGCCGCCGGGGCGCACTCCGGTCGATACGCGCGTCGTCTCGGTCGACCGGCTCGATGAAGTGGTGGGCGGTCTCGAACGCCATCTCGCGGGCGGCGCGCAGGCCTATTGGGTCTGTCCGCTGGTCGCGGAGAGCGAGACGAGCGAACTCGCGGCGGCCGAGGACCGCGCGGCGCTGCTGCGCGAACGCTTCGGCGCCGACCGGGTCGGGCTCGTCCATGGCCGGATGAAGGGGCCGGACAAGGATGCGGTGATGGCGCGCTTTCAGGCGGGCGAGATCGGCGTCCTTGTCGCGACGACGGTGATCGAGGTCGGGGTCGATGTCCCCGCCGCCAGCCTGATGATCGTCGAACATGCCGAAAATTTCGGCCTCGCCCAGCTCCACCAGCTCCGCGGCCGCGTCGGGCGCGGCACGGCGAAATCGGTGTGCCTGCTGCTGCGCTCGCAGGCACTCTCCGAAACCGCGCGCGAGCGACTGGCGCTGATGCGCGAGACGAACGACGGTTTTGTGATCGCCGAAAAGGATCTCGAACTGCGCGGCGGTGGCGAGCTTCTGGGGCTCAAGCAATCGGGCGACGCCGACTATCGCCTCGCGACCCCCGAGCAACTCGTGCGCCTGCTCCCCGTCGCCCACGACGACGCGCGCCTGTTCGTCGAGCGCGACGGCGGCATGGACGGCCCGCGCGGCGAGGCGGTGCGCCTCTGTCTCTACCTGTTCGAACGCGACGCCGCCGTGCCGTTGTTGCGGAGTGGGTAAAGCGTCGTCAGTTGAGGTCGCCTCTCGCGCCCATGGCGCGGATCATCGGCAGATAGTCCTCGACCCCGATCATCCGGTCGAACTGGACGCCGGTCTTGCCGCCCAGCGACCAGATGACCTTGGCGGTGATCCGGCCGACGATCGGCATGCGAAAGATGACGAGATCGCCGGGTTCGAGCCCGCGTTCGTACCGCATCAGCAGGCCGTCGGCGCTGATGTTGACGCAGGTGCACATCTCCTGCCGCCCGTCGGGCAGCACGAAGGGCAGGCGGCAATACACATCGCTGCGGGGCGAGAGCCGCTGGTCGAGGCCGACATAATTGGCCTTGTTCGTATCGATCTTGCGCATCGTTCTGGCCTTGCTGGTCTGGCCGGCCAGGATCGACTCGATTCCTCAATTATCGGTAAACGCTCATCGGGTGACGAGGCCGTGCCGCTTGGCGCCCAGGCTCACCGGTACCGGCTCGGCGGCGGGCCGGATCAGGTGATGCGGGTCGCGGATCACCGCGCCGTCCACCTTCACTGCGCCCTCGTCGAGCTTGCGCCGCGCCTCCTTGTTCGACGCAGCAAAGCCCAGTTCGCGCAGCGCGTCGAGGATACGCAGCCCCTCCGCCGGCGCCGCGACCTGCGGCAGATCGCCGCCGATATGCCCTTTTTCAAAGGTTTGCGCTGCGGTCTCGGTGGCGGTGCGCGCCGCTTCGGCGCCGCGGCACATCGCCGTCGCCTCGTTCGCGAGGATCTTCTTCGCCTCGTTGATCTCCGCGCCTTCGAGCGTTTCCAGCCGCGAGATCTCGTCCAGCGGAAGGTCGGTGAACAGCCGCAGGAAGCGTCCGACGTCGCGGTCGTCGCTGTTGCGCCAATATTGCCAGTAGTCAAAATGGGACAGGTGATCGGCGTTGAGCCACACCGCGCCGGCGGCGGTCTTGCCCATCTTGGCACCCGCGGCGGTGGTCAACAGCGGGGTGGTGACGCCGTAAAGCTCGGCGCCGTCCATCCGGCGCCCCAGTTCGACGCCGTTGACGATATTGCCCCACTGGTCCGACCCGCCCATCTGCAACCGCACGCCCATCGCTTTCGACAGATGGCGGAAGTCATAGCCCTGCAGGATCATGTAATTGAATTCGAGAAAGGTCATCGGCTGCTCGCGGTCGAGCCGCAGCCTGACCGAATCGAACGTCAGCATCCGGTTGATCGTGAAATGGGTGCCCACTTCCTGCAGCAACTCGATATAACCGAGCTGGCCGAGCCAATCGTGATTATTGACCATCACCGCGTCGGTCGGTCCGTCGCCGAAGGTCAGGAAGGGTTCGAAGATGGTGCGGATCGACGCGATATTCGCCTCGATCGTCGCATCGTCCAGCATCTTGCGGCTCTCGTCGCGTCCCGTGGGATCGCCGATCCGCGTCGTTCCGCCGCCCATCAGCACCACGGGCTTGTGCCCCGCCTGCTGGAGCCGGCGCAGCAGCATGATCTGGACCAGGCTGCCGACATGCAGGCTGGGCGCGGTCGCGTCGAAGCCGATATAGCCGGGCACGATCTGCTTCGCCGCGAGGGCATCGAGCCCTTCCGCGTCGGTCATCTGGTGGATATAGCCTCGCTCGTCGAGCAGGCGCAGCAGGTCGGATTTATAGGTGGTCATAGCGCGCGGGCGCTTAGCATGGGGATCGGGCTTTGGGTAGCATGCGCAGGAGTCTCGTCGGTCATCCCGGAAATCCGGCGCGTGCCGTCCGGGCCGTGTCGGTCGATGTCGAGCATTCGCCCGCGTCGGGTTTCGCGCTTCGCTTCATGGTCGAAGGCGAGATCGACCGGATCCTGTTGCCGCGAGGGGAGGGCGCGCTCGCCGTCGCGGACCGCGGTACGGACGGCCTGTGGCAGAGCAGTTGCTTCGAGCTCTTCCTCGCCGACGAAGGGCATCCGCGCTACACCGAATTCAACTATGCCCCCGACGGGCGCTGGGCTTGTTACCATTTCGACGACTATCGCACCTTGCTCGCCCCCGACGACATGCTGGCGCCGCGGGCCATGTCCGCGGAGCGCGAGGCCGCGCACTACGCGTTTCGCGTCGAACCCGGCATCCTTCCGGCAGTGCGCACGAAGCTCGCCCTCTCCGCCGTGATCGAGGAAACCGATGGCACGAAATCCTACTGGGCACTTTGTCACCCGCCCGGCAAGCCCGATTTCCATCATCCCGATTGCTTTGCGCTGACGCTTGGGGCACCGGACGGAGCATGACCCTGTCCTTCGGCATCGACCGCCTGCTCGCCGAGCCCGATCTGTGCAAGCCGCTCGAAGGGCGGCGCGTCGCGCTGCTCGCGCATCCCGCGTCGGTCACCGCCGACCTGACCCACGGCCTCGACGCGCTGGTCGCGGCGAGGGTGAACGTCACCGCAGTCTTCGGGCCGCAGCATGGCGTGCGCGGCGACCTTCAGGACAATATGATGGAGTCGCCCGACTTCACCGATCCGACCTATGGCATGCCGGTATTCAGCCTCTATGGCGAGGTCCGCCGGCCGACCGGCCAGTCGATGCACACGTTCGACGTGATGCTGGTCGATCTTCAGGATCTCGGCTGCCGCATCTACACCTATGTCACGACCTTGCTCTACATGTTGGAGGCCGCGGCGCAGCATGGCAAGGCAGTGTGGGTGCTCGACCGGCCCAATCCCGCCGGCCGCCCGGTCGAGGGAACGCGATTGCGCGCGGGATGGGAGAGCTTCGTCGGCGCCGGGCCAATGGTGATGCGCCACGGCCTGACAATGGGCGAGATGGGGCATTGGTTCATCCGCCATTTCGGGTTCGACGTCGATTATCGCGTGATCGAGATGGAGGGGTGGGACCCCGACGCCGCGCCCGGTTACGGCTGGCCGCCCGAACGCGCATGGATCAACCCCAGCCCGAACGCCGCCAACGTCAACATGGCGCGCGCTTATGCCGGGACGGTGATGGTCGAGGGCGCGACCCTGAGCGAGGGCAGGGGCACGACGCGCCCGCTCGAACTGTTCGGCGCCCCCGATATCGACGCCCGCGCGGTCATCGCCGAGATGCATCGCCTCGCGCCCGAATGGCTCGGCGGCTGCAAGCTGCGCGACATCTGGTTCCAGCCGACCTTCCACAAGCATGTCGGCCAACTGAGCAGCGGCGTCCATATCCATGCCGAGGGGCCGTGGTACGACCCTGCCGCCTTCCGGCCGTGGCGCGTGCAGGCGCTGGGGTTCAAGGCGATCCGCAGTCTCTACCCGGATTATCCGATCTGGCGGGGCAAGGATTTCCAATATGAATATACCGACGATGTGCTCGCGATCGACGTGATCAACGGCTCGCCGCTGTTGCGCGAGTGGGTCGACGATGCAGGCGCCGAACCGGGCGATCTCGACGCGCTGGCGGTGCCCGACGAAGCGGGCTGGCGCGAAGAGGTTGCCGATCTGCTGCTCTATCGCGGCGAATGAGGATGGGGAGATGAGGATGCACCGGCGGACATTTCTGGGCGCGACCGCGATCGGCGGGCTCGCTGCCGGCCTGCCTGCGGCAAGCTGGGCGGCCGATGAATTCGCGAATTTGCCGAACATGGCGAAGGACGCACAGCCGATCGGCTCCGCGGAGCGTCAGGCACGGCTGGCCAAGGCCACCGCGCTGCTGCGTGACAACGCCATGGACGCGCTGCTGATCGAGCCCGGCGCCAGCCTCATCTATTTCACCGGCGTCCGCTGGGGACGGAGCGAGCGGCTGACCGCCGCGGTGCTGACCCGCGAGGGCGAGGTGGCGATCGTCACCCCCTTCTTCGAGGAACCGTCGGTGCGCGAAAGCCTGGGCGTGGAGGCCGAGGTGCTGACCTGGGACGAGGACGAGAATCCGCTCGCGGCGGTCGCGGCGTGGCTCGGCAAGCGCGGGCTGACCAAAGGCCGCGTCGGCGTCGAGGAAACGGTGCGCTATTTCGCGGTCGACGGGCTCGAAAAGGCGATGCCGGACGTCACCGTCGTCAACGGAGCGCCGGTCGTCCGCGGCTGCCGCATGATCAAGTCGGCGGCCGAGATCGCGCTGATGCAACTTGCGACCGACATCACCATGGCCGCCTATCGCTACACCGCGCCGCGGGTTCAGGCGGGGATGACGCGCGCCGACGTCGGTGCGCTCATGAACGGCGCGACGAAGGCGCTCGGCGGGTCGCCCGAATTCGCGCTGGTGCTGCTCGGCGAGGCGAGCGCCTACCCGCACGGCAGCGGCCAGCCGCAGATGGTGCGGCCGGGGGAGGTGGTGCTGATGGATTGCGGCTGCAACGTCCACGGCTATCAGTCCGACGTGTCGCGAAGCTGGGTCCACGGCACCGCGACCGCGCGCCAGCGGCAGGTGTGGGAGCAGATGCGGCAGGGCCAGCTCGTCGCCTTCGCGGCGGCGAAGGTCGGCACGCCGGCGGGGCAGGTCGACGACGCGGTGCGCAGCTATTACGAAAGGCTCGGCTACGGCCCCGGCTACAAGCTTCCCGGCACCTCGCACCGCACCGGCCACGGCATCGGGCTCGACGGGCACGAGCCGGTCAATCTGGTGCGCGGCGAGACGGTACGACTCGCGCCCGGCATGTGCTTCTCGAACGAACCCGGCATCTATATCCCCGGCGAATTCGGCATCCGCATCGAGGACTGCTTCCACATGACCGAAAGCGGCCCGGTGTGGTTCAGCAAGCCGCCGGTGTCGTTCGACGATCCGATCGGCTGATCGTCCGTCAGTCGCGGCGGGGCTGGGAGCCGTCTTCCAGCCCTCGCGGCCGCTGCACCAGGCTGACCAGCACGAACGAGATGATCATCAGCAGATACCAGCTGCCGAGCTTCTCCACCCCGACCATGTGCCAGCCGTTCTGCTGGCTGGGGTAGGTCCAGGCGCGGGCGAAGGTGCCGATATTCTCGGCGAACCAGATGAACAGCGCGACGAGCGCCCAGCCGACGAGCAGCGGCATGCGGCGGTGGACATGCAGCGGGCGGAACCACACCCGACAGCGCCAGAACAGCAGCGCGGTCGCCGCGAAGAGCAGCCAGCGGACGTCGGGCAGCCAGTGGTGGGCGAAGAAATTGACATAGATCGCCGCGGCAAGCGCCCAGGTCGTCCAGACGGGTGGATAATGGGTGTAGCGGAAATCGAAGATGCGCCAGACGCGGGCGATATAGCTACCGACCGCGGCATACATGAAGCCGGAGAAGAGCGGCACTGCGCCGATATGCAGCAGGCTCGCCTCGGGATATTGCCACGATCCGGCGGCGGTCTTGAACAGTTCCATCACCGTGCCGACGATGTGGAAGATCAGGATCACCACCGCCTCGCGCGGCGTTTCCAGCCGGAAGAGGAGCATTCCCAGTTGGATCAGCACCGCGCCGATGGTGAGCGCGTCATAGCGGTGGACCGGCGCATCCGCCGGCCACAGGAAATGCGTCGTGAGCAGCAGCGCCAGCATCAGCGCGCCGAACAGGCACGCCCAGCCCTGCTTGAAGCCGAAGACGAGGAATTCGAGGAACCAGCCGCGCGGCCCCGGCTCGACCGCCATCGCCTCGAGCCGCGTACGGACCCGGTAGAAGCGCGAATGGGCGCGGCGCGGCTCAGACATGGACGGCGACCAGCGCGATCAGCGACGCGGCGGGGAGCAACAGCGCCTGCGCCAGGATCGTCCCTGCAAGGCGGCTCAGCGAGATGAGCGTGATCGCGCGGCGGAAATCGGCCTCGCCGACCTGCCCCTCGACCGCGTCGTCGGTCATCACCGAAAGCTGCGGGTCGATGAAGGCGAAGAGCAGGATGGTCGCGAAACCGTTAATGAGCGCCGACAATTGCGAGGCGGTGACCCGATATTCGGGGGCGAGATAGCCGGCGTAGAGCGACGCGACGACCCCGACGGCGAGCAGCGACTGCGCCAGGCAATTGGCGATCAGCACGCCCCAGCCGATCCCCTGCGGCATGTGCCAGCCCTTGAGATGCGCGAGGCCGGGAAGGCGCAGCGACCGGCGCAGCGTGCGCAGCCCGCCCGGGCTCGCGGCCTTGAGCGCCAGCTTCGTCGTCGAGCGATTGTCCTGATACCAGCCGATCGCCGCCGCGAACATGCGCTGCCCGGTCGGGACGAGCAGGATGCCGACCAGCGTCGCGACACTCGCCGCGGCGAGGACGAACTGCATGTCGACGAACAGCGATGCGCCGCTGCCGTCGTGGATTCGCGTCTCGATCCGCTTGGCGAGGAAGGGCCCAAGAAAGCTGTTCGATGTGCGCGAGAAAAGGACGAGTATGTTGAACAGCGCGAACGACATGGCGATCCGCCGCGTCCGCACCCCCGCGATCCGCGCGGCGTAGGCGAGCGCGCCGATCAGGTTGATGAAACCGGTGAGCAGGAGGATGGTGACGAGGGGGAGGTCGATCATGGCGGGCGTCCAGGACAAGGACTCAGGGAATCCGTTCGCATCGAGCGAAGTCGAGATGCCCATCGGCAGCGCGCACCTGCGGGGTGTCTCGACTTCGCTCGACACGAACGGGATTAGGGGATCGGCCCGGCCGCGTCACGGCGAAACCGCTCGGGCGCTCCGTCAATGCTTCCGCGTCAGCTCGCGCATCGCGTCGTCGAGGCCGGCCAGCGTCAGCGGATACATGCGGTCGTTCATCAGCTGTTTGATCATCTTGACCGACTGGGTGTAGCTCCAATGCGCCTCGGGCACCGGGTTCAGCCACACCGCGGCGGGATAGACGTTGGTCATCCGCTGCAGCCACACCGCGCCCGCTTCCTCGTTGAAATGTTCGACGCTGCCGCCCGGATGGCTGATCTCATAGGCGCTCATCGACGCGTCGCCGACGAATACCAGTTTGTAATCATGGCCATATTTGTGGAGGATGTCCCACATCGGCGTGCGTTCGGACCAGCGGCGCTTGTTGTCCTTCCACACCCCTTCATAGGGGCAGTTGTGGAAATAGAAGAATTCCAGATTCTTGAACTCGCTCGTCGCGGCGCTGAACAATTCCTCGCACAGCTTGATGAACGGGTCCATCGATCCGCCGACGTCGAGGAACAGCAGCAGCTTGACCGCGTTGCGCCGTTCGGGGCGCATGCGGATGTCGAGCCAGCCCTGCCGCGCGGTGCCGTCGATCGTGCCGGGGATGTCGAGCTCGTCGGCCGCGCCCTCGCGCGCGAACTTGCGCAGGCGGCGCAGCGCGATCTTGATGTTGCGGGTGCCGAGTTCCTTGGTGTTGTCGAGATTCTGGAACTCGCGCTTTTCCCAGACCTTCAGCGCCCGCTTGTGCTTGCTCTCGCCGCCGATCCGCACACCTTCCGGGTTGTAGCCCGAATTGCCGAAGGGCGAGGTGCCGCCGGTGCCGATCCACTTGTTGCCGCCCTGGTGGCGCTTCTGCTGCTCCTCGAGCCGCTTTTTCAGCGTCTCCATGATCTCGTCCCACGAGCCGAGCGACTTGATCGCCTCCATCTCCTCGGGAGTCAGATATTTCTCGGCCACCGCCTTCAGCCATTCCTCGGGAATGTCGACGGGCGCCTGGCCGTAATCGGTGAGCAGCCCCTTGAAGACCTTGTTGAACACCTGGTCGAAGCGGTCGAGCAGGCCCTCGTCCTTCACGTATATCGCGCGGGAGAGGTAATAGAATTGCTCGGGGCTGCGGTCGATCACCTCGCGGTCGAGCGCTTCGAGCAGCATCAGATGCTCTTTCAGGCTGGCGGGAATGCCCGCGGCGCGCAGCTCGTCGAGGAAGCCGAAAAACATGGGTGTTGGCCTATCCTGTCGCGGCGGTCCGCGCAACTGCTTTACGTAAACGGAAAGTGCGGTGGGTGCGGCCGGGAGAAATGGCGGAAAAGCGCGTAACTTCACTCGCAAATCCTGTTGGGCGGCGGTGCGGCAGACTCTTTGCAGGAGCCCCGAATCCGTCATTGCGAGCGCAGCGAAGGTTTACGCCGGTTCTGGATTGCCTCGCAACGACGGAGGACGTCGGGCCAAGGGCGCGGTGTCTTAAAGCGACAAAGGATACGGCCATGGGAGCCGAAACTGTCTCCTTTGTCGCTTTAAGGCGGCGTGGACGCGACAGGCTCGGGGCAGGCGGATGGGCGAGAAAGGCGGGGCGGTCCGAGGACATCCGACAGGGTAGATCATGGCGGGATAAATTAGGAAAGGGGGAATTTTCATAAGCGACGGGCGATCGAAATCCTCCCTGCGGCGTAGCCGTGGGGAGGGGACCGTCGCGAAGCGGTGGTGGAGGGGCGGCGAGCACAAGCGAGCGCTGCGCGTTCGGCCCCTCCGTCAGCGCTTCGCGCTGCCACCTCCCCATCGCTGCGCGAGGGGAAAGAGCATCGGCGTCCGCTGCTTCCATCCATTGACGCCGCGTTAACCAATGTCCGGCATAGCATCGCGGTCCAATGATGTGGGTGCCGCAATGAAATATGATCCGATCTCCTCGGCCCAGCCGATCCTCGACCAGTCGGTCGCGAGCGACTGCGGCGAGCTGGCCGTCGGGTGCAGCGAGGCGGCGGGACGGATCAAGCGGGCGACCGACCAGATGGACCGCCAGATCGCCGAACTGGGGCGGCTCGAGGATTATGTCGCGGGGCTGGAGGCCGACCAGCGCCAGATCGCCGATTCGACCGACGAGGCGAAGCTGCTGTCGGCGCGCGCCTGCGAACAGCTCGACGTCGGGGCCGAACGCGTCAACAGCGCGGTCACCGAATTCCGGTCGGTCATCGACCTGGTCGCGCGGCTCGGCCAGCATGTCACCAATTTCGCCGCGGTGATGGAGCAGGTGCAGCAGGTCAGCCAGTCGATCGAATCGATCGCCAAGACCACCAACATGCTCGCATTGAACGCTGCGATCGAGGCCGAGCGCGCCGGCGACGCCGGGCGTACCTTTGCGGTCGTCGCGGCCGAGGTGAAGAAGCTGGCGCAGAACACGCGCGGCGCCACCGACGAGATCCGACGCTCGATCGGCAGCCTCGCGACCGAAGCGAGCGGGCTGGTCGCCGAAATCCAGTCGGGCGTCGAACAGTCGAGCCGCGCCGAGGCGCAGTTCGAAACGATCACCGACGCGCTGCACGACGCGACCCATCTCGTCGCGCTGCTCGACGACCAGAGCGACCGCATCGCGCAGTCGAGCGCGATGGTGCACGCCAACGGCGCGCGCGTGCGCGAGGCGGTCGACCGCGTCGTCGCCTCGGTACGCGAGAATGGCAAGACGCTGGGCGACACGCGCGATTCGATCCTGACCATGGAGCATGTGTCGAACCGCATGTTCAACGCGGTGATCTCGGCGGGCGTGTCCCCGCGCGACTCCGCCATCGTCGAGCTCGCCGCGAAGGTGCGCGACGAATTCGTCGGCCTGGCCGAAGCCGCGCTGGCCAAGGGCGAGCTGACGACGGAGCAGCTTTTCGACACGGATTACGTCCGCGTGCCGGGGTCGAACCCCGAACGTTTCCGCACCAGCCTGTGCGACTGGGCCGACGCCCACTGGCGCCCGCTGTTCGACCGCATCGTCGCCGGGCATCCCGAGATCAGGATGTCGTCGGCGGGCGACATGAACGGCTTTCTGCCCACTCATATCAGCGACTGCTCGCGCGCGCCGACCGGCGATATCGAGCACGACACCGCGCATTGCCGTAACGGCCGCATCCTGTTCGACGAAACCGACGCCGCGGCGAAGCGCAGCACCGCGCCCTTCTTCATGTCGGTCTATCGTCAGGAGGGCGACGGCACCAACTATGTGACGGTGCGCAACGTCTATATGCCCGCGGTGATCGGCGGCCGCCGCTGGGGCGACGTCGAGGTGGCGTACCAGCTATAGGAATCATTATCCCGGCGAAAGCCGGGATCGCTCGACAGGCCGGCCGAGGCCGATAGCGATCCCGGCTTTCGCCGGGATGACGATTTTAGGGTGGCGCCGCCGCGTAAGCGGACCACGATCCCGGCTTTCGCCGGGATGGCGTCAGCCCCCCTGCCGCCGCGCCATGAAGGCGAGCTTTTCGAACAGCATCACGTCCTGCTCATTCTTGAGCAGCGCGCCGTGGAGCGGCGGTATCGCCTTGCCGACGTCGCGGTTCTGGAGCACCTCCAGCGGCATGTCCTCGGCCAGCAGCAGCTTGAGCCAGTCGATGAGTTCGCTGGTCGACGGCTTCTTCTTGAGCCCCGGCACGTCGCGCACGTCGTAGAAGATGTCCATCGCGCGGCTGACGAGGGTCTTCTGGATGCCGGGGAAATGGACCTCGACGATCTCGGCCATCGTGTCGCGGTCGGGGAATTTGATGTAGTGGAAGAAGCAGCGGCGCAGGAAGGCGTCGGGCAGTTCCTTCTCGTTGTTCGAGGTGATGACGACGATCGGGCGCTCCTTCGCGGTGATCGTCTCGTCGGTTTCATAGACGTGGAACGCCATGCGATCGAGTTCCTGGAGCAGGTCGTTCGGGAATTCGATGTCGGCCTTGTCGATCTCGTCGATCAGCAGCACGGGCAGTTTGGGGCTGGTGAACGCCTCCCACAATTTGCCCTGGCGGATATAGTTGCGGATGTCGTGGACGCGCTCCTCGCCGAGCTGGCCATCGCGCAGGCGCGCGACCGCGTCATATTCGTACAGGCCCTGCTGCGCCTTGGTCGTCGACTTGATGTTCCAGGTGATCAGCGGGGCGTCGAAGGCCTTGGCGATCTCCTCGGCCAGCACGGTCTTGCCGGTGCCCGGCTCGCCCTTCACCAGCAGCGGGCGGCGCAGCATCGTCGCGGCGTTGACCGCGACCTTCAGGTCGTCGGTCGCGATATAGGCGCTGGTTCCCTCGAAACGCATCGGCTCGCTGCCTTTCCCTTAACGTGAACGTCAACTGTGGGGTTCGGCATAGCGGGGGGCGAAGGAGGGCGCAACCCAATCCCCTCCCGCGGGCGGGAGGGATGACGATCAGCCGTCGGCCCGGCTGGCGGCGCGCGCTTCGAGCAGGTCCCACAGCCCGCTGTGCTGGGCGATGAGCTGCTGCGCGCCGAAGACCATCGCGCGCTCGACCGCCGGGCTGTCGCCGATCGTGGCGGCGAGCCGCGCGGTGTCGCGCAGATCGGGCAGGGCGCAGCGGGACGGCGCGAGGTCGAGGCGCTGGGCGCTGATGTCGAGCAGGACGCGGATCGTGCGCCAGTCGAGGGTCAGCGCGATCGCGGCGCCGACCGCGCAGCCGTGGCGATCGGATTCGGCGAGCATGTCGAGCGCCTTGCACTGCGCCGCGACCGCGGCCTCGCACTGGTCCTGCCCCTGGGTGCTCGGCACCGGGCCGGCGGCGGCTGCGATCCGGGACAGGAAAGCGCGCTCCTGCGCGAAGGCCTCCGCCGCTTCGTCCATCCACTGGCGCGAGGCGGGGTCGACGGCCTTGCGCGCCGCGGCGTCGATCACGCCGGGGTGGCGGCCGTGGAGCAGGCAGAGGAAATGGACCGCATCGGCGAGGTTGCGCATCGCGTCCGCGCCGCTCGACAGCGCGCCCGACCGGACATGCGGATGCGCGCCGGTGCCCTCGCTGGCGATCAGCGAATCGAGCAGGTCGGCGACGCCGCGCGTCTGCGGTCTGGGCTGGGGCGAACGGCTCAACGCATCATCCTCGCTTGCGGGCGGCCCGGCGGGCCGCGGACAACAGGGGTCGGTCGATCCGCCTTAGCGCAACGTCGTAAACGCCGCGTTTATGCGAGTCCGCGAAATGCGACGAGCCGTTCCGGAACGGGACGCGGCGGCCGGCAGACGCGAAACGACCGGCAAGCCGGGAAAGGCTTGCCGGTCGCACGGGCGGCACGGTGGATGGTCGGGCCGCGGGCCGGGGCCGGCCGGACGGGGAGAGGGAGGCCCGTCCGGCCCCGGCCGATGTCTCAGGCGGCGAGCGCCATGTCGTCGCGGGCGGCGGCGGACGCGTCGCTCGCGATCGTCGTCAGCGCCGGGGCCGTAGCGGCGCGGCGGGCGGGGAAGAGCAGGCGCGAGCCAAGCACGACGATGCCGAGGCCGAAATAGGCGGCGATGCTCTCCGTCGGAAAGAAGAAGAGCGGCGCGATGAAGGCGAGGCGCAGCCACAGCGGGTTGAAGCCGAAGTCCTGGCCCACGGCCTCGCAGATGCCGAAGAAGGTATCGCGGCGGCGGAAGAGATTGGTGGTTTCGCTGTCCATTTTGGTCTTTCCTCTTGGCTGCGGGCATCGCCCCTTGCTCGTGCCCCCAGCTTCGCAAGGGGCGTGCCAAATTCGCTGACGCCTGATTTTCCGCGCGATTTTTCGCGGCTCGCCCCGACAGGGCAAAGCCGCGTTGGGAATTTTTCCCATCGGGCGGGAAACTACGCCATCAGTCCAGATATCTTGTCATGGCCGTAGTCTCGGGAGCGGGAGAGCGGACGCCGCCCCATGGGACGAACGCGACTCTCCATAGCAGCGCCATGTGACAAGGCGGTGGCCGGTTAGACCGGCCACCCTTGATTTTCGATGAATGGGCGAAGGGCGGCCCGGCGGCCGCCCCGCGCGCCTTACTGGTCGAGGAACGAGCGCATCTTCCGCGACCGCGACGGGTGCTTTAGCTTGCGCAGCGCCTTCGCCTCGATCTGGCGGATGCGTTCGCGGGTGACGCTGAACTGCTGGCCGACCTCTTCCAGCGTATGGTCGGTGTTCATGCCGATGCCGAAGCGCATGCGCAGAACGCGTTCCTCACGCGGCGTAAGCGATGCCAGAACGCGCGTAACCGTTTCCTTGAGGTTCGACTGCACCGCGGCGTCGACCGGGATCACGGCGTTCTTGTCCTCGATGAAATCGCCGAGATGGCTATCCTCCTCGTCGCCGATCGGCGTTTCGAGGCTGATCGGCTCCTTGGCGATCTTCATCACCTTGCGGACCTTTTCGAGCGGCATCGACAGGCGCTCGGCCATTTCCTCCGGCGTCGGTTCGCGGCCGCTCTCGTGCAGGAACTGGCGGCTGCACCGCACCAGCTTGTTAATCGTCTCGATCATGTGGACCGGTATGCGGATCGTGCGCGCCTGGTCGGCGATCGAGCGGGTGATCGCCTGCCGGATCCACCAGGTCGCATAGGTGCTGAACTTGTAGCCGCGGCGATATTCGAACTTGTCGACCGCCTTCATCAGGCCGATGTTGCCCTCCTGGATCAGGTCGAGGAACTGCAGCCCGCGGTTGGTGTATTTCTTGGCGATCGAGATGACGAGGCGCAGGTTCGCCTCGACCATTTCCTTCTTGGCGATGCGCGCCTCGCGCTCGCCCTTCTGGACCATGTTCACGACGCGGCGGAATTCGGTGAGGCTCATGCCCGCCGCCTGCGCAATCTCGCTGATCTCGATGCGGATGCGGTCGACCGCCGCCGCCTCATTCTCGGCGTAGGCCGCCCATTTCTTGTCGATCTTGCCGACCTCGTCGAGCCAATTCTCTTCGAGCTCGCGGCCGACATAATGGTCGAGAAACGACTTGCGCGGCACTTTGTGGCGCTCGGCCAGGCGCAGCATCTGGCCGCCGAGCGCGGTCAGGCGGCGGTTGTAGCTGTAGAGCTGGTCGACCAGATATTCGATCTTCGTGCCGTGGAACTGCACGCTTTCGACCAGCGCGGTCAATTCCTCGCGCAGCTTGTGATATTTCTTCTCCGACACCGCGGGAAAGTCCTCGCCGGTGGTCGACAGCGCCTCGAGCCGGGCGTCCTGCAGCTTCTGGAACGCCTTGAAGCTCTTGGTGATCGCCGCGAACTTCTCCAGCGCGTCGGGCTTCAGAAGCTCCTCCATCGCCGCGAGGCTCAGCGTATTGTCTTCCTCGTCCTCCTCGAAGCTCTCGCGCTTCTTGGCCGAACCGCCCTCCTCGTCTTCGGAGTCGGCCTCGGGTTCTTCCTCGACCTCGTCCTCGTCCTTGAACGAGACGCCGGCGTTCTTCTCGCTGATCTCGCCGTCGTCCTCTTCCTCGTCCTCGAGGCTTTCGGGCGCCGGGTCCTTGGTCAGCATCGCCTCGAGATCGAGGATCTCGCGAAGCTGCATGTCGCCGTTGTTGAGCGCGTTCGACCATTCGATGATCGCGTTGAAGGTCAGCGGGCTTTCGCACAGGCCCAGGATCATCGTGTCGCGGCCCGCCTCGATGCGCTTTGCGATCGCGATCTCGCCCTCGCGGCTCAGCAGCTCGACCGCGCCCATCTCGCGCAGATACATGCGCACCGGGTCGTCGGTGCGGTCGACCGTTTCCTTCTTCTTCTCGATCGCGGGGTTGGACACCGAACCGGTGCCGGCGCTGACGTCGACCTCGTCGTCGACCTCCTGCTCGGCCTCTTCCTGCACATCCTCGTCACTCTCGACGATGTTGATGCCCATGTCGGAGATCGCCGACATGATGTCCTCGATCTGCTCCGACGACATCTGGTCCTGCGGCAGCGCCTCGTTGAGCTCGTCATAGGTCAGATAGCCGCGCTTCTTGCCGCGCGCGATCAGCTTTTTGACGTCGGCTTCGTTGAGGTCGATCAGCGGAGCGTCGGTCTCTGCGGTAGTCTTGGTGGCCATCTTTTCTTCCTGCCTAAAGGGGCATCAACTGGGGCGTCATCCCTGGCTGCTGTCGCTGAGCGCAGCCAGGCGGCGGGTCAGATCCTCGTCCATCGCGCGCAGCTTTTGCTGTCGCGCCAGGCCTTCTTCGTCCATCGTGCGCTGGAAATCCGCGGTCGCCTCGGCCAGCCGGGCACGGATTTCGGGCTGGGTGACCAGCACGCCGATATATTCGTCGAGGTCGCGAAGCGCTGTCTCCTGCGCCGCGGCGGCCCCTTCGCCGTCTTCCAGCCGTCGATTGAACGAGAAGTGCATTCCGTCGGCTCTGAGCAGCGTCGTCGCCCTATTATACACTTTCATCGGCTCCAATATGGCAAGCAACCCCTCGGTATCAAGCCCTTCCTGACCATTTGCGATGTCAAGCATCGCGCCCAGCAATGCGGCGTCGCCGGAATCGGGGATCGCAAGCCGCGCCAACGCCTCCTCGTTACGGCGGATCGCCTGCGGATGGCGCAGCAATCCGCCGATCAGCGCGGCGGCGAGCGGGGCCGCGATTCCGGCCTGGCCGATGGAACGCGTTTCCTCGCCCGGAGGTTGCAATCGCGGGTCGGGGGCGAAGCGCCGGCCGCCCCGCTGCTGCGGCGCCCAGGGGACGCGCGGCCCGCGCTCGGGCCGTGCCCGCGCGAAGAGCGCGTCGAGCCGCTCGCGGAACGCCTCGCGATAATGGTGGCGCACGTCGGCATCCTCGATCGCATCGGCATGGTTCAGCAGCCGCGTCTTGAGCGCCGCGCGCTCCTCGGGCGTCGCCAGCGGTCCGGCCGCGACCTCGTGCGCCCACAGCCGCTCGACCAGCGGCTGTGCATCGCCGAGGATCGCGGCGAAGCCCTCTGCACCCTTCGCGCGGACCAGATCGTCGGGGTCCTGTCCCGCGGGCAGTGTCGCGAAGGCGAGGCTGAAGCCGGGACGGAGCAATGGCAGCGCCCGCGCCGCGGCGCGCATTGCCGCTTTCTGCCCCGCCGCATCGCCGTCGAAGCAGAGGATCGGCACCGGCACCATCCGCCACAGCATGCCAAGCTGGTTTTCGGTCAGCGCGGTGCCGAGCGGCGCGACCGCATCGGCAATCCCCGCCTCGGCGAGCGCGATCACGTCCATATAGCCTTCGACGACGATGATCCGGTTCGTCTGCCGCGACGCGGGGCTGGCCTTGTCGAGGTTGAAGAGGGTGCGCCCCTTGTCGAACAACGGCGTGTCGGGCGAGTTCAGATATTTGGGCTCGCCCCCTCTTGATTCTTTGGCGCCGAGGATGCGCCCCCCGAAGGCGATCACGCGTCCGCGCGCGTCGCGGATCGGGATCATCAGCCGGCCGCGGAAGCGGTCGTAGGGCTCCTTGCCTTCGACTGCGATCAGCATTCCCGATTCGACGAGCATCGCGCTCGGGAATTTCTTCAGCGCCTCTTTCAGCGCCGTACGGCTGTCGGGCGCGAGCCCGAAACCGAAGGCGCGCCGCGTTGCCTCCGAAATCCCGCGTTTCGTGAGGTAATCGCGCGCCGGGGTGCCGTTGCTGCTGTCGAGCTGCTGCGCGAACCAGTCGGCGGCCGCCTGCGTCACGTCGCGCAGGCTCGCCTGCGCCTCGGCCTTCTTCGCTGCGCGCGGGTCGGGGGCGGGGACCTCCATGCCGGCCTCGGCGGCAAGCTCCTTGACCGCGTCCATGAACGACAGGCCGCGCTGGTCGGTCATCCAGCGGATCGCGTCGCCATGCGCACTGCATCCGAAGCAATGATAGAAGCCCTTTTCGTCGTTGATCGTGAAGCTGGGCGTCTTTTCGTTATGGAACGGACAGCACGCCTTGTACTCGCGGCCGGCGCGGGTGATCTTCACCGTCCGCCCGATCAGCGTCGACAGCGTGATGCGCGAGCGCAGTTCGTCCAGCCATTGGGGGGAGAGGGCCATCAGTTCCCCTCCCGCTTGCGGGAGGGGTTAGGGGAGGGCATGTCCGCGAGCACGCGCTCGATCACGGCCACGACCCCCTCGATCCGCTCCAACACATCATTGTTCCAGAACCGGATCACCCGATATCCTCGTGCTTCCAGATAGGCCGTGCGTGCTTCGTCCTTCGCTACATCAACGGCGTGCTGCCCGCCATCGACTTCGATGACCAGCCTGGCGCTGCGCGAAACGAAGTCGCAGATGAAGGGGCCGACAGGGAATTGGCGATTGAAGCGGACGCCTGCAACCTTTCGGGCGCTGATCTGCGCCCAGAGCTTTCGTTCGGCGTCGGTAGCGTTCAGTCGGAGTTCGCGGGAGCGCGCGGTCGGTCGTTTGTAGCCCTTGTCCAACAGGCCCTCCCCCGACCCCTCCCGCAAGCGGGAGGGGAGATATGCGCCCAATCACCCAACCGGTTCCCCTCCCGCTTGCGGGAGGGGTTAGGGGAGGGCATGTTTCAGGAGAGCGCCGCCTTCACCCACCCGCTCGCCTTGCTCATGTCGAGCTCGGATCCATGCCGCTCCTTCACTGCCGCCATCACGCGGCCCATGTCCTTGAGGCTGCTCGCGCCCAGCTCCGCGACGATCGCCGCGATCGCGGCCTTCGCTTCGTCCTCGCTCAATTGCGCGGGCAGGAAATCCTCGATCACCGCGACCTCGGCCGCTTCGGCGTCGGCGAGTTCCTGGCGGCCGCCCTGTTCGTACATGGTGATCGATTCGCGGCGCTGCTTGACCATCTTCTGCAAGACGTCGACGACGAGAACATCGTCGTCGGCCGGCGCCGTGCCGGTCCTCAGTTCGATGTCGCGGTCCTTGATCTTGGCCAGCATCAGCCGGATCGTGCCCAAACGCGCCTTGTCGCCCGCTTTCATCGCGGCGACCTGCGCAGCCTTGATGTCATCGCGAATCATGCGTGTCCCCATGCGCTGCCATTTCGGAAAGGAGCATCCTTAGCGGGAAGATTCATAATCCGATAGCTTGTGAATCACTTTTTTGCTCCCTAGTTGGTCGGCCGTTTAGCCTTCCGACCGGAGCATGCTCGATGGCCCCCGCCACACCCAAAGCCACGCCTGAAACCCCGTCCGCCGAAGTGCCCGCGGGCGCCACCGGCGTCCTCGTCCTCGCCGACGGAACGGTGATCTGGGGGCAGGGCTATGGCGCGGCCGGGGCGGGGGTCGGCGAGATCTGCTTCAACACCGCGATGACCGGCTATCAGGAGATACTGACCGACCCCAGCTATGCGGGGCAGATCGTCACCTTCACCTTTCCCCATATCGGCAATGTCGGCGCGAATCCCGAGGATATGGAGCGCGAGCGGCGCGGCGCGACCGGCTGCATCACGCGCGAACTGCCGACCGCTCCCAGCAATTTCCGCAGCGTCCAGACGCTGCCCGAATGGATGGAGACGCAGGGGCTGATCGGCCTCGCCGGCATCGACACCCGCGCGCTGACCCGCAGCATCCGCGAGGCGGGCGCGCCGAACGGCGTAATCGCGCACGATCCGGACGGGCGGTTCGACATCGACGAACTGCTGGCGATGGCGCGGACCTGGCCGGGGCTGGAAGGGCTCGACCTCGCGAAGGAGGTCAGCCGGGCGGATACGGGCGATTGGGACGCGGGGACATGGGTGCTGGGGCAGGGCTATCAGTCCCCCTCCCGCTTGCGGGAGCGGTCAGGGGAGGGCATGTCGCCCGCCGCTTCGCCCGAAACAGCCCCTCCCCCGACCCCTCCCGCAAGCGGGAGGGGAGAAGGCCGCCCCCATGTCGTCGCGATCGACTATGGCGCGAAGGACAATATCTTCCGCAACCTCGTGAAGGCCGGCGCGCGCGTCACCGTGGTGCCCGCGACCGCGACGCTGGACGAGGTGTTGAGCCACGAACCCGACGGCGTCTTCCTGTCGAATGGCCCCGGCGACCCTGCGGCGACGGGCACCTATGCGGTGCCGGTCATTCAGGGGCTGCTCGACCGCGACATTCCACTGTTCGGCATCTGCCTCGGCCACCAGATGCTGGGCATCGCGGTCGGCGCGAAGACGACCAAGATGCACCAGGGCCACCGCGGCGCCAACCACCCGGTGCGCCGCGCCGAGGACGGGGTGGTCGAGATCACCAGCATGAACCACGGCTTCGCGGTCGACGCCGCGACGCTGCCCGCGGGCGTGGTGGAGACGCACAGGAGCCTGTTCGACGGATCGAACTGCGGCATCGCGATCACAGGGAAGCAGGCGTTCAGCGTGCAATACCACCCCGAGGCGAGCCCGGGGCCGCAGGACAGCTTCTATCTGTTCGAGAAGTTTGTGGGTGGGTTGGAAGAGGCGAAATGAGCCTTCTCGATCAAGACTCTATTGAAGGCTCTCTCCTGTGCATTCTCTACGAGAAAGTGAACGGTCGAAACCACTTTACGACTGTGGAGCAAGTTGCCGCTAATTTTCGACCGCCGCTGACCGGCGAACGAGTGCAAATCGGATTTGATGCTCTCGTGGAGCGAGGGGTGGCTGATCTCGATGCTCCCGGTTTGGGGGGCTACAAGATCAACAAGACTGGAATCGATTGGGTTGAAGAAGAGTTTGCAATCGGCGCTGATGGTGAAATCCACCAATTTCGGCGTCGCCGACGTGGTAATCCTTTGCCCAGCAAAACCAGCGCATCTCGCGGGATAAACTGGACTAAGTGGGGCACCATCCTAACTGGCGCAGGAATCATCGTCGCCATCATCATAGCGGTAATATAACAATGCCCAAAAGAACCGACATCCAATCCATCCTCGTCATCGGCGCCGGTCCGATCGTCATCGGCCAGGCGTGCGAGTTCGACTATTCGGGGACGCAGGCGATCAAGGCGTTGAAGGAGGAGGGCTATCGTATCGTCCTCGTCAACTCCAACCCCGCGACGATCATGACCGATCCCGAGCTGGCCGACGCCACCTATGTCGAGCCGATCACGCCCGAGATCGTCGCGAAGATCGTCGAGAAAGAGCGGCCGGACGCGGTGCTGCCGACGATGGGTGGGCAGACGGCGCTCAACACCGCGCTCGCGCTCGCGCAGGACGGCACGCTCGAAAAATTCGGGGTCGAGATGATCGGCGCCGATGCCGAGGCGATCGACAAGGCCGAGGACCGGCAGAAATTCCGCGAGGCGATGGACAAGATCGGGCTCGAAAGCGCGCGAAGCGGCATCGCGCACACGATGGACGAGGCGTTCGCGGTGCTCGACCGCACCGGCCTGCCCGCGATCATCCGTCCGTCGTTCACGCTCGGCGGCACCGGCGGCGGCATCGCCTACAACCGCGAGGAGTTCGAGCATATCGTCCGCGGCGGCCTGATCGCCTCGCCCACCACCGAAGTCCTGATCGAGGAATCGCTCCTCGGCTGGAAGGAATATGAGATGGAGGTGGTGCGCGACCGCAAGGACAATTGCATCATCATCTGCTCGATCGAGAATGTCGATCCGATGGGCGTGCATACCGGCGACAGCATCACCGTCGCCCCCGCGCTGACGCTGACCGACAAGGAATATCAGATCATGCGCAACGCCAGCATTGCGGTGCTGCGCGAAATCGGCGTGGAAACAGGCGGTTCGAACGTGCAGTTCGCGGTCAATCCGAAGGACGGCCGCCTGATCGTGATCGAGATGAACCCGCGCGTGTCGCGCTCGTCGGCGCTCGCGTCGAAGGCGACGGGCTTTCCGATCGCCAAGGTCGCGGCCAAGCTGGCGGTCGGCTACACGCTCGACGAGATCATGAACGACATCACCGGCGTGACCCCGGCGTCGTTCGAGCCGACCATCGACTATGTGGTGACCAAGATCCCGCGCTTCGCCTTCGAGAAGTTCAAGGGCGCCGAGGCGACGCTGTCGACCGCGATGAAGTCGGTCGGCGAGGTGATGGCGATCGGCCGCACCATCCACGAAAGCCTGCAAAAGGCGCTGCGCGGGCTCGAAACGGGGCTCAGCGGCTTCAACATCGTCGACCGGCTGGTCGGCGCGAGCCCCGAGCTGCTGAAGAGCGAGCTGGCGAAGTCGACCCCCGACCGGCTGCTCGTCGCGGCGCAGGCGATCCGCGAGGGGCTGGAGCTTGCCGAGATCAACCGCATCGCGGGCTATGACATGTGGTTCCTCGACCGCATCGCGGAGATCGTCGCGGCCGAGGAGGATGTGTGCCGGAACGGACTGCCGCGCGAGGCCGAAGGATTGCGCCGGCTGAAGGCGATGGGTTTTTCCGACAAGCGGCTCGCTTTTCTGGCGCTGCAATCGGCGAACTTGCCCGGCGGATCGCGCGGCGCCGCCTATGGCAGCGGACTGATCCACGATACGGTCAAGGCGATGACCGGCGGCGTCACCGAGGCCGAGGTGCGCAAGCTTCGCCATCGGCTCGGCGTGCGCCCCGTGTTCAAGACCATCGACACCTGCGCCGCAGAATTCCAGGCGCAGACCCCCTATCTCTATTCGACCTATGAGGCGCCGACCTTCGGCGCGCCCGAGGACGAGGCGAACCCGTCCGACCGCAAGAAGATCGTCATCCTCGGCGGCGGGCCGAACCGGATCGGACAGGGGATCGAGTTCGACTATTGCTGCTGCCACGCCTGCTTCGCGCTCGCCGACGCGGGCTATGAAACGATCATGGTCAACTGCAATCCGGAGACGGTGTCGACCGATTACGACACGTCGGACCGCCTCTATTTCGAGCCGCTCACCGCCGAGGACGTGCTGGAAATCCTCCACGTCGAGCAGTCGAAGGGCACCCTCGTCGGCGTGATCGTGCAGTTCGGCGGCCAGACGCCGCTCAAGCTCGCGCAGGCGCTGGAGGAGGCGGGCATCCCGATCCTCGGCACCTCACCCGACGCGATCGACCTCGCCGAGGATCGCGAGCGGTTCGCGGCGCTGGTCAACAGGCTGGGGCTGAAACAGCCCGCCAACGGCATCGCGCGCAGCCGCGAGGAAGCGCTCGCGGTCGCGGCGCGCATCGGTTACCCGGTGCTGACGCGCCCCAGTTACGTCCTCGGCGGCCGCGCGATGGAGATCGTCGACGACGAGGCGCAGCTCGACCATTATATCGAGACCGCGGTGCAGGTGTCGGGCGACTCGCCGGTGCTGATCGACCGCTATCTGCGCGACGCGATCGAGGTCGACGTCGATGCGCTGTGCGACGGGACGGACGTCGTGGTTGCGGGCGTGCTCCAGCATATCGAGGAGGCGGGCGTCCATTCGGGCGACAGCGCCTGTTCGATCCCGCCCTACAGCCTGCCGCCGCATGTCGTGGCCGAGATCGAGCGGCAGGCCGACGCGCTGGCGCGCGCGCTGGGCGTCCGCGGGCTGATGAATATCCAGTTCGCGGTCAAGGACGAGGAGGTCTATCTGATCGAGGTCAACCCGCGGGCCAGCCGCACCGTGCCCTTCGTCGCCAAGGCGGTCGGTTCGCCGATCGCCAAGATCGCGGCGCGGGTGATGGCAGGCGAGCGCCTCGCCGACCTGCCGAAGATCAACCGCGACATCGACCATGTCGCGGTCAAGGAAGCGGTCTTCCCTTTCGCGCGCTTCCCCGGCACCGATCCGGTGCTCAGCCCCGAGATGAAGTCCACCGGCGAAGTCATGGGAATCGATAGCGATTTCAACCTGGCCTTCGCCAAGGCGCAGCTCGGCGCGGGCGACCGCCTGCCGACCGACGGCCGGCTGTTCGTGTCGGTCAAGGACAGCGACAAGCCGCGCATCCTGGGCGCGGTGCGGCAGCTTGCCGACTGGGGATGGCAGGTGATCGCGACCGGCGGCACCGCCGACTATCTGGCGGGCCAGGACATCGCGGTCGAGCGCGTCAACAAGGTCGCCGAGGGGCGCCCGCATATCGTCGACCGGATCAAGGACGGCGACGTCCAGCTCATCTTCAACACCACCGAGGGGTGGCAGAGCTTGCAGGATTCGCAGTCGATCCGCGCCTCGGCGCTCGCGGGCGACATCGCCTATTACACCACCGCGGCGGGGAGCGATGCCGCGACCCATGCCATCGGTGCGCTGCGCGCGCGCTCTCTTGAAGTAAAGCCGCTTCAGGACTATTATTGACGGACCGCTTCACCCCCCGACATTGACGGAAACAGCGGCTCAGCCGCCCGGCGCCCGGTGCGCCGGAACAGGATTTTTGACGAAGGACAATGGGATAATGGCAAGCGTTGAAAAGGTGCCGATGCTGGCGGAAGGCTATGAGAAGCTGAGCGCGCAGCTCGCCGCGCTCAAGGCCGAGCGGCCGCAGATCGTCGACGCGATCGAGGAAGCGCGCGCGCACGGCGACCTGTCGGAAAATGCCGAATATCACGCCGCCAAGGAGCGCCAGGGCCAGGTCGAGGCGTCGATCGGCGACCTCGAGGACCGGCTCGCGCGCGCGCAGATCATCGACCCCGCCACGCTGTCGGGCGACCGCATCGTGTTCGGCGCGACCGTCACCCTCGCCGACGAGGACGACAAGCCGGTCAAATACCAGATCGTCGGCCAGGCCGAGGCCGACGCCAAGATCGGCAAGATCAGCTACAACTCGCCGCTCGGCCGCGCGCTGATCGGCCGCAAGGTCGACGACGAGATCGAGGTGACCGTGCCCGCGGGCGACAAATATTATCTGGTGACCAAGATCGAATTCGTCTGACGGACGGCGGGCAGGCGATGAAATCCCAGACCGCGCCGCTGGTCACGGGCTATGCGATCGTCTGCGTCCTCGTCTTCGCGCTGCTGACGATCGCCCAGCTCCAGCTCGACGCGATCGTCCGCGCGGGCTTCATCCCGGCGCGCTCGGGGACCGAACTGATCCTGCCGCCGGGAACGTTCGTTCCCTTCGCGCTGACGCCGCTGACCGCGGCCTTCCTGCACGGCGGGGTGCTGCACCTCGTCTTCAATCTGGTCATCCTCCTCTATATCGGGCGCCAGCTCGAAGGTCCGCTGGGCAGCCGGGCGATGGCCGTGCTGCTGCTCGCCGGTGCCTATGCCGGCGCGCTCGCGCACTGGCTCGCCGACCCGCAATCCAGCGTACCGATGATCGGCGCCAGCGGCGCGATCTCGGCGCTGATCGCGGTGTTCGCGCTGATCTTCAGCCGGTCGCAGGCCCCGGCCATCGGCCCGATCCCCAGCCATTGGGTGCGCGCGCTGTGGCTCGCCGCGGCGTGGATCGGCATCCAGCTTCTGATCGGCTTCACGGGCGGCGCGGGTTTCGGCGCGATCGCCATCTGGGCGCACGTCGGCGGCTTCGTCGCGGGTCTGGCCCTTGCCCGCCCGCTGCTGCGCTGGCGCTTCGGGGCGCGGTAACGCCACCTCCGATTGAAAAGCGCGTGTCCCCGCGAAGGCGGGGACCCAGAGCAGCCCCGCACCAACCCGCCCTGGGTCTCCGCCTTCGCGGAGACACACGGATGAGCCATAGCGCTGCAAACAAAGACGATCCTCTCTAGGGGGCGCCCAGCAACCCGCCCGCCAGCAGCATCGCAACGCGCACGTCGATACCGCACCCCTCGGCACGCTTCGCCGCGACGAAATCGGCAACTTCGGCGATCGGCACGCGGTGGACGATGATGTCCTCGCCATCGACCCCGCCACCGGGTCCGACTTTCATGAGTTCCGTCGCGACGAGCAGGGTGAAGCTTTCGCTGACCATGCCCGGCGAGGAGAAGAATTCGCCGACCGTGCGCCAGTGGGCGGCGCGATAGCCGGTTTCCTCCTCGAGTTCGCGCCTGGCGGCGGCCTCCGACGCCTCGCCCGCGCTATCGTCCCCGACCAGCCCCGCCGGCAGTTCGAGGCAGTTGCGCTTCAGCGGCACGCGATATTGCTCGACCAGGATGACGTGCCGCCCGTCCGCCGCCTCGTCGATCGCGAGGATCACCGCGGCGTGGATGCCGCGGGCGCGCGACACATATTCCCACGTCCCCTGCTGCTGCACCGTGATAAAGCGGCCTTCCCATCGCGTTTCGATGGGGGCGTCGGGGGCGGGGCGGGTCATGGCGGTCCTTTCAGACCAGAACGGAAAGGAAGGAGGTCGCCGGTCAGATCTCGATCAGCCGGTCGGGCAGTTCGTTCGGATTTTCGCCGCGTTTCGGAACATGCTCGGCCAGCACGACGCCCATGCGCTTCACCGCCTCGGCCATGCCGGCGCCGGGTTCGCCGGCGCGGATGCGTTCGATCAGCGCCTCCATCGCCTCGCCCCACACCGCGGGCGCGACCTTCGCGGCGATCGCCTCGTCGGCGACGATGTCGGCACGGTGCTCGCGCAGGCTGACATAGAGGAGGACGCCGGTGCGTCCGATCGTCTTCGCCTCGGTGCCGACCTTGAACAGGTCGATCGCGCGGGCGCGCACCCGCTGCGCCTTGATCGCGCGCGGCGTCAGCGCGAGCCGCAGCGGCCGCCACAGCAGGATCAGCCATACGCCGATCCATTTGAGAACGCCGACCGCGATCACCGTCCCCAGCCACTGATTGGCGGTCAGCCCGTGCCCCCAGCCGCCGGTCAGCCGGTCGTAGAGTCCCTGATAGAAATCGGGAAAGAGCGCGATCACCGACATGGCGAGAAAGGCGATGACGCTGGCCCAGACGAGCGCGACATCGTCATAATCGTTCGATTGCGCGGCGATGACGGTGACGATCTCGCCGTCGGTGTCGCGCTCGGCCGCGGCGACCGCCGCGGTCACGAGGTCGTGGTCGGCCTCGCTGACATGACTGATCCTGGTGAGGGCCATGCTGTCGTCTCCCTACCAGCCGCCCGACGCGCCGCCGCCGCCGAAGCTGCCGCCGCCGCCCGAAAAGCCGCCGAAACCGCCGCCGCTGCCCCAGCTTCCGCCGCCCCACGACGAACCGCCGCCGCCACCGCCCCAGTCGTTGTCTCCCCAGATGATGATCGGGGGACCGCCCCACGGCCGATGCCGGCGGTGCCGCTTGCCCCGGCGGCCGAAGGCGGTGAGCATCGGCAGGATGAAGAAGAAAAAGACGATGAAGCCGACGAAGAAAAGCCCGCCGATATCGCCGTCGTCGGCGCGGTCGCGCTCTTCGGCCGCGGCGGCCTGGACGCGCGCGGCCGCCTCTTCGGGCGGAAGCTGGATCTGCTCGGCGATCGCGTCGACGCCGGCCTGGATGCCGCCGGGATAGTCGTCGGCCTTGAATTTCGGGGTCACCACGTCGCGGATGATCCGGCCCGACAGCGCGTCGGTCAGGATCGGTTCGAGCCCATAGCCGACCGAGATGTTCATCCGCCGCTCGCTGGGCGCGATCAGGAAGACGACGCCGTCGTTCGCCTCCTTGCCGCCGATCCCCCACGCGCGGCCGAGCCGGTAGCCGTAATCGCCGACGTCATGGCCTTCGAGGCTGGCGACGGTCGCGACGACGAGCTGGTGTCCGCTCGCCTTTTCGAGCTGTTCGAGCTGGGCGTTGAGGCTCGCTTCCTCGGCCGGCGGGATGATATCCGCCTGATCGACGACGCGTCCGGTCAGCTCGGGAAAGCTCTGCGCGGCGGCGGGGGAGGCGACGAGCGCCCAGCCGAGCAGCAGCGACTTCATGGCGTTTCTCCCGTCTGCGCCGCAACGGCCTCGATCCCTTCGGAGAGGCCGCCGGCGTAGTCGCCTTTCGCGAAATGAGGCGTCATCTGATGAACGATCTCCAACGCCTTGTCGTCGGTCAGCATCTTTTCCATCCCGCTTCCGGTCGCGATCCGCATCTGCCGCTCCTTCGGCGCGATCAGGAGCAGGACGCCGTCGTCCCGATCCTTGTCCCCGATGCCCCACCGGTTGCCGAGGCAGGTGCCGAAATTGTCGACCCGGATGCCGTTCAGGCCGGGCGTCGTCGCCACGACCATCTGATGCCGCGTCGCCCGTTCATAGCGGGCGAGGCGGGCGGACAGGCGGGCCTCGGCCGCCGGATCGAGCACATCGGCGGCATCGGTGACCCGGCCCGCCAGCGCCAGCGGCGGAACGCCCTCGCAGGCCGCGCTCTCGGGCGCGGCCTCGGCCTTGCATCCGCCCGCGGCCAGCAGGGCCGCGAGCGGCGCCGCAAGAAGGGCGCGGCGCACCCTATTGCCCGAAGTCGACCTTCGGCGCCTCGTTGGCGTTTGGGCTCACCGCGCGATAAGGCGTCATCGGCTTCGCGCCATGCACGATCTTGGCGCCGATGATGTCGGGGAAGGTGCGGATCGTCGTGTTATAATCCTGCACCGCCGTGTTGTAGTCCTGGATCGACACGTTGATCCGGTTCTCGGTCCCTTCGAGCTGGGTCATCAGGTCGGCGAAGCGTCCCTGGCTCTTGAGGTCGGGATATTGCTCGACGGTGACGAGCAGGCGGCCGAGCGCGCTCGAGACATTGCCCTGCGCCTGCTGGAACGCCTGCACCTTCGCGGGGTCCTGGAGGTCGTCGGGGGTGAGCTTGACCTGCGTCGCCGAGGCGCGGGCCTGGATCACGCCCTCCAGCGTCGACTGCTCGATCCTGGCGGCCCCCTTCGCGGTCTCGACCAGATTGGGGATCAGATCGGCGCGCCGCTGATAGGCGGCCTCGACATTGGCCCATTTCGCCTTGGCGGCCTCTTCCTTGGTGGGGACGGTGTTGATGCCGCAGGCGGACAGCGACAGCGCGGCGACCGGCACGATCATCCAGCGGGCGGAACGAAAGCTCATGGATCAATCTCCCTCCGGCGGCGTTTTGCCGCAACAACACACATAATAGGAAGCCGCTTGCCTTTGCGCAATCGTCGCGGCAGTTTCGCCGCGCGGAACCATTTTCCGGGGAGCAGCAACATGTTGAGCGAATTCAGGGAATTTATCGCGCGCGGCAATGTCATCGACCTTGCGGTCGGCGTCATCATCGGCGGCGCCTTCGCCACGATCACCGGCTCGCTGACCGAGGATCTGATCATGCCCTTCGTCGGCTGGATCTTCGGGGGTGTCGATTTCTCCAGCAAGTTCATCCTGCTCGGCAGCGTGCCCGACGGCATTGCGGCGACCGATTATGCGAAGCTCAAGGAAGCGGGCGTCGCGATGATCGGCTATGGCGCCTTCATCACCGCGGTGATCAATTTCCTGATCCTGGCCTGGATCATCTTTCTGCTCGTGAAGATGGTGAACCGCGTCGTCCGCAAGGCGCCCGACGCGCCCGCTGGACCGACCGAGGTCGATCTGCTCACCGAAATCCGCGACGAATTGCGAAGGAAATAAGGGGCTCGAACCCTTTTCGGGACGAAATGCCCGCCTGCGCCCTTCCCAAGCGCGGGCGGGCTTCCTATATCAAGGGTGCCGGTTTCGGCCGGCTATGAGGATAAATGGTGTCGTGGAATAGACACAGCGGACCCGGGGGCAGTACCCGGCGGCTCCACCACAAACCCGCGCGCTTTTGAAGGGGTGCGCGGGCTTCTGACGGGGCCGAACCAGGATCGACGTGTGTTCAAAGACGATGTTTTCTTCCGGGCTGAGTAACCCGTTAAAGGCTCAAAACCAATAGGTGCTAACGATAACGAAGCACTCGCTCTTGCTGCCTGACCGATAAGCCTCACGGCCTAAGGTTAGACAAATAGAACGCGGTTCGGACCGAACCGGGCAACAGAATCGGATACCAGCGGCTGGGGACGAGCCGGGCAACAGAATCGTCCCACCTTCCTGATCTGCCGGATATTGCATGGCGCCGCCTGGCGCCCGCCATGGGGCGGGAAGCGGACGAGGCGTCCCAACCACAACCGTCGCCCCCAGCGAAAGCTGGGGCCGCCATCCCCTCGTCACGGCGGCGAAAGAACAGGCCGACAGCGGCCCCGGCTTTCGCTGGGGCGACGTCATCGCTCGGCCGGATACCGTTATCGCCGGCAGACGCGCGCGATGCCGAAAAAAATGTTTATCGCTTCCGCGACCGGCATGGTTCCTTATCCTGTCGAATCCCGGAAATGCTGCGCTGCGGCAAAGGCTTGCGCATCCTGTCACCGAAATGCCCCGCATCGGTCACGCTTCCGTCATGCGCGCGACGCCACCCTGTCACCGACTCCCCCTAGCGAGCCCGCCATCGACACTCACAAGGGGGCTTTCATGACCAAGAGATTCGGCGTCGCACGCGGGCTGGCATTGTTGCTGGCCGGCACATCCTTCGTGTCGGTCGCCCAGGCGGGCGAGGTCGTCGGCAGCGTCGCCGACGCGTCGGGCACGCGCGCGCTGCAGGCGGCGAGCGTCCGCCTGATCGAACTGGGCCGCGTCGCGACGACCGGCCGCGACGGCCGCTTCAGCTTCGGCGACGTGCCGGCGGGCACCTATACGCTCGAGACCAGCTATGTCGGCGCCGATCCCGTGCGCCAGAGCATCGAGGTACCCGAAACCGGGCGCATCACGGTGAATGTCGCGCTGTCGGGCGCCGACGGCGGCGACATCCTCGTCATCGGCCAGGCCGCCAATCAGGCGAGCGCGCTGTCGCGCCAGCGCGCCGCCGACGGCGTTTCGTCGGTGCTGACCCGCGACGCGATCGGCCAGTTCCCCGACCAGAATGTCGCCGAATCGCTGCGCCGCCTGCCCGGTCTCAACATCCTCGACGACCAGGGCGAGGGACGCTTCGTCTCGGTCCGCGGCCTCGACCCCGAACTCAACGCCGCGTCGGTCAACGGCGTCCGCCTGCCGGCGCCCGAAAGCGACGTGCGTTCGGTCGCGCTCGACGTGATTTCGAGCGACATCATCGAATCGATCGAGGTCCGCAAATCGCTGACCCCCGACATGGACGCCGACACGATCGGCGCCTCGATCGAGATCAACACGACCAGCGCCTTCGACCGCAAGAAGGACCTTCTCGCCGCGAAGATCGAGGGCAGCTACAACGACATGACCGAAAGCGTGTCGCCGAAGGGCAGCATCGACTTTTCGAAGAAGCTCGGCGACGATTTCGGCATTGCCGGCGGCTTCAGCTATTACCGCCGCAAATTCGCGACCAACAATCAGGAGGTCGACGGCTGGGACGTCACCGACGATGGTCTCGTCTATGCCGACACGGTCGAATATCGCGACTATGATGTCGAGCGGAAGCGGCTCAGCGGTTCGCTGTCGCTCGATTTCCGCGCCGGCGATTCGACGACCCTCTATGCGCGCGGGCTGTACAGCCAGTTCGACGACCAGGAATATCGCCGCCGGCTGATCTTCGAGATGGAAGAAGGGCCGCGCGGCGGCAATGCCGACGCCGTCGCCTTCTCGTCGGAGGACGAGGATCAGGAAATCTCGGTCCAGCGCGACCTCAAGGACCGCTTCGAGCGCCAGCGCATCCGCAGCCTCGTCCTCGGCGGCAAGACCGAGACCGAGCGGTGGAAGCTCGACTATTCGGCGAGCTGGGCGAAATCGAGCGAGACCGAACGTGGCTCGATCGACCCCGCGTCGTTCGAGCGGGTGTTCGAAAACGGCGACGATTTCGGCGTTTCGTTCAACTATGCGCGCGACAGGCTGGTCCCCTATACGATCACCGGCGGGCAGGCCGCTTTCCTCGACCCCGACGAATATGAGCTCGACAAGGTCGAGCGCACGACGCTGTCCAGCTCGCAGGACGAGGAATTCGCGCTCAAGGCCGATATCGCGCGCAGCTTTCCCACCGACAGCGGCGCGTTCACCGTCCAGTTCGGCGGCAAGGCGCGCTGGCGCGAAAAGAGCTACGATGCCGACCGCGACATCTTCGAGCTCGCCGACGGCGTGGATTTCACCCTCGGCATGCACGACCTGCTCGGACCGCAGGATTACGACCTCGCGATCATCGAGCCGGCGCTGGCGAAGAAATCCTTCCGCAGATATTTCGAGGGGAATCCCGGCGATTTCGCGATCGACGATGGCGACACCTTCGAGGAATCGAACGTCTCCGACTACAGCGTCACCGAGGACGTCACCGCCGCCTATCTGCTCGGTCGCTGGGACAGCAGCCAGTGGCGCGTGATCGGCGGCATGCGCATGGAGCATACCAGGAACGACATCCGCGGCAACGAGGTGATCCTCGAGGAGGAGACGGTGGCGCCGCTCGAATTCAGGCGCAGCTACACCGACTGGCTGCCGAGCCTGACGGTCCGTTACGAACCCATCCGCAACCTCGTTTTCCGCGCCGCGGGCTCGCGCAGCCTGGTGCGCCCGAAACTGTCGAAACTGGCGCCCAATGTCGTGATCGACGACGACGAGGGCGAAATCGGCAATCCCTTCCTCAAGCCCTACAAGGCGTGGAACCTCGACCTGTCGGCCGAATATTATTTCGCCGGAAACGGCGCGCTTTCGGCGGGTCTCTTCTGGAAGGACGTCAGGGACTATATCGTCGACATCACCGAATTCGATACCAGCTACAACGGCATCGAGCTCGACGAACTGACCACCGCCACCAATGGAGAAAGCGCTAAAATCAAGGGGTTGGAGATCGGCTATAGTCAGATCTTCACCATGCTGCCGGCGCCGTTCGATGGGCTGCTGCTCCAACTCAACTACACCTATACCGACGCGAAGGGCACGCTCGTCAGCTATGATGGCGACGATGATCCCTATCTGCGGACGATCGGTCTGCCGGCCTCGTCGAAGCACACGGTCAATGCTGTCCTGGGGTATGAGAAGGGGCCGGTCTCGCTGCGCGCGGCGGGCACCTATCGCAGCAAATATCTCGACGAAGCGGGCGGCGCCGCGAACGAGGACCGGATCGTCGCTGGCCAGTTCCGGCTCGATCTGTCGGCCAAATATCGCATCACCCCCGGCGTGCGGCTCTTCGCCGAATGGGTGAACGTCACCGACGCGCCCTATTTCGCCTATCAGCAGTTCGAAGGGCGCCGCCGATTGCTGCAATATGAGGATTATAGCTGGACCGTGAAGTTCGGCATCGCGGCCAATTTCTGATCGGCTCTCCCCGCAGATCGGAACGGGCGGCCGTCGCAGTCCCTTGCGGCGGCCGTTTTTCCGTCGCGATCAATAGGCAGGCGGGTCACTCGCGGGGAAGGATTCGTCGCTCGCCTGATCGACCTCGTCCCAGCGCCGGCGTGCCGGGTCGCGCATGCTGCGGGGGCCGGCCGAGCGGGTCTGGTCGAAATTCTCGGGATCGGTCTCGCGCTCGGCAAAGGCGGCGGCGTGGCCCGCCGGCCGTCTGCCGTTGCGGCGCCGGCGCCAAAGCGCGAACAGGCCCGCGCCCGCGGTCAGCGTCGCGGCGAGGGCGGGAAGGATCGGAAAGGGGCGGGGGCGTTGCGGCATGATCGGTCCTCTCAAGGCTTCAACGATATGGCCCTGCGCCGGTTCCCCGCCGCCGTTGCGCCGCGCGCCGAAAAGACGATAAGGCGGCGAATGCAGGAGGAGGAACCCGCTTGGCCCAGCGTCCGATCATGCCGTTTTTTGCCGCGCTCGTCATCCTCGGAAGCGTCGCGGCGTGCGGCGGTCCCGACGATGGCGCCAAGGTTGCGGCGGCGGGCGGCGAGCGCCAGTGCGCGCGGATCGCCGACACGCCCGTGCGGCTCGCCGGCGGCACCTTCCCGATGGGCGAGGACGACGTCTATGCCGAGGAAGGCCCGGTGCGCGAGACGCGCGTGCGCGGCTTCTGGATCGACCCGCACGAGGTGACCAACCGCCAGTTCGCCGCCTTCGTCCAGGCGACGGGCTACGTCACCGTCGCCGAAAAGCCCGTCGACCCCAAGCAGTTCCAGGTTCCGGCCGACCAGATCCCGCCCGACATGCTGAAGCCCGGATCGGCGGTGTTCACCCCGCCCGATTTCCCGTCGAACAATTATAGCGACTGGTGGAAATATGTCCCCGGCGCGAGCTGGAAGAAACCCTATGGCCCCTCCGGTCCCGGGCCGGTGCCCGACGAGCCGGTCGTCCATCTCGCCTGGGACGATATGGTCGCCTATGCCGAATGGCGCGGCGGGCGGCTGCCGACCGAGGCCGAATGGGAATATGCCGCGAGCGCCGGCCGGCCGTCGCGCAACGTCCAGCCCGCCGAGGCGAATAGCTGGCAGGGCGCCTTTCCCAACTACAATGCCGGGACCGACGGCTTCAAGGGCGTCGCGCCGGTCGGCTGTTACAAGCCCAACGCCAACGGCCTTTACGACATGGTCGGCAATGTGTGGGAGGTGACGTCCGATTTCTTCCGCCCCGGCCACGATCCCGCCGACACGGACAACCCCGCGGGGCCCGATGAAAATCACGCCTATGATCCCTTCAACCCCGGCATGCCCTCGCGCACCGTGAAGGGGGGCAGCTATTTATGTGCGCCCAATTATTGCCAACGCTATCGTCCCGCATCGCGGCAGGGCCGCGACCCCGGCATGGGGACGAGCAATGTCGGCTTCCGGCTGGTTTACGACAAGGCGCCGGGGGAGGCCGGGGCGACCTAGAGTCCTGATCTTATTCAGGTGGAATCTTTCATCACCGCAGCCCTGAGCCTGTCGAAGGGCGTCTATCGCCGATAAGCGCCCTTCGACGGGCTCAGGGCTGCGGTTCAATCTTAACAGGACAGACTCCAACACTGACGAACAGCGGCCGCCGGGCGGGAGGGCAGAATATCCCTGCCGCCCGTTGACACCGGTTACCATAAGAGCTAGCCCAAGGCCATTGCCCCAGAAACGAAGCGAGGATGACGATGTTCGCCAAGACTTTTCACGCCACCCATCCCGACATGATGGAGGATGTGTCGAACGACGAATTGCGCGCGCGCTATCTGGTGTCGGGGATGTTCGAGGACGGGCGGATCAACCTCAACTATTCGCACAACGAGCGCTTCGTGATCGGCGGCGCGGTGCCGAAGGGCGGGACGCTGACGCTTCCCGAACAGAGCGAGCCCGCGTCGGCGGCGGGACACCCGTTCCTCGAACGGCGCGAGATGGCGGCGGTCAATATCGGCACCGACGGCGCGATCAGCGTCGACGGCCAGCGCTTCGAGATGAAGAACAAGGAATGCCTCTACATCCCGATGGGATCGAAGTCGGTGGCCTTCGAGGGCGACGGCGCGCGCTTCTATCTCGCCTCGCTGCCGGCGCACAAGGTCTGTCCGATCAAACATGTCACCCTCGACCAGGCGAACCCGCTCGCGCGCGGCGACCTCGCCAATTCGAACCAGCGGACCATCTATCAGCTCGTCATCCCCGGCGTGTGCGAGAGCGCGCAGCTGCTGCTCGGGCTGACCGTGCTCGAGGAAGGCAGCGTGTGGAACACCATGCCCCCGCACCTCCACGACCGGCGCAGCGAGATCTATCTCTATTTCGACCTGCCCGAGGAGAACGACCGTATCTTCCATTATATGGGCGAGCCCGATTCGATGCGGCACATCGTGATCGCGAACGAGGAGGCGGTGATCAGCCCGCCCTGGTCGATCCACATGGGATCGGGGACGAAGAAATACGCCTTCATCTGGGCGATGGGCGGCGAGAATCTCGACTATACCGACATGAACGTCCTCGACATCTGCCAGTTGAAGTAATCCCTTCATCGTCACCCCGGACTTGATCCGGGATCCAGGCAGCGCGGTAGGAATGGATGCCGGATCAGGTCCGGTATGACGATAAGGTAAGAGGATGCAAATGTTCGACCTGACAGGCAAAGTCGCGCTGGTCACCGGCGCCAACACCGGTATCGGGCAAGGGATCGCGCTTGCGCTCGCCGAGGCGGGGGCGGATATCGCCGCCGCGGGCCGCTCGCCCGCGACCGAGACCGTCGAGAAGGCGTGCGCGCTCGGCCGTAAGGCGGAGAATTTCAGCGCCGACCTGTCGAGCGTCGCTGCGGTGCAGCCGCTCGTCGATGCGGTGCTTGGCCAATTCGGCCGCATCGACATCCTCGTCAACAATGCCGGCATCATCCGCCGCGCCGACGCGGTCGATTTCACCGAAGCCGATTGGGATGCGGTGATGGATACCAATTTGAAGACGCTCTTCTTCCTTTGTCAGGCGGTCGGCAGGCACATGATCGCGCGTGGTTCGGGCAAGATCATCAATATCGCCTCGATGCTGACCTTCCAGGGCGGCATCCGCGTGCCGAGCTATACCGCGTCCAAATCGGGCGTGGGCGGCCTGACCAAATTGCTCGCCAATGAGTGGGCGGCGAAAGGGGTGCAGGTCAACGCGATCGCGCCCGGCTATATCGCCACCAACAACACCGCGGCGCTGCAGACGGACGCGACGCGCAATCGCCAGATCGTCGAGCGCATCCCGGCGGGCCGCTGGGGCGATCCCGCCGATATCGGCGGCGCGGCGGTCTTCCTCGCTTCGAAGGCTTCGGATTATGTTCAGGGTCATATCCTCGCGGTCGACGGCGGCTGGCTCGCACGCTAGAGGCCTCCTTCGACAAGCTCACGGTGAGTGGGGAGTGACATGACAAACGGCCGCCTCGTCTTTTTCGGCGAACTTCTGATCCGCCTGACCGCGCCGGGCAACGAACTGCTGATGCAGTCGCCGGCGCTGGCGTTGCACGTCGGCGGTGCGGAGGCCAATGTCGCGATCGGGCTCGCGCATCTCGGCCATGATTGCGCGATGGCCGGCCGGGTTCCGGGCAATGCGCTGGGTCGCGGCGCGGTGGCGGCGGTGCGCGGCGCGGGCGTCGATTGCGCCGCGGTCTCGACCGGGCCGGGCCGCATGGGCCTTTATTTCCTCAGCGTCGGCGCCGGACTGCGCGCGTCGGAGATCGTCTACGACCGCGCGGGGTCGAGCTTCGCCGCGACCGGGGCGGAAGATTACGACTGGGACGCGCTGCTGACCGGCGCGCGCCTGCTCCATCTGTCGGGCATCACTCCGGCGCTCGGGCCGCGCTCGGCCGACGCGACGCTCGCCGCGGCGCGCGCGGCGAAGCGGCTCGGGGTGCCGATCAGCTTCGACGGCAATTACCGCGCGATGCTGTGGGAGGCATGGGACAGCGACCCGCGCGCGATCCTCTCCGAACTGATCGGGACCGCCGATATCCTCTTCGGCAACCACCGCGACCTGTCGCTGGTGCTCGGCCGCGACTTTTCGGGCGACGGCGCCGATCGGCGGCGCGAAGCGGCGGAGGCGGGATTCGCGGCCTTTCCCGACCTGAGGCTCATCGCCTCGACGGCGCGGCACACGGTCACCGCCGACCACCACCGCATCGCGGCGCGCGTCGACCTGCGCGACGGATCGCACCAGACCGACGAAATCGACGTGACCGGCATCGTCGACCGCATCGGCGCCGGCGACGCCTTCGCCGCGGGGGTGCTCCATGCGCATCTGTCGGACGGCGACGCGCGCGCGCTGGCCGAGACCGGCCTCGCGCTTACCTGCCTCAAGCATTCGCTGCCGGGCGATGCGAGCCGCTTCGGACAGGCCGATATCGACGCCTTCCACGGCGGCGGGCTCGATGTCCGCCGCTGACGGGATCGGCCGCCGGGCCGTTCTGGGCGCGGGCGCCTGGATCGGCCTCGGCGGCTTCACTTTCGGCGCGGGCGATGCGGCCGACGGCGTTACAGCGCCCGACGGCTTCTATCGGAGCCGGGAAACCGTGCTGGTCGCCCATCCGCTGCGCTCCTTTCCGGGAATCCGCTATGGCCGGGCCGCCCGCTTCCGGGCGCCGGTTCCGGTCCGCAAGGCCGAGCAGCAGGCCGGCGGCTTCGGCCCCGTCTGCCCGCAGCGCGGCGAGCGTTACCGTCCGCAATCCGAGGATTGCCTGTTCCTCAATGTCTGGACACCCGATCCCGGGGCGGCGGACAGGAAGCCGGTCATGGTCTATTTCCACGGCGGCGCCTATTCGACCGGCAGCGTCACCGATCCCATCAACGACGGCACCCGCCTCGCGGCGCGCGGCGACGTCGTCGTGGTCACGGTCAACCACCGGCTGGGCGCGCTCGGCTATCTCTACCTCGCGCGGCTCGATCCGCGTTTTCCCGACAGCGGCAATGCGGGGCAGCTCGACCTGATCCTCGCGCTCCGGTGGATCCGGCGCAACATCGCGGCCTTCGGCGGCGACCCCGGCAACGTCACGGTCTTCGGCCAGTCGGGCGGCGGCGCGAAGATCGCGACGCTGATGGCGATGCCTGAGGCGAAGGGCCTGTTCCACAAGGCGATCACGATGAGCGGGCAGCAGGTCACCGCCTCGGGTCCGCTCAACGCCACCAGGCGCGCCGAGGCGTTTCTCGCGCAGCTCGGCCCGGGCGTCGATCCCGCGACCGCGCCGGTCGGGCCGCTGATCGCGGCGCTGTCCGCGACCGACCCGATCCTCGGCGGCGGCGTCTATATGGGGCCGGTGCTCGATATGGTGCATCTGATGCGCCACCCCTTCTGGCCCGACGCCGCGCCGCAGTCGCTCGGCGTTCCGATGATGCTCGGCAATGCGGTGATGGAAACGCGCGCCTTCTACGCGCCCGACAGCCGGCCGCTCGCGGGGCTGGATTTCGGCAATCTCGCCGCGCGGATCGCGCCCGAGATGCGGATCGACATCCACCCCGAATGGGTCGTGGCGCAGTTTCGCGCCCGCTATCCGGATGCCGCGCCGATCGAGCTCTTTCACCGTATCGTCACCGCGGCGCGAAGCTGGCGCGGGCAGGTCGAGGAGGCCGAGGCGCGGGCGAAGGCGGGGGCGCCGGCCTTCGTCTATCAGCTCGATTTCGAGGCTGCGAAGCATACCGACGATATCGGCCTCAGCTTCGGCACCATCCCCGACCCGACGCCCGCGCAGCAGGCGATGAGCGATGTCGTGATGGATGCCTTCGTCCGCTTCGCGCGCACCGGCGATCCGGGCTGGCCGGCCTATGATCTCGCGAAGCGGCAGACGATGATCTTCGATCGCCGCAGCCGCGTGGTGAGCGACCCGCGCCGCTGGGAGCGTGAGCTGTTCGCGCGGGTGCCCTATATCCAGCCGGGGACGTAGAAGAATCTGCGTCCATACCTCTCCTCCCCCTTGATGGGGGAGGCAGCGAGACTTGCGAACTTGTTCGCTAGTCGCAGCGGTGGGGGTGCGGTGTCGGCCCGAAGCGACGGCGCCATGACGCATTCTCACCCCCATCCAACTTCGCCTGTTCGCTTCGCGATAAGGCTCCATATCCTTCCCCCATCGAGGGGGAAGGGGGTGTGGATCTCAAACGATCCCGTGGCTGCCCAGCCAGGCCCACAGCAGTTCGGGCCAGATCGCGACCGGCAGCCCTGCCGTCTTCATCAGTCCGAAGCCATGCCCTCCGCGCTCGAAGAAATGACTCTCGCACAGCGTTCCGACCGCGCGCGCCGCCGCGCGCAAGCGAACGCTGTTCTCGACCTTGACGACATCATCGTCCTCGGCGTGGAGCAGGAACAACGGCGGCTGATCGGGGCGGACATTGCGTTCGGGTGAGTAGAGCGCCTCGCGCACCGCGTCGGGAGCAGCCCCGAGCAACTTCTCGCGGCTTCCGGCATGGGCGATCGCCGGGTCCATCGACACCACCGGATAGAAGCCGGCGAGCGCGTCGGGCCGCGCGGGCCGGGCATCGGCGCCGTCGACCGGATCATAGACGCCCGCGTCGAAGCGCGTCAGCAGGCTGGTCGCGACATGGCCGCCCGCCGAAAAGCCGCCGAAGGCGATACGCGTCGGGTCGATGCCGTCCTGCTTCGCGCGGCTGCGTACCAGCCGCACCGCGCGCTGCGCGTCGGCGAGCGGCACGTCCGCGCCGTTCGCCCAGCCGTCGCCTGGCAGGCGGTAGAAGAGGACATAGGCGGTAACGCCGCGCGCCGCGAGCCAGCGCGCGAGTTCATAGCCCTCCTTGTCGATCACGACATAGCGATAGCCGCCGCCGGGGGCGAGGATGACCGCCGCGCCGTTCGGCTTCGCCGGGCGGAAGATGTCGAGCCGCGGCCGGACGATATGCCCGATCATCCGGTCGCTGGCCTGCGGGTCGTCGCTGCGTTGGACGATGCGCTCGGTAAGTCCCGCGGGCACCTGAAGGTGGCGGTCGGGCCAGAGCGCGATGCTGGCATCGGGCGCAAGGCCGGCGGGCCGTGTCCACGCCGCGTTCGCTCCGGCCGCCGCGGCGTTCGCCAGCGGTAGCGCAAGGCCGGCGGCGAGCAGGTCGCGGCGGCCGAGCGTCATTGTCCGGCCTGCGGTGGATTGGGATAGGCGACGATCAGCACCAGCGGCTCGTTTCCCGTCTGGCGGATGCCGACCTTCGCGCCCGTATAGAGCCACGCCGCCATGCCGGGTTTCAGCACCTTTTCCTCGCCGTCCGAATGGACGACGCCGGTGCCCGAGACGACATAATAGATTTCGTCGTGGGCGATCGGATGCACGCCGATCGCGGCGCCGACGTGGAGCGCGCGCTTGCGAAACTCGAAGCTGCGCGGGGCCGGAACGGCGTCGCTGATCCGCCACGCAGTCGACATCCCGATTGCACCGTGCGGCGGCGCTTCCTCGCGCACCGTTTCCGCCTCGTCGATCACGACCATCGCGGGCGCCGCCGCGCCGCCCAGCAGCAGGGCGAGCAGCGCGCTCATTTCACGCCTCCGCGCGAATCGCGGTCGCGCGGCGACAGATGCTCCTGCGGCATCGGCGCGGTCTGCGCGGGGTAGCGGCCCGACTTCGGTTCCATCGTCGCAAGGTTCCAGTCGGCCTCGACGAAGGGCGCGCGCACGGGTTCCTCGACCTTGGGATAGGCGCTCACCTGCTTCTCGTCGTCGATGATGTCGCCGCGTCCTTCGGCGACGAAGAACAGGATGCGAATCTCTTCGTCGTCCCGCGCCCATGGCCGCGCGCCGGCGGTCGCGAGCACCGAGGTTTCGACGTCGCGTGTCGGCAATATCCGATAGCTCGCGACCGATGCCAGCGGCGCCTTGGCGCGGATCAGTTCGGCGCGCGTCTCGCCATAGCGGCCGAACTCGGGGAGCGGATTGCCGTGGCGGTCGACCGCGACATTGTCCTTGCCGTAATATTGCAGGTCGCCGTCGCCGCCGAGCATCAGGAAGGGTAGGCCTTCGTCGGTGTCGTTGCCGCCGCGCAGGACGTTGCCGATCGCGGTGATCTGGCCGGTGACATAGTCGTGCCCGACCCATTCGAGGTTCATCAGATTATAGTGCACCGCGCGGTGCCCGGGGTTGTAGATCAGATTGTTGATCATCAGCACCTGCGCCCCGCCCTTCACCAGCGGCGCGCGCTCGACATTATGCGCCCAGATGTTGCGGTAGAAGACGATGCCGGTGGTATTGTCGTGGACGAGCGAGCCCTTGCTGTGCTCGCCCTTCGGATGGCTCGCGTCGGCGAGCCCCTCGGCGGCGAGATTGTTCGAAAAGGTGATGTCGTGACTGGTGCCCTGGCGCCACTCGGCGACCGTCTTGCCGTCGAAGCGCGGGCCCGACGCCGACATATTCTCGTCAAGCGCCCACAGGAACGTGCAATGGTCGACGACGACATTGTGCGCGCCGACGGTTGACAGCGCGTCGGCTTCCCACCCACTGCGCTTCGGCTGGCCGTCGACGCCGGTATAGACGCGCAGGTGGCGCATCACGACGTCGTGGGTCTTCACGTCGATGCCGGTGCGGATCAGCGTGATGCCCGGTCCCGGCGCGGTCTGGCCGGCAATGGTCAGAAAGGGTTCGGTGATCGTCAGCGTCCTGCGCCCCATGTCGATCACGCCGCCGACTTCGAAGACGACGATGCGCGGTCCCTTTGCCTCGACCGCCGCCTTGAACGAGCCCGGACCGTCGGGCGCCAGCGTCGTCACGCGGATGACCCTGCCCCCGCGTCCGCCCGGAGTCGCCGCCGCCGGACCGACCGCGCCGGGGAAGGCGAGCGCCGTCGAATCGGCCGCGAAAGCGGGGCTCGCGGGCAGGGCAGGGGCCAGCAGAAGCGCGGCGAACAACAGCTTTTTCAGCATCCATTCTCTCCCGTATCTCTCATCGCGATTGGGGTCTTGACATAGGCACGACAATCCTTCAATCATTTTTGACACCGGTTACCTAAGCCGGCAACAAGATGATGGGGGAGAGGGCGCCCCGGCCGGCCGCATTCGGCACGGGCCCGCGCACACTCTCTGACAGATATGGGGCGAACGATCGGTTCGATTCGTTTGGTCCGTGAAAGTAACCGGTGTCATTCCTTGCCAAAGACGGGGATGCGCTGCGAAAAGGGAGGACGATGATGGCTATGCGGAATATATGGGGCGTAAGCGGCTGGACCCGGCTGGCGTGCGGCGCGTCGCTCGCGGCGCTGGCGGTTTCGCCGGTCCAGGCGCAGGAAGCGGACGACACGGCCGCGAGCGGCGACGAAATCGTGGTCACCGGCTTCCGCGCCTCGCTCGACAAGGCGCTCGACCAGAAGCGCAATGCGACCGGCGCGGTGGACGTGATCGTCGCCGAGGACATCGCCAAATTCCCCGACCAGAATCTCGCCGAATCGCTGCAGCGCATTCCCGGCATCTCGATCCAGCGCGATGCCGGCGAAGGCCGCGCGATCACGGTGCGCGGTCTCGGCGCGCAATTCACCCGCGTCCGCCTCAACGGCATGGAGACGATCGCGACCTCGACCGACGGCGCATCGGCGAACCGCGACCGCGCCTTCGACTTCAACGTCTTCGCGTCGGAGCTCTTCACCTCGCTCGTCGTCCACAAGACCGCCTCGGCCTCGCTCGACGAGGGATCGTTGGGGGCGGTCGTCGACCTCAACACCGGCAACCCGCTCGCGGGCAAGGAGGGGCTGACGGCCGTGGCCTCGGTGCAGGGGCGCTACAACGACCTGACCAAGGACGTCGACCCGCGCCTCGCGGGCCTCGTCGCCTGGACCAACGCCGACCGCACCTTCGGCGTCTCGGCCTCGGTCGCCTGGGCCGATTATATGACGTACGAACTGGGCAACAACAGCGTCCGCTGGGCGCAGGCGCCCTTTCGCAGCGTCGATGGCGAGACCTGTCTTGCGGGCAGCAGTTTCGTCGCCGACCCGTCGGCCGGCTGCATCGAGGTCGCCGAGGCCTTCCACCCTCGCATTCCGCGCTACGGCCTCGTCAGCCACGACCGCGAACGGCTCGGCGCCACCGCATCGATCCAGTTCGAGCCGACCGAGAATACCAAAATCTCGATCGACGGCCTCTATTCGACCTTCAAGGAAACCCGCGACGAATATTGGGGCGAGGTGCTGCTGCGCAGCGAAGAGGCCGGCATCGACGTGTCCAACTACACGATCGACGCGAACAATAATCTGATCTCGGCCGACCTCGACAATGTCTATGTCCGCACCGAACGCTATTCGCGGCAGAGCAAGACCAAATTCTATCAGCTTTCGGGCCGGCTCGAACAGCGGCTGACCGACAGTTTCAAGCTCAACCTGCTCGGCGGCTTTTCGAAGTCGAAGGCCGATATCCCGGTCGAAACGACGCTGGCGTTCGACGACACCGATGCGACCGGCTATCATTACGACTATTCGAACAATGAATATCCGCTGCTCAGCTTCGGCACGGGGATCGACGATCCGACCGCGTTCGAGCTGGCCGAGTTCCGCGACCGTCCGTCCTTCCTGACCAACAAGTTCAAGACCTTTGCCGCCGATTTCGACTGGGACGTCGCGGACCGGTTCAGCCTGCTCGGCGGTGGCTTCTTCCGCCAGTTCGACTTCGACACCATCGGCTATCGCCGCGACAGCACCTATTGCGCCGCCTTCACCTGCGCGCCGGGGACGAACGGCCTGCCGGTCACGGGCGACATCGCGCAGATTTTCGAGCTCGGCAAGGCGGGGCAGCCATCGGGCAACACCAACGCCTGGGTCGTGCCCGACCTCGATGCCGGCACCGCGCTGATCGACCTGTACGGCCGTCCCGCGGTGCTCCAGCAGAGCGAACAGCGTGCGGTCACCGAGAAGACCTATGGCGGCTGGTTCATGACCGAGTTCGAGACGGAGCTGTTCGGCATGCGCCTGACCGGCAATGCGGGCGTTCGTTATGCCAAGACCGACCAGAGTTCGTCCGGGTTCACGGCCGGCGAGTTCGTGACGGTGAAGCGCAGCTATGACGACTGGCTGCCGTCGTTCAACCTGAACCTGCACCCGACCGACAATATCATCCTGCGCGGCGCGATCGCCAAGGTGATTACCCGTCCCACGCTGGGCACATTATCCCCCAGTGCGTCGGTCGATCAGTTCAACTTCCGGGTGACGACGGGCAATCCGTTCATCGATCCCTATCGCGCGACGACGTTCGATCTCGCCGCGGAATGGTATTTCGCGCCGGGCGCGATCGCGTCGGTCGCCCTGTTTGCCAAGGACGTCGAAAGCTTCCCGCTCGGCACGTCGACGCAGGGAACCTACGCATCCAGCCCGGTCCCGCTGCCGCCGCTGACGCCCGGAACACCCGCCTATGATGCAGTCGTCGGCGGCGCCAATCCGAACCATGAGTTCGAATATCGGACCACGGGCAACGGTCCGGGGGCGAATCTGAAGGGCGTCGAGCTGTCGTTGCAGCTGCCTTTCTCGGTCTTCTCGGACACGCTGCGTCATTTCGGCGTGCTCGGCAACGCGACCTTCGTGAAGAGCGATGTCGATTATACCGTCGCCGGCCCGCTGGTTTATGATCCGGCGCAGAACAAGCTCGTCGCGCAGCCGGCGGGAACCTACACCCAGCCGCTGCTCGGCCTCGCCAAGCGGGCGTGGAACGCCACGGTCTATTATGACGACGGCAAGCTGTCGGTCCGCACCTCGGCCGCCTGGCGCTCGGGCTATAACGACAGCACGAGCGGCAACAACAATATCTTCGAAGGCTATGGCAGCTCGTTCAACCTCGATGCGTCGATCCGCTATGCGCTGACCGACCATATCGAATTGTCGATCGAGGGCACCAACCTGACCGACGATTACCGCTATCGCTTCAACGACATCGAGGCGAACCGCAATTACGAGAATAATCATTACGGCCGCACCTTCCTGTTCGGGGCGCGGTTCAAGATCTGACAGGATTGTGCGGAAATAATCCCTGGTACATCCCCCATGACCCGGTCCTCGCTATCGAGGGCCGGGTATTTTTTCGTCGAGGAAGGAAAAGCCGATGACCGACCGCCGCGATCTGCTCAAGCTGGCGGGGGCCGGTGTCTTCGCGTCGGGCTTCGCCGGACCCGGCGCCGCGACAGCACAGCCGCCCGCGGCCTGCACGCCGCCCGCCGCGCCGCGCTGGGCGCGCGGGATCGACGGGCAGCGCAAGGCCGATCTCGGCGACGGGCGCTTTCTCAATCCGATCATGGCCGGCGACCATCCCGACCCGTCGATCCTGAAGGACGGGCGCGATTATTACATGACCTTCTCGACCTTCGATTCCTATCCGGGGCTCGTCATCTGGCATTCGCGCGATCTGGTGAACTGGCGGCCGGTGGGGCCGGCGCTGACCAGGAATATCGGATCGGTCTGGGCGCCCGAGCTCTGCAAGCATGCGAGGCGCTATTATCTCTACATCCCGACCAAGGGGCCGGACACGAGCTGGGTGATCTGGGCCGACCGGATCGAGGGTCCGTGGAGCGACCCCGTCGACCTCGACCTGCCGAACCATATCGATCCCGGCCACGCGGTCGGCGAGGACGGATCGCGCTGGCTGTTCCTGTCGGGCGGCGACCGGGTGCGCCTGTCGGACGATGGCCTCCGCCGCATCGGCGAGCCCGAGCATGTCTATGATCCGTGGCGCTACCCCGCCGACTGGGTCGTCGAGGGCTTCGCGCCCGAGGGGCCGAAGATCACCCGACACGGCGATTATCATTATCTGGTCACCGCGGTCGGCGGCACCGCGGGACCGCCGACCGGCCATATGGTGATCGCGGCGCGCTCGCGCTCGATCCACGGCCCGTGGGAGAACTGTCCGCATAATCCGCTCGTCCACACCAAGTCGAGCGCCGAGACGTGGTGGTCGCGCGGCCATGCGACGCTGGTCGAAGGGCCGGCGGGCGACTGGTGGAGCGTCTATCACGGTTATGAGGCGGGCTATTGGACGCTCGGGCGCCAGACCTTGCTCGACCCCGTCGAATGGACCGACGACGGCTGGTTCCGGATGCGCGGCGGCGACCTGTCGCAGCCGCTCGCCAAGCCCGCGGGCGACATGGCGGGGCCGCACGGCATGGCGCTGTCGGACGATTTCAGCACGCTGGCGCTCGGCGCCAAATGGAATTTCTTCCGCCCTGCGAGCGACGAGCGCAGCCGCGCCCGCGTCGCGGACGGCGCGCTGATCCTGGCAGCGCGCGGCACCGCGCCGGTCGACAGCGCGCCCCTGCTGTTGATCGCGGGCGACCAGGCCTATCGCTTCGAATGCGATATCGAGATCGCGCCGGGCGGCACCGCGGGACTGATCCTCTTCTACGACGACCGGCTCTATTGCGGACTCGGCTTCGATGCGGAGCGCTTCGTCACCCATCAATATGGCATCGAGCGCGCGCGGCCGACCAATCCGCACGGGCGGCGGATGCGGATGCGGGTCACCAACGACCGCCATATCGTCACCTACGACACCAGCGGCGACGGCGGAAAGACATGGACGCGCTTCGACCGCGGCATGGAGGTGTCGGGCTATCACCACAATGTGCGCGGCGGTTTCCTGATGCTGCGCCCGGGCCTCTATTCGGCGGGGGAAGGGGAAGCGCACTTTTCGAACTTCACCTACCGCGCACTCGATTGAGGATCAGCGGGACGGTGGCGGTGCCACCGACTGGCGCTCGACGAAGGTCGAGGGCAGCACCGGGCTTTCGTCCTCGGCGAGCTTGGCTTCCTTGCCCAGGAAGTCGGCGACCAGTGTGCGAGCGGCGCGCACTCCCATCTCGCGGATCGGCCAGCGCACCGTGCTCAGCGTCGGCCAGATATGCGTCGCGGTCGGCGAATCATCGAAGCCGATGATCGACAGCTCGCCCGGCACCGCCATGCCCTTCCCATGCGCGACGCTCATCACCCCCGCCGCCATCTCGTCGTTTGAGCAGAAGATCGCCGTTGGCGGCTCGGCCAGCGACAAGATTTTCTCGCCCGCCTCGACCCCGGCCGTATAGCGGTAATTGCCCGGCGCATAATACTCGTCGGCAAGCGACAGGCCCGCCTCTTCCAGCGCCTCGTGAAAGCCCTTCTCGCGCTCGGCCGCCGAGCGGAAGCCGGCGGGACCGCGCACGAAGCCGATACGGCGATGGCCGAGCGCGATCAGCTTGCGCACCGCTTCCGCCACCACCTCGCGGTCGTTCGACGACACGCAATGCCGCGCATCGTCGAGCAGCGCCGAGCCGACGCGGACATAGCGCACGCCCAGGCTTTCGCAGAGCGCGGCGAGTTCGTCATTCTCCGAGATCGGCGGCAGCAGCATCGCGCCGATCGGCCGCTGCTTTTCGAGGAAGATGCGGACATCCTCCAGCATCGCGCCCGACCCGCGGTCGACGGGACGGACGAGCAGCGCGAGGTCGCTGTCCTTGATCGCGTCGAGCACGCCCTGCTGGAAATTGAGCACCGTCTGCGCGTTCGGATTGTCGTGGAGCAGCGCGATCAGGAAATTGCGGCGAAAGGCGAGCGCGCGGGCCTGCGGATTGGGGACGAAGCCCAGCGTCTCGATCGCCTGCTGCACCACCAGCCGCGTCTTTTCGGTGATGAATTCGGACCGGTTGATAACGCGGCTGACCGTCTTCTTCGAAACCCCGGCGAGCGCTGCCACATCGTTGATTGTCGGTTGCTTTCCGCTCTTTCCGGTTGCGCGTGCCGCCATGGGGTCTGCTTTCCTTTGCGGGGGGATCGTCCGCGGCGGGCATCGCCGCCGCGCTGTTTCCGCCCTTGCTTCATTGATGGGCGTTCGAAGGGGCAAAATCAACCACATCGGCGACGGAGCGCTTGCTTTTGACACCGGTGTCTTTTACAGCATCCGGCACGAGAGGGAAATGACGACGATGCGGGTGACCGACGAACAGCAGAATGTAGCACGCGCCTTCGTCGCGGCGCGCGCGAAAAAGACACCGCTTACCGTCTATCCCGGTGCGGTGCCGCAGACGATGGCCGACGCCTATGCGATCCAGGACGCGGCGATCGCGCTCGACGGGCGGCGGGTCGGCGGCTGGAAGGTGGGCCGGATCGCGCCCGACCTCGTCGATCGGTACGGCGGCAACCGCCTGACCGGTCCGATCTTCGCCGACGAGATCGTCGACGCGCGCGACGGTCATGTCCCTGCTATGGGCGTCTATGCCGGCGGCTTCGCCGCTGCCGAAGCCGAGGTGCTGCTTTGCTTCGGCGAGGTCGCGGAGCGCGACTATGACATCGACAGCGTCAGGAACTGCATCAGCGAAATCCGCACGGGCATCGAGATCGCGAGCTCGCCCTTCGCCGGGATCAACGCGCACGGTCCCGCGGTGACCGCGTCCGACTATGGCAACAACAAGGGACTCGTGCTCGGCCCGCCGATCGCCGGCTGGCGCACCATCGACCTGACCGGCATGCCGGTCGAATTCCTGATCGACGGCGTGTGCGTCGGCGCGGCGAGCATGGCGACGATGCTCGACGGGCCGTTCGGCTCGGCGTTGTTCCTGATCCGCACGCTGCGCGCGCGCGGCATCGCGATTCCGCCGGGGACCTGGCTGTCGGCCGGCGCGATCACCGGCGTGCACGAAATTGCGGCGGGGCAGCGCGCCGACGCACGCTTCGGCGGCACGATTTCGGTCGCCTGCACGGTGACGCATCTTTGACGACATACAAAGGGGAGAGGGACATGGCGCAGGCAATCGAGTCGCGAGGGGCACCGCCGGTGCCCAATGTCGGACGCTATCGCTGGCTGATCGTCGGCCTGCTCTTCCTCGCCACCGCGATCAACTATGTCGACCGCCAGATGATCGGCGTCCTCAAGCCGACGCTGCAGCAGGAGATGGGCTGGACCGAGGGCGATTTCGCGACGATTGTCTTCTGGTTCCAGGTCGCCTACGCCGTCGGCTATATCGGCTTCGGCCGCATCGTCGACCTGATCGGCGCGCGGCTCGGCTATGCGGTCGCGATCGTCATCTGGACGGTCAGCCACATGGCGCACGGGCTGGCGAGCAGCGTCACCCAGTTCGCGCTCGCGCGCTTCGGCCTCGGCATCGGGGAATCGGGCAATTTCCCGGCGGGCATACGGGCGGTGACCGACTGGTTCCCGCAAAAGGAGCGCGCCTTCGCGATCGGCCTGTTCAACGCCGGCGCCAATGTCGGCGCGATCGTGACGCCGCTGCTGGTGCCGTTCCTGGTGCTGATGTTCGATTGGCGTATCGCCTTCTATGTCACCGGATTATTGGGAATTTTCTGGCTGATCGCCTGGTGGGCGTTCTATCGCCATCCCGACGAGCATCCAAAGCTGTCGGCGGGCGAGAAGGCATGGATTCAGCAGGACCCCGCCGATCCGGTGACGCCGATCGGCTGGCGCCGCCTGCTCGGGGTCAAGGAGACCTGGTCCTATGCGCTCGGCAAATTCTTCATCGATCCGATCTGGTGGTTCTTCCTCTTCTGGCTGCCCGGCTATCTGTTCGAACGCTATGACATGGACCTCAAGAGCTTCGGCCTGCCGCTCGCTGCCATCTATCTGATTTCCGACCTCGGCAGCATCGCCGGCGGCTGGCTGTCGTCGCGGCTCATCAAGGCCGGCCGCACGCCCAATTTCGCGCGCAAGGTCACCATGTTCCTCTGCGCCTGCTGCGTCGTGCCGGTCTATTTCGCACAGGATATCGACAATGTCTGGACCGCGGTGCTGATCATCGGCCTCGCGACCGCGGCGCATCAGGCCTTTTCGGCCAACCTCTATACGCTGCCGTCGGACATCTTCCCGCGCGGCGCGGTCGGCTCGGTCGTCGGCATCGGCGGAATGCTGGGTGCGGTCGGCGGCATGAGCATGGCGCTGTTCACCGGCTACATCCTCGAAACGACGAACAATAATTATCAGATATTGTTCGCCATTTGCGCCAGCGCCTATTTCGTCGCGCTGCTTGCGGTGCATCTGCTGTCGCCGAAGCTGGCGCGGGTCGAGGTTTGAAAGCGGAGATTCCGGCGACGCGGCCGGATACATAGCCCGGGGTTATAGGAAGGTGCCGTCTTCGAAGACGCGCGGGCGCCGCCCTTCGGTCATGATGACCGCATCCAAACCCGAAGAGGCTGTTGATGATCGCCGCTCCCTATCTGCTTTACCTCGGCAATGTGAACGACGAGGTCGGAATCAAGACGTCGCGCGGCCTCGCCGTCTTTCGGCCCGACCAGTGCGTCGGCGAGTTTCGGCACGACGGCTGCGAACTGACCCTCGGCCTGCCGCCCATGGGCTTTGCCGAAGCGGTTGCCGCGGGAGCCCGGACGCTGGTCCTCGGCATCGCCAACGCCGGCGGCAAGCTGGGGGCAGAACTGGTCGCCGATGCGCAGGCGGCGATCGAGGCGGGGCTCGACGTCGCATCGGGGCTGCATCATCGCCTGCGCGATGAACCGGCGCTGGTCGAGGCGGCCGCGCGCCACGGGCGGCAGCTCCACGACGTGCGCGATCCGCGGCCCGACATCCCCGTCGGCAACGGCAAGCCGCGTGCCGGGCGGCGCCTGCTGACCGTCGGGACCGACTGCTCGGTCGGCAAGATGTATGCGACGCTCTGCCTTGAAAAGGGCATGCGCGCGCGCGGCATGAAGGCCGATTTCCGCGCCACCGGCCAGACCGGAATCCTGATCGCGGGCGGCGGGGTGCCGCTCGATGCGGTGATCGCCGACTTCATCTCGGGCGCGATCGAGCAATTGTCGCCGGCGCGCGACGCGGACGGCTGGGATCTGATCGAGGGGCAGGGTTCGCTCTTCCACCCGTCCTTCGCGGGGGTCTCGACCGGCCTCCTCCATGGCGCGCAACCCGATGCGATCCTGCTGTGCCACGATCCGGTGCGGCCGCATATGCGCGGCCTTCCGCATTATGCGATGCCGGGTCTCGAAGAGACGCTCGAGGCCAATCTGCGCGTCGCACGCCTGACCAGCCCCGATGTCCGCGCCGTGGGGATCGCGCTCAACACCTCCAAGCTTTCGTCCGCCGATGCGCATCGTCTGTGCGGCGAGACGTCCGATGCGCTCGGCCTGCCGTGCGTCGACCCCTTTTCGATGGGAGTGGACCCCATTATCGACTGGATCAACCAATGCTTCGAACCCTCGTCGCGCGCCGCGATGCCTTCCCTCTGAAGACCCCCTTCCGCATCTCGCGCGGGGTCAAGACCGTCGCCGACGTGGTGACGGTGGAGATTTCGGCCGACGGCGCGACCGGACGCGGTGAGGGGGTGCCCTATCCGCGCTACGGCGAATCGGTCGATGGCGCGCTGGCGGCGATCGCGGCGGTGCGCGGCGCGATCGAGGGCGGCGCGACCCGTGAGGAATTGCAGGGCGCGATGGCGCCGGGCGCGGCGCGCAACGCGGTCGATTGTGCGCTCTGGGACCTTCAGGCCAAATTGTCGGGACGCAGCGTGACCGAACGGCTCGGCCGGCCGGCGATCGCGCCGACGCCGACCGCGATCACCGTCAGCCTCGACCGGCCCGACGCCATGGCCGAAGCCGCCGCGGCGCTCGCCGACGCGCCGCTGGTCAAGATCAAGGTCGACCGTTCGGACCCCGAAGCCCAGATCCGCGCCGTGCGCGCCGCGGCGCCCGGGCCGCGTGTGATCGTCGACCCCAATGAAAGCTGGACGATCGCCGAGGTCGAGCGCCTCCAGCCCCTGCTTGCCGAATTGCGGATCGACCTCCTCGAACAGCCGCTTCCGGCGGACGACGACGATGCGCTCGAAGGCCTTGCGCCGCTCGTCCCGATCGCCGCCGACGAATCGGCGCATGTCGCGGGTGATGTCGATGCGCTCGCGGGCAAATATCAGGTCATCAACATCAAGCTCGACAAGACCGGCGGGTTGACGGGCGCGCTGGCGCTCGCCGATGCGGCCGCGGCCGCCGGGCTCGGCGTGATGACCGGCAGCATGATTTCCTCGTCGCTGTCGATCGCGCCGGCGCTGGTGGTCGCGGCGCGGTCGGCGTTCGTCGATCTCGACGGGCCGCTCTGGCTTTCCGCCGACCGGCCCGGCGGGGTGAGCGGCGCGGGGGGTGTCTTGACGCCGCCGGCGCCGGGCTTTTGGGGAACGAGCTAGGCCGTTCCGGTCGCAAAACAAAAAGGGGTGTCGCCAATGAAATATTCCATCCGATATGCCGCCGCCACGCTTGCGCTTCTGTCCGCGACGGCGATTCCGGCATCCCCCGGCACCGCCCGGCAGGCCGCCCAGGCCGATATCATTCTTCGCGGCGGTACCATCTATCCGGGCGGCGCGGCGCCCTTCACCGGCGACGTCGCGATCCGCGGCGACCGCATCACCTATGTCGGCCCGAAGGCCCCGGGCGGCGCCGGCAGGATCATCGACGCCACGGGCCTGATCGTCGCGCCGGGCTTCATCGACCCGCACACCCATGTGAACGATGCGCTGACCGCGGCCGACCCCGCCTCGCGGCTGGTGCTGCCCTTCCTGACACAGGGCGTCACCACCGCCTTCATCGGCGTCGATGGCGGCGGCGACCCCGATGTCGCGCGCACCTTCGGCCTGACGAAGCCGGAGGCGGGCAAGGGCGGACTCGAAGGGTTCGGTCAGTCGTCGCGCGATTACGGCATCAATTTCGCGACCTATGTCGGCCTCGGCGCGGTGCGGATGAAGGTGATCGGTCCCGACGACCGCGCGCCCACGCCGGCCGAGCTGGACAAGATGGTCGGTCTGGTCGACCAGGCGATGTGCGAAGGCGCGCTCGGTTTCTCGACCGGTCTCTTCTATGCGCCGCAAAGCTTCGCCAAGCGCGACGAGGTGGTCGCGCTCGCCAGGGCGGCGGCGGTGAAGGGCGGCGTCTACGACAGCCATATCCGCGACGAATCGAGCTATACCATCGGCCTGAAGGGCGCGATCGACGAAGCGCTGGCGGTCGGCCGCGATGCGAAGATTCCGGTGCATATCGCGCATATCAAGGCGCTCGGCGTCGACGTGCACGGCCAGGCGCCGCAGATCATCGCCGAGATCGAGGCGGCGCAAAAGGCCGGGCAGGTGGTTCACGCCGATCAATATCCCTGGTCGGCATCGGGGACCGGCCTGTCGGCGGCGCTGCTGCCGCGCTGGGCGCAGGATGGCGGCCGCCCGGAAATGCTGAAGCGCTTCGCCGACGCGGCGACGATGGCGAAGATGCGGCCCGAGATCGCCGAAAACCTCCGCCGCCGCGGCGGTCCGGCGTCGCTGCTCATCACCTCGGGCGCGCCCGACGTCGAGGGCAAGACGCTCGAAGAGGTGGCGAAGGAGCGCAAGGTCGACCCCGTCGACGCGGCGATTGCGATCCTGACCCAGCGCGAGACGGGGGTCGCGTCGTTCAACCAGACAGAGCCTGACATCGCCGCCTTCATGAAACAACCCTGGGTGGTGACGAGTTCGGACGCGTCGCGCGGACACCCGCGCTATTATGCGTCCTTCGCGCGCAAATATGCGACCTATGTCAAGGACAAGCGGGTCATAAGCCTGCAGGATTTCATCGACCGCAGCACGTCGGTCACCGCGAAACTGTTCGGACTCGAAGGGCGCGGGACGTTGAAGGCCGGTGCCTTCGCCGACATCGTCGCCTTCGATCCGGCGACCTTCGCGCCGCGCGCCGATTTCACGCATCCGGCGCTGTTCTCGACCGGCATGCGGTTCGTCGTCGTCAATGGCCGGTTGGCGATCGAGAATGGCGAGCCCACCGGGATCGCGGGCGGCCGTCCGCTGCCGCATCGCCCGGCGCCGGGCACCTGCTCATCATCATAAGAGGGGATGACCCGCCAGCGAGGTTTCGGCGGTTCCGGGAGGCGTCCTTCACGCACAGAGATAGAAAAAAAAGGGGAAAACACATGTCCAGATCCACATCGATCGTATCGGCCGCCGCGCTCTCCGCCGCACTGCTGTGGAACCTGCCGGCGCAGGCGCAGGAAGTGTCCCCGGCGCCCGCCGGGACCGTCGCGCCGCCCGATGCCGAAATCACCGTCACCGGCACGCGTATCCAGCGCGACGGCTATCAGGCGCCGACGCCGCTGACCGTCCTCGGCGCCGAGGATATCGAGGCGAGCGCGCCCGCCAACATCGCCGACTATGTCAACGACATCCCCTCGCTCGTCGGCAGCGTGACGCCGGCCAGCTCGAACCTCAACATCAGCGCCGGCACCGCCGGGGTCAACGCGCTCAACCTGCGCGCGCTCGGGACGGCGCGGACGCTGGTGCTTCTCGACGGCCAGCGCTCGGTCGGCTCGACGCTCGGCGGGCTCGTCGACGTCAACACCTTCCCGCAGGGGCTGATCAAGAGCGTCGAGATCGTCACTGGCGGCGCCTCGGCCGCCTATGGCTCCGACGCGGTGTCGGGCGTGGTCAACTTCATTCTCGACAAGGAATATACGGGGCTCAAGGCATCGGCCGAATATGGGCTCACCACCTATGGCGACGCCCCCAGCTACCGCGCGACGCTGACGGCGGGCAAGGCCTTTGCCGGCGGTCGCGGCCATATCCTGCTCAACGGTGAAATCGCGGTGAAAGAGGGGCTGCACAGCGTGCCGCGCGACTGGAACCAGCAGGGCTGGTACATGATCAAGAACCCCGCCTATGCTGCGGGCAACGGGGCGCCCGAGCACCTTGTGGTCCGCGGCGCGGGGCTCAGCGTTGCCACGCCGGGCGGCATCATCACCGATACCGAACTGCGCGGCACGACCTTCGGCATCGGCGGGGCGGTCGGCCAGTTCGACTATGGCACGGTGCGCGACCCGTGGATGGTCGGCGGCGACTGGCAATCGACGCAGGTCAACAGCTATCAGTCGCTCGACCCGTCGGAGAACAGGAAGAGCCTGTTCGGACGCCTCAGCTACGAGGTCGCCGACTGGCTCAATCTCTTCGTCCAGGCCTCCTATGCAAAATCGAAGAATATCGGCCACCTCGGCATCCAGCTCAACCAGGGCAATGTCACCATCCGGTCGGACAATGCCTTCATCCCCGAAGAGGTGCGCACGCGCCTTGATGACCTTGGCATCGCCGAGTTCAAGCTCGGCACGACCAATGCCAATCTGCCGGTGCGCAAGAACGACACGCGGCGCGAGTTGCAGCGCTACGTCGTCGGCGCGAACGGCAGCTTCGACCTGTTCGGGTCCGAAGCGCGCTGGGACGCCTATTATCAAAAAGGCATCAGCCGCACGCGCGAGATGGCGCGCGACATCTCGAACAACGCCCGCCTCGCGCTCGCGCAGGATGCGGTGTTCGCGCCCGCCGGCAACGCGCTCGGCGTGCCCGAGGGGACGATCGTCTGCCGCTCGTCGCTGACCGATACCGACAATGGCTGCATCCCGTTCAACCGTCTCGGCATCGGTACCGCGAGCCAGGAGGCGCTCGACTGGGTGATCGGCAATCCCTTCCGCAACCAGAAATTCCAGCAGGACGTCTTCGCCGCCAACCTGTCCTTCGACCCCTTCGATCTGCCGGCGGGTCCGGTCTCGGTCGCGATCGGCGGCGAGCACCGGCGCGAGAAGGTGTCGGGCGATGTGCTGCCCGAATATCAGTCGGGCTGGTTCGTCGGCAATTTCCTGCCCAGCTTCGGCTCTTATCATGTGACCGAAGCCTATCTCGAGCTGCTGGTGCCGGTGATCGAGGGGCTGGACCTCAACGGCGCGGTGCGCGGGACCGATTATTCGACGTCGGGCTATGTCACGACGTGGAAGGCCGGGCTGACCTTCGAACCCATCCCCGACATCCGTATCCGCGCGACGCGCTCGCGCGATATCCGCGCGCCCAATCTCGGCGAATTGTTCACCGCCGGTTCGACGCGTATCAATGTGCTGCTCGACCCGACGCTGGACGATGAATCGGTGCAGTTCGCGGGGACGACGCGCGGCAACCCCGCCCTCAAGCCCGAAACGGCCGATCAATGGGGCGTCGGCGTGGTGCTGCAACCGCGGTTCCTGCGCGGCTTTGCATTGTCGGTCGACTATTACGACATCAAGATCAAGGGCGCGATCGGTTCGGTCGATGCCCAGACGATCGTCGATCGCTGTGCCGAGGGCGTCCAGGAATTCTGCAGCGCCGTCGTTCGCGGACCCAATGATTTCGGCAATAATCTCCAGGTCTTCGAAAGCCCGTTCAACTTTGCCGTCCAGCGCGCGAAGGGGATCGATTTCGAAAGCAGCTATCGCGTGCCGGTCGGTTCGGGCAACCTGACGCTGCGCGCGATGGCGACGCGCTACATCAAGAATTATTTCGACAATGGCATCGAAGCGCCGACCGACACGGTGGGCCAGAACGCGCCCGGCGGGACGCCGAAATGGCTCTATCGCGTCCAGGGGACCTGGTCGAACGACGACTTTATCTTCAACCTGACCGGACGCGGGGTCAGCAGCGGCGTCTATGACACCAGCTTCGTCGAATGCACTGCATCCTGCCCGGCCTCGACCGTGACGAACCGGACGATCAACGACAATCGTATCGCCGGGGCCTTCTATCTGGATGCCTCCCTGACCTTCAACATCGAGACCGGGGGCAGGGACCTGCAATTCTATCTCGCCGCCAACAATCTGCTCGACAAGGATCCGGCGGTCGTCGCGCCGGGACCCGCGGGCAGCGCCTATGCGACGCCGGCGACCAACCAGTCGCTCTACGACCTGCTCGGACGGACTTTCCGGGTCGGCGTCCGCTTCGAAATGTAAGGGGAGACGAAGATGAAACGCCTGGCATTATCGCTCACCGTCCTGCTGGCCGCAGGCTCGCCCGCCCTGGCCCAGCATTATGACGTGCTGATCCGCGGGGGCACGGTCTATGACGGCAGCGATACGCCGGGCCGCACCGCCGACGTCGCGATCGCCGGCGATCGCATCGCCGCGGTCGGGACGATCCCGGCCGCTGCGACCGCGACAACGCTGATCGACGCGAGCGGCAAGATCGTCGCGCCGGGCTTCATCGATCCGCATTCGCACGCCGCGCCGAACATCCAGACGCCGAAGCTGGCGGCGGCGTTGCCGATGCTGCATCAGGGCATCACGACGCTGATGATCAATCCCGACGGCGGCGGCCCGGCCGACCTCGGTCCGCAGATCGCCGAGATCAAAACCAACATCCCCGGAGTCAACGTCGTCCCGCTGATCGGCCACAATGCCGTGCGCCGCGCGGTGATGGGCGATGTCGACCGGTTGCCGACGCCCGCGGAACAGGCGAAGATGGAGGGGCTGGTCACCGCGGCGATGCAGGCGGGCGCCTATGGCCTGTCCGACGGGCCGTTCTACATTCCCGCCAAATATTCGAACACGGCGGAGATCGTCGGGCTCGCCAGGGCCGCGGCGCCATTTCCGCACGCGATCTACACCAGCCACATCCGCGACGAGGGTAATTACAATATCGGCGTCGTCGAAGCGGTCGAGGAGGTCATCACCGTCGCGCGCGAGGCGAAGATTCCCGGCGTGGTGACGCACATCAAGGTGCTGGGGCCGCAGGTCTGGGGCAAGTCGGCCGACGTCATCGCGCATATCGAAAAGGCGCGCGCCTCGGGGGTCGAAATCTGGGCCGATCAATATCCCTATACCGCTTCGGGCTCCAGCCTGATGGCCTCGCTGGTTCCGGGCTGGGCGCAGGAGGGCGGCGCCGAGGCGCTCGCGAAGCGGCTGCAGGACCCGGCTATGCGCGCAAAGATCCGCGCCGGGATGGTGCCGAACCTCGCACGGCGGGCCGGGCCACACGCGCTGATGATCCGCCGTTTCGCGCCAGACCCGTCGCTCGAGGGCAAAAGGCTCGACGAGATCGGGACGATGCAGGGCAAGGACCCGCTCGACGTCGCGATCGACATGCTGATCCAGGGCGGCGCGCCGACCGTGTCGTTCAACATGAGCGACGACAATGTCGCCGCCTTCATGCGTCAGCCGTGGACGATGACCTCGACCGACGGCGGCCTCCCCGAATTCGGCAAGAGTTCCGAGCATCCGCGCGCCTACGGCGCCTTCCCGCGCAAGCTGCGCCGCTATGTCCTCGACAACAAGGTCATCGACATGCAGCACGCGATCCATGCCGGCACCGGGCTGACCGCGCAGATATTCGCGATTCCCGATCGCGGGGTGCTGCGCGAAGGGGCGTTCGCCGACGTCATCGTCTTCGACCCGAAAACGGTTCGCGATGTCGCCACCTATGAACAGCCGCACGCCTATTCGGTCGGGATGGACTATGTCTTCGTGAACGGAAAGGCCGCGATCGCCGACGGAAAGCCGGCGCCCGAACGCTTCGGCCGCGTCCTCCTGCGCACGCCCTGAACCCGGTGAGGCATCTCGATACGCCGCGGAAATGACTTGCCGCGGCGTCGATAGGCGGCAACGATGGTCGCGATGAACCTGCGACAGATCGAGATATTCCACGCCGTCTATACCAATGGCTCGGTCAGCGCCGCGGCGCGGGCGCTGAACGTGTCGCAGCCCTCGGTCTCGAAGACGCTGCGCCACGCGGAATCGACGCTCGGTTTCCGCCTGTTCGAACGGACCCGCGGCCGGCTCGTCGCCACCGACGATGCCCATGCCCTGTTCGCGGAGGTCCGCGAGATTCAGGAGCGCGTCCAGGCGCTGCGCGAGGGCGCGCGCAACCTGCGCCGCGGCGCCGGGATGATGCTGCGCGTTTCGGCGCTGCCGTCGCTCGCGCTCGGCGTGCTCCCGGAGGCGGTGGCGCGTTTCCTGCCGAGCCATCCCAACGTCCAGTTCGACCTCCAGACGGTCCACCACGACGATCTGGTGCGCAAGCTGCACGAGCGCGAGACCGACATCGCGATCGCGGTCGAGGTGCCGCACAATGCCCCGGTCGGCAGCCGCTGGCTCGGCGAGGGCGAACTGGTGGTGCTCTACCGCGAGGAGGATATGCCCGCCGTGCCGTCGCGGCTCGAACTCGCCGACCTGAAAGGCCATCGCTTCATCAGCGTCGCCGCGAGCGGCCCGATCGGCGAGATTTTCGTGCGCGAGCAGCAGCGGCTCGGCCTCGCGCTCGACAATGCCATATCGACCCGCACCTTCTTCATCGCCACCGCGCTGGTCCGGGCCGGCGTCGGGCTCACCGTGGTCGACAGCTTTACCGCACAGGCCGCGCTCGCCCCGGGGCTGGCCGTTCGGCCGCTGAAACCGCCGCTGACCTTCGATCTCTACGCGATGCACCTGCTGAACCGGCCGCCCGCAGCCGTCGCGACCGATTTCCTGAAGGTCGTCTCGGCAGTGATCGACAGCATATAGCGGGGGGTTATGGGGGCGAGCATATTTGATATGCGGTGCCTGCGCAGGGGCGCGCCTAGGATGGGCCGGATGATCGACCCGCCGCACCCCGCCCATCGTCCGACGGATATCCGCTGATGCGCCGCTGGTTCGCGATTCCGCTGTGGAAACGCGTGCTCGGCGGGCTTGTCCTCGGCCTGCTTCTCGCGCTGGTCTGGCCTCAGGCTGCGCCGGGCGTCGCGGTGTTCGGCGATCTTTTCGTTCGCGCGATCCGCATGCTCGTCGCGCCGATCGTCCTCGTGACCATCGCTGCGGGCATCACCTCGCTCGCCGACCCGAAGCGGCTCGGGCCGCTCGGCGGGCGGACGGTCGGACTGTTCGCGCTGACCACCGCCATTGCGGTGTCGATCGGCATGCTCGTCGCAGTGGTCCTGCAACCCGGCGTCGGCGTTCCCATCGGTCAGGCGGCGCCGCAGGCGCTCGGCGATCCGGTGCCGCTCTACGACCAGCTCGTCGGGATCGTGCCGACCAATATCGTCGAGGCGCTGGCAAAGGGCGACATGCTGGCGCTGATCTTCGTCGCCATCCTGACCGGCGTCGGCACCGTCCTCGCGGGCGAGGCGGGCAAGCCCTTCGCCGCGCTGCTGCAATCGCTCTCGTCGGTGCTGCTGCGCATCGTCGGGCTGGTGATGGAGGCGACCCCGATCGGCGTTTTCGCGCTGATCGCCAACGCCGTCGCCGACAATGGCGCCGCGGTGTTCGTCAACATCGGCTGGCTGGCACTCGCGGTGGTGCTGGGGTCGCTGATCCAGATCCTGCTCGTGCACAGCCTGATTTTGCGGCTGCTGGCGCGTCTGCCGGTGCCGTCCTTCTTCCGCGGCATCGTCGATGCGCTGGCGGTCGCCTTCTCGACAGCCTCCTCCTCGGCGACGCTGCCCGTCGCGATGACCGTCGCGGGGCGCAATCTCGGCGTTTCCCCGACGGTCTATTCGACCGTGCTGCCGCTCGGCGCGAGCATCGGCAAGGACGGCACGGCGATGTATGTCGGCTTGCTCAGCATCTTCAGCCTGCAGGCCTTCGGCGTGCCGCTCGACGCGGGCGTGGTGCTGATCGTGCTGCTGACCGGCGCGCTCGCCGCCTTCGGGACCGCTCCGGTGCCCTCGGCCTCGCTCTTCATGCTCGCGGCCGTGCTGTCGGCGGTCGGCATCGCGCCCGAACAGACTGCGCTGATCGTCGGCTTCGTCCTGCCCTTCGACCGCCTGCTCGACATGACCCGCACCGTGCCGAGCGCCTGCGCCAATCTGGCGGTCGCGACGACCGTCGCGCGCTGGGAGGGCGAACTCGACGAAAGCATCTACCGCGCGCCGCCGCAGCGCTGATGCCATGGTGCCGGCTGTCGGACTCGAACCGACGACCTACCGCTTACAAGGCGGTTGCTCTACCAACTGAGCTAAGCCGGCGCGCCGCGTTCTTTGCGTCAAACGATGCCGAAGGTCCAGCCCTCGATGCGGGCGAGCGCGTCGGTCAGCGGGGCGGGGGACCAGGGCGCCGCCCCGCCCGCGATCGCGCGCAGCCACGCGGCGGTCAGCAGCGCGTCGCTCGCATGGTCGCTGATCGGGCCCGACAGGCCCGTCGGCCGCGAGCCGAGCGCCGCCAGCGCGGCGTCGAGCGCGGCGCCGTCGCGGATCTTGCTGCGCCCGCCCGGCACTCCGGCGCGTCGCGCGGCGAGGCTGGTATAGATTTCGACGAGCAGCGGCCCGCGCGCCGGCACCGGGTCGAGCGGCCAGAGCGGGATGCGTCCGCCGAGCCGGTGGAGCAGCCGCATCCCCGACAGGCTCGCCTTGCCGACCTGCGCGGCGCCGACGAGGTTGAAATTGCTGACGCTCGCCGCCTGCTTCGTCGCGCGCTGGTGATGCTCGACGACACGCAGCCGCCCGGCGCCCGGCTCGAACAGGTCGCCGACGATGCCCGCGCCGTGGCGGAAATGCCGGCGTGCCTGCTCATGGGCGAGGAAGGCGCCGGCCTCCAGATGCGGATCGCGCGCCGCGAGCCGCTCGACCAGCGCCCACAGCGCCGGCATGTCGGGCGGACTATCCTCCCATTCGGGAAAATAGGCGTCCCGATCCCGAAAGGCGAAGGCGGCCGAGAAATCGAAGCCGATCAGCATGTCGGCGCCTGAATCCGCGACGCCGTCCAGCCAGCCCGCGATCTCGCCGCGCGACCACACATGACCGGGCTGCACGAGCGCGGGCGCCGCGGCGCCGCGCGCGACGGCGAGCGCGATGCCGCGCTGGCGGAGCCCGCGCGCGCCCGACCAGTCGAGCGCGGCGAATTGGGAGAAACGGCGCATCAAGGTTGCCTTAGGATCGATCGACATTCAGAAGATGGCGAGCCGAAAATGGCAAGTTTTCGCGACCCGGCGCGCAGCGTGCTTTCCGCACGTGAGCACCGGAAGCGCGGAAACCTGCCATTTGCAGGCCGCCAGGGCTGAATGCCGATCGATCCTAGCGCATGTGTATCACCTTGCACAAAGGGTCGATGCGTCCCACATGCGCCTCATGCTGATCGAAACCGAATCGACGCCCAACCCGGCGACCCTGAAATTCCTGCCCGGCCGTCCGGTCATGGAAGCGGGAACGCGCGACTTCGCCAGCCCGGAGGAGGCCGCGGCCTCGCCGCTCGCCACCGCGCTCTTCACCCTCGGCGACGTCACCGGCGTCTTCTTCGGCCGCGACTTCGTCTCGGTGACCATCGCGCCCGGTGCCGAATGGGCCGATGCGAAGCCCGACGTGCTCGGCATCATCATGGATCATTTCCTCGCCGACATGCCGCTGTTCCACCCGGCGAGCGCCGCGGGCATCGCGGTGCCGGCCGAAGAGGAGGGCGGTTTCGCCGACGATCCTGCCGATGCCGACATCATCGACCAGATCAAGGATCTCATCGAAACGCGCGTCCGCCCCGCGGTCGCCAACGACGGCGGCGACATCATCTATCGCGGCTTCGACAAGGGCAATGTCTATCTGAAGATGCAGGGCGCCTGTTCGGGCTGCCCCTCCTCGACCGCGACGCTCAAGAACGGCATCGAGGCGCTGCTCAAGCACTATGTCCCCGAAGTGACCGCAGTCCACGCCGTCTGACCATCCGCAACAGGAGAATGCCGATGAGCGAGCCGCTTTCCGACAGCGCCCTCGACCAGCTCTTTCGCACCGCGCGCACCTATAACGGCTATGTCGACCGGCCGGTGAGCGAGGATCAACTGCGCGCGATCTGGGACCTGATGAAATTCGGTCCGACGAGCGCGAACAGCCTGCCGGCGCGGGTCGTCTGGTGCGTGTCGGACGCGGCGAAGGCGAAGCTGGCGGCGCTCGCCATGCCCGCGAACGGCGAGAAGATCCTGAAAGCGCCCGTCACCGCGATCATCGCGATGGATCATCGGTTCTTCGAGCATCTGCCCGATCTCTTTCCGCACACCGATGCGCGGAGCTGGTTCGTCGGCAACGAGGCGCTGGCGCAGACCACCGCCTTTCGCAACTCGAGTCTGCAGGGCGCCTATTTCATCCTCGCGGCGCGCGCGCTCGGGCTCGATACCGGGCCGATGTCGGGCTTCGACAATGCGGCGGTCGACGCGGCCTTCTTCGCCGATACGCCGCATGTGAAGAGCAATTTCATCTCGACCCTCGGCTACGGCGATCCGGCGAGTATCTTCGAGCGCAGCCCGCGCCCGGATTTCGACCGCTTCAACCGCATCGACTGACGGCGGCCCGCCGGTGCGAACCCTGGTCATCGATTCGGCGAGCGAAGCCTGTTCGGTGGCCCTGTTCGACGCGGATGGGCTGGCCGACCACCGGCACGAGGTGATCGGCCGCGGCCATGCCGAGCGGCTGGTGCCGCTGATCGCCGAACTGGCGGACGGCGGCCGCGCCGACGCGATCGCCGTCGGCTGCGGCCCCGGCAGCTTCGCCGGGGTGCGCATCGGCGTCGCCGCGGCGCGCGCGCTCGGTCTCGGCTGGCAGGTGCCGGTGCGCGGTTATTCGACGCTGGCGCTCGTCGCGGCGGGCGCGGCCGACGCGATCGCCGATGCCGGCGGCGCCCTCGTCGTGATGGAGGGCGGGCACGGCCAATGGTTCGTGCAGCCCTTCGCCGCCGACCTCGCGCCGCGCGCGGCGCTGCGGTCGCTCTATCCCGACGCGGCGGTGGAATTGGACGACGCGCTCGTCGTCGGCAACCGCGCCGAGGCCTTCGTCGCCCGCCGCGGTTCGGGCCAGGCGCTGGCGCTGCTGCCCGACGCGCGCAGCTTCGCGCGGCTTCCCGCCGCCGCGCTGTTCGACGACCCCGGCCCCATCTACGGCCGCGCGCCCGACGCCAGGCCGATGGCGGCGGCGTGAGCGGCGGGGTCCGCCTCGACCGCGCGCGGGTCGGCGACGTCGCCGCGGTGATGCGCGTGATGGAGGCGGCCTTCGACCCGGTCTATGGCGAGGCGTGGAGCACGGCACAGCTTCTAACGCTCTTCGCCTTGCCGTCGGCGCGCATCGTCGTCGCGTGGGACGGCGAGGCGCCGTGCGGCTTTTCGGCAGCGCGCATCGCGGGGCCGGAAAGCGAGCTGCTGCTGCTCGCCGTCGATCCGGCGCGGCGCGGGCAGGGGATCGGCGGCCGCCTGCTCGCCGACTGGCAGGGCTGGGCGGCCGCCGAGGGCGCGCAGGACTTCTTCCTCGAAATGCGCGCCGACAATGACGCGATTCACCTCTATCGCCGCGCGGGCTTTGCCGAGTGCGGTCGGCGCGCGGCCTATTATCGCGGCGGCGACGGAAAGATGCGCGACGCGATTACCATGCGGTGGACCGAGAATCCCCTTTAATCGCTGCATTCCGCATTGCATAATTGTCCCCAGAATGGCATGAATTGGTCGTGGGAAAAGAAAAACCTCAGTAATCCCCGTCCCTTTTTCAGGGTCGCATGCACAAGGATAAGCGCTCATGTCGGATCAGGCCGATACCAATGAAATGCTCGTGACGCTGACCGCCGACATCGTCGCGGCGCATGTCAGCAACAACAGCGTCGCGATTTCCGATCTCGCCATGCTGATCGGCAACGTCCACGCCGCGCTCTCGGGCCTCGGCAACCAGCCGGTGGAAGAGGAGAAGCCGGTTCCCGCCGTGTCGATCCGCTCGTCGGTCAAGCCCGACCACATCGTCTGCCTCGAGGACGGCAAGAAGCTGAAGATGCTGCGCCGCCACCTGATGACGCATTACAATATGACCCCCGACGATTATCGCGCCAAATGGGGCCTGCCCGCCGACTATCCGATGGTCGCGCCCAACTATGCCGAAAAGCGCCGTGCGCTGGCCAAGCAGATCGGCCTCGGCACCAAGGGACGCGGCGGCGGCCGCAAGCGCCGCAAGGCGTGAGCACGGCCGCGCAGCGGATGGCGAACGGGGCGGCGGCGTGAGGCGCCGCCCTTGTTCTATCCCGGCCGCGGCCCTATAAAGTTCCCACAAGACGAGACAAGACTGCGCAATCTGCAGGAAAGGCCCGCATGTCCGGAACGATCGACCTAGAAGCCCTGTGCCACGAAAAGGGGCTGCGGATCACCGAGCAGCGACGCATCATCGCGCGTGTGATTTCGGATTCGGAGGATCATCCCGACGTCGAGACGCTTTACGAGCGCGCGTCGGCGCTCGACAGCGGCATCTCGATCGCCACCGTCTACCGCACCGTCCGCCTGTTCGAGGAGGCGGGTATCCTCGACCGTCACGATTTCGGCGACGGCCGCTCGCGCTACGAAGCGGCGCCCGAGGCGCATCACGACCATCTGATCGATGTCGAGACCGGCAAGGTCATCGAATTCGTCGATCCGGAGCTCGAGGCGCTGCAGAAGGTGATCGCCGAACGGCTCGGCTATCGCCTCGTCGACCACCGCATGGAACTTTATGGTGTCTCCCTCGATCGCAAGCGCGACTGATCGCGCTCCGATCACCTGGCGCTCGGTGCTGCGCCTCGCCGCGATGGTGCTGGCGCTGCTGTTTCTGATCGTCCCGCATCTTTGTTATCGCGCCATCGGGCGGCCGTCGCCGATGGTCATGGCCTTCCTCAACGCCGCCGGCTGGATCGCCGGGCTGCGCGTCCGCACCACCGGCACGCGGCTGCGGCGCGACGTCCTGTTCGTCTCCAATCATGTGAGCTGGCTCGACATCCTCGCGCTCGGCGGCGCGGCGCGCTCGGCCTTCGTGTCGAAGGCGGAGGTCGGGACCACCCCGCTTGTCGGCTGGCTCGCCGACCAGAACCGCACCATCTATGTCCAGCGCGAGGCAAGACGCGAGATTCACAACCAGGCGAACGACCTGCGCAACGCCCTCGCGCGCGGCCGCCCGGTGACGCTGTTTCCCGAAGGCACGACCGGTCCCGGCGACGGCCTGCTGCCGTTCCGCGCGTCGCTGCTCCAGGCGGTCATCCCGACGCCGCCGCGGCTGCGGGTCCAGCCGGTGCTGCTCGATTATGGCGAGGACGCGCCCGACATCGCATGGCTCGACCCCGAATCCGGGCTCGATAATTTCAGGCGGCTGCTCGCGCGCAAGCGCCCGATTCCGCTGACGATCCATTATCTCGATCCGCTGCCCGACGCGGTGGAGGCCGACCGCAAGGCGCTGGCCGAGGCCGCGCGCGCGGCAATCGCCGGACGGATGGAAGCGGTGGTGCGCTCTTCCGCGACCGCGCGCTATCGCCTATAGCGCGCCGATGAAATCCGACTCTCAAAAGACTTTTCACGTCAAATCCTTCGGCTGCCAGATGAACGTCTATGACGGCGAGCGCATGGCGGAGATGCTGGGTGCGCAGGGCTATGCGCCCGCCGCCGAGGGCGCCGACGCCGATCTGGTCGTGCTCAACACCTGCCACATCCGCGAAAAGGCGGCGGAAAAGGTCTATTCGGACATCGGCCGGCTGAAGCGCGCCGACGGCAGCCGCCCGACGATCGCGGTCGCGGGCTGCGTCGCGCAGGCCGAGGGCGCCGAGATCGCGCGCCGCGCGCCGTCGGTCGACGTCGTCGTCGGCCCGCAGGCCTATCACCGCCTGCCCGAGCTGATCGCGCGCGCCGAAAGGGGCGAGAAGGCGATCGACCTCGACATGCCGCTCGAAAGCAAGTTCGGCGCGCTGCCGAAACGCGCCGGCGGCCAGCGCCCGACCGCCTTCCTGACCGTGCAGGAAGGCTGCGACAAATTCTGCACCTATTGCGTGGTCCCCTATACGCGCGGCGCCGAGACGAGCCGGCCGTTCGCCGATCTGATCGCGGAGGCGCGCGCGCTGATCGCGGGCGGGGTGCGCGAGATCACGCTGCTCGGCCAGAACGTCAACGCGTGGGACGGCGCGGACGAGCGGGGCAGGGCGATCGGCCTCGACGGGCTGATCCGCGCGCTCGCGAAGGAGGACGGGCTCGAACGCATCCGCTACACGACCAGCCATCCGAACGACATGACCGACGGGCTGATCGCCGCGCATGGCGAGGTCGACAAGCTGATGCCCTTCCTCCACCTGCCGGTGCAGGCGGGCAGCGACCGCATCCTCGCCGCGATGAACCGCAGCCACAGCGTCGAATCCTATCTGCGGGTCATCGAACGCGTGCGCGCCGCGCGCCCCGACATCGCCATCTCGGGCGACTTCATCGTCGGCTTCCCCGGCGAGAGCGAGGCGGATTTCCAGGCGACGCTCGATATCGTCCGCGCGACGGACTATGCGATGGCCTACAGCTTCAAATATTCGCGCCGCCCCGGCACCCCGGCGGCGTCGATGGACGACCAGATTTCCGAAGAGGTCATGAGCGACCGGCTCCAGCGCCTGCAGGCCCTGCTCAACAACCAGCAGCAGGCGTTCAACGAGAGAATGGTGGGCCGCACGACGCGCCTGCTCCTCGAACGCAAGGGCAAGCATGACGGCCAGCTCATCGGCAAGTCGCCCTGGCTCCAGTCGGTCCATGTCACGGCGCCCGGCCTTGCGATCGGCGACATGGTCGACGTCGAAATCACTTCGGCTGGTCCGAACAGTCTGGGCGCCAAGACGTTGATGGAAGTGGTCGCCTAGTGGCGATACACGCGCCGCTTTATATGTGTGTCCCCGCGAAGGCGGGGACCCAGGGCGGCCTTGCGCTTTCCTTCCCTGGGTCCCCGCCTTCGCGGGGACACACGCTCGTTTTCAGCTAATTTTCAGCTAAGGAGTCCTGCCCACGTGTCCAAACGCCCGCTCACCGCCGCAACGCCCGCCGAACCCGGTGATCGCGTCCGATTGACGGCGGAGTTCGAGCGGACGCAACTCTTGGGCATCCTCTTCGGCGAGTTCGACCGCAACCTCGTCGCGATCGAGAACCGCCTCGGCGTCTATATCTCGGCGCGCGGCAACCGCGTGCAGATCGAGGGGGAGGCGGAGGCCGCGGCGCGCGCGCGTGACGTGCTCACCGAACTCTACGACCGGATCGAGCGCGGCGAGGAGATCGACACCGGCCTCGTCGACGCGGTGATCGCGATGACCGCGCAGCCGACGCTCGACGGCATCATCCGGCAGGATGCGAGCGAGGCGCCGACGGTGATGATCCGCACGCGCAAGAAGACGATCGTCCCGCGCGCGCCCTCACAGGTCCCCTATATGCAGGCGCTCGCGCGCGACGACGTGATCTTCGCGCTTGGCCCGGCCGGCACCGGCAAGACCTATCTTGCGGTCGCGCAGGCGGTCGCGCAGCTCATCACCGGCAGCGTCCAGCGCCTGATCCTCTCGCGCCCCGCGGTCGAGGCGGGCGAAAAGCTGGGTTTCCTGCCCGGCGACATGAAGGAAAAGGTCGATCCCTATCTGCGTCCGCTCTACGACGCCTTGCACGACTGCCTGCCCGCCGAGCAGGTCGAGCGCCGCATCGCATCGGGGGAAATAGAGATCGCGCCGCTCGCCTTCATGCGCGGCCGCACCCTCGCCGACGCCTTCATCATCCTCGACGAGGCGCAGAACACCACCATCCCCCAGATGAAGATGTTCCTGACCCGCTTCGGCATGAACAGCCGCATGGTGATCTGCGGCGATCCCAAGCAGGTCGACCTGCCCGCGCCCGCGACCTCGGGCCTCGCCGACGCAGTCGCGCGGCTCGAGGGGATCGAAGGCATCAACGTCAGCCGCTTCACCGCCGCCGACGTCGTCCGCCACCCGATCGTCGGCCGCATCGTCGAAGCCTATGAAGGGCCGGGGGCTTAACGCGAGCGATGTCCGCATTGGGGGTTGGAAGCGGCCGTTCCTCCCCCTTCGTCATCCCGGGCTTGACCCGGGATCCAGCTTTTTGGGGCACCGACAGATTTTGGTATCCAGCGGGACCCCGGATCGAGTCGGCACTTATCCCTTTCGGACAAGTGCGTGATCCCCGGCGAAAGCCGGGGTCCAGATAGCGCGCGCTTCCCTGTCATGGACCCCGGCTTTCGCCGGGGATCACCTTGCTCCTTGTCTCAAGGGTATAAACGCCGATCAAGTCCGGGGTGACGATGATTGGATGGCCGCAACCGGTCGTGTCCCAACCTTTGTCATTCCCGCGAAAGCGGGAATCCAGTGTGGGGTTGGCCGACGCACGCTCTGGATTCCCGCTTTCGCGGGAATGACAAAGATATGAAATGCCGATCGTCGCCTATCGGTCGAACCGGCTATCGGGGGTTGGATCAGCTGCGAATGTCCGAAATGAGGTGGAGCGGACGAAGCAACCATAACCGTCGCCCCAGCGAAAGCTGGGGCCGCTGTCGGCCTGTTCCTTCGCTGCCGTGACAAGGGGATAGTAGCCCCAGCTTTCGCTGGGGCGACGTCTTTTTTCGCTCGATTCCCGTCATGACGGCCAGATCGGGAAGGAGCAGCCGAAAATGGTCGGGAACGGCCTCTCAGCCGCGTCATGCTGAACTTGTTTCAGCATCCATGGCCGGACCTCTCACCCTGCGCTGCGCCCAAGGAAAGGGCAGGCCATGGACCCTGAAACAAGTTGGCGTTTGTATCGTTGGAGCATGTAAGCGATCCCCGGCGAAAGCCGGGGTCCATTTTGAACGGACAGCGCCTGAAATCTGGACCCCGGCTTTCGCCGGGGATCACTCTTGTTCGAGGGGGATAATCGCCAAACAAGTTCAGGGTGACGAGACAAGAAAGGTCTGACTTCGGCCGCCAGCGGCCTCGAACCCCATAATCCGATGACCTCTGATATTGTTCCGGACGACGCCTCCCATGGCGTCGCATCGTTCGCAGTATTTTTTCGAGAACGATTCTCATTAGCATATTGACCCTCGGATTTTGCGTGCCTAAAGCGCCGCTATTGCGACTCAATCGCAATCGAGCAGGGGAAGACAGTTGACCAGCCGCCGTTCGCCGTCCACCGCCCGCCTCGCCGCGGGCAGCGCGCTCGGCCTTGCGCTCGCCGCGATCGCGCAGCCGGCCGCGGCGCAGGACAATGACGGCCTCTACTGGCTCGGCCTCAAGGACCGCATCGTCGTGACCGCGACGCGCACCCCGGCCAGGGCCGAAAATCTGCCGGTCACCGTCAGCGTCAGGAGCGACGAGCAGATCGCCGACGAGCTGGCCACCGACATCCGCGACCTCGTCCGCTTCGAACCCGGCGTCAGCGTCCAGCGCCAGCCCGCGCGTTTCGGCGCCGCGCTCGGCGCGACCGGCCGCGCCGGCAACGACAGCTTCAACATCCGCGGCATCGGCGGCAATCGCGTGCTGATCCAGGTCGACGGCGTCCGCGTCCCTGACGGCTTCAGCTTCGGCGCGCAGGCGGCGGGGCGCGGCGACTATGTCGACCTCGGCCTTATCAAGTCGGTCGAGATTTTGCGCGGTCCCTCCTCGGCGCTCTACGGCAGCGACGGCCTCGCGGGCGCGGTCAGCTTCATCACCGCCGATCCGGCCGATTTCCTGCAGGACGGGAAAGCCATCGGCGGGCTGCTCCGCGCCGCCTATGCCAGCGCCGACGATGAGTTCGCCGAGACCATGATCCTCGCCGGACGCAGCGGCGACTGGTCGGCGATGGCCGCCTATACGCGCCGCGACTGGCGGGAGCTCGACAACAAGGGGACGAATCCCGGCGTCATCCTGCCGGATGGAACCTCGGGGCTGCGCGAGGATACCGGCCCCCAGCGCACGCTGCCCAACCCGCAGGACGGGCGCTCGAACGCTGCATTGGCGCGTATCGTCTATGATCCGGCGAACGGTCACAAGCTGCGCCTGACGGGGGAATATCTGGATACCCGTCTCTACACCGACGGCCTGACCGGCGTGACCGCGACCCGTGTCGACGGCGAGATCGTTTCGAGCGTCGACCGGCTCGAAGGGAATGATAGCGGCAAGCGCAAGCGCGTATCGCTCGACTGGAGCTGGGAGGGCGAGGGGGCGATCGATTTCGCCCGCGTCGCCCTTTATTGGCAGGATGGCGAGGATCGCCAATATACCGAGGAAGATCGCACCCCGGCCGCCGACCGCATCCGCCTCAACACCTTCGAGAACCGTGTCTTCGGCGCCGCGGCCGATGCGCGCGCCGATTTCGCGACCGGCGCGCTCGCCCACCGCCTCGTCTTCGGCGGCGACATCAGCAAGACGCGCCAGAACGGGCTGCGCGACGGCACCGTGCCGCCGGCGGGCGAGGTGTTTCCGACCCGCGCCTTTCCGACCACCGACTTCACCCGCGGCGGGCTGTTCGCCGGCGACGAGATTTCGGTCGCGGACGGACGGCTGATCCTCTATCCCGCGCTGCGCTTTGACTGGTACGATCTGTCGGCGCGGGATGATCCGCTGCTTCCCGCCTTCCAGGGGGCGAGCCAGGACGGCTCGCGCCTCTCCCCCAAATTCGGCGCGGTGTGGAAGATCGCCGATACGGTGCGGCTGTTCGTCAATTATGCGACCGGTTTCAAGGCGCCTGAGCCGGGGCAGGTCAACCAGTTCTTCGAAAATCTCGCCTTCGGCTACACCTCGGCGCCCAACCCCGATCTCGGCCCCGAACGCAGCGAGAGCCTGGAGGGCGGCATCCGCTTCTCCGGCGACCATGTCAGCCTCGACCTCACCGCCTTCACGGCGCGCTACAAGGATTTCATCAGCCAGGAGGTGGTCAGCGGCAGCTTCACGCCCGCCGACCCCGCCGTCTATCAGTTCGTCAATCTCGATCGCGCCAGGGTTCAGGGGGCCGAGGCGCGGTTCGAGGGGCGGGCGTCGTCCGGCCTATATACGACGCTCGCCCTATCCTATGCGAAGGGGAACGAGATCTTGCCCGACGGCAGCCGCGTGCCGCTGGCGACGATCGACCCCCTGAAGCTGGTCGCGGGCGTCGGCTGGCGCGAGCCGGCGAGCGGGCGCTTCGGCGGCCAGCTCATCATGACGCACAGCGCGCGCAAGGAGGCGTCGCGGACCGACGGGCTGTGCAGCCCCGAATGCTTCCGCCCCGACGGCTTTACCATCCTCGACGCGACCGCCTTCGTGCGGCTGGCCCGGGGGCTGACGCTGCGTGCCGGCGTCTTCAATATCCTCGACGAAAAATATGCGTGGTGGAGCGACGTGCGCGGCCTCGCCTCGACCTCGGAAGTGACCGATGCCTACACCCAGCCCGGCCGCAACGCGAGCGTGTCGCTCAGCTTCCGCTTCTGACGAGAAAGGACCGCCCCATGACCCGTCTCCGTTCGCTCGCCGTCGCGCTGCTGCTCGGCGCCGCCTTGCCCGTCGGGGCATCCGCCCACCCGCCGATCGCTGCCGGGCAGGCGGCGGCGCAGTTCGAGCAGGACCGCGCCGACATCCTCGCGATGGCGGGCAATTACCACGTCAGCTTCAACATGCAGGAATCGACGCGCTGGACCCCCGATTACGAGGTGCTCGAACCCGAGCGGTCGGGCGGCAACGAGGTCGTCCGCGTGATCGAGGACACGGGGCGCCGGATCGTGCTCCAGCACATGCTCGTCATCACCGGTGACGACGGCAAGAGCTTCGTCATCAAGCACTGGCGGCAGGACTGGGATTATGAGCCGGCCAGGCTGCTGGTCTATTCGGATCGCAATCAGTGGACGTGGGAAGACGTCCCCGAACGGATGCGCACCGGCCGCTGGTCGCAGACGGTGTATCAGGTCGACGATAGTCCGCGCTACGCCGGCTGGGGCCAGTTCGAGACGCAGGCCGGTATCCGCCGCTGGCGCTCCAACTGGACGTGGCGTCCGCTCGCGCGCCGCGACGCCGTCCGCAATCGCGCCTACGACCGCCATTATTCGATCAACCGCCACCAGTTGACGCCCGACGGCTGGATTCACTGGCAGGACAATACGAAAATGGGGATCAAGGACGGCAAGCTTGTCCCGATCGTCCAGGAATATGTCCTCAACACCTATATCCGATACGACCAGTATGACGTGAAGGCCGCCGACGATTATTGGGCGGCGACGAAGGGATATTGGGCCGCGGTGCGCGCCGAATGGGCGCGCGTCGCCGACGGGAAGGGCGGCATCGCGATCCAGGAACAGGCCGACACCGGTACCGTCATCAGCGGCCGCCTGCTCGAAATCGCCGACGAGGTTCAGGACGGCAAGCTGACCACCGTCAGGGCGATCGCCGAGGCGCGCCAACTCATCGAGGCGAACACCCGCAAGCTCTGATTTCACGCGTCATCATGGGAAGCCCGCAACTGGGGCGGCCGACCGGTCGCCCCTTTTTTGCGCGTGCCTATCCCTTCATCGCCCCGTCGGCGCTCCAGATTCCCGCGCCGCGCGCCGCGATATAGAGGAAAAGGAAGCAATAGAGGACGATCGTCTCGCCGCCGTTGGCGATCGGATAGAGGCCCTGGCTGCCGTGGATCAGCCAATAGCCGACCGCCGACATGCCGCTCGCGATGAAGGCGGCGGGGCGGGTGAAGACGCCGATGATGATCAGGATGCCCGCGACCAGCTCGATGATCCCCGCGACCATCAGCACGGGGCTGAGCGGCATCGGAAAAGCGGTCGGGAAATTGAAGAATTTCTGGACGCCATGCGCGAAGAACAACAGCCCCGCGACGATGCGCAGCAGCGCATAGGCCTGTTCGCTGTACCGGTCGAGAAACGTCATGCCTGCCCCCTTCGTATCGAACGACGGGGCCGATGCTACGCGATGATCGCGCCAAGATGAAGCGCCATCGCGACGACGGGAAAATTATCGGCCGCGAAATTTTTTTCGCGCGCCATGTCACTTCCGCCGACCCTGCCTCGTCAAGCTGGCACGACCCCAGCAAAGGAGATGTGACATGACCAGCATAACCGACCCCGTCGCCGCCTCGCCGCAGTTGATGAAGCAATGGATGGCCGTCTCGCTCGCCGCGCAGGACAGCCTCGAGGCCAGCCTGATCGAACTGGTGAAGATCCGCGCGTCGATCCTCAACGGCTGCGCCAACTGCATCAACATGCACACCGCCGAGGCGCGGGCGAAGGGCGAGACCGAGCAGCGCATCTACTTGCTCGCCGCATGGCACGAAGCGCCGGTGTACACCCCGCGCGAGCGTGCCGCGCTGGCCTGGACTGACGCCTTGACGCGTCTGTCGCAGGGGCACACACAAAAGGATGCGCGCGAAGCCCTCGAAGCGCATTTCACGCCGGAGGAACAGATGAACCTGACCGTGATGATCAACGTCATCAACGGCTGGAACCGCATCGCGGTCGGCTTCGACCTCTGGTACGAAGGCGGCGTGCCGGCAAAGGCCGCCTGATGACGGCGCCGGGCCGCCAGGACAGCGCGGACGCGGCGGCGGATTTCGACCCGCTGCGCCCGCTGCTGACCCGTGTCGCCTATCGCATGCTCGGCTCGCTCGCCGATGCCGAGGATGTGGTGCAGGACGCCTTCCTGCGCTGGCTCGGCACCGATCGCGCCGCGGTCGAGGTGCCCGAGGCGTGGCTGCGCCGCACCGTGACCCGCCTCTGCCTCGACCACTTGAAATCGGCGCGGCACCGGCGCGAAACCTATGTCGGGCCGTGGCTGCCCGAACCGCTCGTCGAGGAGGAGCCCGACGATGACGTCACCCTGCCGCTGATGCTCGCGCTCGAACGGCTCTCGCCGCTGGAGCGCGCGGCTTTCCTCCTCCACGACGTGTTCGGCGTCGGCTTCGACGAGGTGGCGGCGACGATCGGCCGCGACACCGCCGCGGCGCGCCAGCTCGCCGCCCGCGCGCGAACCCACGTCCGCGAGGCGCGCCCGCGCTACAAGCTCGAAAAGCGGCGCGGCCTCGAAATCGCGAGCGCCTTCTTCGCTGCCTCGCGCAGCGGCGACATGGCTGCGCTCGGCGCGCTGCTCGCCGCCGACGTCGGCCTGTGGTCCGACGGCGGCGGCAAGCGCCCCGCCGCGGTCGTGCCGGTGCTTGGCTTCGATACGGTGCTGAAGCTCCACCGCAGCCTCGCGGTGCTGTTCGCCAAACATGGCTCGACGTTGATCCGCACCGGCCTGATCAACGGCCTCCCGGGCTTCGTCACCCGCGAGGCCGACGGCGAACTCCAGACGACGGCACTGGAGGTCGAGGCGGACAAGGTTGTCGCCATCTACGTCATGCGCAACCCCGACAAGCTGCGGCATATGCATTAGGACGGGAGGGGGAATCCCGGATTCATGCTCTCTCCCCTGAAGGGGAGAGATACGAAGGCTTGCCGGCTTGTCCGGCTAGCCGGAGTTGAGAGGGGGGTTCGGCGTGATTCCCCCTCTCCCAACCCTCTCCCCTTCAGGGGAGAGGGCTTACGCTCGTCACACCCGTCCCGCCGACCCGCATCCGCCAACCAATCCCATTTGCCTCGCCTGTATTGTCAGTGTAATACGGCCTTCGGCATGACCGCGTTCAACCACCCGCTTTTCTCCTCTCCCCCGCCGCCCGCGGAGGAAGTGCCGCTCGTTCCGCCGACCGGGGCCGCCGCGCCGGCGCCCGAATCCCGCTGGCGCCGGCGGCTGCGCTGGGTCGGACGCGGCTTTGCGGCGTTCGCGCTTCTCTTCCTCCTGCTCGTCGGCTGGCTCGCGATCACCGCGCCGCTGTCCAAGTCGCTGGAGCCGATCGCGCCGCCCGAACTGACCCTGCTCGCGTCCGACGGCACGCCGATCGCGCGCACCGGCGCGATCGTCGAAACGCCGGTCGAGGTGGCGAAGCTGCCGAAGCATGTCACCGGCGCCTTCGTCGCGATCGAGGATCGGCGCTTCTATCGCCATTGGGGTATCGACCCGCGCAGCATCGCGCGCGCGCTCTGGGCCAACATGACCTCGGGCCGCACCCAGGGCGGCAGCACCATCACCCAGCAGCTCGCCAAATTCACCTTCCTCTCGCCGAAGCAGACTCTCGGCCGCAAGGCGCGCGAGGCGCTGATCGCCTTCTGGCTGGAGGCATGGCTGACCAAGGACGAGATTCTCGAACGCTATCTGTCGAACGCCTATTTCGGTGACAATTGCTACGGATTGCGCGCCGCCTCGCTCCATTATTTGGGCCGCCAGCCCGAAAGGCTCGACCCCGCGCAGGCGGCGCTGCTCGCGGGGCTGGTGAAGGCCCCCTCGCGCCTCGCGCCGACCCGCAACCCCGACCTCGCGGCGGAACGGATGCGCCTCGTGCTCGGGGCGATGGCGGAGGAGGGCTATATCACGCCGCAGCAGGCGGAGGCGGCGCGCGCGCCGCGCATCGACGGGCGCGACCGCCGGGAGCTTCCGACCGGCACCTATTTCGCCGACTGGGCGCTGCCCGAGGCGCGCAAGCTCAGCGACGTCGGCTATGCGCGCCAGACGATCCGGACGACGCTCGATTCGCGGCTTCAGGCGGCCGCCCGCCGCGCCGTGGCGCGCGCGCCGCTCGGCAAGGCGCAGATCGCGCTTGTCGCGATGCGCCCGAATGGCGAGGTGGTCGCGATGATCGGGGGCAAGGATTATGCCGACAGCCCGTTCAACCGTGCGACGCAGGCGCGGCGCCAGCCGGGCTCGACCTTCAAGCTCTTCGTCTATCTCGCCGCGCTGCGCGACGGGTGGGAGCCGGAGGACGAGATCGACAACCGGCCGATCGAAACCGGCAGCTATCGCCCCCGGAATTCGGGCGGCGCCTATTCCCCGACGATCAGCCTCGAACGCGCCTTCGCCACCTCCAGCAATGTCGCGGCGGTGCGTCTGTTCCAGCAGGTCGGCGCCGACAAGGTCATCGCGATGGCGCGCGCGCTTGGCGTCACCGCGCCGCTGCCCAAGGGCGATTCCAGCCTCGCGCTCGGCACGTCGAGCATGACCCTGCTCGAACTGACTTCGGCCTATGCCGCGGTCGCGGCCGACAGCTATCCGGTCGGACCGCGCGCCTTCGCGGCGGAGGAGAAAGGCTGGTTTACCCGTTTCATCTCCGGCCCCGACCGCTTCGGATCGCGCGAGCATAAGGATATGGAACGGATGCTGCGCGCGACGATCAATCGCGGCACCGGCCGCGCGGCGATGCTCAGCGTCCCCAATTTCGGCAAGACCGGCACCAGCCAGGACAATCGCGACGCGCTGTTCGTCGGCTATGCCGGCGATCTCGTCGTCGGCGTGTGGATCGGCAACGACGACAATACGCCGCTGCGGGGCATTTCAGGCGGCGGCTTGCCGGCGCGCGTCTGGCGCGATTTCATGACGCAGGCGCTCGGCCAGGCGAGCGCGCCGAAGCGGACCGCGCCGCCTGCGAACCCCGAAGGGCCGGTGCAGCCGCTCGACGTGCCCGACATCGGCGCCATCCCGGTCGGCGACCGGACGAGCGTCGGCGTGCAGGACGGGCAGGCGGTGATCAAGACCGAGGTCGGCGGCGTCCCGATCGACCTCAAGCTCCCCCTCGGCGACCGTCCGCCCACGCCGCCCGCGGGCGCGCCGGCTCCCGAACCGGCGCCCCAGCCGACGCCGCAATAGCCGGCACTCCCAACCCCCGTTCGCCCTGAGCTTGTCGAAGGGCTGTCCTTTCCTTCGGCAGGAAGGAAGAACGGTGCTCCCCCCGGACCTGATCGCGCCTATCCCTTCCGCATCCGCATGGCGTCATTGCGACCCCGGCGAAAGCCGGGGGAAGCAATCTCCAGCCACCGTTCTGCCTTGCCGATGGCTGGAGATTGCTTCGTCCCCGGATCAAGTCGGCCCTTATCCCTTTCGGACAAGTGAGTGATCCCCGGCGAAAGCCGGGGGCCAGATAGCGCGCGCTTCCCTGTCATGGACCCCGGCTTTCGCCGGGGATCACCTTGCTCCTTGTCTCAAGGGTATAAACGCCGATCAAGTCCGGGGTCCTCACAATGACGAATGGAATTACGGATGTCGCGTGGATAAACGCCGATCTGATCCGGGATCGGCACGAACGGAAGTTATGGCAGCCCCCTGCAATTTCCGCTGTCCTACAATATCGCGGCGCGTTACCGTCTCCGGCATGATTCCGACTTTCCCCCATCCGGCCCGGAAAACGCGTTTTGCGTGTGAAGTTGCGCAGTTTTCCGCCGCTTTTTTCGCCGAGGCTCTCGGCACCGATGCCGCTCCCGCGCCGTCGCGGCTTTTGCCCGCTGCGGCCGCCCCGTGCGGGCCTGCAACGCGATTTGCGAGTGAAGTTAGACGGATTTCCGGCCTTTTCCGCGCCGGCCCCATCCGATGCTGAGTGTCGAAACCCAGCAGGCCTCGCCCTGGCCCGACAGCCTCGATTGGGACGCGCGGGCCGGGGAGGCGGTCGCCGCGGCGCTCGCGCTGACCCCCTGGGCGGGCCTCGCCGACGCCGCGCCGCTCGTCGAGGTCGCGGTGCGGCTGACCGGCGATGACGAGGTGCAGGCGCTCAACCGCGATTTCCGCGGGAAGGACAAGCCCACCAACGTCCTGTCCTTCCCACAGGTGCAGGCCGATCTGCTCGCGGGCCTCGCCAACAGCGACGCCAAAGAATCCGGGGGGGGCGAGATATTGCTCGGCGATATCGTGCTGGCGCGCGAAACCTGCGCGCGCGAGGCGGAGAAGAAGGGCATTTCGCTGGAGGAACATGCGACGCACCTGATCGTCCACGGCACGCTCCACCTCGTCGGCTACGACCATATGGACGACCCGGGCGCCACGGCGATGGAGGCGCTGGAGGTGAAAGCCCTTGCATCGCTGGGCATCGCCAATCCATATGACGATCAGGACTAGGGTCAGGACCCCAACAAGGATAGACGCGCCATATGCCCGACGACCAGGGATCTTCGAACCGATCGGAAGAGGACAGTAGATCCGGCCTGCTGGCCGGTCTCAAGACATTGTTGTTCGGCGGCAATGGCGAGCCGAGCCTGCGCGAGCAGATCGAGGAGGCGATCGACGAGGCCGAGGAGGAGGGCGCCGAGCGCCGCGGCAGCAGCATCGTCGGCGACCTGTCGCCGATCGAGCGCAAGATGCTGCGTAACCTCCTCCATTTCGGCGAGCAGACCGTCGACGACGTCGCGGTGCCGCGTTCCGACATCATCGCCATCGACGAAAGCGCGTCCTTCCAGGATATCGTCGCCCTCTTCGCCGAGGCGGGTCACAGCCGCCTGCCGGTCTATCGCGAGAATCTCGACGAGGTGGTCGGGATGATCCACGTCAAGGACGTGTTCGCGGTGCTCGCCGAGGGCCGCGCGCCGCCGCCGCTGATCGACCTGATCCGCCAGCCGCTCTACGTCCCGCAGTCGATGGGCGTGCTCGACCTGCTCGCCGGGATGCGGGCGCAGCGCACCCATCTGGCGATCGTGATCGACGAATATTCGGGGACCGAAGGTCTCGTCACCATCGAGGATCTGGTCGAGGAGATCGTCGGCGAGATCGAGGACGAGCATGACGACGAACCCGCCATCCTCTTCGCGCCGGGCGACGATGGCTGCTGGGAAGCCGACGCGCGCGCCGAGCTCGACGACATCGGCGAGGTGATCGACCCGCGGCTCGCCGAGGTCGAGGAGGATGTCGATACCGTCGGCGGCCTCGCCGCGGTGCTCGCGGGCCATGTCCCGGAGGTCGGCGAAATTCTGCTCCACCCCAGCGGCTGGCGCATCGAGGTGACAGAGGCCGACGAACGCCGCGTCCATCACCTCCGCCTCCATCCCCCGGTCGAGGTCGACCTCGAAGCCTCGCCGGACCGCGGCGACGAATTCTGAGGCGACGGCTCGATTGCCTTTGCCGGGCGATACGACTAGCGCAGGGAAAATGGACGTTTCGGACCTCCGCATCGCGCTGTTCAGCGGCAATTACAACATGACGGTCGACGGTGCGAACAAGGCGCTCAACCGGCTCGTCGGCTATCTGCTGCGGCAGGGGGCGGCGGTGCGCGTCTATTCGCCGACGGTCGACGACCCCGATTTCGCGCCGACCGGCGACCTCGTCAGCGTGCCCTCGATGGCGATCCCCGGACGCAGCGAATATCGCATTCCCTTGTCCTTCTCGTCCCGGGTGCGCGAAGACATCACCAAATTCGCGCCGAACATCCTCCATATCTCCAGCCCCGACCGCGTGTCGCGGCAGGCCGCGGCGTGGGCGCGGCGGCGGCGCATTCCGGTCGCCTGCTCGGTCCACACGCGCTTCGAAACCTATTTCCGCTACTATAATCTTTCCTTCCTCGAACCGCTCTGCGTCGCCTGGTTGCGCCGGCTCTACCGCCGCTGCGACGCGCTGATCGCGCCGTCCGAAAGCTTTGCGCAGGTGCTGCGCGAACAGCGGATGAACTACGATATCGGCATCTGGACCCGCGGGGTCGAGCGCGAGATTTTCCATCCCGGCCGCCGCGACGCGGCCTGGCGGCGCGAGCTTGGCATCGACGACGACACGCCGGTCATCGCCTTTCTCGGCCGGCTGGTGATGGAAAAGGGGCTCGACGTCTTCGCCGACACGATCGACGCGCTGCGCCGCCGCGGCGTGCCGCACGAGGTCGTCGTGATCGGCGAGGGGCCGGCGGGCGACTGGTTCGAATCGCGCCTGCCCCGCGCCCGCTTCGTCGGCTTCCAGGGCGGCGAGGCGCTCGCCCGCGCCCTCGCCTCGTGCGACATGCTGCTCAACCCGTCGGTGACCGAGACTTTCGGCAATGTGACGCTGGAAGCGATGGCGTGCGGCCTGCCGGTGGTCGCGGCGCGTGCGACCGGCAGCGCGAGCATCGTCAAGCACGGCCAGACCGGCTATCTCGTCTCGCCCGGCGCGATCGGCCTCTTCGCCGACGATCTCGAACGCTATTGCCGCGACCCGGGGCTCCGCGCCGCGCACGGCGCCGCGGCGGTGCAGGAAAGCACCGCCTATCAGTGGGATGCGATCAACCAGTCGGTTGCCGATACCTATCTTCGCCTGATCCGTCAGAAGCAGCGCGTGGGCTGAGACGATGGCGGCGGACCTGTTCGGCGACGACGTCCCGGCGACACCCGAAAGCGCCGCCGCCGGCCCGGCGCCGCTCGCCGAGCGGCTGCGGCCGAAGACCCTCGCTGAGGTGGTGGGGCAGGAGCATCTGACCGGTCCCGACGGCGCGATCGGCCGCATGGTCGCGGCGGGGCAATTGTCGTCGATCATCCTCTGGGGCCCGCCGGGCACCGGCAAGACGACGATCGCCCGCCTGCTCGCCGAGGCGGTCGGCATGCGCTTCGCGCCGCTGTCGGCGGTCTTCTCGGGCGTCGCCGATCTCAAGAAGGCTTTCGCCGATGCCGAAAAGATGGCGGCGGCGGGCAAGCGCACCCTGCTCTTCGTCGACGAGATCCACCGCTTCAACCGCGCCCAGCAGGACGGCTTTCTGCCCTTCGTCGAGCGCGGCACGGTGGTGCTCGTCGGCGCGACGACCGAGAACCCCAGCTTCGCGCTCAACGCCGCGCTGCTCAGCCGGGCGCAGGTGCTGGTGTTGCACCGTCTCGACGAGGCGGCGCTGGAGACGCTGGTCGAGCGCGCCGAGGCCGAGGTCGGGCGGCCGCTCCCGGTCACCGCCGATGCCCGCGCCGCGCTGATCGCCAGCGCCGACGGCGACGGCCGCTTCCTGCTTAATCAGGTCGAGACGTTGTTCGCCGCTGCGATCGACGCGCCGCTCGATCCCGTCGAGCTCGCCCAATTCCTGCATCGCCGCATGCCGGTCTATGACAAGGACCGCGACGGCCATTACAATCTGATCTCGGCGCTGCACAAGGCGATGCGCGGCTCGGACCCGCAGGCGTCGCTCTACTGGCTCGCGCGGATGCTCGTCGCGGGCGAGGAGCCGCTTTACGTGCTCCGCCGCATCACCCGCTTCGCGAGCGAGGACATCGGGCTCGCCGACCCGCAGGCGCTCGTCCAGTGCCTCGCCGCGAAGGACGCCTTCCAGTTCCTGGGATCGCCGGAAGGCGAGCTGGCGATCGTGCAGGCGTGTCTCTATTGCGCGACCGCGCCCAAATCGAACGCCGCCTACGCCGCGCAGAAGGCGGCGTGGGCGGCGGCGCGCGACACCGGCAGCCTCGCGCCGCCCGCGAACATCCTCAACGCGCCGACGAAGCTGATGAAGGACCTCGGCTACGGTGCCGGCTACAGCTATGACCATGATGCGCCCGAGGGCTTTTCGGGCGACAACTACTGGCCCGACGAGATGGAACCGGCGACCTTCTACCGCCCTGTCGACCGCGGTTTCGAAAAGCGCATCGCCGAACGCCTCGCCTGGTGGGATGAGCGGCGGCGCGAACGGAGGGAGGGCGAATGACGCCACGCTTCGCCGATTGGGACGACGTCGTCGCCTTCGCCTGCACGCTGCCCGACGTGGAAATGGCGCCCTTCTACGGCACGCCTTGCCCAAAGGTGAACGGCAAGGCCTTCGTCTCGCCGGGGCGGGAAGACGGCAGCTTTCACGTCATGGCGCCGCATGAGGAAAAGGACCTGCTCCTCGAAACCGACCCCGACACTTTCTGGCAGACGCCGCATTATGAAGGCTGGCCGGGACTGCTCGTGCGTTATGGCGCGCCCAATCCCGACCGGGTCGCGGACGTCATCCGCCGCGCCTGGTGGGACCGCGCGAAGAAAGGGCAGCGCGAGGCTTTCGGCCCCCGGCCTTAGCCGGGATAGCGTTCGAAACTCGGCATCTGGTCGAGCTTCTCCATCCAGCCGATGCGCTCGGCGGTCTGGATTTGCACCTGCGCCGGGATCAGGTCGGGGTCGTCGAGCGTCGCGGTCTGGACGTCGATCTGGCCGGGAAAGATCGCTTCGTTGGTATAGAAGAGCCCGGTGCCACAGTCGCCGCAGAAGTGCCGCCGCCCATGCTCCGACGAGGCATAGATTTTAGGCGTGCCGCTGACATCGAGCGTGTCCTGGCCGACCAGACCCCAGCCGACGAGCGGTGCCCCGGCGTGGCGGCGGCAGTCCTCGCAGTGGCACAGGGCATGATGAACGACCTCGGTCGGCATCGAATAACGAATGGCGCCGCAGTGACAGCGGCCGGTGGCGCGGGACGGGGTTGTCATGACCAATATCCTTTCAATTGCCCTGGGAACATATCATGAACCCATGCCTCCCGGCCAGAGCAATATGCCCCTCGGTGCGGGAGCAGGGTTAACATAAAATCAAGCATGATCGGGCAGGAGGGGTGCGATATGGACCTGAACGCCACAAGGAGCCCGGTCGGGACCGGACCATTCCCGCGCCTGCTGTCTTCGCTTCCCCGTTATGCGGTCGGAGTGGCGGCTTGCGGGGTAGTGGCGGCGGCGTTGCTTTCGGTCCCCAATCTCGGCCTGTGGTATCTGCAGCGACAGGATCAGTGGCTCCTGATCGCCGGAGCCATGCTGCTGATTGCCTGCCTGCGCGGTCTTCCCGATCGCCGGGCTGCGTTCGACGCATCGTGGCGATTGGCGCTGGCCGTGGGTACGGTGATGATGATCGCCACGCTGGCGGGCCATTATTGGCTTCTCTCGGCTTATGACCTGAGCGCCGATGAGCAGCTCGCGAATTTCGATGCCGCCATTCTGGCTAAGGGACAGATCGCCGCTTCGCTTCCGGCGCAATGGCGGGATCACGCCGATGCGCTCAACACGATGTTCATGTATCGCACCGATCATCGCGTGGCATGGGTGTCCGGTTATCTGCCGGTCAACGCCGCGCTGCGCGCCCTGATCGGCTGGATTGCGACACCGGCCTTGACCGGTCCGCTGCTGACGCTTTTGGGGGCGCTCGCGCTCTGGGGTTGCGCGCGGCGCATATGGCCCGAAAATCGCGAAGCGGCCGTGGTTGCCTTGCTGCTCTATGCCGGGACGGGGCAGATATGGCTGAACGGCATGACAGCCTATGCCATGCCGGCGCATCTGACGATCAACCTGTGCTGGCTGTGGCTCGTCCTCCGTCGCCGCTGGTGGACCGACGGGGCCGCCCTGGCGGTGGGGTTTTTCGCGGTGGGCCTGCACCAGCTTCACTATCACCCCCTGTTCGCGGCGCCGATATTGTTCCTCCTGCTCTTGCGGAAGGAGTGGGGACGCGCGGCATTCTACGCATTCGGCTATCTGGCGATCGGGCTGTTCTGGCAAGGCTGGGCCTATGGGATCGCGGTGTTAACCCTCAACGGTCCGCCGCCGCCGGATGGGGCGAGTGTCAACTATCTCTACCGCATACTCGGTAATCTGGATAAGGTCGAGGGGCTGCGGATTCCGAATATGACGGCCAATCTGGTCCGCCTGTTGACGTGGCAGCATCTGCTGCTTCTGCCGCTGTTCCTGCTCGGTGTCAGGATCGCGCGTCGCGATCGTCTGGCGGCGGCGCTCCTCGGCGGCATCCTGCTGACGCTTCTGGTCCGCTTTGCGGTTCAGCCCTTTCAGGGCCACGGGCTTGGCTATCGCTATACCCACGGCCTGATCGGCAGCTTCATTCTGCTTGCCGTCTATGGCTGGATTTCGCTCGGCGATTCGCTGGATCGATGGCGTCCCCTGCTGCTGCGCACCACGATGGCGAGTTGTCTCGTGCTATTGCCGCTGCAGGCGTGGATGTCGCATCTCTTCTATGCGCCTTTCGCCAAAGTATCGGATCGCGTTGACGCGGCATCGGTCGATTATGCCGTGATAGGCGCGGGTGATGCGCCCTATTCCGTCGATCTCGTGCGCAATGACCCCTTTCTGCATAATCGCCCGGTCCGGCTGGTGCGGGAAAATCTCGACCCGGCGCTTCAGGCGCGGATATGCGCCGCGCGGCCATCGATCGCACTGGTGGGCGCGGCGGCGCTGAGACCGATCACCGATTATTTCAATGCCGCTCCATCGGCCTCGGCCGATACCGAAAACCGGCGCTTGGCCTCCAGCCTGAGCCGGTCGGGGTGCCGCGTCGAACCGCTCTGAACGGCTTCGATCTCCCGTCGCCTCAGTCCCCCAGGTCCACCCCATTCGCCTCTGCCCAGGCTCGATACTGACCACGCGAGTCCGCGGCCGGCCGTGCCAGCATCGCGGGCATGTCGGCGCGCAGCGCGCCGAGATCGAGCGAGCGGATCATCGCTTTCACGGGACCGACGCCCGCAGGCGTGATCGACAGCCGCTCGATGCCGACGCCCAGCAGCGCCATCGCCTCCAGCGGCCGCCCGGCCATTTCGCCGCATACGCCGAGGACGACCCCGCTGCCCGACACCGTCTTCACTACCCGCGCGATGAAGCGCATCACCGTCGGCGAAAGCCAGTCGTAACGTTCGGCAAGCCGGGGGTGTGCGCGATCGGCGGCGAAGAGGAATTGCGTCAGATCGTTGGTGCCGATCGACAGGAAATCGAGATGCGGCAGAAGCAGATCGAGCGTCTCCGCGAGCCCGGGCACTTCCAGCATCGCGCCATAGCGGATCGCCGCCGGCAGCTTCTTGCCGCGGCTCGCGAGCCAGGCACGCTGGCCGACGAACAGGTTGCGCGCCGCCTCATATTCCCACGGCTCCGACACCATCGGGAACATGACGTTGAGCGTGCGTCCGGCGGCGGCCTCCATTAACGCGCGTGCCTGGACTTTCAGCAGGCCCTCGCGTTCGAGCGCCAGACGCAAGGCGCGCCAGCCCATCGCCGGATTCTCTTCGAGCGCATTCTCGTCGACGTTCATATAGGGGAGCGCCTTGTCGCCCCCGATGTCGACGGTGCGGAAGATCACCGGCCGGTCGCCCGCCGCATCGAGCACGTCGCGATAGAGGCGCTGCTGCCGCTCGCGCTGCGGCAGGGTGGCCGAGACGAGGAACTGGAATTCGGTGCGGAACAGGCCGATGCCGCGCGCGCCTGTCAGGTCGAGCGCCGCGATATCCTCGCGCAGCCCGGCATTGATCATCAGCTCGATCGCGACGCCGTCCTTGGTGACCGCGGGCAGGTCGCGCAGGGCGGCGAGGTCGGCTCGCCGCTTTTGCGAGATTTCGAGCTTGGCGTCGAAGGCGTCCTGCACCGCCTGCGTCGGCCGGACCTGAAGCGTGCCCGCGGCTGCGTCGAGCAGCAGCAGGTCGCCCTCGCGGATCGACGTGCGCACGTCGCGGACGCGGCCGAGCACCGGCACCCCCATCGCCCGCGCGACGATGATGACATGCGCGGTCAGCGAGCCTTCCTCCAGCACCACACCTTTCAGGCGGCGCCGGTCATATTCGAGCAGTTCGGCCGGGCCGAGGTTGCGCGCGATCAGGATCGAATCCTGCCGCAGACCCATCTGCGCCGCAGTGCCCATCTGGCCCGACACGATGCGGATCAGCCGGTTGGACAGGTCCTCGAGGTCGTGCATGCGGTCGCGCAGCAGCGGATCGTCGATCTGGCGCATCCGCATCCGGGTGCGCTGCTGGACGCGCTCGATCGCCGCCTCGGCGGTCAGGCCGCTGTCGATCGCCTCGTTGATCCGGCGCGACCAGCCCTCGTCATAGGCGAACATCTTGTAGGTTTCGAGCACCTCCTCATGCTCGCCGCCGATGCCGAATTCGGCCTGGCTCGCCATGCGGTCGATCTGCTCGCGCATCTTGTCGAAGGCGGCGTAGACGCGATGCCGCTCGGCCTCGATGTCGTCGGCGACCGTATGTTCGATGGTGATGCGCGGCTGGTGAAAGACGGCGATGCCCGCGCCCATGCCGTTGACCAGCTTCTGCCCCGACAGGCGCTGCGCCGACTGATCCGCCTCCGCCGCGTCGATGCGCGCGGCCGTGTCGACCAGATCGGCGTTGGCGATCAGTTCGGACAGCACCATCGCCACCGTCTGCAGCGTTTCGATCTCTATCTCTTCATAGCGGCGCGGGTCGCTGTGCTGGACGCAGAGCACGCCGACCGCCCGTTCGCGCCGGATGATCGGGACGCCGGCGAAGCTGTGGAACAGTTCCTCACCCGTTTCGGGGCGATAGGAAAAGTCCGGATGCGCGGCGGCTTCGTCGAGATTCAGCGTCTCGATCTGCTCGGCGATCATGCCGACGAGACCCTCGCCGAGCGCGAGCCGCGTTACATGGACCGCTTCCTGCTTGAGGCCGCGGGTCGCGAAAAGTTCTAACGAGCCGCCGCGCAGCAGATAGATTGAGCAGACTTCGCTGTTCAGGCATTCGCCGATGATCCCGACGACCTGGTTGAGCTTGCCCTGGGCATTCGTCCGCGACGCCATCACCTCGTGCAGGCGGGTCAGGATGGTGCGGGCGGACTGGGCGGCGGTCGTGGGAGGTGGCGGGGCGTTCGTCATCGACACCCCTGCTAACAGATGCCGCAGCCGAGCGCTATTGCCGCGCGCGACTGCCGGACATCTCTTTCGCGGCGCTGAACCCCTTGGGGTGCGCTCAGACCCCGTCGGCTGGCGACGCGACCGCGGCGGTCGTGGTCGCTTCCGCGCCGGCCGGGTCGGCGGCAGCAGGATCGATCGGCCCAACGGGGATGGCGGACGCCGGCGTCGGGGTCGTCATTACCGGGGGCGGCGCGTATTTCGCGTCCCACGCCGCGACCTCGGCCTGATATCTGGCATAGGCCTCATAGAAATCGACGAAAGGCTCGTCGAGCTTCGCGAGATTGGCCGGCGCCTGCTCGACGACCTGTGCGCTCGGTGTCGAGGAGACGATCTGCGCTACCTCGTTGGCGCGGGAGCAGAAGCTTCGCTGCGCCGGCGGCTGGGCGAAATAGTTGAACAGCTTCGTCGACAATTTGTCGCGCGCCGCGATGCCGTTGGTGCCGGTCTCCTCGCGAAGCTGGGTGATCACCGTTTTCTCGGTCGCCTTGATCGGCTTGGCATGTGTCTTGATGATCGTGTTGTAAGCCGCGACGAGCGTCGGTTCCTCGATGCCGCGGCATCCGATCGCCGCGACGTTGAGCGCGATCTTCAATTGCCAGAAGGCCCGGTCGCCCGAAATATTGCTGTTCATGGTCACGAAGCGCCCGTCGAGCCCACGCATCGGCAGGATCTGGGTCAGCGATGCCTGGTTCGGCGGGGTCGGGCGCGGCGGCACGATGATGACGACTGGCTCGGGCGGGGGAGGCGGTGGCGGCGGCGGTGGTTTGGGAGCGCAGGCGGCGACGCTCGCGAGCAGTCCGACAGCAATGATTTTACGCGACAAATTCATTATGCTCTCCCCAGCCGCAGCAGCATGCGGCGTCAACCCCGAGCGTGCAAGGCGGCGTCGGCCTGTTGCACCAAAGCTGCGATGATATCGGCCACGCTTTCCTCCTGCGTTACCATACCCACAGATTGCCCTGCCATTAACGAACCGCCCTCGACGTCGCCGTCGATGACGGCGCGGCGCAAGGCGCCGGCCCAATAATGCTCGATCTGAAGCTGCGCTTCCAGCATGTCGACATCGCCCGCGTCGAGCATATTCGCGACTTCACGCTGTTTAGCGGTAAAGGCCTCGGTGCCGTTGTTTTTGAGCGCGCGGACGGGGATGACCGGCAGGCGCGGATCGATCTGGACGCTCGCGACCGCGTCGCGGGCGGAGGCGCGGATGAAGGCCTTTTTGAAGGCCGGATGGGCGATGCTCTCGGTCGCGCAGACGAAGCGGGTGCCGAGCTGGACGCCCGACGCGCCCATTTCGAGATAGCCCGCGATCGCCTCGCCGCGGCCGATGCCGCCGGCAACGAAGATCGGCAGGTCCTGCGCGAGTTCTGGCAATATCTCCTGCGCGAGCACGCTGGTCGAGACGGGGCCGATATGGCCGCCGGCCTCCATCCCTTCGATCACCAGCGCATCGACGCCCGAGCGCATCAGCTTCTTGGCGAGCGCGAGGGTCGGCGCGAAGCAGATGACCTTGGCGCCCGAGGCCTTGATCGCCTCGAGACTGCCCTTGGGCGGCAGGCCGCCGGCGAGCACGACATGGCCGACGCCATGCTTCGCGCACACCTCGATCAATTCGAAGAGCTGGGGGTGCATGGTGATCAGGTTCACGCCGAAATTGCGCGTCGCAAGCGCCTTTGTCGCCGCAATCTCGGTATCGAGCAGTTCGGGGGTCATAGCGCCGCAGGCGATGACGCCGAACCCGCCCGCGTTGCTGATCGCGCTGACGAGATGGCGTTCCGAGACCCAGCTCATCGCACCGCAGAGAATGGCGTAATCGCTGCCGAGAAGCTCGGTCCCGCGCGCCATCAGGTCGTTCAATTTGCTCATCGTCAGCGCCTTTGCCAGCACATCGCCGCGCGCGCAATCGGGCTTCGCGCTCGCGCGGCCGGTCGCGGCGCGGATTTTTCACGGGACCCGTTCGCCGCGAGAACCTGTCCTTTGATCGCGGAAAGCAAAACAATCATTGTCAACTTAAACCATAGGAATAATCTTAATCCCGACTCAACTGATAGGGGAATGATGACATGACCACGCCGAAACTGCAGGCGAAGGAGGAGCGTGACCCCACGGCGCGAGCGGTGCAGACGGTATTGGAAGCCTTGGACAAGCTTCGCTTCGGAGCAATTCAGCTGACCGTGCACGACGGACGGCTGGTTCAGGTCGACGTTACAGAGCGGCATCGCTACCCCAACTGAATTCCAATCTCCCGAGGGGGTTATCCCCATATCTTGCCGCAGACCGGACCGCCGGATGTGGCAATTTTCTTGCAACAGGAAATTGCCATGACTGCCAATCGCATATCCGCTCGCCGACGGCTTTCGGCGACCTTTTTTACCTTTGCCTCGCTTCTCGCGCTTGCCTCTGTCCCCGCTGCCGCCGAAACGGACACGGACGGGGATGCTGCTGCGGCCGATACGGCCGCCGCCGACCCGGCCGCTGCGGATCAGGGCAGCTATGGCGGCGAAATCCTCGTCACCGCGCGCCGCCGCGCCGAAACCGCGCAGGACGTGCCGATCGCCATCTCGGTCGTGGGCGGCGACCAGATCGACAATACCGGCAGCTTCAACGTCGGCCGCCTGCAACAACTGGCGCCGACGCTGCAATTCTATTCGTCGAACCCGCGCAACAGCGCGGTCAATATCCGCGGCATCGGCGCGCCCTTCGGGTTGACCAACGACGGGATCGAGCAGGGGGTCGGCATCTATGTCGACGACGTCTATTATGCGCGCGTTGCCTCCTCGACCTTCGACTTTCTCGACGTCGCGCAGATCGAGGTGCTGCGCGGGCCGCAGGGCACGCTTTATGGCAAGAACACCACCGCCGGCGCGATCAACATCACGACCAACCAGCCGACCTTCGATTTCGAGGGCAAGGCCGAGCTCAGCATCGGCAATCTGAATTTCAAGCAGGCAAAGGCGGCAGTGTCCGGCCCGCTGTCGGACACGCTCGCGGCGCGGATCGCCGTGTCGGCGACGAGCCGGCGCGGCACCATCTACAATGTCACGACCGATCGCTGGATCCAGAGCCAGGACAATATCGGCCTGCGCGGCCAGCTCCTCTGGCGTCCGACCGATAATATCGACGTCACGCTGACCGGCGACTGGAACCGGCAGGACGCGGTGTGCTGCGGATCGGTGTTCGTGCGCACCGGCGAGACGCAGCGCCCGCTGAACCGGCAGTTCGCGGCGCTCGCGGCGGCGCAGAGCTATGTCTTTCCCAGCACCGATCCCTATGACCGGCTGACCGACCTCGACGCCAATCTCAACGCCGGCAACGAGATCGGCGGCGTCGCGCTGCGCGTCAAATGGAATGTCGGGCCGGGCACGCTGACCTCTATCACCGCGTGGCGCTATTGGGACTGGCAGCCCGAGAACGACCGCGATTTCACCGGCCTGCCCGTGGTCACCAAGTCGCAGAACCCCTCGCAGCAGAACCAGTATACGCAGGAATTGCGCTATAATGTCAGCAGCGAGCGCTTCGATTTCGTGCTCGGGGGCTTCGCCTTCTATCAGCGGATCGACACGCAGGGCACCGAAGGGCACGGCCCGGCTTCGAGCCGTTGGACGCTCAATCCGACGAGCCCGCTGGCGAACGACCCCTCGGTGCTCGACGGGCTGACCGCGATCAACACCCAATATCTGAAGAACACCAGCCTCGCGCTGTTCGGTCAGCTCAGCTGGAAGGTCAGCGACAGTTTCAGCATCCAGCCGGGGCTGCGGCTCAACTACGACAAGAAGGACGGCTATTATCAACGTCTCGTTTACGCCGGCGACGGGTCGGCGGTGACAGCCGACCTCACCGACGCCGTTTCGGTCGCGCGGCTCGGTGTATTCTCGCCGCAGGAATATGCGCCGTCGTTCAGCGACTGGAACTTCAGCTACGACCTGACCGCGACGTGGAAGCCGAAATCCGGAATCCTGCTCTATGCGACCTATGCCAAGACGTTCAAATCGGGGGGCATCAACCAGAATGGCGTGCCGAACGGCGCCGACGGCAATCCGCTGCTCGCCGCCGCGACGATCAAGCCCGAGTCCGTTCAGCATTATGAGGCAGGGGCGAAGACCGAGTTCTGGGATCGGCGCGGCACTTTCAACCTCTCGATCTTCCGCACCGACATCAGGAACTACCAGGCCAATGTGAACAACGGCCAGTTCGGGGTGTTGCGCGGCTATCTCGCCAACGCCGGAAAGGTGCGCACGCAGGGCGTCGAGGCCGATTTCTCGATCCGGCCGAGCGAGCGGTTCCGCGCCTATGCCAATGGCGCCTATACCGACGCCAAATATGTCCGCTTCGTCGATGCGCCGTGCCCGCCCGAACTGTCGGGAGGCTCCGACAGCCCGCCGAACTGCGATATCTCGGGGCAGCGCCTGCCGGGCGTCTCGAAATGGGCGTTCAGCTTCGGGGCGGAGGCCAATGCGCCGGCGCGGCTGTTCGATCAGGCGGGCGAGGTCTATCTGGGTTATGACGGCAGCTATCTGTCGAATTTCTCGTCCAACGCGTCGGCGTCGGCCTATACCTGGGTCGACGGCTATGCGTTGTCGAATTTCCGGGCGGGGTTCCGGACCGAGGCGGGGCTCGATATCTTTGCCTGGGTGCGCAACGCGTTCGACAAGAAATACATCGATCAACTGTTCGTCGGTCCGGGCAACACCGGCCTGATCACCGGCCTGCCGGGCGATCCGCGGACGTGGGGCGGGACGATCAAGACGCGCTTCTGAGCCGCGGGCAAGAAAAGGGGGCCGTCCCGGCGCGGGGCGGCCCCTTTTTTCGTGTGCGGCCTCGTCAGCGCTGCTGGGGCTGACGGTCCTGCTGGTCGCGGCGGGGCTGCTGGCCCTGCTGGCGATCCTGGCCGCCCTGCTGCTGCTGCTGGCGATCGCGGTCGCGATCCTCCTGCTGCTGCTGGTTCTGGCCGGGCTGCTTCTGTTGATCCCGGTTGGCCATCGTCCTTCTCCTGCAAATGCCGCAGGCATGCCGTCATGTCGCGGCATGAGGGGTAACCCCCGGCCGGCGGCCAATGTTCCGCCGCCGCGCCAACCCGTGGTCTTTCCGGGCCGGAGACTGATCGGCCCGATCAATCACTCAATCCATCTTATTCGGTTTTTCCCGTAGCGGTGCATGGGCCTATCCTCTGGCCATCGAAGCGAAAGGAGGGCCGTCACCGACTCACCGCTTGCCTGCGCCGCCCGTTGGCGGCCGCGGTACTTTTCAACCAGAAAACCAATGGGATAAAGAGGAGAGACTGCATGAACGCCGAGACCCCCGTGGACCCCGCAAAGGGCTGTCCGATCAGTCAGGACCGGTTTCGCTCGCTGCTCGGGCGGACGAACAAGGATTGGTGGCCCGACGCGCTGCCGGTCGAGATACTGCACCAGGGCGGCGTCTCGCCCGACCCGATGGGCGAGGATTTCGATTATGCCGCGGCGTTCCGGTCGCTCGACTATCAGGCGGTGAAGGACGACCTGACCGCGCTGATGACCGACAGCAAAGCATGGTGGCCCGCCGACTATGGCCATTACGGCCCCTTCTTCATCCGCATGGCGTGGCACGCCGCGGGCACCTATCGCACCGCCGACGGACGCGGCGGCGCGAACAGCGGACAACAGCGTTTCGCCCCGCTCAACAGCTGGCCCGACAACGGCAATCTCGACAAGGCGCGCCGCCTGTTGTGGCCGATCAAGCAGAAATACGGCAGCAAGATCAGCTGGGCCGACCTGTTCATCCTTGCCGGAAACGTCGCGATCGAATCGATGGGCGGACCGGTGTTCGGTTTCGGCGGCGGCCGCAAGGACGTCTATGAGCCCGAGCGCGACATCTATTGGGGCGCCGAGGAGCAATGGGTCAACGAAGGCGTCCAGACGCGCATCGACCCCGAAAAGCAGATGGACCTCGAGAACCCGCTCGCCGCGATCCAGATGGGGCTGATCTACGTCAATCCCGAAGGGCCGGGCGGCAACCCCGACCCGCTGCAATCGGCGCGCGACATCAAGGTCACCTTCGAGCGCATGGCGATGAGTCATGAGGAAACGGTGGCGCTGACCGCCGGCGGCCACACCTTCGGCAAGGCGCACGGCGCGGGCGATGCAAGCCTGGTCGGCGCGGCGCCCGAGGCCGGCGACCTCACTCTGATGGGTCTCGGCTGGTCGAGCAGCTTCGAGACGGGGGTGGGCGCGCATGCGATCACCAGCGGCCTCGAAGGCGCGTGGGTCAACACGCCCACCGAATGGTCGGAGAATTTCTTCCGCCTGCTCCTCGACTATGATTACGAGCTGGTGAAGAGCCCGGCCGGCGCGCAGCAGTGGCAGCCGGTCAACCAGAAGGAAGAGGACATGGCCCCCGACGCCCATAATTCGGGCAGGAAGGTGCCGACGATGATGACCACCGCCGACATGGCGCTGAAGATGGATCCCGAACTTCGCCAATATTCGGAGAAGTTCCGGAACGACCATGAAGCGTTCAAGGACGCCTTCGCGCGGGCCTGGTTCAAGCTGTGTCACCGCGACATGGGCCCCAAGGTCCGTTATCTGGGGCCCGAGGTTCCGGGCGAGGACCTGATCTGGCAGGACCCGGTGCCGGCAGGAACGATGCCGTCCGATGCCGATGTCGCGGCGTTCAAGAGCGCGATCCTCGCCTCCGGCCTCAGCGTCGGCGAACTGGTCAAGGCGGCTTGGGCTTCGGCCTCGACCTTCCGCAAGAGCGATTTCCGCGGCGGCGCCAACGGCGCCCGCGTCCGGCTGGCGCCGCAGAAGGACTGGGCGGTCAACGATCCGGACGAACTGGCGAAGGTGCTGGCGAAGATCGACGAACTGCGCGGGCCGCTGTCGATGGCCGACGCGATCGTCCTCGCCGGATCGGCGGCGGTCGAAAAGGCGGCGAAGGATGCGGGCTTCGATGTCGCAGTGCCCTTCACCGGCGGGCGCGGCGACGCGACGCAGGAGTGGACCGACGTCGAAAGCTTCGAGGTCATGGAGCCCCGCGCCGACGGCTTCCGCAATTATCTGGCGACCAAGCACCGGGTGAAGACCGAGGAACTGCTGATCGACCGCGCGTCGCTGCTTGGCCTGTCGGCGCCCGAATTGACGGTGCTCGTCGGCGGGCTGCGCGTCCTCGGCGCCAATCAGGGCGGCAGCCGGAACGGCGTGTTCACCAACCGCGTGGGCCAGCTCACCAACGACTTCTTCGTCAACCTGCTCGACATGGACACGATCTGGGAGGTCGTCGACACGAGCGGCGACGAGGAGTTCATCGGCTATGACCGCGGCGGGCGCCAGGAACGCTGGCGCGCGACGCGCACCGACCTGATCTTCGGCTCCAACTCGCAGCTCCGCGCGACGGCCGAGGTCTATGCCGAGAAGGGCCATGAGGAGAAGTTCGTGAAGGACTTCGTCAAGGCCTGGGTCAAGGTGATGAACGCCGACCGTTTCGACCTCGCCTAAACGAACGGGGCGGGGGCCGGCCGCTGGCCGCTTCCGCCCCCGGATCCGTGCTTAAAGCGACAAAAGATACGGCCGTGCGCCTCTATTCTGTCTCCTTTGTCGCTTTAAGGAGGGACGGCGGCACGGTTTCGTCGCGCAGCGCGGCGTGGACCAGCGCCATGTCGGGGCCGCCGCTGACGTCGACCGCGCCGCTGCGCAGCACGCGGACGATGGTGACGCCGTTCAGCGCGCGGTCCATCGCATAATCATATTGGCGCATCCGCCCCATGGTGATCGCGCGATCCCACGCCGCCGCGAAGCTTTCGGCGCCGGGGCGTTCGCGCAGCCTATAGGCCGATGCGCGACCCATCCCCACCGCCTTTGCCGCCGGCCCCACCGATCCCATCGTCTCGAGCGCGCGGATGAAGCAGGCCTGCGTTTCCGGCGTCCAGCCGTCGGCGCGCCGGCGCTGCTGCGGCGCGGGGGTGAAGGCGAGGCAGCTTCCTTCGAGAAGCGGGGCGGGCGGTGGGGGTGATCGATGGTCCATCGACGAGTTTGGAGCATGGTTTGATAATGTAGGAAAGGGGTTTTTGAGGAGGCGGCTGCGAAACGGAGCCGGCGGCGGCTTTGGGTGGGAGTGGCAGGGGAGCGGACATGGTTTTCCGACCATGCGTCGCCCCAGCGAAAGCTGGGGCCGCTATCGTCCTGTCGCTTCGCTGCTGGGGCAAACCGACAGCGGCCCCAGCTTTCGCCGGGGCGACGCCATTCTGGGCGCCAATGGCCACCTATGTTTACACCGTAAATTTCCCCTTGACGTACAGCGGCTGCAATGTTTACGTTGATAACATTGAGTCGTGCGAAAGGACGCAATCATGAAATCGCTTCTCTACGCCGTCGGGCCACTCGTCTTCGATTCGCTGGGCGTGATCGTTTTCGCGGTGCTGCTCGCGCTGGGGGCGAGCGTCGTTCTGGCGACCATCGCGGGCACGGTCGCCGCGGTGGCGGTGGTCGGCTGGGAAGTCGCGCGCGGGCGGCGTCCGGCGCCGCTGCAATGGATCAGCCTGGCCATGGTGCTGGTCTCGGCGGCCGCGACCCTGCTGACCGGTGACCCGCGATTCCTGATGATCAAGCCGACCATCGTCTATCTGATCGTCGCCGCCGCGATGCTGCGCCGCGGCTGGATGAACCGCTATATCCCGCCCGAACAGGTCGCCGAGGTCGGCGACGTGATGGAGCGGTTCGGTTTCGTCTGGGCGGCGATGATGGCGGCGACGGCGGTCGCCAATCTGGTGATCGCGCTGGCCTTCACCCCCTGGTGGCCGCTGTTCATCGGCGTGTTCCCGCTGGCGTCGAAGGCGGGGCTGTTCGCGGTGCATTTCGCGACGGTGCAACTGATCGGGCGGGCGCGGCGCCGCCGCCGCGCGGGCGGGTTGCGGCCGATTTCATCCGTCATCCCGGCGAAAGCCGGGATCGCGGGAGGTCGCGAATGACGATAGCGACCCCAGCTTCCGCTGGGGCGACGTCCTATTCGGCGTCGAGGCCGTAGGCGGTGTGGAGGACGCGGACAGCGAGTTCGGTTTCGTCCTCGTCGATCAGCACGCTGACCTTGATCTCGCTGGTCGAGATCGCCTGGATGTTGATGCCGCGGTCGGCGAGCGCGCGGAACATCGTGCTGGCGACGCCCGCGTGGCTTTTCATGCCGACCCCGACGACGCTGACCTTGGCGACCTTGTCGTCCGACAGGATGCGGTTGAAGCCGATCTTCTCCTTCGCGCTTTCGAGCAGGTCGATCGAGCGGATGAGGTCGGCGGCGGGAACGGTGAAGGTCACGTCGGTCTCGCCCTTGTCGCGCCCGACGTTCTGGATGATCATGTCGACGTTGATTCCCGCCGCGGCGAGCGGGCCGAAGATGTTGGCGACGCCGCCCGGCCGGTCGGGAACGCGGGTGACGATGATCTTCGCTTCATTCTTGTCATGGGCGATGCCGGTGATGAGCTGCCGTTCCATCTGGACTTCCTCTATTTCCTCGTCGCTGACGATCATCGTGCCTTGCTTCGGCGCCTCGTCGCCCTCGACGAAGCTGGAGAGCACCTGGACGCGTACTCCTTCCTTCATCGCGAGGCCGACCGAACGGGTCTGGAGCACCTTGGCGCCGACGCTCGCCAGTTCGAGCATCTCTTCATAGGTGACATAGTCGAGCTTGCGGGCGCGGGCGACGATGCGCGGGTCGGTGGTGTAAACACCGTCAACATCGGTGTAGATGTCGCAACGGTCCGCCTTCACCGCCGCCGCGACCGCGACCGCGCTGGTGTCCGACCCGCCGCGGCCGAGCGTCGCGACGCGGCCGTCGTCCATCATGCCCTGGAAACCGGGGATCACCGCGACCTCGCCGCGGCTCATGGCAGCCGCCAGCGCGCCGGTCTCGATATCGAGGATGCGCGCGCGGGCATGCGCTTCCTCGGTGCGGATCGGAAGCTGCCAGCCGAGCCAGCTCCGCGCCGGGACGCCCATCGATTGCAGCGTCAGCGCGAGGAGGCCCGAGGTCACCTGTTCGCCCGACGCCACGACGACGTCATATTCGGCAGGGTCGTAGCGCGGGTTCGCCTCGCGGCAGAAGTTGACGAGGCGGTCGGTCTCGCCCGCCATCGCCGAGACGACGACCGCGACCTCGTTGCCTTGCCCGACCTCGCGCGCGACGAGCCGCGCGACGGTGCGAATCCGCTCGGTGCCCGCCATCGACGTGCCCCCGAATTTCATCACGATCCGCGCCATGTCGCCCCGCTTTCCCGATCTGGTTTCGGCCGCAACTTTCCAAGATTTCCGCGGCGCTCGGCTGTTAGGCAAGGGGAGGCGCGAAGGCAAGGCGGGGATGGGCCCTTTGGGGGATAAATTTTCTTGCCGCCTCGAAACGGGGATGCCACACCCGCGCGCATGAGTGCCGCGACGATCAACCCGCACGAAGCCGCCCATTTCGGCGCGCTGGCCGCCGACTGGTGGGACCCGCACGGCTCGTCGGCGATGCTGCACCGGCTGAACCCGGTGCGCCTCTCCTATATCCGCGCGCAGATCGATGCGCATTGGCATGGCGATGCGCGCGAACGGCGGCCGCTGACGGGCAAGCGCGCACTCGACGTCGGCTGCGGCGCCGGCCTGCTCGCCGAGCCGCTGGCGCGGCTGGGCGCGGCGGTGACCGGGGTCGACGCGGCGCCCGAGAATATCGCGGCAGCGCGCGACCATGCGGCGGGGCAGGGGCTGAGTATTGACTATCATGCGGGGGAACTGGCGGCACTGCCGCCCGCGACCTTCGACCTCGTCACTTCGATGGAGGTGGTCGAGCATGTCGCCGACCCGGCGGCCTTCGTCGCCGAACTCGCCGCGCGGCTCGCGCCGGGCGGGCTGATGATCCTGTCGACGCCGAACCGCACGGCGCTGTCGAAGCTGCTGCTCGTCGAAGCGGCCGAGCGCGTCGGCGCGGTGCCGCGCGGGACGCACGACTGGGACCGGTTCCTGAAGCCGGAGGAACTGACCGACCTGCTCGCGGCGGCGGGGCTGGAGGCGATCGACCGCACCGGCCTGTCGCCGTCGCCGGCGCGGGGCTTCAGACTGGGTGGCAGCGAGGCGCTGAATTATCTGGTGGCGGCGCGGTGGCGCGGTTAAAAGCGACGCGTATAAAATCTGATCCACCGTCCCGTTCGTGTCGAACGGAAGACCGGCGATGCTGATTTACGGCTCGCCGCTCTGGAAATAGGACACCCCGTTTACGGACGTCGCCCCTGCGAAGGCAGGGGCCGCTGCCGGCCTATCCCGACGGGGCGATATCAGGCCGAACCCGACCCCCGCTTTTGCGGGGGTTGACCCCTGCCTACGCAGGGGCAGGCTGCTTCGGAATGCATCGCATTCCGTGGCGCGTCAAAAATCCACATCCTCATAATATTTCGGCGGACTGACGATCTCCATCCGCTCGGCGAGCAGGGGGCGGAAGCTGGGGCGCGATTTCAGGCCCGAATACCAGCCCTTGGTCTGCTCATGGCCGGTCCAGTCGATCCCGCCGAGATAATCGGCGACCGAGATATGCGCGGCGGCGGCGAGGTCGGCGAGGCTCATCGTCGCGCCGGCCAGCCAGGTGCGGTGGTCGATCAGATAGTCGATATAGTCGAGATGGTTGTTCGCGGCCTTCATCGCCTCGCGCAGCGCGCCGCCATCGGGGGGCTGGCGATGGACGATGCGCTTCTGCATCCGTTCGAACAGCAAGGGGCCGGTAACTTCGTAGAAGAAATCCTGGTCGAACCAGGCGACGAGGCGGCGGATCTCGGCGCGCTGGGCGGCGGTGCCGTTGATCATCGCCTTGCCCTCGACCGTTTCCTCGAAATATTCGGCGATCGCATTGCTGTCGATCAGCAGCTGACCGCGCTCCTGATCGACCATGACCGGGGTACGGCCGGCGGGGTTGAGGTCGATGAATTCGTCGCGCCGCTCCCACGGCGATTCGCGCACCAGCTCGTACCCCACGCCCTTTTCGCCGAGCAGAAGGCGGACTTTGCGCGAGAAGGGACACAGGGGGAATTGATAGAGCTGCCACATGCGCACGGCATAGCGGCAGCGGGGCAGGGGGCGCAACGGCTATGCGGCGGCGGGACGGGATATTGCCGCTCGCTCAGGGCGAACGAAAGGGGTCAGCGCCGCGCCGCCTCGGCCTCCTGGCGCCATTGCGCGGCGAGGTCGCGCGCCATGTCGCGCAGCACCGGCGCATAGGCGGCGGCCGCACCGGCGAGGTGGCCGGCCATGCGCGTGCCCGCGCGGACCTCGTCGCCCATCCGCGCGCCATAATCGGGATCGCGGCCGGCGACCTCGCCGAGCGTGGCGTCAGGCGGAATATAAGCGGCGTCGGAATCGGGATCGACGCGCGCGACGGCTTCGGCGAGCGGGCCGACGCGAAGCTGCATCAGCGCATCGACCAGCATGGCGACGGTGTCGGCCATGCGATCCTGCGCGGCCGGATCGCCGAGCACGGCGGCGGCATCGCCCATGGCGCGATCCTGCGCGGCGACGGGCAGCGGCGCGGCGAGCGCGAGAAAGGGGAGGGCAATCAGGGGCAGGCGGCGGGCCATGGCATCATCCTTCGCGGCAAGGACGCGGGGTATCGAGCGCCGCTCCTTACGCGAACGACGCTTTCGCTGCGGTGAACGCTGCCGACGATGCGGCGAGGCGTATCGGCGCCGCGACCAACGCCTATTCCGCGGCGACCACTTCGGGCTCGGCGTCGCTCAGCGGGTGGGCGAGGCGGCTCAGCATCTCCCTGGGGCAGACCTGCCAGAACTGGCCGCGGCGGCGATCCCAGTCGGAGAGGATTTCCTCCGACCATTTGCTGCCCGTCGCCTGCGCGTGGTCGGCGATCAGCGCCTTGAGCTCTGCCTCCCAATGCGCGCTGTCGAGGCGCTGCCAGACGATCGATTCGCCGTTGGCGCGGCGCTCGAAGCTGCCGTCCTCGTCGAGCACGAAGGCCATGCCGCCGGTCATGCCGGCGCCGAAGTTCGAGCCGACGGGGCCGAGGATCACCGCGGTGCCGCCGGTCATATATTCGCAGCCGTTGGCCCCGCAGCCCTCGACGACGACCTTCGCGCCCGAGTTGCGCACCGCGAAGCGCTCGCCCGCCTGACCCGCCGCGAGCAGCGTGCCCGCGGTCGCGCCATAGAGGACGGTGTTGCCGACGATGCTGTTGTGCTGGCTGACCAGCGGGCTCGACACGGTGGGGCGCACGATGATGCGGCCGCCCGACAGGCCCTTGCCGACATAGTCGTTGGCGTCGCCGAACACCTCGAGCGTGATGCCCTGGCACAGGAAGGCGCCGAGCGACTGGCCCGCGGTGCCGCGCAGGCGAATCTCGACATGGCCTTGTGCGAGACCGGTCATGCCGAAACGCTGCGTCACCTCGGCCGACAGGCGGGTGCCGACGGCGCGGTGGGTGTTGCGGACATTGTAGGTGAGCTGCATCCGCTCGCCGCGCTCGAACAGCGGCTTCGCGTCGTTCAATATCTGCGCGTCGAGGCTGTCGGGCACCGGATTGCGGAAATTCGGGCCCATCGAGCGGCGCTGATCGTCAGGCGCGTCGACCTTGGCGAGGATCGGGTTGAGGTCGAGGTCGTCGAGATGCTCGGCGCCGCGGCTGACCTGACGCAGCAGCTCGGTGCGGCCGATCACCTCGTCGAGGCTGCGGCAACCGAGCCTGGCGAGGATTTCGCGCACCTCCTCGGCGATGAAGGTCATCAGGTTGATGACCTTCTCGGGCGACCCGGTGAACTTCGCGCGCAGCTTTTCGTCCTGCGTGCAGACGCCGACCGGGCAGGTGTTCGAATGGCACTGGCGGACCATGATGCAGCCCATCGCGACGAGGCTCAAAGTCCCGATGCCGAACTCCTCGGCGCCAAGGATCGCGGCGATCACGATGTCGCGCCCGGTCTTGAGGCCGCCGTCGGTGCGCAGGCGGATGCGGTGACGCAGCCCGTTGAGCGTCAGCACCTGATTGACCTCGCTCAGGCCCATTTCCCACGGCGTGCCGGCATATTTGATGCTGGTCTGGGGCGAGGCGCCGGTGCCGCCGGTGTTGCCCGAGACGAGGATGACGTCGGCGTGCGCCTTGGCGACCCCCGCGGCAACGGTGCCGATGCCCGCCGAACTGACCAGCTTGACGCAGACGCGCGCCTTGGGATTGATCTGCTTGAGGTCGTAAATGAGCTGCGCGAGATCCTCGATCGAATAGATGTCGTGGTGCGGCGGCGGCGAGATCAGCATCACGCCCGGCGTCGAATGGCGCAGGCGGGCGATGAATTCGGTGACCTTGAAGCCGGGAAGCTGGCCGCCCTCGCCGGGCTTGGCGCCCTGCGCGACCTTGATCTCTATCTCGTCGCAGGCGCCCAGATATTCGGCGGTGACGCCGAAACGGCCGCTCGCGATCTGCTTGATGTTGCTGTTGGCGTTGTCGCCGTTCGCATAGGGGCGATAGCGCGAGCTGTCCTCGCCGCCTTCGCCCGACACCGCCTTGGCGCCGATGCGGTTCATCGCGATCGCCAGCGTCTCGTGCGCCTCCGGCGACAGTGCGCCCAGCGACATGCCGGGTGTCACGAAGCGCTTGCGGATCTCGGTGATCGCTTCGACGCTGTCGAGCGGCACGCCCTGCGCGGGGAAATTGAACTCGACGAGGTCGCGCAGATAGACGGGCGGCAGGTCGGCGACCCCGCGCGCGAACTGCAGATAGGTCGAATAGCTGTCGGTCGCGACCGCGGTCTGCAGCAGGTGCATGAGCTGCGCCGAATAGGCGTGCGCCTCGCCCCCCGCGCGCTGGCGATAGAAGCCGCCGACGGGCAGCGTGGCCACGCGGCCGTCGAATGCCGCCTCGTGCTTCTCGACCGCGTTGATGAACAGCGACTGATAGCCCTCGCCCGAAATCTTGGCCGGCATGCCGGGGAAGAGGTCGTTGACGAGCGCGCGGGAAAGCCCGACCGCCTCGAAATTATAGCCGCCGCGATAGGAGGAGATCACCGCGATTCCCATCTTCGCCATGATCTTGAGCAGGCCGTCGCCGATCGCCTTGCGGAACCGCTGGCGGCAGTCGGCGAGCGACAGCTCGCCGAACAGCCCGCGCGCCTGGCGGTCGGCGATCGCGGCTTCGGCCAGATAGGCGTGGACCGTGGTCGCGCCGACGCCGATCAGCACCGCGAAGGCATGGGTATCGAGCACCTCGGCCGAGCGGACGTTGATCGACGCATAGCTGCGCAGCCCCTTGCGGACGAGATGGGTGTGGACCGCGGCGGCGGCGAGCACCATCGCGACGCCGACCCGGTCCTCGCCGATACTCTGGTCGGTCAGGAACAGCTCGCTGCGTCCGGCGCGCACCGCATCCTCGGCCTCGCGGCGGATGCGCGCGATCGCGTCGCGCAGCGCCGATGCGTCGCCGCCCGCGGGGAAGGTGCAGTCGATGTCGGCGACGGCATCGCCGAAATAGGCGCGCAGCCGGTCCCAGTCGTCGCCGACCAGCACCGGCGATTCGATGACCAGCACATGCTCGCTCTGCCCCTTTTCGTCGAGGATGTTGGCGAGGTTGGCGAAGCGCGTGTTGAGGCTCATCACATGCCGTTCGCGCAAGGAGTCGATCGGCGGATTGGTGACCTGGCTGAAATTCTGGCGAAAGAATTGCGCAACGTGGCGCGGCTTGTCGGAAATGACCGCGAGCGGCGTGTCGTCGCCCATCGAGCCGATCGCTTCCTTCGCATCCTCGACCATCGGCGAGAGGATCAGCTCCATATCCTCCATCGTCAGCCCCGCCGCGACCTGACGGCGCAGCAGTTCGGCGCGATCGAAGGCGGGGAGGCTGGCCTTGCCCGCCCTGGGCAGGTCCGCCATGGTCCGGAACCCCTTGACGCGCGCGGCATAGTCCTGCGCGCCGGCGATCCGGTCCTTGATCGCGCGATCCTCGTAGAGCGTGCCTTCATCGAGGTCGACGGCGATCATCTGGCCCGGGCCGAGGCGGCCCTTCTTGCGGATGCTCGCCTCGGGCAGCAGCACCATGCCGCTTTCCGACCCGACGACGAGCAGATTGTCGGCGGTCAGCGAATAGCGCAGCGGGCGCAGCGCGTTGCGGTCCATCCCCGCGACCGCCCAGCGGCCGTCGGTCATCGCGAGCGCGGCGGGGCCGTCCCACGGCTCCATGACGCTGGCGAGATAGGAATACATCGCCTTGTGCGCGTCGGGGATGTCGTCGTGGTGGCCCCAGGCCTCGGGCACCAGGATCAGCTTCGCGGTCGGCGCGTCGCGGCCGGCGCGGCACAGCGTCTCGAACACCGCGTCGAGCGCCGCGGTGTCGGAGGCGCCCGCCGGGATCACCGGCTTGATATCCTCCGAATGCTCGCCGAAGGCGAGGCTCGCCATCTTGATCTCGTGGCTCTTCATCCAGTTCCGGTTGCCGCGGATCGTGTTGATCTCGCCATTATGGGCGAGGGTGCGGAAGGGCTGCGCGAGCCACCATTGCGGGAAGGTGTTGGTCGAATAGCGCTGGTGAAAGATCGCGACCCGGCTTTCGAACAGCTTGTTCGTGAGGTCGGGGTAGAATTCGGCAAGGCTCTCGGCGAGGAACAGCCCCTTGTAGATGATCGAGCGGCACGACAGGCTGCAGATATAGAAATCGGCGATCTGCGCCGCGATCACCTTTTTCTCGATGCGGCGGCGGACCAGATAGAGCTGCTTTTCGAACTCGGCGGCCGACTGCTCGCCGGGCATCGGCCCCGCGATCATGATCTGCTCGATCTCGGGGCGCGTGCGCTGCGCCTTGTCGCCGATCACCGTCACGTCGACCGGCACCTGGCGCCAGCCGTAGATGGTATAGCCTGCCTCGATGATCTCGGTCTCGACGATGGTGCGGCATTCCTCCTGCGCCGACAGGTCGGTGCGCGGCAGAAAGATCATGCCGACGGCGAGGCGGTTCGGGCGCACCTTGTGCCCCGACGCCGCGATCGCATCGTCGAAGAAGCGTTCGGGCAGGTCGACATGAATCCCGGCCCCGTCGCCGGTCTTGCCGTCGGCGTCGACCGCGCCGCGGTGCCAGACCGCGCGCAGCGCCTCGATCGCCGCCTCGACGACGCGGCGCGACGGCTTGCCGTCGGTCGCCGCGACCAGCCCGACGCCGCAGGCATCGGATTCGAGGTCGGGACGATAGAGGCCCTGTTCGGCAAGGCGCCGATGCTCGGGGGTGGGGAAATGCGTCATGTCACGATCCTGATTCAGTTCTTTCTCGACCGTCATCCCGGCCCTTCGACTGCCTGCAAGGCAGGCGCTCAGGATAAACTGGCCTATGGCCAGCCCGGGATCTCATCCTCGCATCATGGCGCACCGGCGAGATCCCGGCGTTCGCCGGGATGACGATAGAGCTTAGGTTGATGGCTTCTTCTTGTTGCGGGCGTTGGCGACCGCCTGTTCCTGCGCGTCGAAGACCGCCGACGCGGCGTCGCCGGCGGCTTCCTCGAGGGCTTCGACGCGCTGGCGATCCGCTTCCGACCAATTGTCGCGGTCATAGGCGGGGTCCTCGACCACGGCATCGGCGGCGGCTTCGGCCGCGTCCGCCGCGGCGTCGGCGGCGCCCCAATCCTCGCTCGGCGCCGCTTCGACCTCGACCGCCTCGGGAGGGCTGGCCCAGGCGTCGCGGTTGTCCTTCAGCACCTGGACGTCGACCTTCATCAGCTTGGCGAGCTTTTTGAGTTCGGCGTCGCTGAGGTCGGTCAGGCTCCTGTCCTTGGGCATATCCTCGAATTTCTCCGCGACCTTCGGGGCGCGGTCGATGAAGTCGAGCACCATCGGCGGCACCGCCTTCGCGACTGCCAGCATCACTTCGGGATCGGCCTGCGCCGCCATCCATTCGCGGGCATAGGTCTGGCCGGTGGGCGTCGCGAAAAAGCCGTTGAGCTCACCGAGCTGGTCGGCCGTGAACTTGCGCGCATAGGCCTTTGCCATGCCGTCGCGCATCGGCGGTTCGAGGTCGGCGAGCGCTTCGCTGATCAGCGGCTTGACGACCTTGGTGATCTGGTCCTCGCGCTGCTGGCGGTGGGGGTCGAACAGATCGGCGACGGCGGTCTTGCTGGCGGCGTCGAGCGCGGCGATCCTGTCGCTCTCCACCCCGGTCTTGATCGACAGCATCAGGTCCGACGCGCCGTCGACCTGCCCCATCAGCGTCTTGAACATCTTGCCGTAAAGATTGTCCATCATCCGCTCGAGGCTGCCCGACGGGATCAGGGCGGCGGTCGTCTGCTGCGCGAGCGCGAGGCGCGCGGGCTCGATCGGCGGCAGGTCGCTGGTGTCGAACATCTGCTCGATCAGCGCGATCGCCTCGTCCATCTCCTTCTGCATCTTGGCCTTGGCGTTGGCGAGTGCGGCGTCCGAAACGGCGGCGTCCTCCGCCGCAGCCTGATCCTCCGCTGCAGCCTGATCGGCGACGACTTCGGCGTCCGGCGCCTCCTGCGCCGCGGCGATGGCGGGAAAGGGCGCGGCGATCATGGCGCCGGCGAGAAGCATGGTCCTGAAGCTCTTCGTCATGTCCATATCCTCCCGCTCAGGACTGCGCCGACGCATCGGTCTGGACGCCCGCGTCCTTCAGTTCCTTGCTCAGCCGTTCGAGTTCGGCGGGCAGCCGTTCCATGCTGGTCGCGATCGACTGGCGCTGCCATGCCGCGATGTCGGGGTCGGACATGATGCTCATCGATTCGGTCACATAGATGCGGCCGGTCGGGGTGCGGAAAAACGTCTCGATCTCGCCGAGCTGCGCCACGGTGAAGCGGCGGGCGTAGGCGCGGGCCATCGCGTCGAACAGGCCGGGCAACTGGGTGCCGAGCTGCTCGACCGTCAGTTGCTGCTGGCGCGCGACGAAGCGGTCGAAAACCGCCCTGGCCTTGGGATCGGCGGCCAGTTCCGCGGCGCCGAAATGCTGCTGCATCCCCGCCGAGACATTCGCCATCGTGACCGCGACGAGCTGTCCCATCATCTCCTCGCGCTGCGCCGCGGGCATCATCACCTCGATCAGGCTTCGGGCGGCGGCGATCCGGTCGGGGGCCGGCGCCTCCGCCGGAGCCGCGGCGGCGGGCGCCGCCTCCTGCGCATGGAGCGGCGGGGCGGCGAGCGCGGCGGCGAGCAGCATAGTTTTCCAGGTCGACATGTCGGTGTTCCTTACCCTGTTGATCAGGCTGCCTTCCTCTCGTCTTTCGCCTTCGCTTTCAACCATTTCGACATCCGGTCGGCGACGTCGGTGCCGTCGCGGATGCCCCAGACCACCAGGCTGGCGCCGCGCACGATGTCGCCGGCGGCAAAGACGCCGGGCAGGCTGGTCATCATCGTCTGGTGATCGACGCGCAGCGTGCCCCAGCGGGTGACGCTGAGCTCGGGCGCGCCGAAGAGCTGCGGCAGTTCCTCGGGATCGAAGCCCAGCGCCTTGATGACCATGTCGGCGGGCAGGTCGAAGTTGCGGCCCGGGTCGGCCTCCGGGCTGCGGCGGCCGCTCGCGTCGGGGGCGCCGAGGCGCATGCCCGCGACCGCGACCTGCTTGACCCGCTTGTCGGCGGTGAAGCGTTCGGGGGCCGACAGCCAGACGAATTCGACGCCTTCCTCTTCGGCATTGGCGACCTCGCGCTGCGAGCCCGGCATATTGTCGCGGTCACGGCGATAGAGGCATTTGACCGATTTGGCGCCCTGGCGGATCGCGGTGCGGACGCAGTCCATCGCGGTGTCGCCGCCGCCGACGACGACGACATGCTTGCCCTTCGCGTCGAGCCGGCCGTCGTCGAAGGCGGGGACGGCGTCGCCGAAGCCCTTGCGGTTCGAGGCGATCAGATAGTCGAGCGCCGCGATCACCCCCTCGGCCTCGTTGCCCGGCACGGCGATCTCGCGCGCCTTGTAGACTCCCGTCGCGATCAGCAGCGCATCGTGGCGCTGGCGGAGCGCGTCGAGCGTCGCGTCGCGTCCGACCTCGAAGCCGAGGTGGAAGTGGATGCCCGCCTCGACGAGCCGCTCGATCCGGCGCATCACGACGTCCTTCTCGAGCTTGAAGCCGGGAATGCCATAGGTGAGCAGCCCGCCGGCACGGTCGTGCCGGTCATAGACATGCACCTCGTGCCCCGCGGCGCGCAGATGTTCGGCGGCGGTCAGCCCGGTGGGCCCGGCGCCGACGATGCCGACCGACTGCCCGGTCGCGGGGCCGACGCGCACCGGCTCGACCCAGCCCTCGGCCCATGCGGTGTCGGTGATATATTTCTCGACGCTGCCGATCGTCACCGCGCCGTGGCCCGAAAATTCGATCACGCAATTGCCTTCGCACAATCGGTCCTGCGGGCAGATGCGGCCGCAGATCTCGGGCATGGTCGAGGTCGCGTTGCTGAGCTCATAGGCCTCGCGCAACCGCCCCTCGGCGGTCAGGCGCAGCCAGTCGGGGATATGATTGTGCAGCGGGCAATGCACCGAGCAATAGGGCACGCCGCACTGCGAGCAGCGCGCCGCCTGCGCGTCGGCGTCCGGCGCGGCATAGCGTTCGGCGATCTCGCGAAAGTCGCGCGCGCGCTCGTCGGGCGAACGCTTGTCCGGATACTGTTGGTCGCGCCCCACGAACTGGAGCATGCGGTCGGAAGCCATGCAAAATCCCCTTCTGAAGAGGGCGAATGCAGGGCGCCCGACGCGCTGTCATCAGAAAAATGCAATTTAGGGAATAGTTGCTGTCCTAAAATCAGGCCTCGCGATGGAGAAATTCACGTCACGCAACATAATTTCCCGAATTAGGGCCGATGTGGATCTACCTGAGGGCGAGCCATACCAGCGCGGCGCCTCCGACGAGGATGCGATACCAGGCGAAGGGCGCGAATCCATAGCGGGTGACGACCGCGAGGAAGGCCTTGATGACGATCCAGGCGACGATGAAGGAGACGAACGCCCCGACCCCGATCAGCCCCAGGTCGCCGCTGGTGATCGCGTCGCGATGCTTGAAGAGCTGGAGCGCCGTCGCGCCGCTCAGCGTCGGCAGCGCCAGAAAGAAGCTGAATTCGGCGGCGGTCTTGCGGTCGACACCGAGCGACATCGCGCCCATGATCGTCGCGCCCGAGCGGCTGACCCCCGGGATCATCGCCAGGCACTGGACGATGCCGATCAGGATCGACTGGCGCGTCGACAGCGCGGCGACCCCGCCGCTCTCGCGCGGCTTGGCGAAGCGCTCGACGAGCAATATGCCGAAACCGCCGATGACCAGCGCCCACGCGACGACGACGGCATTTTCGAGCAGCATCTCGATCTGGTCCCCGAAGGCGAGCCCCAGGATTACCGCCGGAAAGAAGGCGAGCAGCAGGTTGCGCACGAAGGCGATGGCGACGGGATCGCGGCGGAAGAAGCCGACGAACATGTCCCAGAACAGGTGGCGGTAGAGGACGACGATCGCGAGGATCGCGCCGGGCTGGATCGCGATGTTGAACACCGCCCATTTCGACGCGTCGTAGCCGAGCAGCTCGGTCGCGAGGATCAGATGCCCGGTCGACGACACGGGCAGGAATTCGGTCAGCCCCTCGACGATGCCGAGGATGATCGCGGTCAGCCAGATCATCGGCGGTTTCCTTCGAACGGCGGGCGGGCGGGGAGGGGGCTCATGATCGGGCTTTCGGATTGCGGGGGAATCGAGAAGGGCGCCCGGTGGAGGCCGGGCGCCCTTGATATGCGTCTAGCGGTGCGCAGGCGTTTTTCCAGCCCGCGCCCGAGCGGAATGCCGCAGCGCAGCCTCACCGGGCCGCAATCGCGGCGAAGCGGCCATTGCGGCGATACTGGACCAGCCAGCCGTCGACGACGTCGGCAAGCGCAGTCGGCGTGACGCCGAGCTGCGCGAGGTCGTCGCTGCCGTCCGCGACGACCGCGGGGGTCTGCAGCATCAGCCACTGATCCCTGGTGATCGGTGCGCCGGGCAGCCAGCCGAACCCGCTCGCGAGCGCCGCGCCGGTCGCGTCGGGCACCTCGACGAACAGGCGTTTGCGTCCGGTGGCGTTCGCGATCCACTGCTGGAGCGCGGCCATGCTCAGCACCTGCGGCCCGCCGAGTTCGAAGGTGCGGCCCGCCGCCGGCGCATCGAGCGCCGCGACCGCCGCCTCCGCCACGTCGCCGACATAGACCGGCTGGAATTTCGCTTTCGGGGCGATCACCGGAACCACGGGCGCCATGCGGATCAGCGCGGCGAAGCGGTTGATGAAGCGGTCCTCGCGTCCGAAGACGATCGAGGGGCGCAGGATCGCCGCGGCGGGGAAGGCGGCGCGCACCGCTGCCTCGCCTTCGCCCTTGCTGCGGCCGTAGGCGGAGGCGGCGTCCGGATCGGCGCCGATCGCCGAGACATGGACGAGCGCGCGCACGCCGGCCTGCTGCGCCGCGGCGGCGATGTTCGCCGCGCCCCTGGCGTGCACCGCCTCCATGTCTTCGAAGCTGCCGACGAGGTTGACGACCGCGTCGCTGCCCCGGACCGCGCGCGCGACGCCGGCCGCCTCGCGGACATCGACGGCAACGAACTGTATCTGCCCAAGCCCCCCCAACGGTTTCAGAAAGGTCGCGGCGCGCGGCTCGCGCTGTGCGACGCGGACACGCGCGCCGCGCGCCAGCAGCTTTTGCACGACATAGCGGCCGATAAAGCCGCCGCCGCCGAAAACGGTGATCAATTGTCCGTCGAGTTTCTGCATGACCCTTGCCCGTGACCGATTCTCTCGCGCGGCACCCGCGGGCGCCACCCGCGCTCCCATGCCGCGAAGCGCCCGGCGGAGCAAGGGGTGAGGCGCGCGCGGGCGTGAATCCACCGCGGCGCGGCAAAATATCGCCGCGTGCGACCGAGTGCGGTTGACAAGCAGCCGCCCGCGCCGCTAAGCGCCCGCTCCTACCCCGTGCCCAGATGGCGGAATTGGTAGACGCACCAGCTTCAGGTGCTGGCGATCGCAAGGTCGTGGAGGTTCGAGTCCTCTTCTGGGCACCATTTGCTCCTCCCAAGGCAATCGACAAAATCCCAAAAAAATGTTAGTTTTCAGAGGGTTTTGTTCCGTATTGTCTGAGGACATCTCACGGTCCAGGCATTTTGCATCCTCTCCGTATGGAC
>Ga0180219_1000091_pt1 | contig 112947 bp, 79 predicted proteins | sample eDN3rd30CBELigMG_FD_151338 | JGI IMG/M metagenome (GOLD analysis project Ga0180219, IMG submission 151338) | Enriched Miracle-Growth compost microbial communities from Emeryville, California, USA - eDNA 3rd pass 30_C BE-Lig MG (version 2)... ...
GGCATAGCAAAGGTGTATTTCAGATTCCCTACCGATGCTTATATAGCCGGAATATCAGTAACCTTTTTTTTGCCGGCCGGATCATCAGCGTGAGTCACGTAGCTTTTGGCGCTACACGGGTAATGGCTACGAGTGCGTATGTGGGGCAGGCGGTAGCCATTGCCGCAACACTGTGCAGGGAAAAGGGAATCACGCCGGGACAGCTTTATCATCGAGGGCACATGGATCAATTGCAGCGGGAGTTGATGAAGTCAGGTCAGCATATACCCGAGTTGGCGTTGGCCGATGATACTGCAGATCTGGTGCATGAGGCGCGTATCGCCGTATCCAGCGAACTTGCGTTTTCCGGGTTCCGCGATACCGACGTGAGCTGGAAGTCGCTGGAGATATCGGCGGCACAATTGATTCCGCTACCAGCAGGAAGGGTTCCGGCTTTTATGCTGGCGTTCCGAGCCGAACAGGATACCGAGTTGAAGGTCGAGCTACGTATGAGCAGCCGTAAGGGCGGCTTTACACCTGATATCACATTAGCTTCAAAAAATATTGCATTGGTTGCCGGTGATATGAGGGGGCAGTTGGACTTTGACATTGAACTCCAGGACAATCAGTACGTATTCTTGACGTTCCTCAAAAATTCGCAGGTGAAACTTCCCTATACCGAGGAGCGGATTACGGGATTGTTATCGGTTTTCAATGGGGTGAATAAAGCGGTGTCCAATCACGGTAAACAGTTGCCTCCGGTTGATTCGGGGATTGATGAGTTTGAGTTCTGGTGCCCCCAAAGACGGCCCGGTGGACAGAACATTGCGATACAGCTTTCGGAACCGGTCAAGCTGTTTGACGTGGACAACGTGCGGAATGGAATAGACAGGCCGGTGGGCGGACCCAATGCCTGGGTGGCGGACCCCGCTGATGGAGCTCCCAAGGTAACACTGAGCTGGCCCGGTCCCCAATCGATCAATCGTATCCAGCTTGTATTCGATACGGATACGGACCATCCGATGGAATCGGTGTTGATGACGCATCCGGAACGGGTTATGCCTTTCTGCGTGCGTCGTTACCGGATCGAGGACGCGGCGGGCAAAATTGTATATCAGAAGGAAGATAATTACCAAACCCGGAATACGATCGTTTTTGACAGACCGGTGATAACGGATAAACTGACCGTCTATGTGGAACATCCCTCGGAAAACATACCTGCCTCCCTGTTTGCCATTAGGTGTTACGGAGGTGTTCGATGACCACACTTGATTATTGGGTAATCGCGGTCTTTTCGGTCGGCATCCTGGTTGCGGGGCTTTCGATGAGCGACCGGAAGGCTGACATGAAGTCGTACTTCGGTGCGAGCGGTGCGCTTCCGTGGTGGATGAGCGGTCTTTCGCTGTATATGGGTTTCTTTTCGGCGGGTACGTTTGTGGTCTGGGGAGCGATTGCCTATGAACAGGGATGGGCGGCGGTTGCCATCCAGTGGACGATGGCGATAGCGGGTTTCCTCATCGGTAGATTCATCGCGCCGAGGTGGCGGCAAACGGGCGTGCTGACGGCGGCGGAGTTCATCCAGCAGCGTTTCGGCGGTGGCGTGCACAAATTTTACACGTATGTATTTTTGCTGATGAGTTTTGCCTATAACGGTGCTTTCCTGTATCCGGTGGCCAAACTGGTGAATGTATCGACCGGCCTTCCGTCGGAGTATGCCATTATGCTGTTCGGATTGATGGCGGTACTGTATACCACCTCGGGCGGGCTCTGGGCGGTCATTGTGACCAACGTGCTGCAGTTTGTGGTGCTTACGGCGGCTGTGCTGATCGTGGTTCCGCTGGCGTTCGACAAAGTGGGGGGCATCGGCCGGTTCGTGGAGGCGTCACCGGAGGGTTTTTTCAACCTGACGGGCGGAGAATATACCCTGTGGTTCATGGTTGCCTTCGGTTTTTATAACATGGTCTTCATCGGCGGCAATTGGGCTTACGTGCAGCGGTACACGAGCGTGCCCACGAAACGGGAGGCGAAGAAGGTGGGTTACCTGTTCGGGTGGCTTTACCTGGTCAGCCCCGTTATCTGGATGCTTCCGCCGATGCTGTACAGGCTGGTGAATGCCGACCTTGCGGGCCTGGAAAACGAAGGGGCCTACCTGCTGATGTGCAAGGAGGTGCTGCCTGCGGGTATCATGGGGCTGATGATCACGGGGATGATTTTTGCCACGACGGACTCGGTAAACGCTTCGCTGAACGTATCGTCGGCTGTGTTTACCAACGATGTGTATAAACGGCTCTATCCGAAGGCTTCCAACGGGACGCTGATGTGGGTGGCGCGGGGTTCGACGCTGGCATTTGGGGTTGTCACGGTACTGGTTGCGCTGATGGTTCCGGCGATGGGGGGCATTGTGGAGGTGGTGTTGAGCATCGGTGCCCTTACGGGTGTGCCGTTATACGGCCCGGCGGTGTGGGCGCTGTTTTCCAAACGTCAGACGTCCTTTTCGATTCTGTTCACCACGCTGGCGAGTTTGGCGGTCAATGTGTTTTTCAAGTTCTTGGGTCCGGCGGTATTGGATGTCAGCTTAACACGCATGCAGGAAACGGTTTTGGGTGTCGTACTTCCCATCGTGCTGCTGGCTGTTTTTGAGGTAATCTATCGAAAAAAGCCGTATCGAGTAAGCGTAACAGCTAAGACTGATGCATCGGTAGAACAGGAGGTGGCATCCCACGGTGAGCGTCAGGGAACATTGGCAATCCGGACGGTGGCTTACGCATTATTGGGTGTGGGTGCAATGATCTTTATATTGGGTATTCTGGCACCTTATGGTAAGGCTTCGGTATTGGGAATCTCGGTGTTAATTGTTCTTCTGGGAGGACTTTTACGTTGGATGTCCAGCAAAGGAATCCGGCCTTCGTAATATCATCCGGTTGTAATCAAATGTATTAATCTTTTTGCATGCGATCGTAATTTGCTATTATTACCCGAAAATTAGCAAACTATGGCAACAATCACATTCAAAGGCAGCGATGTGCACACTACGGGTACACTTCCCTCGATTGGAAGTCAGGCTCCCAATTTTAAGTTAACTGCGGGCAACTTGTCGGATAAGACATTAGCCGATTATCAGGGCAAAAAAGTCATTCTCAATATCTTTCCAAGCATCGATACGGGAACCTGTGCGGCTTCGGTAAGAGCATTCAATCAGAAAGCCGCGGGACTGGACAATACCGTCGTGCTCTGCATTTCGAAAGACTTACCGTTCGCCCAAGGACGTTTTTGTGCTGCCGAAGGGCTCAGCAATGTGGAAACACTTTCCGAATATAAAGACAGCAATTTCTCCGACGCTTATCAACTGAAGATCGCCGATGGTCCGTTAGCTGGATTATTAAGCCGTGCTGTAGTCGTTGTCGATGAAAATAGCAAGGTAGTATATACTCAGCAGGTTGCGGAAATTACCGATGAACCCAACTACGATGCGGCTTTGGCGGCGATTGCGTAACTTTTGCGATTGCTTAGCTTAACTTAACACAAAGCAAGCGCCTATTGAATTCGGCTTTTGCCGAGACCATAGGCGTGTTTACTTCATGATCAAAGCAATGCCTTATTTCTACCGATGGGGAATCATTGCTGTCTTCCTGTTTGGTTTTTTACATAATCTGCAGGCCCAGACCTGGCCACGCGGGGAGGTTGATACCCCTTATTTAAATGTCGTTAAGCGAAGGCAATTGCTGGTGCAATTGGACATCGAAAACGGCGGGATGATCGCCAACAATAAATTGGTTCGCGAATCATTCGGCAATATTTATTATAACGGAATAAACCTGCGTCTAGGATGGCAGACGGATCGGGAAGGAGATGACTACCATCAGTTATATAACTACCCGATCTATGGCATCGGACTTTATGCCAGTACGTTTCGCAAAGCAGAGATTGGTACGCCTACTGCCCTATATGGTTTTTTTGCTGCGCCGATAAAGGCGGGGCGATTGAAGCGGTGGGATTTCAATTACCGGATCTCATTAGGACTGGCGAGCAATTTTGAACCTTATAATGAAGAGAATAATCCCTTGAACGTCTTGTTGGGTACCCACCGAAATGTCTTTATTGACTTGGGCGTCCAGGCAAATTATAAGATAGGTCATCATCTCCAATTGGGAGCCGGATTGTCATTTCATCACTTTTCCAATGGTTCTATTAGGCAACCCAATAAGGGCATTAACTTGTTGCCCCTGAGTGTAACCATAACATACGTCCCCTACCGGCAGACACCGGACTTCACCAAGCGGGAATTGCCCGAACTTGATGAAAGGGGCCAGATTCATCTGCACTATGCCTTCGGCATCAAGCAATTCGAACCGCAAAACAGAAGGCGATATTTTAAGTCCACGGTTGGCATGTATTGGAGTTATGCCGTAGGTTATCAATGGCGTCTTGGTGTGGGCGGAGACTTGTTTTATTCTGATTCGGGCAACCAGCCTGAAATCGCTGGCGATGCGCTCAACAAGATTGGATCCATGTTTTCCGGAGGACCAGCCTTCTATATTGACCACGTTTTGACCAAGCGGTTATACCTCAACGGTAATGTGGGCGTTTATGTACATCGCAACAAATTCAATGGCGAAATCAAGCCGATATTCTTGCGCCTGGGTACACGGTATAAAGTTTGGAAGAATGCTTATGCAGGGGTGTCCATCAAAGCACACGCTGCAAAAGCCGACTTCGTGGAGTGGACAATGGGATATACCATACAACGCCGCTAACGCGAAACCAATAAGTCGCAAGCCTATTTAGCCCGCCACTGCTTGTATTGATTGATCAATCCATTGGTTGAGGCGTCGTGCGATTCAACCGATTCGTCATTCCGCAATTCGGGCAGGATTTTTCCTGCTAATTGTTTACCAAGTTCAACGCCCCATTGGTCAAAACTGAAAATATTCCAAATGATACCCTGTACGAATATTTTGTGTTCATACAGGGCGATCAGTGAACCCAACGTATAGGGAGTGATTTTCTTGACAAGGAATGAATTACTTGGGCGGTTTCCTTCAAACACTTTAAACGCTTTCAACCGTTCAATTTCATCGCCACTTTTACCGGATGTTTTCAATTCAGTTACCACCTCGGCCTCGTCTTTGCCATTCATTAAGGCTTCTGTCTGGGCGAAAAAGTTTGATAAAAGCAGGGTATGGTGTTCACCGAGCGGATTATGTGTTTGAGTCGGTGCTATAAAATCGCAGGGGATTAATTTGGTGCCCTGGTGGATTAGCTGGTAAAAGGCGTGTTGGCCGTTGGTTCCGGGTTCCCCCCAGATAATGGGGCCAGTTTGGTAGTCGACAGGATTGCCATTCCGATCCACATACTTGCCATTGCTTTCCATGTCACCTTGTTGGAAATAAGCGGCAAACCGATGCAAATATTGATCGTAAGGAAGAATAGCCTGCGTTTCGGCATCGAAAAAATTGTTATACCAAATGCCAACTAGGGCCATGATGACCGGAATGTTGTCTTCAAGGGGAGTGTGGCGGAAATGTTCGTCCGATGCATAGGCCCCTTGTAGCAATTGTGAAAAATTATCGTAACCGATGCTCAATACAATGGACAGGCCTATCGCACTCCATAACGAATAACGACCACCTACCCAATCCCAAAACTCAAACATATTTTGCGTATCGATACCGAAGTCGGCAACGGCTTTACCGTTGGTAGATAGCGCCACAAAGTGTTTAGCAATTGCCGAATGGTCCGCACCACTGTCCAGCAGCCACTGCCGCGCCGAGTGTGCATTCGCCATGGTCTCTTGTGTGGTAAAGGTTTTGGAGGCGATTAAAAACAATGTGGTTTCAGGGTCGATCCCCTTCAAGGTTTCTGCGATGTGTGTACCGTCCACATTGGAAACAAAATGGATATTGAGGTGGTTTTTATAGGGTTTCAGTGCTTCTGTAACCATTACGGGGCCCAAATCTGAGCCACCTATACCGATGTTGACCACGTCGGTAATGGCTTTACCTGTGTAGCCTTTCCAGTCGCCGTTGATAATTTTCGCTGAAAAATCGCGCATCTTGGCCAATACTGCATGAACCTCGGGCATGACATCCGCTCCGTCGACCAAAATAAGCTCACTGCCCTGATTACGGAGCGCGGTATGCAACACGGCACGGTTCTCCGTCTCGTTGATGGCTTCCCCAGCAAACATGGCTTTCATGGCATCTTCCAGTTGGCATTCGCGGGCTAGTTGAAGAAGCAATGCCTTCGTGGTATCGTCTATGCGATTTTTCGAATAGTCGAAAAAGATGTCACCAAACGTGATCGAAAATTTCTCGAATCGATCCGGGTCTTCGCGGAACAGATCGCGGAGATGCTTCGGTGCGATGTCAATGTAGTGGTTGCTCAGGTATTTATAAGCTGCCGTTTGCGTAAAATTGATACGAGGAAACATAATTTTTGAGTTTAGTAAGGATCAGTCTTCTATAATTTCGCTATTGTAACTTTCAGGCTCCACAACTTCTTCCTTGAAATAGCGCTTTTGGTACAAAAGGATGAGTGCAACTCCTACGGTGATGGCCGAATCAGCAATGTTAAATACCGGTCTGAAAAAGAGAAAATCTTCTCCACCCCATAGGGGAAACCACGAAGGGAAATGTCCTTGAATGATTGGGAAGTAAAGCATGTCCACAACTTTTCCGTGGAACAGGCTGGAATAACCGCCCCCGGAAGGGAAAAGCTGCGCTTTTTCAAACCAGGTACTTTCACTGAATAGCAGGCCGTAGAACGTGGAGTCGATGATATTTCCCATCGCACCTGCAAAAATTAAGGCAACATTGAGGATAAACCCCCGATGGTACTTCCGCTTGATCATGTAATGTAGGCCATAACCAATGCCGATAACCGCTGCTATACGGAATAACGAAAGCGCTAACTTACCTGCTTCCCCACCGAATTCAAGGCCGAAAGCCATGCCGTTGTTTTCAGTGAAATGGATGATGAACCAATCGCCCAGAATTTTGTATTCCTGGCCAAGCGTCATGTTCAGTTTGATCCAAAATTTGACGAGTTGGTCTATGAGGAGTACCGACAGAATCAGAATAACGGGTTTGGTGTAGCCTTTCATTGTTTATAGCTATCGGCTTTCAGCAATCAATTATCGGCGTTTCAGCAACTCCATGGCTGATTTCCGAAAGCTGATCGTTGAAGGGCAGTTAATATTGTTTCAACTTGGCTTCCATGCTTAGCGTAGTGTGCGGTACGGCACGGAGTCGTTCCTTTTGGATGAGTTTGCCCGTTTCGCGGCAGATGCCGTAAGTCTTGTTTTCAATACGCACCAAAGCAGCCTCCAGGTTGTCGATGAACTTTTTTTGGCGTGCGGCCAATTGGTTCGTCTGCTCTTTTTCCAACGTAGCAGACCCATCTTCCAAAGTCTTAAAAGTGCCTGCCGTATCGTCAGTTCCATTGCCATTGCTGCTATTCAGCGACTTGGTTAAGGATGACAGTTCTTCTTTCGCTACACGTAGTTTTTCTAGGATGATCTCCTTGAACTCTTGTAGCTCAGCATCACTATACCGTGTTTTCTCGTTGTTATTTGACATAATTTTACACTTTTTCAATTAAAACATTCATCTCCTTTTCAGCGATCTCTATCGTGTCACCTGTGATGAGGTTATCCTCAAATATCAAAGAGTCTGCCAATATCTCGGTGCGAATATAAGATAAATTACCCTGAGCGGCAGCAGCAATAACTGGAATGTTGCTTAAACTTACCCGGATCCGGTCCGTTACCTCAAACCCCTGCTCCTTGCGCAGATTCTGGATACGGTTTACCAGCTCACGCGAGATGCCTTCATTTTTAAGCTGCGGTGTAATATGAATATCCAACGCTACCGTCAGGTTTCCTAGGTTGGTCACTTGCCATCCGGCAACGTCTTCAGCAATAATTTCTACGTCGGACGCCAATACCGTATATTTCGATCCGAGTACGGAAATTTGTCCTTCCCGTTCAAGCATGGCGATTTCGTCCGGGCGTAGCGCTTGGATGGCTCCGGCAACTTCTTTCATGTCCTTGCCTACTTTCGGTCCCAATGTTTTGAAATTCGGCTTTATTTTCTTTTTGATGATACCCGAAGTATCGGTAATAAACTCGATTTCCTTAATGTTGGTTTCGGAGAGAATCAATTCTTTGACCGTTTCTACTTTGCGCTGGAAATCGTCGTCAAGTACAGGCAGAAGAATCTTGTTCAGTGGCTGCCGAACGTTGATGCCCGTTTTCTTGCGCAGCGATAACGTAAGCGACGAAATATCCTGAGCCAGGGCCATGCGGTCCTCCAGATCTTTATCGACCAACTCACGGTGATAGACCGGGAAGTCGGCCAAATGTACGGATTCGGCCGATTCCTTACCGGTTGCTCCGTTCAAATCCAAATACAGCCGATCGCTAAAAAACGGTGCGATGGGTGACATCAGTTTGGCGATTGTGTCCAAACAGGTGTAGAGTGTTTGATAAGCCGAAATTTTATCTTGTGTATAGTCTCCCTTCCAGAACCGTCTGCGGCAAAGCCGCACATACCAATTGCTCAGATGCTCATCCACAAATGTTTGGATGGCACGGGCAGCTTTGGTGGGTTCAAAGTCGGCGTAATAACCGTCTACCTCTTGGGTCAAACTGTTAAGCAGGGAGATGATCCAGCGATCTATTTCCGGCCGATTGGCAATGGGAAGGTCAGATTCTTGGTAAGCAAACTTATCGATATTGGCATACAGCGCGAAAAAAGCATAGGTATTGTACAACGTGCCGAAAAATTTGCGGCGGACTTCATCCAACCCATCTTCGTTGAATTTAAGGTTTTCCCATGGAGCTGCGTTGCTGATCATATACCAGCGCGTGGCATCAGCGCTGTGTTTCTCGATGGTGGCGAAAGGATCAACCGCGTTGCCCAGCCTTTTTGACATTTTGTTGCCGTTTTTATCGAGCACCAAACCGTTGGATACCACGTTTTTAAAGGCAACGGAATGCCTGAGCATGGTGGAGATGGCATGAAGTGTAAAAAACCACCCTCGGGTCTGATCTACCCCTTCGGCAATGAAATCTGCCGGATAAGCACCTTCGAATTCGGATTTAAACGGCGTGTCACTGTCCGCGGCTAGCTTCTGTTGGTCCAATCCCCATTGGGCAAAAGGCATGGCTCCGCTGTCGAACCATACGTCAATGAGGTCGGGCTCGCGGTAGAGTTTTTGTCCTCCTTCCGATACTAAGACGATATCGTCTACGTAGGGGCGGTGTAAGTCAAGCTCCTCGGAACCGAATTTACTGAGATATTGCTGCAACTTGGCTTTCTCAGCCACATCGAGCACATCGGAAGCGAGGCTGTTTTCAATCTTTGTTTTCAGTTCGACGATTGATCCGATGCAGATTTCCTCGTTTTCATCGGCACTGCGCCAAATAGGTAGTGGTGTGCCCCAATAGCGGGAGCGCGAGAGATTCCAGTCAACCAGGTTTTCCAGCCAGTTGCCGAAACGGCCGGTGCCGGTAGCCTCCGGTTTCCAGTTAATGGTTTTGTTGAGCGCCACCAATTCGTCTTTCACCGCTGTGGTGCGAATAAACCAGCTATCCAATGGATAATAAAGAACAGGTTTGTCTGTACGCCAGCAATGGGGATAGCTGTGCTCGTATTTTTTTACTTCAAAGGCTTTATTTTCTTCTTTCAATTTGATGGCAATGAGCACATCAGTGGGTTTGAATCCATCGGCCGACCGCTCATCGTCGCTGTAATATTCTTCTTTCACAAACCGGCCACCAAACTCACCGATCTCCTTTACGAATCGTCCCCGTTTGTCGACGATGGGGACGTCTTTGCCGTTTTCATCTTTTACGAATACGCCGGGAACGCCGTTTTCCTTACTTACACGAAAGTCATCCGCACCAAAAGTTGCGGACGAATGCACAATACCCGTGCCGTCCTCGGTGGTAACAAAGTCACCTGCAATGACACGAAAGGCGTTTTGTTCCAGTTCTTCATTGGTGACATAGGGTAGAAGCTGATGATATCGGAGATTGACCAACTCAGCTCCCGAAAATTCTCCGCGGACTTCCCAAGGGATAATCTTGTCGCCCTGCTTGTAGTCTTTTAAGGGAATAGTTTGGCCCTCTGGTTTGAAATATTTGTCGACCAGTTCTTTAGCCAACACCACGCTTACCGGTTCGAATGTATATTGGTTAAACGTGCGGATTTTGGCATAACGGATGTCCTTTCCGACGACTAAGGCACTATTAGCGGGTAGTGTCCATGGCGTGGTTGTCCATGCCAAAAAAGCAGTATCTTCGTTTTCGTCTTCGAACAGGGCCGCCATGGCAGGGTGTACCTGATCACGTTTAAGGCGAAATTCTGCTACGATGGTGGTATCTTTCAGGGGCTTGTATGTACCGGGTTGGTTGAGCTCGTGCGAGCTGAGACCTGTTCCTGCAGCCGGAGAGTATGGCTGTATGGTGTACCCTTTATAGAGCAAGCCTTTGTTGTAAAACTCTTTCAGTATCCACCACAAGGTCTCGATGTATTCGTTTTCGTAGGTGATGTAAGGATTCTCTAAATCGACCCAGTATCCCATTTTTTCGGTCAGATCGTTCCATACATCGGTATACTTCATCACTTCCCGACGGCACGCAGCATTGTAATCGGCAACGGAAATGGTTTTGCCAATGTCTTCCTTCGTGATGCCCAGCGTTTTCTCGACGGCAAGTTCGATCGGTAAACCATGCGTATCCCAGCCGCCCTTGCGTTTTACCTGGTAACCTTTGAGTGTTTTGTAGCGGCAGAAAATATCCTTGATGGTGCGAGCCATTACATGATGGATGCCAGGCATACCATTGGCTGACGGGGGGCCTTCGTAAAAGGTATAAGGTCGATCTGCCGGACGTTGGGAAATGCTTTTTTCAAAGATTTTTTCTGTTTGCCAGCGGGTCAATACCTCTTTGCCAATTTCGGATAAATGGAGCTGCTTATATTCCTTGTACATCAATCGTTTGTGTTCAAAAATGAGGTTGCAAAGATAGTGAATAAGTACGAAAGGAAAAAGGGAGATGTGATTCGGGCGGCTTGCTCCTCAACTGGAATCGGCTCGCTTTGCTTCCGATTCCTAGGTTTCGTCTGCAAGTCGCCCGAATCACTGGGAGTAAGGAGTAGTGCTTGCTTCTCAACTGGAATCGGCTCGCTTTGCTTCCGATTCCTAGGTTTCGTCTGCAAGTCGCCCGAATCACGGCGAGTAGTAGCCGTATTCCAACCTTACCAATTATATACCTGTTCTATACCTTTTTCCTACCGTTTTGGTAAGGGATTGGTAAGGAATTGGTAAAGCGGAGGTAAGGAATTGGTAAGTGAAAAGTAAGGAAAGCGTAAAGAAGAACAAGGAAAAGGTAAGCAACTGGTAAAATTGTGGTAAATAAATAGTAGGCGCAGTAGGCAGTTAGTTACCACAACTACAAGAAGCCACCGTTGTTGCTCAAGATGGCCCGGATAGGGTAAAAATTAACCTTTTGTATGGAGAGCGATCGCGTTATGCAGAAAACGACGACCCGCATCCGCAGGTGCTGCTGGCATTGGGATTGTTGAAGGTAAAACCACGGGCGTCGAGGCCGCTTTTGAAGTCGATCTCCATACCTGCAAGGTACAGCCCATGTGCCTTGTTCATGAATACCCGAATTCCGTCGATATCGTATTCAGAATCGCCTTCCTTTTTCTGGTCAAAACCCAGTATATAATTCATGCCGGCACATCCACCTCCTTCTACGCCTACCCGCAGTCCGAAATCATCCGATATTTCCTGTTGTTCTTTCAGTTTTTTGAGCTCGCTGACGGCGCCGGATGTCAACGTCAGCGGTGCCGAAGGTGAAAGCGTTGCTGTACTCATCTTGTTATGATTTTAATTCTAACACGCAAAAATACATAATTTTACCCACTTTTGCAGATAAGCAGGGAATTTTACGTTTTATAAACAAACCGAAGCGAATGGATATCACAGCGTTTTCAATAGATCTCATCAAATATGTGTTAGCAGGATGCATCGTAGCGAGTTTAGCTAACTGGATGTATTGGACAAAATATAACACGTATGCCTTCAAACTCAAGATACTGGAAAAAAAACATGCTTCCAATAAGGATATCCTACCGCTGCGGTTGCAGGCCTATGAACGGCTTATCCTGTTTGTCGAACGAATTAATCCGGCTAGCCTATTGGTGCGCCTGCTCGAGCAGGACTTAAGCGCTGCGGATTTTGAACAACGCCTCGTTAACGATATACGCGCGGAGTATCAGCATAATGTTACACAGCAATTGTATGTGAGTGATGCGGCGTGGTCGGTTACGAAGCAATTAAAAGACAACACGGTTGCCCTCATCCGAAATGCGGGGATGGGTTTACAAGCATCAGCCAGTGCGAAAGAGCTAAGTACAATGTTACTGAGACATATCGCGGCGTTGGATGAAAATCCGTATGAACTGGCACTTAAAACTATCAAAAGTGAATTGATGGGTTGAATATTACGGGCAAGTTTATATCTTTGCGCAACTTTTTAACATTCAATTCTTTGTATCATAATGAGAAGGGACGAAACCATATTTAATTTAATCAATGAGGAGCTCAAGCGTCAGGAGGAAGGTATCGAACTCATTGCATCGGAAAACTTCGTAAGCAAGCAGGTAATGGAGGCGGCGGGGTCAGTACTGACCAACAAATATGCCGAGGGCCTACCGGGAAAACGGTACTATGGCGGTTGCGAAGTAGTAGATGAGGTCGAAACTATTGCGATCGAGCGTGCGAAAAAGCTTTTCAATGCGGAGTGGGTGAATGTGCAGCCGCATTCCGGTGCACAGGCCAACGCAGCCGTTTTTTTGGCACTGTTGCAACCCGGTGATAAGATATTGGGTTTTGACCTCTCACACGGGGGGCACCTTACGCACGGCTCTCCGGTTAACTTTTCGGGAAAACTTTATCAACCGTTGTTCTACGGTGTAGATAAAGAAACGGGTTTGATAGACTACAACCAACTCGAGGAAATCGCGTTACAGGAAAAGCCAAAGGTCATTATCTGTGGAGCGTCGGCTTATTCCCGTGATTGGGACTATGCGTTTATTCGCAAAGTGGCCGATGAAATCGGGGCTTTGGTGGTCGCTGATATTTCCCATCCGGCAGGTCTCATTGCACGTGGGTTACTGAGCGATCCACTGCCACATTGCCATGTGGTTACAACCACTACTCATAAAACGCTACGTGGTCCGCGGGGCGGCCTCATTATGGTGGGTAAAGATTTTGAAAACCCTTGGGGTATCAAAACTCCGAAGGGCGAAATCCGCAGCATCACTTCGCTGCTGGATTTGGCTGTATTTCCAGGCACGCAAGGTGGTCCATTGGAACATATTATTGCGGCTAAAGCTATTGCATTTGGCGAAGCGCTGAGCGAGGATTATATGGAGTACATCGTACAAGTGAAAAAGAATGCAGCGGTATTAGCGCAGGCATTTGTAGGGAAAGATTATCATATTATCTCGGGCGGTACCGAGAATCATTTGATGCTGATTGACCTTCGGAACAAAGGAATCAGTGGCAAGGCAGCTGAGGCTGCGCTTGGCAAAGCAGGAATCACGATCAATAAGAATATGGTGCCGTTTGACGATCGATCGCCGTTTGTTACTTCCGGCATCCGCTTGGGTACAGCTGCTATTACGACACGGGGCCTGAAAGAAGCGCAGATGCTGGAAATTGCCGAGATGATCGACGTAGCACTGATTAAGCACGACGACGATGCGGCACTCGACAAAATTCATAATAAAGTGAAAGCGTTGATGGCCGAATATCCCTTGTACGCTTAATTCCCGAACAACGAATATCGAAAAGGGCTCCTGCATCCGTTCGGAGCCCTTTTTTAATGATTTGAACAGTGAGTTGATTCCTCAAGCAAAGAGGTAGGAGTGGCGGTAAAATTGGAATATCCGTATTTTCGCAAGCGTTAAATTCAAACAAAAGCTTTGATTTTCTGAAAATTTTGTGTTGTTTTGAAAAACTAACATAGGAGAGCTGCTATAGGAGATACGACTACAAGAAAAGGATTACTTATTTGTTGAAAATAGTAAAAGTGAACGTAGCGTATTATGAAGCTTGAACAAAGAACCGACCAAGAGCTCATTCGTCTTTATGTTGCTGGTGATGAGTCAGGTCTAGCCGTTTTAATTGACCGATATAAATCAAAGATATATACATCCATTTATTTACTGGTGAAAGATGAGTACCTAGCGGAAGACATCTTTCAGGATGCCTTTATCAAAGTCATCAATACCCTCAGAAACGGTCGTTATAACGAGGAAGGTAAATTTTTACCATGGGTGATGCGCATTGCACATAACTTGGTTATCGACTACTACCGAAAAGAACGACGCACACCCGTTGTAGTAAATAGCGAGGGCTTCGACATCTTTGACGTACTCCACTTTACCGATGAAAGTGCGGAAACACGTATGATTCGTGAGCAGACCCATAAGGACCTGCGGAGAATGATTCAACTTCTGCCAGACGACCAGAAAGAAGTGCTGATTATGCGCCACTACGGCGAAATGAGTTTTAAGGAAATTGCCGATGTTACCGAAGTCAGTATCAACACGGCATTGGGTAGAATGCGTTACGCGCTCAATAACCTTCGCAAAATGATGTATGGTAAAGAGCTTGCGTTAAAAATTGGATAAACAAGTCACGCAAACAGATTTCCCTGAGTGAATCGGGGTAATATGCCAAGAAAGTTGAACTTGTGTACCACCGAATACGGAGAGGTGCCCTTTTTCCGCTTAAGCAGAATCATGCTTTTGGCCTGGAAACTATCGTGATATCTGGTTCGGTTCCAGACGGGCCATATTGCCTCGGTTTGGGAAGGTGTAAGATTACGGGCAATCGTTACATGCGGCTTTGAAACGAAATACGGTGTAAACCCCTTTGTGTTCAGCAGGGGGCGGAGTTCATTGCGATGTAAAGACATTTGTTCAAATATATCACCGGCCGATTTGACATCGACGAACAACGTGTGACCAAAACTACCGAAACCTTGTAGTTCTACGTTAAATGGCTTTATCGCGGCCGCTAGCTGCTGAAGCTGTCTGATGATCTGCTTTTCGTAGGTGTCATATTGTACAAATCTCATCAGGGTGATATGGCCCTTGGAAACAATGGCGTTGGGGTAACGGTGACTTCTTTTAAAATACTCTTTAAATGCACGTATTTGTTTTTGCACGGCGGCCACGGGTTCAATAATCAATAGATACTCATACAAGTGAAATCCGGGGTTTTGAAATAAAACACTCATAATCTAATTTTTTTAGTAAAAATAACAAACGATTCGGAGTTATCCAACTATTCGGTTTGTTTTTACTAAAAAAATTATTAATCGGTACCCTGTCTGCTAGGCTTTTTACAAAGTTTTTCTGAGCAGAATAGTGCTGTCTGACAGCTGAAATAGATTGAAACCCATTTTTTCGGCAAACCGGCGTGCGTTATGGTTTGTAGACGGCGTACGGCAGCGCAGCGTCTTTATTGCATAAGTGGTTTTGGCAAATGCTGCTACGAGGCTGAAGGCTGCGGCCATTATTCCGTTTCCCCAATATGTAGGGGCAAGGGATCCGCCAAATTCGATTTCGTGGGTTTCACGATCCCAGTGGTGCAATGCGCAGTCCCCAATGACCGCAGTGGGATAATCGGCCAAGCGGATTGTCCACAGCATCTCGCACATTGAAACAATACGCTTTGCGAAGCATTCTGCTGTTTCATCGGGCGATATGGGAGGCGCTGAAAAGTAATTATGGTTGACGATTTTAGTGATTTCTCCGTATAACTTGTGATAAGCCTGATTATCGGCATAGGTTAACACCTTCAATAACACTCCGCCGTCCGACAATTCAGACGATTCATCAATTTGAGTTGTGTATGCTGGCATAGGCCGATGTATCGTCCGTTCAAAGAAAAACATATCAATTTACTTTTTAGCGGATGTGGCCTTAACCATTGCCTTCTCTATATTTTCTTCCGCGCGTTTTTTGATAAGCCTGATTATCAGCGCTTCAGGAAACGGTTCGTCCCAGGGAAACTGTATAGCGCCTTTCGTCTGTTTATAGTCAAATAGATCTTTCTTAAATGTCTCTTTGATCATTGCACTGGCGGGATAGAGCGCCCAATGGTTTTTCCAGGCTGCGAAATAAATGAGTATTCCATTATACTTATATGTAGGCATTTGGTAACTGATCAGCTCGTGGGCTTCGGGTACAGTCCGTTTTATGACAGTCCGCAAACGTTCCATCAGTGCTTTTTTTCGATTGTCCGTAATGGTTGCTACGTATTCATCGACCGTGCCGAAGTTGCTTGCCTGGATATTTTCCATGATACAAACATAGTTGTTAAATCAGTAACCAGGCATGGGAATACATGACAATCTAGGGGGGAGGATGCGACAAAGATTCGTATCCCGAACGCCGAAGGTGGTCCCTATTGACCTACCCGATCCCTTGAAGCTAAGGAAATCGACTAATCAATTAGTCCGTGCTCCACCGCGAAGCAGATCAGCGTTGCCGACGCCCTATTTCGTAATCATATTTTTGCGGTGCATAACGACCATCGAACAGCTGAGGAATATCTTTTCAGCTATCTGGTTGTTGGTCAGTCCCTCGGCGATATACAGGAGCGCCTCTTCTTATCACTCACCGGATGAAATGCCATTGGACACATTCATTGAAATAAGTGAAAATATATTTGGAAAATAGCTGAAAATCAATCGATATTAGTGGCACTATTGTCATAGGCCTTAGCCGCTCCGTGGTGACTAAACGACCGAAACATAAACAGATAAATTATAGAGCCAAGACCATGAAAAAAGTAATTATCATCGTCGTGATTTTGATCACGGCCGTTGCCGTTGCCGTCGGTTACCTCAAATTCGCATTGCCTGATGTAGGTGCAGCGCCGGAAATGAAAGTCGAGCTGACCCCCGAACGTATCCGCCGCGGCGAATACCTCGCTAATCATGTCGCGGCTTGCATGGATTGCCATTCCACACGCGATTGGAGCCGGTTTTCCGGACCACTGCAAGCCGGAACATTAGGGAAAGGCGGAGAGTATTTTGGGCCCGAAATGGGTTTCCCGGGCAAATTTTACAGCAGGAACCTGACTCCGGCTAACCTGGGAGATTGGACGGATGGCGAAATTTTCCGCGCTATTACCAGCGGGGTGGATAAAATTGGTAGAGCATTATTTCCCGTCATGCCTTATCCATCTTACGCCCGAATGGATCAGGAAGATGTATTAGACATTATCGCCTATATCCGTTCATTGTCGCCGATCGAGAACAAAACGCCCGAACCGGAGCCTGCATTCCCAATGAATTTTTTGATTAATACACTACCTGTCAAACCCGTATTTACACAAAAGCCGACTAAGGAAAACCCGGTAGCTTACGGTCAGTATTTGGTTTCGGTGGCATCGTGCGTGGATTGCCATTCACCGGTGGATAAAGGGCAGGTGATTATGGAAAAAGCGTTTTCCGGCGGAAGGGAGTTCGGAATGCCGAGCGGTGTGGTACGCTCAGCAAATATTACACCGGATGAAACCACCGGTATCGGGGCATGGACGGAGCAGCAATTTGTGGCTAAGTTTAAGGAATATTTAAACCCAGACCGTATGCCTGCGGTGAGACCTACCGACTACAACACACTGATGCCGTGGAGTATGTATGCTGGAATGGATACCGCCGATCTGAGGGCTATTTATGCGTACTTGAAGTCGCTGCCGCCCATTCAGCACCAGGTGGCGAAATACTCTCCGAATAAGTAATCGGGCATCTGACGAATGGCGTTATTAAAAGAGGCATCTCCGGAAGGAATGCCTCTTTTACCTTCTGTAGGCCGGTGATTACTGAATTGAGCACTTGGGTGATACCGTTTTACACGATGCAGCGTATTATCGGTATGGTACATTTGAACTTGGTCAGGCCTCGAATTTGTTTTTAGGAAAACCATGTTTTTTCGGGGAAATATGCTGTAGGAGTATTGGTTAGCTTTTTGGGATTTTCAATTAATGTAGCAAATGGTTCTTGTTTTTCGTATTAGGTTTATAAGAACCAAAATTGAAATTATGAAAAAGTTGCTGGGTATAGTTGTTGCTTGTTTGGTCCTTTCTTGTGAAAAGGCGGAAGATATAAATCCTTATAAAGGTGTCAGCCTGGGATTTCAGGTATTCGTTGGTGATGAGCAGGGCAGAGATCTATTGGATGGAAAGAATTCCCATCTTACAAATTACATAGATAAGTCAGAAATAACCATTGAAAACCTAAGCAAAACCACTGCCGAAACAAGTGGACTTCACGATGCGGATTTTCTTTCATCGAATTATCCTTCTTGGCGACATATCCTACTGCTTCCTCCTGACGAAGGTCATACAAGACATCGATTATTTTTTTATTTTCCAGCTAATGCTGACGTTGGTGAGCTCGTCATTACATTGAAAGAACAGCTCGATCCGATCAAGTTTGCGGGAAAGATCGTCAGGAACCCCGGAACGATCTACTGTACGGAATTAAAAATGAACGGTAAAGTGGTGTGGAACTCGGTAAACGATAGACAGAAAGAAATAGGAGCAAACGTGGTTTTGCATTGATCTGCGACTTTGACAAAAAGATCAACCATTTCTTGCACTTCGTAATATGCGAAAACCAAGTTGAAAACATTCCGGGCCCCAAGTTATTTCTCCAACTGATATTTTGGATTTTGGCATTACGGCCGATGAATTTGATAATTAATACGAAAGCTTTAACAAAGAATCCATTTCCTCTGACGTGAAGAGATTAACGCCAATATTTGCTAATTCCTCTCGCCCCGTATTGTACAGCCCCGAAATAGTGCCTTCAACAACCCCAATTCTAAAATCACGTTCGCTGGCCTCATAAATTGACGTTCTCGGGCAATTTGGAAAATTACATCCCGCGACAATGACGGAATCAATTCCTTTTTTCCTTAAAAAATCTTCGAGAGGCGTTTGGTAGAAAGCGCCCCACCTGGGTTTGTAAAGAACGTAGTCATGTTTCCCGATATTCAGCACTTCCCCCGTAAGCAATCGGTAATGATCCGGTAGCACCGGGTCGCTGGGCAATAGTTCCGAAATAATATTCGCACCATCCGAATCGACAGTGGCAATCCGTTTACCTGACTCGATCAATATACGTCTACAGTTATCCACATTACTACCATCCTGTTTATATAATCTGATTATATGTATTATTGGAAGTTTATAATATCTGAAACGGTCTGCGAGACATATTAATTCTGGTAAAATAGCTTCAGTGCCCTCAATGGGACTTGCTCCCATCGGGGAGACAAAATCATACTGCATATCGATAACAACTAAAGCTGATTTTTTCCAATTTATTGATACATAGTCCATCTCAAATGTGCTTATCCTGTTTTCTGACAAAATTAATATAATCCATATTAAGGTTCCAGCCCGTTTTTTCTCATTCCCGTAACTTTTTATACCTTTTGATGCTTTCCATGATTAAAGATTGTTAGGAGTTAAAGGATTCAGCTTTGTTTATTTATGTCACCACTTGGCAACAAACTGATATTTAGATTTGAAATGTAAAATAAATAAGTGTATTTGATTAACTCAGTTTTTGAGTTATGGGCATGGGCGGGTTGCGTCGCAACCGCTATCGGACAAATCGCCGCCTACCACCAGCACCCATCAAGTTACAATTGGGCAAGCATGCCCAATCTTACGGGGTCCGCAGAAACATCTCGGTTACTTCGTGACATCGGTGATGCCGTAGAGATGGATTGGGGTTGCGATGGTTCAGGGACAAATGGCGGCACCAAAACGGTTCTGGGATTCAATATGTTGGGCTATACCATGTCAAAAAGGAAATTTGAGGCATTTACATCGACCGACCCGACGGATTATTTTATGACCGAAATCAGAAATAACAGGCCGTTCCTTATATCCGGAGGAAGGCAGGGTAATTTCCTTATCTTTAACTATTACAAAAATGGCCACGAGTGGGTATGCGATGGATTCGATCGTTATAAATACAGCTATACCGAAGTAATACAGGTAGATTTCGATACCTGGATTTATAATGATGTGGTTACCTACCCGACATATTTCCACATGAACTGGGGGTGGGGTGGCCAACATGACGGATGGTTCCGGATCGGTGAGTTTGCGCCAACTGTGGAGAACTATAGGGACACATACCGTGATGATTTTCCCGGTACATACAACTACAAAAACAGCATGTATTATAACATTAATCCCATTTGATTGTCTTAAAATTGTTTAAAATATAGTGTTATGAAACTTTCGATAATCATATCTGTGGCCATGCTGTTGGTATCGTGTCAGAAATCCGAGCAACCCGAATCTGTACATATTTCCACCGATGTTCTTTTCGCTGTAAGGGACGCCGATGGCAACGACCTCTTGGATCCCGAAACACCGGGGTCGTTCGGTGAGGCCGACATAGATGTACTCTATTACGAAAACGGTGAATTCAAGCCGGTCTATGAAGGCCACTTGGACTATCCCGAAAGTTTTATGATCATAAATGAAAAAGGGGACGATTTCGCCCTCATAAAGGTGTTTGTGGACATCAATCATACAGATCGAGATGGTGTGTCAACCACTCTTGTTGCATTCGGGAACAACGAACCGGATACGATTCAGGCGGAAATAGTAAGAAGCAAAAACGGCTCCATTACCGCAGGAAAAGTTTGGCTGAACGGCACAGAAATCGCAGACCGGTCTGAACCTACGGTCATTATAAAATAATAACTGGCCGGGCCAAACGGTATTATTCTTATTACAAAAGCCACTGTGAAGGGTACGAAAACAAGTCATACAAGTGAGAAGACCAATAATCCAACCGGTCTTCTCCTTAAAATTTAGAATAGACTACCAATAGACGCTCTGGAACGCGTTATCATAGTCCCCACCGATATCAAAGGACTGAGACTTGCAGTCAAAGACGGTGCCATTGAAGATTCGGGAAGGATCGTCCACCAGTTTTGAAATGCTAGGACAGCAGTTGCAATCAAAATTACTCTTTTCATATTGTAAGTAAATTCAAATCTTCAGTCCCGAAAATTTCGGTTATTCAAATTTTAAATATCTCAGTTCGATCCAAGTATTAGCAGCATCGGTTTCGTCAGGTCTTATTCCGTCTGAAAACACTACAACACGGCACTGAATGTTATATTTCTTGATTCCCCAACCTCCATTTCGAAATCGGATGGCATGTTGCAGACAACCATCTGCAAACGACCGGCCGACCGAATGAGAAACGCATGTTCAGCGTTGGGAGGAAGTGCAGACGGGGGAATATCCATAATATTATTCGTATAAATTAGCGAGCCTGTTAACCTGGTAACTGTCTCGACATCGGAATCCGAAAAATCACAGGTTTGGGAGAACGGCAAATCGGAATCGCTTTCTTGCTTCTTGCATGAAAGTAAACCCCATAATACCAGAAGCATTGTGTATTTAACTGTCTTGGGATTCATAATGTTTATGTTTTAATTGTTAATACATGAATTCTTCTTGGGATTTTGAACAATTCATCGGCCGATTACGGTGGTGCCTTTCTAATGCGTGGGCATTCGACATAAAAAATTGTTTATGTCGAATTTTATGTATATTTTCGACATGAAATAGATTTAATGTTGAATGGCACGACATGAATATTCCGTTATGTCGAATTGAACCCAAATAATCACCCTCAATGAGTTTTAACAGGACAATACCTTTTAACGAGCTACCGGATTTACCCCCATCGGGGGTTGATTTGGAAACACCGGTCATTTTGAAACAGGTTGCCAAGGCTTCGCGATACCTAGGCGAATTGAAGGGACTATGCCAGAGCCTTCCCGATCCGCAATTATTGATAAATACACTGATTTTACAGGAAAGCAAGGACAGTTCCGCAATCGAGAACATAGTGACGACGCAGGATGAACTCTATAAGGCAACATTGGAGGGGGACAAAGTCGAAAACCACGCAGCAAAGGAAGTCCTGAGTTATAGGGAAGCGCTTTATGCCGGTATTGGGCTGATGAAAGAACGGCATGGCCTGATCACGACCAAAACAATGATTGAAATTGTCCGGACCATCAAACGCAATGATGCCGGTATCCGGAAAATCCCCGGCACCGCACTGAAAAATGCCATCAATGGCGAAGTCATATACACACCACCTACGGGTGAAGACGTAATCCGTGGAAAACTGGACGCACTTGAACATTTCATCAATGGTGATACCGCCTGGGAAACCGATCCGCTGATCAAGCTCGCGGTATTGCACTACCAATTCGAAGCGATACACCCCTTTGCCGATGGCAACGGCAGGACAGGAAGGATATTGAATGCCTTGTATCTTGTGCAACAAGGTTTATTGGACTATCCGGTACTTTACCTGAGTTCCTATATCGTCCGTTATAAAAATGAATATTACCAGTTATTGAGGGAAATAACCGAAGCGGGGAACTGGGAAAACTGGGTTATGTACATGCTTACGGCCATATCCGAAACAGCCCAACTGACCGTCTCTAAGATAAAGGAGATGCTCGGATTGCGGGAAGCGTTGGAAAAATCCATAAAGGAGGTACTCGGCGCGTCCTATAAACATGAATTGCTGCAACTTCTTTTCACCCTGCCCTATGTCAAGATTGAAATACTGGAACGTAACCGGATAGCACATCGGCAAACCGCATCGGTCTGGCTTTCCAGACTGGTCGAAAGCGATATATTAAGGACGCAGAAAATAGGTCGGACTACTTATTACATCAATTATCGATTGCTTTCCATCTTAAGCTAAAGGATCGCTTTCCGATAGACACTACGGCATTTGGCCGTATACTGCTTATCAATAATCCGATAAAGATAGTCCGGCAGCATCCGCTATCGGTTCTGAAACTGACATCCAATAACATCCTGGAAGCCCTAATTCCGGCGCCAAGTTCGGCCATTGGCTCGGGGCATGCCAAAAAATTCCGGCATAAACACAAGCCAATCCAATGTCCTGCCTTTATTCCGTTGCTTTTTGGACTTGCTCGCCGATGGCCGCGGCACGCACCATAATTAATTCTTTCATTCACTTCAGAAAATCAATTATGGAGGCGACAAGCACGGCGCTGCACAACAACATCGCAGCAGAAATCCAACTCATTTACAAATCCAAGGTCAGGGCATCCGAACGGCCCACCGTCAACAGCTCCCGAAGAGCCTACGACGTATTGAAGTCCAGCTGGGATGAGGGAAGGATCGAATTGGTCGAACAGTTCAAGATACTGCTGCTGAACACTGCCAAGAAAGTGCTGGGTATCTTCGAGGTATCCACCGGGGGTTCCGACTACGTCCCGGTTGACATCAGGGTAGTATTCGCAGCGGCCCTTAAGACCAATGCATCGGGGATCGTACTGGCACACAACCATCCGTCCGGTTCACTCAAACCCAGCACCGCAGACATCGATCTGACGAAGAAATTAGCCGATGGTGGAAACCTGCTCGGTATCCGGGTGCTCGATCACCTGATCCTGACATCGGAAGGGTACTATTCGTTTATGGACGAGGGGCTTATCTAAGCCCCTTTTGAGTTGCGGGAAGTAAACCGGTGGCCAGCGTTGACTATTGCCGGAGGGTAACGTGAAATAGAACAGCAAACATTGTTTACTGAATACTGTAACCACCGTCCGCAACCAACGTATGACCAATTATAAAACTTGCTGCATCACTGCAGAGCCAAACCACCGCGTTGGCTATTTCTTCGGGTTGCCCTAAGCGTTTAGCGGGTACGGTCGCTATCATCGCATCCAATACATCCTGTTGACCGCCCTCCATCATCCTGTCCACCATAGGTGTATGGATGATACCGGGGCAGATGGAATTGATCCGTATTCCCAATGGGGCATACTCCAACGCCGCACTTTTGGTAAGCCCGATTACCCCATGCTTGGCTGCATGGTAGGTTCCCCGTTGCGCACCGCCTAATATTCCACCTATTGACGAACAGTTTACGATGGCACCGTTGCCCTGTTTCCGCATCTGTTGCAGTTCGTATTTCATACAGCTCCACACGCCACGCAGGTTTACACCTGTTACCCTGTCAAAATCTTCGATTGTCTGGTCGGCTGCATCAGCCAATACATTTTGGATAGCTGCATTATTATAGGCTGCATCCAGTCTTCCAAATGTCTCCACTGTTTTATCGACCATTGCCTTTACCTGCGCATCATCCGAAACATCGCAGGCAATGGCAAGTGTTTTGTAACCTTCTGCCTTTAACTGTTCTGCTGCCTTATTGACCAAACCGCTGTCCAAATCCGCTAAGGCAATGGATGCCCCGGCCTCCGCAAATGCCTTTGCTGCGGCATATCCGATACCCTGTGCTGCGCCCGTTACAAGGACAACTTTATTTTCCATCTGTTTCATGCTTATTTTTTCATTTTTTGTTGTTATTAAAAAGCCTTATTTCCACATTCCCGTGGTCGAAATACCTGTCCAGTTCAGCCGCTAACCGGGAGCATTTCAATAACAGGCGTTTACTTGTCCAATAAGGTTCTACTGCTTACTCCAAAAAACAGGAAACTTGCTCGCTTCGCCGTAATTTGCGATTTGCCTAATGTTTTTCAGTACTTCCATGTCATCGGGAGATATGGTAAAATCAACGTCTGCATTGGTTTTCATATTCTTCGGTTTAGCCGTTTTGGGCAGCGGAAGCAAACCAAGTTCAAGGCAATAGCGTATAGCCAATTGTGGCACAGAAACACCGTATTTTTCTGCAATTTCAATAACTTCTTGGTTTTTCATCAGTTCGCCATGAGCAATGGGAGAATAGGCTTCCACAAGAATATCCTTTTGCTCACAATATGCTATCAGCTCCTTTGGCGTGTTGCTGATATGTGCCAAAATCTGATTGACCATTATCCACCATGTTGGTTCATTTACTCGTTGTTTTCCCCGTTCCGTTTCATAAATTCTATGTAACTCTTTTTGCCGTCTTCCAGGAATTCTTCCATGCTCTGTCCGCCATCGTACCCGGAGTAGAAAAATTTGTTGATGTTCTCAAAATCTTTCAACAGGAGATCATAATACTGTTCTGGAAGGCCGGTTTCAGCAAATTCATCCCGGGTCATGTTAAGGACAAGGAGACTGTCCTTAACTACCGCATGATCGACGTAGATACGGGGAAGTTCCTTTTTCAGTTTATCGTAAACCGCCTGCTGCTCCGCGGTGCGGAGACTGTCGGGAATCATATGGACATATTCCTTTCCGGATTCGAAATAATCCTCTTTTGCAACAGGTTTCAGGGTTTCTATTGTTTTCCGCTGCTGGCAGGACAGGAAGGAAATTGCGAGGAGAAAGAAAAATAGGTCCATTTTCATCCTGCAATATTACATAAACCAATTTGGTAGGACGAAATTTTATCACACACGTGGGATAAAATATATACCTTTGTAGGATTAAACCCAAAATCAGTTATGGAAAGTTCAATGGCAACCCAAGAGGAAACTGTAAAGAACGGAAGGTATCTCAATTAATTATACGTTTTCAGAATCATTTTCTGCTGGACTGGGAATCGTTCCATTCCGTGTAGTGAGGGACCGAAGGACAGATGTCCTCCGATCCTACAAGTGGGTGGCAGGCGATGTGTTATCAGGCGATTCGACTGGCCGGTTAATAAGTGAGCGTTCAACATTAGCTAGGTCTGATACAATTTATAATGGGAATACCTATCTCGGTTTTCTCAGGATTTCTGGTCAGTACAGTCCGAAGTTTTTGAGGAAGTATAATGCAGCAGTAGCTCCGTTTGTATCCATTCCAATTGGCAAGCTAAAAGATGACCAATACAGGTGGATCCATGGCGGGGTTTCATTTAGATTTTATATATGGTGAATCACAATAATATTCTTAAATGAAAAGTAGCACAAATCCATATCGGTTCGTTTTATATTTGTAAATCAGTTAAGTAGAACAAAAGATTTGAGATGATGAAATACCTATATTTTATAGCAGTTTTTTTTTCGGCTGCTTCCATGCTGGGATGTGAGAAAGAAAATGTTTGCAGGCCGACTGATCTCGAGACAAGTTCCCTCGAAACCGAGTACGGCTGTGAAAACACAACCGAATCACTGGAAGTTGATCTTGACGATACCTATACCATAATCCATACCCAGGAAGATTTTGAAAGGCAGGTTAGCGGGACGTGCATTCCTAATGTAGATTTTGACCGATATGATCTGATTATTGGGAAAAAGCAGGTCCAAAGCGGGGTTGAAGAAGTGGAATATGAATTTGAAAGGACATGTGCCGGAAAACTCCGGCTTGTTGTTGAAATAGAAAGGAATCTTGCAACCGTTATTTCCGATGTCACCTACCACGTTTTGGTCGATAAAATTGCTGAGGGTGAAACGGTGGATGTTGAAGTATCGGTAAAGCCTTAAGCATTCCTTGAAATATAACCATTTCGATTCTGGATTTTATTTTGCCTCCAACTTCCCGAATACTTGAGAAACAGGCAATTTTTCGATTTAAGGCCCGGATAACTTCCGGGCCTTATCGTTTCGCCATTAACTAAAATTCCAATGTTTTCCCCTGCATTACGGTAGTGTCCAATTTAAAGGAACGTTTGTACGCTTTAAAACTTTCGTAATCCAGGTGCCCCGTCAGGGACATCACTTCCGCATCGGTGAATCCCGCCATCAGGAGATTGACGACCCGCGTGTGCTTCCATCCATAGAGCGTATATTTGTCATCAAGGCCGAGCCTTTCCTTTATTGGCCGGTAAATCTCGCTGAACGTGTCCTTATTCCCGCTGTATTCAGACGGAACGCCTCCCCTGCCGAATGGATGGAAATTGAGGGGAAGCTTCATGATTCCCAATTCCCCGATCAGGTCGAACAGTTCATCGCAGATCGGGACGAACCGTTCCCCTGTTTTGCCCGTGGGTCCGGTTACCTTGATCTGCCTTGCCTTCAGGTCGATGTGTTTTACCTGTAGCAACCTGATTTCCTTGGGCCGCATGCAGGAGTAATATATCCACCTGATGTAGTTGTAAAGCCTTGAGTCTTTTCTCGCCTCGTTCTTGACCTGCTCCTGGACCGTGGGGGTATAGTACCTGTTCTTTTCGGCATTGTCCCTTTTCGGCTCGATGTTGGACATGTCGATCACGTATTTTACTTCCCTGTTGAGTTTCTTTTCTTTTGCTTCAAGCTTTTCAAGCTTTTGCACGCGGTTGAAAAGCGTTATGAAGAAATCGATGTGATTGTTGTAGGTACGGGGAGACCAGTCCTCTTCGTCGTAGAATTCGGTGAGGAATTCCTTTACCCTGAACTCGTCGAATTCGCAGCAAGGGGTCTCCAGCAGGTCCCATGCGGTCAACCATTCGGTGATGTTGTTTATGAAGCTTTGGTAGCTCGCGATGGTTTTCGGCGCAAGGTTTCTTTCCCGGCAATTTCCGATGAATTTCTCCATGCCGTCCCTCAGCGACCAGCCTTCTTTCGCCGGATGTCCATGCGGATGTTGCTCCGCCTGCTCGATTTGCTGGATTTCGGCTTTCTTTTCGGCAATCTGTCCCGCAAACGCCTGCTCTTCGTGTTCGAAGAAGGGGTCGAAACCGTTTTCGAGCATGCTTTTGAGTTCTTTCAGCATGGCCTTCAGCAGCGCTTCTCGTTCCCGCAAGTCATGGATCCGGTTTACGCCTCCGGAGATTTCGAAAACCTTGTGGGTCTTGCCGTTGGGGGAGGGGTGGTTTTCCGGCCACAAGAAGGGCAGTTTGATGAACCAGCCCCGTTTGGCCCGGACGATCTTAGGCTCCTTATATTTCCTTGTCGCCGTGGCCATATTTTTCAGCATTGTTCCCAGACTTCCCGAAAACCCGGTGGGAGTTTTGGTGGGAGTTTCATTCCCTGGAAAAGAAAAACCCCCTCTAATCATCTTAGAGGGGGCTTCTGAGGCGGTCCGGACGGGACTCGAACCCGCGACCCCATGCGTGACAGGCATGTATTCTAACCAGCTGAACTACCGAACCTGCTTCCCTTTCGGGACTGCAAATATAGCGTGTTTTCGCTATTTGCAAATAAAAATTTTAAAATATTTATAATGTTGCGCCTTCCTTCATTTTTTCGGCATTTTCCGCGAATTGGAGTGCATCGATAATCCCCTGAATATCACCATCCATAATGGCTGGAAGGTTGTACATCGTTAATCCGATGCGGTGTTCGGTCACCCGTCCCTGTGGATAATTATAGGTGCGTATCTTGGCAGAACGGTCGCCCGTGGAGACCATCGTCTTCCGTTTGGCGGCAATATCTCCATGTTTTTTCTGCACTTCCAGTTCATACAGCTTTGACCGCAGCATTTCCATGGCGAGTTCGCGATTGGCCAGTTGCGAACGCTCCACCTGGCAAACGACTACAATTCCGGTGGGTTTGTGGGTAAGTTGCACTTTGGTCTCCACCTTATTTACATTCTGGCCGCCTGCCCCACCCGAGCGGGAGGTCTGCATTTCGATGTCCGCAGGGTTTATTTCTACATCGACCTCTTCAGCTTCCGGAAGTACGGCCACGGATGCCGCCGATGTATGCACGCGGCCTTGTGTCTCGGTGTCGGGGACACGCTGCACGCGGTGTACACCCGATTCGTATTTCAACTGGCCATATACGTCTTCTCCGGTCACTTTCAAAATAACTTCTTTGTAGCCCCCTGCAGTGCCCTCTGTCACATCCATTACTTCAGCGCGCCATGCCTTTTGCTCAAAGTAACGTGTATACATCCGATAGAGGTCACCAGCAAATAAGGCCGCCTCGTCACCACCTGTGCCGCCCCGAATCTCCAATATGGCGTTTTTGGAATCTTCTGGGTCTTTCGGAATGAGCATTAACCGGATTTCCTCTTCTTTGGCTTCCTTTTGTTCCAGGAGGATATCCAGCTCCTCTTTGGCCATTTCACGCAATTCCTGGTCCTTTTCGTTGGCTAGGATCCCTTTGTTGGTTTCCATGTTGCTGACCATATTTTTGTAAATATGGTATTGGTCTACGATCTTGCCGAGATCTTTGTATTCTTTGTTGAGCTGGGCAAATCGTTTCATATCATTGATGGCTTCGGGGCTGCTTAATTCGCGTTCCACCTCTTCCCACCGGTCTTTTATGGCTTTTAATTTTTCTAGCATAACTTGTTACCTGTGCACAAAAATACGCTTTTTTACCGGTTTTTTTGGATGTAAAAAGTTGGGGTACGATATCAATGCGGCGACACCGCCTTGAGGCCGATTATTGAGCCAATCAGGGTGGTGATAAAGACGACACGCCACAAGGTAGCTGGTTCTTTAAAAAAGATAATGCCAATTAATACCGTACCGACAGCGCCGATGCCGGTCCATACCGCGTAGGCGGTGCCGAGTGGCAACGTTTGGGTAGCGCGTATTAATAAACCCATACTTAGCGTAAGGCAAATGGCGAAGCTGGCGTACCACCACATAGATTCCATACCGGTGGTGGTTTTTGCTTTGCCGAGGCTTGTTGTAAATCCTACTTCAAACAAACCGGCAATAATCAAGATGATCCAATTCATAACAAACTTGTGGGTTATTTTCCTCGTGCAAATATCCGTATTGTAAGGCTTTCAATTTTTTACAAATGATAAAAAATGGTTTTACCTGATTTCGGCACGGATACGACTCAACGTGACCTGACTGATGCCCAGGTATGATGCAATGTGTCCCAGTTGAACACGCTGTAAAAGATTCGGCTGATTTTTTAGGAGCTCGTTATAACGCTCGGCGGCTGTTTTGAATTGTCGAGACATCAATCTTTCTTCTGTTTTTATCAATTCTTGTTCGGCCAGTTTCCTTCCCCAGTTTGCAATATGGATATCACTGGAATATAATCGACGCAAATCGGCTGTTTTCAAGCCATATAATTCACTGTTCTCCAGTAGTTCGATATTTTCATAACCTGGAGTATCCTGAATGTAACTTCGCAGTGAGATTAGCGCATCGCCTTCCATCCCGAAGCATAAGGTCACGTCATTCGCACGATGGTGATAATAGACACGGGCAAGTCCTTGAGAAAGGAGGTAAATATCACGTTCCAACCGCTCGGCCCGGAAAAGTAAGTGACCTTTGCGTAATGCGGTGGGACGTGCTATAGCGGCCAGACGATACGCTGAAGCCAAAGGTAAGGGCGCAATGCGGGATATGATCGTGAGGATATCCATGCGGGTAAAACTAACGTTCCCACTGACGCAATGTCAATTGCGTCCCATCAAATACGGCGTAGGTATTATAATTTATCCATTCACCCAGATTGATGTACTTGCTGTTTTTGGGTAGGTCTACTTCCAAAGGGAGATGGCGATGCCCAAATATAAAGTAGTCGTAATGTTGTTTTTCAAGTATAGACTTCGCGTAGACAACCAGCCATTCCTTGTCTTCACCTTGAAAATCTTCCAGTCCGCCGGAAGCGATCCGGCTATGGGCAGACCACCGCTGCGCGATACCGATTCCCAAGTTGGGATGTAGCCGGGCAAATAGCCATTGGCAAAAATGGCTCCGAAATATTTTTTTTAAGACCTTGTATGTGCGATCACCAGGGCCCAATCCATCCCCGTGATGCAGGTAAAAGGTCCTTCCACCCCGCTCAATGACCAAGTCGTTGTCCATGATTTCGACGCCCAATTCAGTTTTCAGGTAACCGAACATCCACATGTCGTGGTTTCCTTTAAAAAGTATGATTTTTATACCTAGATCTGCTAATTCGGCCAGCTTGCCCAGAAAGCGGATATAACCCTTGGGTACCACCGTGGCATATTCAAACCAAAAGTCGAAGACATCGCCCATTAGATACAGCTCGGCTGCGTCCGCCTTGATGGTATCCAGCCAGCTCACGATGCGCAACTCCCGTTCGCGGGTCGTTGAACGGGGGTGTGCTCCTAAGTGAAAGTCAGAAGCAAAATAGATCTTATTGCGCGCTGTCATTGCGGCCAAACTTAGATAAAATTGTTGTGATGTACAATTGTCGCCAAATTACTTACCTTTGCCCCCATGACCAAGGAACAGATACAAGACTTGAGGGATCGAGCAGCTTCCCTGAGGAGGCATCTTTGACATCGATGCACGAAAAGCTGAGATAGAAACCGAACAAAATATCACATTGCAGCCCAATTTTTGGGATGATTCCAAAGCGGCAGAAAAGACGCTGCAATCTATCAAAAGCAAGAAAATATGGACCGACCATTTCGACGAGGTCGCCGCATCGGTGGATGACGCGCTGGTCATGTTTGATTTTTACCAATCGGGGGATGCATCGGAAGCCGATCTTCAGGAGCAATATGACAGTGCGTTAGCGAAAGTGGAGACACTGGAGTTTAAAAATATGCTAAGCGCCGAGGAAGATCAACTAGATGCGGTGTTGCAAATCACCGCTGGTGCCGGGGGTACCGAAAGTTGCGACTGGGCGGGCATGCTGATGCGGATGTACATCATGTGGGGCGAAAGCAATGGCTATAAAGTAACCGAACAGGATTACCAGGAGGGAGACGTGGCAGGTATCAAGACAGTTACCTTACAGTTTTCGGGTGACTTTGCTTACGGCTATCTTAAGGGCGAAAACGGTGTGCATCGGCTGGTTCGGATCTCCCCGTTTGATTCCAATGCCAAGCGCCACACTTCGTTTGCATCGGTATATGTATATCCTTTGGTTGATGATAACATTGAAATAGAAGTGAAGGATGCCGACATCGAATGGGATACATTCCGATCCGGCGGGGCAGGAGGGCAGAATGTCAATAAAGTCGAAACAGCGGTACGCTTACACCACAAGCCAACAGGCATTATCATCAAAAATCAGGAATCCCGTTCACAGCTCCAGAATAAAGAAAATGCCATTCGCTTGTTGAAATCACAATTGTACGAAATCGAAATGCGCAAAAGGCAAGAAGCCACCGCGGCGATAGAGGGTAGCAAGAAAAAAATCGAATGGGGTTCACAGATCAGGAACTATGTATTACACCCTTATAAGCTGGTGAAAGATTTGCGCACCAATGTCGAAACCTCCAATACGCAAGCGGTGCTTGATGGGGAAATCGATGAATTTTTGAAGGCGTACTTAATGGAGTTTGGAGGTAAATAACTAAAATTCATTCTTCCACATCATGCTCTCCACCGGACGGGTAGTCTTATTATTGTATTTGGCATTTCCCTTGGTGTTGTACAGGATTTCGATATCCCCTTCAACGGCAAAATAGATCAACTGGCCGATGGGCATACCGGCATAAATCCGAACAGGTTGCGCCACGGAAATTTCCAGTGTCCATGTATTGCAAAATCCGACGTCACCTTTGCCGGCTGTGGCATGGATGTCAATCCCAAGACGTCCCGTACTTGATTTGCCCTCCAGGAAAGGCACGTGGTGATGTGTTTCTGTATATTCGAGCGTCACGCCAAGATAAAGCGTATTGGGCTCCAGCACAAAACCGGTCTTCGGAATTTCGAAATGAACAATTTCATTGTGTTTTTTGGCATCAAGTACCCGATCCTTATAGGTGGCTAGGTATTTTCCTAAATGGACATCGTAGGAGTTGGTGCCCAGGCACTCGCGGCGAAAGGGCTCGATGATGATCGATCCCCGGTCAATTTCTTCCAGTATGCGTTTATCAGATAAGATCATTGTGGATGTTGATTTCAAAAATCATTCCGCCAAAGATAGCGTAATAATTGGTAGTTTTTATGTAAGTTTGACTACATGGCATTAGTATACTTACGCGAGTTCGATAATAAAGTTCGCTTTGCAATTTGGCGCATCGAAGAATCTGCGGAAGATCTTATCGGTCGCTTGCAACTGGATGATCGTGAGAAGGCTGTACTTAACCGGCTGAACAAAGGCAAGCGCACATTGCACTGGTTGGCTACCCGTGTCTTGCTGCGGACAATGCTGGATACGCCGGGTTATATCAATTGCCCATCCGACGAAAATGGCAAGCCGTATCTGGCAAATTTCCCGCAGCGTATTTCGCTGACACACTCCTTCGACTATGCAGCGGTGATGATGAGCGACCGCGGGGAGGTCGGAATTGACCTCGAGTTGGTGAAACCGAAAATCCTACGCATTGCAGATAAGTTCATGAAGGCAGAAGAACTGGAGGTGGTCGGAAAAGATCACATCGAAAAGCTATACGCCTGTTGGTGCGCCAAGGAAGCCGTATATAAATTGCAGGGAAACAAGGGGGTTTCATTTAAAGATAACATGACTATACGGGCCTTTGATTTTCAAGATCAGGGCGTGTTGTTTTTGGAACTGGCGGCTCCTGATAGGAAAGAATTGTTTAAGGTATATTACGAAAAATTCCAGGAATACATGCTGGGATATGTGACGGAAGGTCAACTATAAGAAAATGCTTAAAAGAGATTCATTAACTGCACAGATGCAGCAGCTGAGCCATACACTGGCAAAGGTAAAACGACTCATTGAAGAGCGACAGGAAACACAGGCCCTCTCGACGATACAGGAGGTACTTGGAGAGTATTTTGGTACCAACATAACGGATTTACTGGAAACCCCAGCCAATGTATTCATTCAGCAATTCAAAAGAGAAGATCTGAAGCCGGAAGAATTGGGGCTATTGGCCGACTTTCTGGATGTGCTGGGTACGGTGACCGATGATGCCCGGGATAGGCGCGTAATCTGGGAGAAAGTAATACTCCTCTATGATACGTTGGAACGTGAACACAAAATAGTCTCGTTTGCACATATTGCCAGAAAAAGTGCAATTTTGGCTCAGCTGGATAGCGAATCCTAACTTAACCGGCCAACAATTCCCTTACTTGCTGGGAGGCCCGCTCGTTGTCCACTTTGTCGATGATATGCGTAATGATGCCTTGCTCATCAATAAGGAACGTCGTGCGCAGCGTACCCATGTATTTTCTTCCAAACAGCATTTTTTCGCCCCAGACACCATAGTCATTGACAATTTTCTGATCGGTATCTACAAGTAAATTAAAAGGGAGATTAAACTTTTTGGCAAAATTCCGGTGCGAGCGCTCCGTATTGACACTGACACCGATTACTTCAAAACCATCCGCCAGGAGCGATTGATAATTATCGCGGAAATTACACGCCTCGGTAGTGCAACCGGGTGTGTTGTCTTTCGGATAAAAATAGAGGATAATTTTCTTTCCTTGATAATCTGCCAATGAGACCGTTTCTCCGTATTGGTTTTTCGCAGTGATGGCCGGGGCTTTATCCCCTACGTTAAGCTTCGTCATTCGGGTGTTTGCTGTTATGTTATTTTATAAAATTTGCTTCATAGGTTTTCCGGTTGTCTTTCCAATCCACAACTTCCAGCCGGAATTGATGCTTCCCCTTCGTCAGGCTGCCCTCAAACACATGCCAAAGCGACCGCGATTTTGAATCGTATTCCATCAGTACCCATTGGTCGTCGATGTATCCGTTGAACGACTGAATGCCCGACAGATCGTCAAAAATCTTGAAATTAACCCGGCTTATTGCGCCCATATCCTTACCCTCGCTGATATTCTGCGGCTGGATCGTGGGCGAAAGCGTATCGACAGTCACGTAGAAGCTTCCGAAAGACCGTGTTTTCGTACGTACCCAGCCCCCTTCGAAATTACCTCCGTGCGACCTTCTTTCGATGTCAACGATAATTGCTTTCGGTTTTAGTGCATCGGTCAATGCTGCGTCGGGCATAATTTTTAGTTCGTAGCTTTGGAAGAGTGGTATAAAACGGTTATGTACATGCTGCAGCATCGAATAGCCATCTTTTGGGCGTGCTCCCTCGGAATAGGTGAAATGCAGGTCGTCATATAGGGCACCTTTCGGCATAACGACTTCGAGGTGTCCGGCGGTATAACGGTTTTCCCGGTCGTAGCGGAATATTTCCGTTTCGCTAATAGGTGGGCGTACCGGCACATAAGAGGGTGTATTCCGTACCTTGAATGCCTGCGTACTGGTGTTACCATGGGCATCGCGTACGCGGTAGCTGAGGGTATGTTCTTGTTCATCCGTCAGCGTGAGGCTTCCATCCCCTTTGAGAAAATGAAAAATATTCACGGGATTATTGGGGTCCTTAAAGCTTTTTTGTACCCGGGTCTTCTTCAGGATGTAATAGGGGTAGTCGATATAAGAATGAATAGAGCCAGAAGTTTCAAACGACAGTTCTTCAAATAATACTGTGCTGATGGGTTGGCCATCCAATAACAGTTCGATGGAGTATACCCCATTGTTGAAGGAGGTGCCGTTATGTCGGTCCACGGTATTGATTCCTACACCGAACCGCCCATTTACCGGAATCGTCTGCTTATCGGTAAGCGAGAGGTGCCTGCGGGGTGTGTGTTCACTGAAGGGGTCGTCCGCCAGGTCATAGATCGTGATGCCGCGGATGATAGGGGGTATGTTATCGGGAAACTGCAGGCCGAACAATTGCGGATTCAGCGGTGACTCGGTTTTCGTATCCCGGATTTCAAAGTGTAGGTGCGGCCCCTGGGAACTGCCTGAATTACCCGATAGACCGATGCGGTCACTTTTTTTTACGACAACGGTGTTTTCATCCAGTGGAATGTCTACATCAAAGCGGTGTAACTCGTATTGCTTTGCCTTGACGATGGCTGCCAATGGAGCACTGAATTCCTGCATGTGCAGGTATACGCTCGTATAACCATTCGGATGGGTGATATAAACCGAGTTTCCACCTCCACCAATCTGTACGCGCACCCGCGAAATATAGCCATCGGCCACCGCGAATACGGGAAGACCCACCCGCTGTTGGGTGCGGTAATCGTCGCCCGCATGAAAATGTGTGGAACGTAATTCAGCAAAGGTGCCAGACGCTTGAGGAGCGATAGCCAATGGGCTCCGGAAGTACCCTTTCGGGTATTCGCGGTTTTTGATAAGGGGAAGCTGTGCGTCCGCATCGGCAATAGCAAGTGTGTAGATAATCGTAAAGACAAAAATAAACCTCATGAAACCGCTGATATTATTTCACATAAAAACGAAACAGTTGACGATCGCCGATAAAGCCCTCCAATAGATCACCGACAGCCACCGGGCCGACGCCTGCAGGGGTACCGGTGAAAATGAGATCCCCTTTGCGTAGCGTGATGTACTGGGACACAAACACCAGGATGTCTTCAAAGGAGAACAACAGGTCCCGCGTGTTGCCCAGTTGTACGGTCTTACCGTTTTTATCCAACCGGAATGTCAGGTCATACACATCGCCAAACGTTTCCTTCGGAAACACTTCACTCACGGGTGCCGAACCGTCAAATGCTTTAGCCAGTTCCCAGGGCAGCGATTTCTCTTTATGCTGCTGTTGGATGTCCCGCGCCGTAAAGTCGATTCCCAGCCCGATGGCATCGTAATAAGTGGACGCAAATTTCGCGCCGATGTGCTTTCCTTCCTTACAGATCCGTAGCACGATTTCCACTTCGTGGTGAATGTTTTTGGAGAAATCCGGATAATAAAAGTCCCGGTTATCTTTCAATACAGCCGTATCCGGCTTGAGGAAGATGACCGGTTTTTCTGGTACTGGGTTATGGAGCTCCTTTGCATGTTCGATATAGTTGCGGCCAATGGCAATGATCTTCATCTGTATAAAACTGTTTCCCTGCAAACTTACCGGTTTGCCACGAAACAAGCGAATAAATAAGCCGGCGACGTCAAAACTTAGGGTTGGCGTGGATCGCAAACCGGTATTTATCGCCGCGGTAAAACGATCTTTCCAGTTCCACCGTATGGTTTGTTTGGGTAATCACGGCGCTATCCAGTACGAAGACAGGTATTGCCTCAGCGGTTTCGAACCGATTTTCAGCATCGTCAGGAGCCATAATTTCCGCGCTCAATGTCTGCATTACATCGGCGATGGTAAGGTGGTATTTTTCCTCATAGATTTTGAAATACGAAACTTCAGTGGGGAGCAATTGGATTTTGGGGCACAATTCCAGTGAGATGTATTTGGTTTCATCTTTCATCACAACGTCATTCGCGTAGCGGAGCTGGTGGACTTTCAGTACCGGACCCTCAATGATGTGGTGTTTTCCCCCGATTTCGGACGATACACCTTCATTTAAAATGGTTTTCTCTAAGATGAAATTGTGAGGTTCAAAACCTTCTGCCCTCAGTTTTTCGTGGAAACCCGTTCGTGTATCAATGACCGAACCCAATGTGCGGAGTAAATGCCTGTCTTCGGTTCGGTTGAGCACAAACGTCCCTTTACCCTTGATGCGTTTTGCCCACCCTTTCAACTCAATCTCCAACAACGCCTTCCGTGCCGTGGTATTGCTAACCCGATAGCGATGGATGATTTCGTTTTCAGACGGAATCTTATCGCCCGGCAGGTATTCCCCATTCCGTATCCGTTCGATGATATCTTGGCTGATCGTCGTGAATTTATTTGAGGTGTCCTTTGTCATTCTTCGGCTCCTTATATTAACGCACAAAGTTAATGATGCAATAATAGCGTGTTTTTTTGTGTTATTCCGTATGAAATAGAAAGATGTAAATAAAAATACAATTTATTTTGGTAATAAGACGAAAGGTTTTTATGTTTGCTTTTATAAACTTAGTGCGTTAACCAATTATGGGATCTGTTAAACTTCGGTGGTTTGTAGTATGGATGCTGTTTATCGCGACAGGGCTTAGTTTCCTGGATAGGCAGGTATTGTCGATTGCGATCATCGAAATCGAAAAAGCTTTTGGGTTGACAGATGTAGAATACGGATGGGTCAATACCAGTTTCCTGGTGGGATACGCCCTGATGTTTACGTTAGGCGGATGGTTGATCGATCGCTATGGTGGAAAAATAGGGTTAGCAGCATCTGTCGGCGTCTGGTCTGTAGCGAACGTACTGCACGGTATCATGACCGGTTTCCATCAAATGGCTGCATTCAGATTCCTATTGGGCGTGGGTGAAGGCGGTTGCTTCCCGGGAGCAGCCAAGGCGGTCAACGAATGGTTTGACAAGAAGGAAAGGGCGTTGGCCAATGGCATCGCGATTGGGGGATCGGCGATTGGCGCGGTGATCGCACCGCCACTAACCATTTGGATTTCCAGCGCGCATGGTTGGCGGTGGAGTTTCGTAATCCCAGGTTTGATTGGTATCGTTTGGGTCATCCTATGGCTTTTATTACCGAATCGGCACCGAAGAGCGGCTCCCCGTGCAGATGTGGAAAACCCGGTTGAGCACCGTGTGTTCCCATTGGCACACCTCATCAAAATCAAGGAAGTAAGAGCCTTTATTGTGATCCGGTTTCTATTGGATCCGGTGTTATACTTTTTGATGTTTTGGATTCCCAAGTACTTAAGTGCCGAACGGGGCGTGTCCTATGAAGCCATTGGCAATTTATTTTGGATTCCTTTTTTGGCGCTCGGTATATCGAATATTCTGGGTGGATGGCTATCGGATGGATTGATTAACAGGTTAGGATTCAGTGTTGATCGGGGTAGAAAGACCGTGATGGGTATGGCTGCTTTGTTGACAATGGTCGCGCCAGCCATTGCATTTGTGTCGTCGGTTGAGCTGGCCGTGTGCCTGATGAGCTTGGTTACGTTTGCCCATGGCTTTTGGATCACCAATTACATCACATCCATAGCGGATACGTTCGGAGCAGCAGCCACTTCGACCGTGGTGGGATTATCGGGTACCGCTGGAGCGTTGTCGGCATTAGTTGTGAACCCCTTGATCGGATGGGTGGTCACGTCAATGGGATATACCCCGCTATGGATCGCTTCCGGTGTCATGTACCCGTTAGGGTTTCTCATTTTAGTACTATTTATCCGGCAAATCGGAACGTTGCGGCCCGCATGGGTTAACGGCCGCCGTGAGGTGTAAATTTTTTTGTTCAATTTAACTTAGTGCGTTAAGTAATATTTTTAAAAACTATATATGACTTCTTCTAACAGTGTAGCAAACGGGAGTGCAGGGCATGTCCAAAGCAGATCCAAACCCAAAATCGGTGTTTTTGGGGTAGCCTATTATAAATATTGGGCACAATTTGATGGACTGCGGGAAGCGATGTTCGAAAAACAACGTGTGTTCGTTGAGAAATTGCAGCATCAGGATGTGACGATTGTAGACTTTGGATTGATAGACAATGTGCAGGCAGCCTATGAGCTTGTCCCCCGTTTAAAGGCCGGCGACCTCGACCTTATTTTTTGTGACATGCTCACCTACGCAACTTCCAATACCTTCGGAATCGTCATCAAAAGCATCGATATTCCCATTGTGCTGGTGGCCTTGCAGCCCGACAAGGCGATGGATTACAGCCGGGCCTCCACGTATATGCAATTATACAATGACGATATCTGTGCCCTTCCCGAATTTGCAGGCGTGGCTGCCCGCATGGGCAAGCGGGTGCCAGACATGATTATTGGAACCCTGTATGACGACGCAGTTGCCGAAGAAAAAATCGCGGAGTACTGCCGGATCGCCCGGGTATTGCATGATCTTCGAACGGCACGGATCGGTCATATCGGACATCCCATTGAATCGATGTTGGATATGCATTCGGATTCGACCATGCTAACCGCGTTTTTCGGCGCGCATATCCTCCAATGCGAAGCGCACGAAATTGTGACCCAATACCAGCAGGTCGATCAAACTGCCTCAGATCGTATCAAAGAGGATATTCTCGGTTTTTTTGATACGCCCGAGCCGGTATCCGACCCGATTTCTGAAAAATTAACGGATGGTGATCTGGAAACCGCAGCGCGTATAACCGTGGCACTGGAACGTTTTGTGACGGAGAAACAGTTGGATGGGCTCGCTTATTACTACGAAGGTCCTGAAAATAGCGATACCCGATTGGTCATGTCAAACCTGATTGTCGGCAATTCACTCCTGACGTCGCGCGGATTTCCCATGTGCGGCGAATCGGATTTGAAAACATGCGTCGCGATGCTGATTATGGATCGGTTGGAAATAGGGGGAAGTTTTGCGGAATTTCATCCGGTTGATTTTCTGGAGGATTTTGTCTTGGTAGGACACGATGGTCCGCATAATATCGCGATCGCCGAAGGCAAGCCCGTACTGCGCAGTCTTAAAAAATACCATGGAAAATACGGTTCCGGTGCGAGTGTCGAATTTAAAATTAAAGAGGGTCCGATAACCATGCTGAGCATTAACTCCACGTACAACGGTACGTTCAAATTTATTGTCGCACAAGGTCAGTCGGTAGCTGGTCCGATTCCACCCACAGGAAATACGAACACACGGGGTTATTTCGAGCCCGATGTCCGGACTTTTCTCTATCGCTGGATGAAAGAAGGACCCACCCACCATTTTGCATTGGGAGTGGGGCATCACGCCGATACCATTCGGAAAATAGGAGAATATCTCGGCGTGGAAGTAGTCGTAGTGACCGAATAAAGGAGATGAATAACAGCAATTATAACCATTAACTAATTTTTAGATTATGATGTCTTATTCCAAATTCAAGTTAGCCGGATGTTGGATAGTCACATTGTGGGGCAGCTTGCTGCTACCCGTACATTTGGCGATTGGCCAATCGTCCCAGCCCACCGTCATTCAGGGCAAGGTCGCTGCTTCGTCCGACGGTTCGCCGCTGGCGGGCGCTACGGTCAGCGTAAGGGGAACGAATCAGGCTGGCCAAACAGACGATGCCGGGAGGTTTAGTATGCAGGCTTCCATTCCGGCCACATTGGTCGTGTCTTTCACCGGATATCTGACACAAACCATTACCGTTAACGATTCGAAATCGTTAGCAATCGAGTTGGTTTCCGATGAAGAGCAACTGGAGGAAGTGGTGGTTGTCGGGTATGGTACGCAGCGAAAAAAGGATGTAACCGGTTCCATAACTAATTTGACGGCAAAAGACCTGGTTCCCGTAGCTGCGGCAAATAGTTTTGACCAGATGATGCAAGGCAAAGTAGCGGGCGTGCAGATTACGCAGACTTCCGGCGCACCCGGGGGAAACGTAAATGTATTAATCCGTGGCGTCAATTCCATTACCGGCGGTAACCAGCCGCTATATGTAGTGGATGGGTACGCAATCGGCACAGGTGGCGGTGGATCCAACCTGAGCGGATATGCGTCAGGATCCTATTCAGTCGATGGAGCGATCGATGCAAGTTCTGTCACCCGTGTAAACCCATTAAGCACGATCAACCCAGCGGATATCGAGTCCATCCAAATATTAAAGGATGCATCCGCTACCGCTATTTACGGATCCCGGGGTGCGAACGGTGTGGTGATCATCAATACCAAACGGGGTACATACGGCCAGTCAACCATCAATTTTGAGCATTCAAGTGGCTTGCAGGAAATACAGAAAAAACTTGATTTGATGACTCCCCGGCAGTATGCCGAATTTGTAGCGGATGGCCGGGATAATGCCTGGGTATTTGCAGGGGGGAATGCTTCGGATCCTAACGACGTAAGGGGAACCGGGCAATATGTTAAACCTGCGTTTCGCAATCCGGAGCAGTTTGCCGACAATGGGTATGGTACGGATTGGCAAGACCTGATTTTCAGGCAGGCCCTCGTGCAGAATTATCAATTGTCTGCTACCGGAAATAGAAACGGGATCCGATACTTTGTTTCGGGCGGGTATATGGATCAGAACGGAATCATTATTGGGTCGGATTTTGATAAATTCAACTTTCGGACAAACCTTGATGTCGATCTTACTTCCCGGCTCAAGCTCGGTGTTTCGGTAGCCGGAAACTATTCGTATGCCGATGTGGCGAGGGCCGAAGGGCACCTGCAGTATCGGGGCTTGATTTCTGCGGCTGTTGCGAGCGATCCCACCATTCCAGTCTACGATGAAAACGGCGAATACTATTCCGAATTTTCGGACGTACTGGGGATACCCGTCGAGCATGTTTTATTGATCGCAGACGAGTTTTCCGATAAGCGGAAGAATGCCAATGTATTCACGAATAATTACCTGGAATACCGCATATTGGACGGATTGACGCTTAAGTCTTCCATTGGGGTTAACTATACCGGTAATCAAACCCGATTGTGGAAGTCGTCCAAAATTGGCTTGGCAACCAGCCGTACCGGGGCGGCCATCGCCGGTGTAACACGGATTAATGCCATCAATTGGCTGAATGAAAATACCTTGAACTTCCGTAAGCGGATAAATGAAAAACACGACATTGATGCGCTTATCGGGTTTTCGGCACAGAAAAATACAGACGATATCTTGCAGGCCGGTGCGACAGATTTCCCGACGGATGACGTACCGTACTTGGCTGCCGGAATCGTTTCTTCGGGAACCGACTACATGACCCAATGGTCCATGCTTTCCTGGTTTGCCCGCTTTAACTATTCATTCGCCGATAAATATTTGATTACGGGCACGCTGCGGAGAGACGGTAGCTCTCGGTTCGGAACAACCAACAAATGGGGAACCTTTCCCTCCCTTTCTTTGGCCTACAGAATTTCAGAGGAAGCGTTCCTGAAGGATATTACGGCAATCAATGATCTGAAAATACGGGGGAGTTATGGGGTATCCGGAAATAACCTGATCGGGAATTATGCAAGTTTGGGACTCTTGGGTATTTCACCCATCGTATCAAATGGGCAGGTAATCTCGGGTATTTCTCCATCCAGTTTGGCCAATGATCGGCTGGGTTGGGAAAAATCTTATCAAACCAATCTGGGAGTAGATCTCGCATTGTTTAACAATCGGATTGTATTGACTGCCGATGCATACAGAAGCCATAAAAAAGACCTGCTGCTTTCGGTCACCTTACCCGCGGCTTCTGGTTTCTCGTCGTCGGTACAGAATGTAGGGGAGCTCGAAAATAAAGGGTTGGAGTTTGCACTGAATACGGGAAATATCGTAGGAGAACACTTCAACTGGAGTTCAAATTTTAACATCAGCTTCAACCGGAACAAAGTGCTGAAACTGAATACCGAAAGTGCACGCTTAAGCACGTCCAGTTATCAGGTCGCCGAAGTCGGTTATCCGATTGCCAGCTTCCGCCTGTTGAATATTCTCGGTATTTTCCAAACGGCAGAAGAAGTAGCTGCAAACCCGATCCAGCATCCGAAGGTACAACCGGGCGACTACCGGTTTCAGGATGCAGATGGAAATGGGAACATCACGCAGGCAGATCGGATGATTGTGGGAAACCCTTGGCCGAAGTTTACCTGGGGATTCGGAAACAATTTCTCGTATAAAAACCTTTCGCTCAGCGTCGATATCTACGCTTCCCATGGAAACGACATGTACTTTCAAGGAGGCGAGGTTTCCTTAAACGCTGCAGGCGTACAGAATCAATTGGCCATCGTGGCCGACAGATGGCGTTCCCCGGAGCAACCCGGATCCGGACAGATCGCAAGAGCCATCCGGAACGATTATGCTTTCGGGTTTAGCGCAGGCACCACAAAATACCTATTCGATGGATCCTTTATCAGAGTCCGAAATGTAAATTTAGCGTATAATTTTCCCGCGGCTGTCGCCAATCGGATCCGATTGCAGAGCCTCTCGGTATTCGGAAATGTGACCAATCTTTTCACATTCACCGATTATCCTGGCTACGATCCGGAAGGTGGTACCGGCGGAGACAATATTGGGATGACCGGTGTCGATTTCTTCGCGTATCCGAATCCACGGACGTACACATTGGGACTACGGGTAAACTTCTAAACAAAACTAGCAAGGTGATGAAAAGAACACATATTTTAGCTTCGATATTGATTGCCGCCAGCCTGAGCGCGTGTGACAATTTTTTGGAATTAAATCCGGAGCACCAGATCAGCAATAACAGCTTTTATCAGAATCAAAACGATTTTGAACGTGCATTGCTGGGTGCTTATAGCAGTTTCCGTGGTTTATACAGTGGCAGTGCCATGCTCTACGCGGCGGAATTACGAACCGATAACGCAGAAATTCACTGGACTTCTCCGTCTACCGATGAAATGCAGTTCGAGCAGAATGCGCTCACGTCAACAAACGGTACGGTGCGGGGAATATGGAATACCTGCCTACGGACCATTTCGCGATGCAATACGATCTTGAACCGTATCGGCAACACCGAGTTCGACGAACAGGCAAAAAATAAAATCATCGGCGAAGCCAAGTTCCTGCGTGCATTCAGTTACTTCTACATGGTCCAATTATTCGGTGAAGTGCCTGTCACGGCGGAGGAATTTTCAAGTCCCGAACAGATCGCCGAAGCCGATTTAACTCGAAAACCCGTTGATGCGGTATATCAGGTAATCATCGATGATCTGTCAAGTGCGGAATCGCTGCTCCCCTCCACGCTCAATAGCGATAAAACACGTGCATCTATCGGTACCGTGAAAACCCTGCTGGGCAAGGTCTACCTGACACGGGGTAACTTTGACGCAGCTGCAACTGAACTGAGTGAGGTAATAACGTCCGGACAATACGGACTGCATGCGGATTATGGTGCGTTGTTTTCAGAAGGGAACAACAATTTGGAGGAGTCGATTTTGGAAATCCAATACGTGAGGGGGCGGGGATTGGGTAATAACTATTCCGCATTGTTTACACCAGCGATTACCAGCATGGCGATTTTTCCGAATAACCTGCAGGGGTCGGGCCGGATCACGCCTTCATTGAATCTGTTTAACGCGTATGAAGAAGGGGATGGAAGAAAAGATGTTTCCGTGAATGATTCCGTGCCGCTTATCAATGGAAACAAGACGTATGCCAGATATGCTATGAAATTCGTCGACTGGGATGCCGTAGCGACATCCGACGGAGCCATAACATTTACGGTACTCCGGTATGCGGATGTGTTACTGATGTATGCGGAAGCATTAAACGGTCTTGACCGAACGGACGACGCGCTTGCCGAGATCAACAAAGTGCGGGATCGCGTGGGATTAGGTGATTTGGACGGTTTGGACAAGCAGACCTGTGCACAAGCCATCGAAAATGAACGACGGGTGGAATTTGCATTTGAAGGACATCGGTGGTTTGACCTGCTTCGTAGTGGACACACCCGGGAAGTGGTGAATGCCTATTACGCGGGTAAGAATCAGAATTTTTCAGTGGAAGAATATGAGTTGTTATTTCCGGTTCCGCTCGCTGAAATCGAATTAAATGATGATCTTACCCAAAATGAAGACTATTAAATTACTTACGGGATGGGTGTTGATCGGACTGCTCCTGTCCCTGGAAGCCCACGGTCAATATCAGCTGGAAACATTGGCGGGGAAGCCGTTCAACAACATTACGCTGGAGGCGTCACTGAAGCCCTTTAAGATCAATGAAAAGGCTTACATACGGGCCGTCGCTAAAGAAATGTTTGTGCAATGGCAGTCTTTATTGCGGCATGCCGATACGGTTTCCATCATGCTCTGGACCGGCGATGGATCGGAAATTCTTGACTACGAAGGTAGGATGGGGCAGCCACTGGAGTGGGCACGTTATATGGGAAATCCCAATACCGAGCATGAGGTGGGATCCGGGCCGGAGGAACTATCGATTCACGAGCGGGCATTTCTCTATGTGGACAATCCGCCGAAGTTTACCTACGGCGATTTACGATTCATCATTCAGGTATTGAAAGAAGAAGGCCGGCAAGTTACGGGTAAGCCAATCCAGGTGGGAGCAACATTTGACCCTGGGCCAGAGTTCGCTAAGTCGGAATTCAAATACCAGAAGCATCCAGAGATCTTAGGTGGTAATGCCATGGGACATAAAACCTTTGTCAACTGTTACGCCGTGCTAAACGGCGATCAAGACAAATATGCTGGATTTCCAACGGGTATACCCGATCAGACACCGTTTGGAACGTTCTTCGGCAGGCAGAGCCAACACTTTTTGACAGACCTGGCTTTTGATTTCATTTGGCTCAGCAATGGTTTCGGCTTCGGTGCCGAAGGCTGGTCGTCTACCGGTGCAATATTTGACGGGAAGGGATTCCGGCAGGATCAGCTGGCGGAGTTCTCCCACAAAGTGCTGGGCTTTTGGAAACTGTTCCGCGAGGAATGCCCGGATTTTCCGATTCAGACGAGAGGTACAAATCTGTCGGTGGGTGCCGATCTGGCACGGGATGCAGTCGACCTGCGAGCGATCTACGACGGTGGTTTCAATATGCTGCCCCCGCCGAACTCTCCCTGGGCGGCGCTTGACGGTGATTTCGGTCTTGAGTTGGTCGGTTACATGTCGCGCATGGCCGAGTTGCCCGACAACCGGTTTCTGTTCCGGTATTACACGCACGACCCCTGGTGGCTGAACAGTCCCTGGCTGGATCGCTACGGGCGGGAGCCACACGATATTTATTTGCCCATGGCCGTTAGCCGGATTGACAGCAATGGCAACGTCGCCGTGCCCACGCACCTGAGTTTCTTGACGATCGATGATACGTATGGCAACATGCCTACGCAGGTGCCGGATGAGGTGATACCCCACATCCTGAAAGCAAGGTATGATCAGCCAACGGCTCCAGGTCCCTTGGTGTGGGTATATCCGTTTGATGAATACCACGATTGGGCGTACGACCACCGCGATCGGTTGCCGGAAGTTTACTACGGCGATTGGTTTGTACGGCAAGCGATCAACAATGGATTTCCGTTGAATACCGTTATTTCAACCACTTCGTTCCGTTCGGTGGTTGCACGGTCCCCTCATTTTTTTAAGGAATCCATACTGGTTACCATTGCACCGGATGCGGGGTCATCCCTGGAAAAAGACTTGATTTCATTCGTTCAAGGAGGGGGTAAACTAATCGTATTTGGTCCGGTTGACCATTCCAGCGATTCATTCCGAGAGCTGCTCAATCTAAAAAATGAGGCCCCCTTGTCAGGCGAATTTACGGTGGATCTCAAGCGTCAACCCGATCAATTGGAGAACGATTTTCCACGGCTACTTAATCACCGCGAACTTTTCAGTGGCGGCGGGTTCCGGACCGTTGTCAACAATACGGCGGACCCTTATACGAAGGTGCTGGCACAAGCTACCCAAGAGGGACAAACCCGCGACGCCGCTTGGGTGCGGGCTGATCCTGCATGGAAGGGTGGGCAGGTGGCCTATGTACGGGGGACCAATTCGAGTAACTTCACCGGGGGGCGCCTGCTAACGCCTGACAATCCTGAAAAATATTTCACGGGTCCGCTCCTGCTCCGGTATGTATTGGAAGCGTTCGGTACCACCCTAGCAATCGATAAACAGTCGCCCGAAGTAAAAAGTCCGGTGCTCACCATCGCTCGCTCAAACAACGCATTTATTTTTTCGGGATATCATCCCAATAGTACAGTCAGGCAACGGATGAAGTTCAAACAGGGGGCTCCCTTGTTACTTGGCTTGGAAACTGTTTTAGCCGATAGCTGTTCGACGTACACCCTGCCAACAGCATGGAATAGGGAGTGCAGGATATTTATCGAACAAGGGGAAGGGATGGTTTCGCATAAAGAATTGCATTCGGGCCAACGGGGAATAAAAAAGCGATACAGCGTATCGGGATTGAATCGCGCAACGGTACGTGTCTATGCTGCGGATGACGTGGATGAACAGCATTTTCATGCCTATGTGAACGCCGGTTATCCCTGGAAGAAAGGACATGCCCGTTTTGAAAGAAAGGACGACGAACTGGGTAACTATTTTCTGTTAATGGACGTCACCGGTACATTGGTGGTTTCTTGGTAGGAGTTGAAATGAAAATAAGCGGATCACTTTTTATGGCCCTGTTCCTGCCATTTTTATTTGGCGGATTCGGTGGTAAGCAATCTGGAACGGCTGATGTGATAAGCATCGAGAAGGCGTTCAAAAATCCGGATGGAAGCGCCCGTCCAAAAGTATATTGGTGGTGGCTCAATGGCTTTGTCGATCGGGATCGGATCAAGGAAGAACTCCACGCGATCAAGAACGCGGGCCTTGGCGGGGTTGATATCTTTGAAATCGGCTTCCGCCCGGATGGGATTGTACCCGCCGGCCCCGCATTTATGAGTGATTCATCACTTGCTGACATTGCATTTGCCATAAGAGAAGCCGGAAAACTGGATTTGGAAGTCGGATTAAATTTATCCAGCAGTTGGAATGCGGGAGGCACCTGGGTGAAACCTAAACACGCGGCCAAGACATTATATGTATCGAAAACGGCGATATCTTCGTCGGGTAGTCAACGTGAATTCGCCGTTCCATTTCCTACCATAAGCAACAAGGATGCAAACGGAAAAGAAAAGCGGATCGAATTTAACGCGGATGGTAAGCCGGTATACCGTAAAGAAGTTGCGGTACTCGCTATCCCCGTCGTCGGGGAACGCAGTTTCCTGGATACGGCCCGCATAATCGACGTCTCGGCATACCTAAATGCAGACGAAGATCTGCTAACATGGAAAGCACCCAAAGGAGAATGGGAAATCCATCGGTATGTCTGTTCGAATACCGGCGAACAATTGCTTTTGCCAAGTCCCAATTCCGTTGGGCCGATGCTCGATCATTTTGATGCGGAAGCTACCGAAGCTCATTTCATGTATTTCATCAAGCGCTTGCAAAGCCAGTTGGGAGACTTGAGAGAAACTGCATTAAAGAATTTCTATCTGGCCAGTTTTGAGGCGCGTACCCGTATATGGACGGAACGGATGGCTGCAGAATTTCAGCGATTGAATGGGTACAATATCCGGAAATGGTTGCCAGCGGTTTTCGATGAGGCAGCGTTTGCTCCGGATGTGCAGGCAAGGTTTCAGAATGACCTGAAAAAGACCATTTCGGAACTAATGATTAACAATCATTATAAGAAAGGGAGGGAGGTTGCCAATAGATACGGGTTAAAATTGATCTCGGAGTCCGGTGGACCCGGGCCACCGCTTCACAATGTACCCGTAGAGGCACTCAAAGCATTGGGTGCGCTCGATGTCCCTAGGGGTGAATTTTGGATCAACCATTCGCGCTATGCCCCGGATCGTGTCGACCTGTTGATGTTGGTGAAAGAAATTGCTTCGGCGTCGCGCATTTATGGACATGATATCGTTGAGTTGGAGGCATTCACCAGTTTCCAGAATTGGCAGGAAGGACCGGGAGACATGAAGCCGATCGGTGATCGGGCATTCTGTGAGGGCATGAGCCGTGCCGTGATTCATGGATTCACCCATAATCCACCGGGCATGGGATACCCGGGCATCGTGTATGCTGCGGGAACTCACTATAATGATCGCACTACGTGGTGGTCAAAAGTGAAGCCCTTTAACGATTACCTGTCCAGGATTTCGTGTGTTTTCCAATCGGCCGATTTTCAGGCAGACGTGTTATACTACTATGGCGATGACGTGCCCAACTTCGCAGCCCCTAAAAATACCCGGTTTGCAGCCGGATCCGGATATGATTATGAAATCATCAATACAGATATCCTGCTGGATAGCCTGACGTTCCGCGATGGCTGGTTGACATTGGCAAACGGGGCACGCTTCAGCGTACTGGCCATGGGGAATGTTTCGGAAGAAAACGAAGCCGTGCACAAAAAAATGGTGGAACTCCGCAGGCAGGGGGCAGTAGTCACCGATGCCAATCGCTCAAACGTATCCGCTGCGTTGACGGCAAAAGGTATCGTACCGGATTTCGACTACCCGGACAAAGAATCCACGAGACTGGACTACATGACGGAAGACCGGCCGGTTTTGGATTTTATCCACTACGCGAAAGAGGGTGTTGATTTCTACTTCATCCGAAACACACGCAACGAATGGGTCACCCGTTCCTGTTTGTTCCGTCAGCAGCACAAGGCCCCGTCGCTTTGGGATCCGGTCGATGGGGCAATACACGCCATACCGGCATTTCGGCAGTTGCAAGATCAAATTGAAGTTCCACTGACGTTTCCACCTCACGGTGCATTTTTCGTGGAATTCCGGCATTCGGACCGAAAACCGCGAATTGAGGACTTTGTAGAAATCTCTTCGGATGCACACATCACCTATTCAAACGGTGGTATGGAGATCATCCGTGAAGGAGCAACCAAAGCCATCACACTGAAAGGAGAATGGAAGGTAAGTTTTGACCCCGCATGGGGCGGTCCCAATGCGGTGACGTTCCCTGAATTAGTGAGTTGGACGGCTTCGGCAGATAAAGGAATCAAGTATTATTCCGGAACCGCTAGTTATGAAAAATCTTTTGAGACTACGTTTTCCAGGGATACATCCGGTCGTATTTACCTGGATTTAGGAGAGGTGTCGAAAGTGGCCGATGTATGGCTGAATGGGGAACCGTTGGGAATTACCTGGACACCTCCGTATCGGTATGATGTGACCGACTTATTGACGGCAGGCACAAATACACTGAAGATCGACGTGGTGAATACCTGGTCGAACCGGATTATCGGCGACCTGAACAGTGTGAAGAAATTTACGAATACAAATTTGAAAGAACATGGGTCCAGGGAATTGACCTGGGCAGAGACTCCGTTATTGGAGTCAGGATTATTAGGTCCGGTTACGTTACATTGTGTGAAATGAAACCTGCCATGTTATCGCTTAACGCAAGGTGATGAAAATGCAGGTTCCATCAGCCATTTAAACAAAAATATTTTCTGATGAAAAGATTAATCTGCATGCTCTTTGTCGGCTATTGGTTAGCTATTCCATATGCCTGCGATAACCCCACTGGAAGATCACCTATTTCAACCCAAACCCTGAAAGAAGGGTTTGCGCAGCCTCCGCAGACAGCGTGGCCCAAAGTGTATTGGTGGTGGTTAAACGGATACACCGACAGCGTACGGATCAAAGCGGAGCTCCGGGCCATGAAAGAAGCGGGTATTTCCGGCGTGGACATCTTTGAAATAGGCATCCGCCCGGCGAGCGACCCGAATAAGATCATTCCGGCTGGACCAGCTTTTATGAGTGATTCATCGGTGGCAGCGATCTGTTTCGCTGTGGAAGAAGCGGGTAAGCTGGATATGGAAGTGGGATTGGGACTTGCCAGCAGTTGGAATGCCGGGGGAAGCTGGGTGAAGCCTGAACACGCTGCCAAAACACTTTACCAATCCAAAATCTTGGTTAGGCATGGGCAAGCGGGTAGTTTAACGGTAAAGGTGCCGTTTCCGTCCATTCAGGTAGACAAGCGGGGAAATCCACGGGCTATCGCATACGGTGCCGATGGTCGACCCGCCTATTGGGAGGACGTTGCAGTAGTAGCAGTCCCCGCGGGTAGTCATCCGTTGCAGGACACTTCCCAGGTGATTGACGTTACGGCCCATTTTGATGGTGCCAATGACCTGCTTTCATGGGATGCACCGGAAGGCGATTGGGAAATCTACCGGTTTGTCAGTTCAAATTCAGGCGAGCAGCTGATCAGTCCTTCGCCCCATTCGGCCGGCCCGATTATCGACCACTTTGACTCGCTGGCGACAGAAATGCACCTAAATTATTTTGTGGGCAAACTCAAACCGGTTCTCGGCGACTTTTCCAAAACCGCATTGAAATACTTTTATTTAGCGAGCTATGAAGCCAAGGATTTTGCATGGACCCAAAGCCTTCCGGATAAATTTCAGGCATTAAATGGCTATTCCATCCACAAATTACTACCTGCTATCTTCAACCCGGATTTTTTGGATAAATCGCTCAAGGAAACGTTCAGCTTTGATTTGTCGAAAACCTACTCCGAGTTGATGATTCATAATCATTATGGGAAAGCGAAGGAAATCTGCAATAAACATGGTTTGAAGCTTGTCTCAGAGTCGGGCGGTCCGGGCCACATGCACCACATTCCCGTTGAAACCTTGAAAGCACTGGGTGCACTGGATATCCCCCGGGGTGAATTTTGGTACAAACGTCCTTATTATGATGAAGATGGCGTAGACATGGTTTGGCTGGTGAAGGAAATTGCGGCAGCGTCCCATATATATAAAAGGGGAATCGTAGAGGAAGAGGCGTTTACCAGCTATTGGGATTGGCAAGAAGGTCCCGCCGATCTGAAAGCATATGCAGATCGGGCTTTTTGCGAAGGAATGAACCGGTTGGTTATTCATGGCTTTACGCATAATCCCAGTGAGTTCGGTAATCCGGGTATCGTTTATTGGGCGGGGACACATTACAACGACAAACGGGTTTGGTGGCCCAAAATCAGGCCGTTTAACGATTACCTGGCCCGGATATCCTATGTGCTGCAGAACACGCAATTCGTTGCAGACGTGTTGTATTATTATGGGGATGATATTCCGAACCTGGTTCCACCAAAAAACACCCGTTTCAAAGTGGGGGATGGGTACGACTATGAAATTGTCAATACCGAGGTGCTGTTGAACGAGTTGACGGTTGAAGATGGGGAATGGGTCTTACCGGGAGTAGGCCGCTACAAAGCGTTGAGCTTGGGGCAGGGCCATCGCATCAATACGCGGGCGATGGAAAAAATCGATGCATTGAAGAAAAAGGGGGGAGTGGTCGCCGGAACGGACATCCTCCAGTCGCTAGCCGTGCCGCCGGATTTTCACTACGCGGAAATCGAACAAGGGACGTTGGATTACATTCATTATCAAAGCGAAGATGCTGACTTTTACTTAGTCCGGAATACACAAGGTCAGACCGTATCGAGAGAATGCTTATTCCGGCAAAACGGCAGAATACCCGAAATTTGGCACCCCGTAACAGGGCGCAGCAGTGAAATATCCATCTGGGAACAACAAGAGAAACAAGTAAAAATCCCGCTGACCTTTGCGCCCCATGAAACTTTTTTTGTGGTGTTCGGAAAAGGCGAAGATGTTCCGCATTTTGATCGGATCGACTATCAAGGACCCTATCCGCCTCAGCTCACCTACACCGAACGAGGGGTAACGTTTTTGCAGCCGGGAGCATATCAGTTAATCCGGGATAATCAGCAAACCGTCTGGAAGCAACACCTAGAAGAATATCCTATACAAGGCGCTTGGGATGTTACGTTTGCGGATACTAACATTAACGTTCAGTTCCCCAACCTCATTTCGTGGCACGAATCCAACGATCCGAACATCCGGTATTACTCGGGAATCGCGACATATATGCATGAATTTGACCAACCGCCCGTAGAAGAAGGCGGTGCCGTATGGCTGGATTTAGGTACTTTTGCCGAAGTGGCCGACGTTTGGATAAACGACCGGCATCTTGGTATTTCCTGGTGCCCGCCTTATCGATTTGAAATTACTTCGATGTTGAAACCGGGCGCCAATACGCTCCGTGTTGAAATAGCGAATAATTGGTCGAACCGGCTGACCGGAGACGCTATTTTGGGAGAACGGTTCACACAGACCAATCTGGGAAAAGCCAACAAGAACCTGGTTCCTTGGGCTGACGTTCCCTTGAAACCATCGGGATTGTTTGGTCCGGTAAAATTGCAGGTCATCCATGGTAAAGAGACGCCACTTCGATAACTGAATATCCATGAAACAACGACTGATTATTTTTTCTCTTCTCTGGTTGGCCATAAGCCAGTTGGGTTTTTCTCAGGAGGGTGCCTCATCAGAAAAATACCTCGCAGCCCTTAAGGCTGAGCTTCAAAACGTATGGCCAAAAAACCGGACCATCAATTTGGTCTTCCACGGACACTCCGTGCCGGCCGGGTATGGCGATCGGCATGAGGTACATACGCTGGAAGCGTATCCTCATCTCTTGTTGGAAGCGCTGAAAGAACGCTATCCTTATGCTCCCATTAATAGCATCGTTACGGCCATCGGCGGCGAAAATTCGATCCACGGAGCCGCACGCTTTGAAAACGAGGTGCTGTCCCACCAGCCCGATGTTTTATTCATTGACTATGCCCTGAACGATCGTTTCCAGGATATCCGTCAGGTTAAAGAGGCTTATGCGAAAATGATCGAGTCCGCATTGGCGCGTGGAATCAAGGTTATTCTCCTTACGCCTTCTCCGGATCAACGGGTAGCTATTCGAGCAAATGATACGCCGCTCGATGCGCTATCCACACAGATCCACGATCTGTCCGCACAATATAACATCGGATTTGTCGATGTATACGGCGTATTTAAGCGCATTGCCAGCAAAGCGGATATCAAACCTTATATGGCCAGTGTCAACCATCCCAATAGACAAGGGCATGCGCTTATTATGGCGGAACTGCTGAAATGGTTTTGACGCTCGTTAAAGCAAGCCCAAGTTAAGCACTACCAACATCTTGGGGTTTTGACAATTTATCAGTAATTGCCAGCAAGTTGTTACGCAACTGCTGGCAATTTTTAGTATATTAGCCCCGCACAATCAGAGAGATAGATTGTGCTAACCAATGTATTTTAATATTCAAGTATACGCTAAAACAACTTAGCGTAGTGATTTCATTGATTCCACTAAAACGAACAGTATATCAATAATTTATATTAAATGGAAAGTAATAATAAATCAACAGGTGCAACCCGTAGAGATTTCATCAAAACGGGTGCTGCGGCAGCGGCAGGTTTTATGGTAGTACCACGGCATGTACTGGGTGGTGCGGGTTTTGTCGCCCCCAGCGACAAGCTAATTGTCGCGGGTATCGGCGTCGGTGGTAAAGGCAATTCGGATTTGAAAAATTTTCACGATAGTGGTAAAGCAGAGATCGCTTTTCTCTGTGATGTAGACGACCGTCGCGCAGCGGATTCCGTGAAGCGATTCCCGAAAGCAAAGTATTACAAAGACTTTCGAGAAATGCTCGATAAGGAGCATAAAAATATCGATGCGGTCTCGGTATCAACACCTGATCATAACCATGCGATCCAAGCCCTTGCTGCCATGCAATTAGGTAAACATGTGTATGTACAAAAGCCATTGACACACGATATTTTTGAAGCACGTGCGTTGACGGAGGCCGCGAAAAAATACAACGTGGTTACCCAGATGGGAAATCAAGGAGCTTCTGGGGATGGCGTACGGATCATGCGCGAGTGGTTTGATGCCGGGCTAATTGGCGATGTGCATACCATCTATACGTGGACAGATCGCCCGGTATGGCCTCAAGGTATTCAATGGCCACAGCAAAAAGCGGAAGTTCCCAAAGAATTGGATTGGGATCTTTGGCTTGGTACAGCGCCGTATAAAGAGTACGTAGATAAATTGGTGCCTTTCAACTGGCGCGGATGGTGGGATTATGGCACCGGAGCATTGGGTGATATGGGCTGTCACATTATGGAAGCACCGTTTAGCATATTAGGACTTCAGTATGTGAAAGATGTACAGGCAAGCGTAGGCAGCGTATACGTTGACGAATTTAAGCGTGGATATTTTCCCGAAAGCTGTCCGCCGTCGAGTTACGCAGTACTGACATTCCCTAAATCTGAAAAAACCTCAGGTGATGTAACAATCCATTGGATGGATGGTGGTATCCAACCGCAACGCCCAGAAGAATTAGGGGCCAATGAGGTCTTTGGCGACGGCGGTAACGGAATCCTTTTTATGGGTACCAAGGGCAAAATGATGGCTGGATGTTATGCAGAAAATCCGCGATTACTGCCCACGTCATTGACCGAGCAGCACAAACTGCCCGTTAAATATACCCGTGTACCCGGAGGGGCAGGCGGACACTACGCACAGTGGGTGGAAGCCTGTATCGCAGGACCTGGTAATAAGGAAGTGAGTTCGCCTTTTGCAATCGCAGGACCATTAACCGAAGCGCTGTTGATGGCGAACCTCGCTATCCGCGGTTCCGATCTACGCATCGATAACAAATATCCAGGAAGAAGTCTGAAATTGATTTGGGACAACGATGCCATGAAGGTAACCAATTTTGACGCAGTTAACCAGTTCGTCAAGCGGAAATACCGTCAGGGTTGGGAGTTGCCTACCGTATGATGGAATTATTCACCGTATAATGGGAAGAGAGAGGCCGTCAGTGATGACGGCCTCTTTGCATTAATAAACATCGATTTCCGGTTGGACAATCCTACTCATAGCTTGCGTATCTCATCGAGCTGTTCGGCTATCTTTTTAAGGTGATTCCTATCGCCTGCTTTTACTTCCGCAGTGAGCCACCCTCCTTTGTAATTTGCCTTCCGTAAAGCTTCCATAACAACAGGCCAATTGTTGTCGCCCGCTAGCAGGTCTACCTCGAACCCCTTCCATAAACCTTCGTTGTTCATCTTTTCACGGCTGAACTCTTTCGCATGGAGTTTCACGATACGTGAATTCAACGTTTCGATCCAATGTTCCGGCCATCCGTACCGCAAAATATTTCCGATGTCGAAGTACCAACCGATCAATGGATGGTCAATGGTATCCACAAATTCTCGCGCCTCAATCGGACTCAGTATAAAATTATTCCAAACATTTTCGAGTCCGATTTTCATGCCGGTTTTTTCGACATGTGGAATAAGTTTCCGAACGGATTCCAGTGCATTCTTATACGCAACCTCATAAGGAACTTTTTCATTTACCACGCCGGGGACAACCAAAACGGTGTCGCCGCCGAGTTCCTTGACCTCGCTTAATGACTTGGCAACCGAATCGATCGTGAATTGCCTGACGGATGCGTCAGGGTCGGACAATGGTTTCGACCAATGGTCTTTATTGACCACACTGGGTAGCTCGACACCTGTTTTATCCCTGGCGGCAAGCAATTCCTTTGCCGGAATATCTAATGGGCTATTAAACTCAATACCGTCAAAACCCAGGTCCTTTACCAACTTGAATTTATCCAATAACGATAAATCCTCTTTGATCATTCCGAATCCCAGTCCTATTTTTAAGTTGAGTGCCTGCGAAGGCGTTTGGATAATGTGCGTACCATAACCTTTCAATACGGGAGCGAACGTTGCGCCCGTAGCCAATAAGGTAGCTGTCTTTATAAAAGTTTTTCTTTCCATTGTCTTTGCTATGAATTAATTCCAGGCACCGCTACAGGTATTTCGTATTTCAGGTCCCACGAGACGTTTTCGGGGAACAGTAACTCATTGGATGCCAACGCATCCTGTATGGAAATGGTTTGTCCGGTATACCCCGCCATCCGGCCAGCTAAAGCAACCAGATTCGCCTTCACCATCCAGTCGCCATCGTACTTGGGTTTGTTCTTGCGGATAGAGGCAAATAATTCATCATGTTCTTGCTGGTACATACTCCGGGATTCGGAGTTTTTATAGGCATTTTCATCGGTGAACTTGGTCTGATCATCATACTTCCAGTCCCTACGCCCCGTGATTTCATGCCTTCCCGTCCGGCAATCAACAATGCACCGGCCCTTATTGCCTACGAGCTCCACAGCATAGGCAGGCGCAGTATCTGCTTGCTGCCTGCAAAAGAAATAGCTTTTTACGCCGTCTTCATATTCATAAACCATGGCGAAATGGTCGAATACGTTGCCGAATTTTTTGTCTGTCCTTTTTTGGCGCCCACCGCTTCCCGTAACGCTTATGGGCAACTTGTCGCCCATGGCCCATTGCATCATATCCAAGCTATGAATGGCTTGTTCCGTAATATGATCTCCCGAAAGCCAGTTATAGTACAGCCAATTCCGCAGCTGGTATTCAAAATCCGTCCACTTGGGTTGCCGTTCTTTGTACCATAATTCTCCGGTATTGTAGGTAGCCTCCGCGGAGAGAATGTTTCCGATCTTTCCGTCCAATACCCGACCGAATGTTTCCCGTTTAGGAAGGTGGTAACGCCAACAGAACCCCGCTACCAATGCGAGGTTCTTTGATTTCGCATTCTCCGATGCCGCGATGACCCGTCTCAGACCGGGTGCATCCACCGCGAAAGGCTTTTCGCAGAAAATATGCTTACCTGCATTCACTGAAGCTTCTAAATGTGCGGGCCGGAATGCGGGAGGGGCGGCTAACAAAACGACATCAACGTCGCTTTCCAAGAGGCGTTGGTAGGCATCCAATCCCACGAATTTATGGGGCTCAGTAACCTGTACCTTGTCACCCATCTTGGACTTAAGCGTATTGTACGATTCGTCAAGCCGGTCGGCAAAGGCATCTGCCATGGCAGACAATACAACGTTTTGATCCGCATTAAGCGCTTCCATCGCCGCAGCGGTACCACGGCCTCCGCAACCGATCAGTCCCACCTTGAGCGTGTCGGTGTTGAGCGACCAAATGTTGTTCGATGCCAATACGTAATTCGTTGTGGCTACACCGGCAAGGGTGGTCATGCCTGCTGTTTTCAGAAATTCCCTTCTAGAATAGTTCATATAATTAAAAGTTTATGGATTTTGTTTTAGTGCACTGTTTCTGTTGATTTCCGCTTGGGGTATGTAAAATACAACCCGATTATCGGTGGGTTTCACTTCCTGATGTAAGTCGGTTGTTGGCGTGTTATTTAGGGAATGGGTGCCGGGGTAATCACGTACCACGGAGCGGTTGTTCCTGAAAAGATCGTAAGCGCGGTGCCCTTCGAACGCCAACTCAAGCCACCGCTCTTCCAGCACCACGTCCAGTGCGGTCTTTCCTGCTGTGGCTAGCTTTTCGGGAGTGTACAGCGCATCTTCCGATAAGCCCGCCCGTTTGCGTAATAGGTTGACATCGGCTAATGCCGCGTCGACATTGTTTTCTTTGGCATTTGCCTCCGCCCTGATGAGATACATTTCCGCCAACCGTAGGTACACAGGCGAACTAAGATTAATGAGCCCCTCTTGGAGTGAATATTTATTTACATAATACATGGGTGTAACGGGGGTGAGCTTTTGGTTGTACTGCAGTTCGCCGTTTACTACGTAGGGTGTGATAAAGGAATTACGGAGATCTTCAGGATGTTGGTTGAGGAAATCGTAATATTTTTTAGAAGCGTAGATTTCTGCCCATCCGCTGACACCCTGGCCAAGCGGATTGCCGGAAACATCGCCACTGAAATACATCGAACCGATGGAAGACATCGCTCGGTCTTCAACCTTCATATGCCGTATGGCAAATATCGTTTCCCGGTTATTGTCGGGCTGCGCCCTGAAATAGCCGGCATATTCGCTTCCCTGCAACAGTGCATATCGATCGGAGTTGATAACTAGATCGGCATATTTGATGGCATTTTCCTGGTCTTCTTTATAGAGATATACCCGGGCCAGCAAGGCGTAGGCAACTTCCTTCGAGGCAAAGGAATTGTTTTTAGACTGGCTCATCAGTTCTGCAGCCTGAAGCAAATCGCTGATGACAAAATCATAGACTTCTTTTACGGAACTCCTCGACAGCGTTTCCGCTTCTTCATCGCTCAACCCTTCTTTTAGGATAGGTACCCCTGGGTTTTCTCCGCTATTCTGTGGGTAAGGCCGTCCGAAAATCCGCACCAGATTGAAATGCATCATAGCCCGCAGGAACAGGTTTTCTCCCTTGAGTTGCCTTAACCCCTCGGACGATTCGTTCGGCACAAATTCGATAACATTGTTTGCGGCAGCGACGACCTTGTATGCTTGCGACCAAAAATTCGTGCAGTGGTCGGACGTGTTGATATGTGTGTACCGGTATGCGCGCGTCAGGTCGTCTGCTGAGGATTGTCCCTGAGCCACCGCATCTCCCGGATATTCCATGATAAAATGTCCGCTACGCACGTAAGCTGCATTTTTCAGTACCGCATAGGTACCTATGGTAGCGGTTTCCACATCCGACTCGTTAGCCAATGCATCTTCTTCATTGATGAACTCCGTGGGATCGTAATATTTCTGGCAGGAGAAAAATAGGACCGCTACGGTCATCAGCTTCAGTTTACCATATATTGATGGACGTATCATAATTTTCATTCGTTAAAATGTTACATTTAAACCAAAGAGGACCTTTTTGCTAACGGGGTACTTGAAACTGGATACACCCGATGCTAGATCAACCTGACTGAGTGAAACCTCGGGATCGGGGCCCGAAAATTTAGTGCCTGTCCAGAGATTATCCCCGCTTATAAATACCTGTAGCCTCGAAATCCGAGCGGACTGGAGCCATTTTTCCGGGAAGTTGTACCCCAAGCGCACATTCCGCAGACGAATATAGCTTCCTTCTTCCAAATACCGCGAAGAAGATTGATTGGAGTCCTTGTTTCCTCCCACAATCGGTTTTGGATGAGTGGCCTTGTCGCCCTCCTTCTCCCAGCGCGTCCAGCCTTTGGGCAATACCATCGAGTTAAACGCTTCGTAAAGACCGTCGTTGTCAAAATAAACACGTGTGTCGTTATATACGTAATTGCCGTACACAAAATTGAAAAATGCCGATAGCGTGAAGTTCTGGTACGTAAGCGTGTTGCTGATGCCGCCCGTAAATTTCGGTGCGGCGGAAGTTCCTGTAAATTGGCGTGAATCGGAAGTGGCGGCTTCACTGTAGACGTTGGTCGTAGCGATTGATCGGTTTCCACTTTCATCTATTGTCACTTTTTCCCACAACGGGTCTCCATTTGCAGGGTCCACGCCGGCCCAGATGGGAAGGTTGTAAGCATCCATGTCATACCCTACGGCGATCGGTTGTCGGGCTCCGGGATTGAATATTGCTGATCCATCGCTAAGCTCCAGGACTTGGTTTCGGTTGAATGCCATGTTCAGACTCGTTTCCCAGGTAAAATTACCTGCTTTGAAGTTCTGAGAAGTGACATTGAGCTCCAACCCCCGGTTACGTACGGAGCCAGCGTTTACCCACACATAACTGTACCCTGTGGTAGCCACGAGCGGTTGCCTATAGAGTAATTCCGATGCTTTTTTCTCGTAGATATCTAAACTGATGCCTACGCGGTTCCATAACGTCAGGTCGACACCCAGGTTGGCAGACCGGATTTTTTCCCAGCTCAGGTTGGGATTGCCTTTTTGATAGGGGGCAGCTCCTGGCAACCCCGAGTAGCTGGCATCCTGCGTAATGGAATACAGCCCCAACGCCGCAAAATTGGAAATACCATCGGCATTACCGACGGTACCATAACTTCCCCGTAGCTTGGCAAAGGACAGTATCCGGTTTTCCTGCCAAAACGGTTCATTCGTCAGAATCCACGATGCACCGAGCTGGTAAAAATTGGCCATAGGATTATTCTTTCCGAATTTTGACGAAAACTCATTGACAAACGAAGCTACGAAGAAATACCTATTGTTGTAACTATAATCGGCTTGAGCCAAGTATTTCCGGAATCCTACTTGCTCCCGGGCTCCACTGGGGCTTAACAAAACATCAGTAGCCACGGACATAACATCCCTGCCCGACGGTAATCCTTTTCCGGATGTTGCTGACCAGTCGGAAGTGGTTGTTTCCGCCTCCGCGGCGGCTAGTATTGCTAGATCGTGTTCACCGAAGGTATCGGCATACCGAACTCGGTTGGAGGTCAGCAACCGGTTCGAACTGCTCGTGCCGTTGCGGAGTTCGCCGCCATTGGCTCCGCCTTGCTTGGTATTTCGGTCAAAGAATTGGGCTGTTTGACCATTGGCAAATTGGGTGCGGTTGTAGCTAGATAACGTAATTTTATCAGTTAACGTGTAATCCAGGTTAAGGTCGCCGCTTATTGCCCAACTCCGGTCTTTACTGTAGTTGTATAGTAGTGAATGAAGAAAATTTTCTTTCTCTCTGCCCAGCCAGTTGGGGTGAAAGCGGGCATCGATGGGATTCCCTTCACCGTCAAACGCGGGATCAAAAGGCAGATTCGTGTATGCATCGTACATCGTTCTGCTGTTTTCTAATTGGTTTTTGTTTACGTTTCCGTTAATCAGAACGGACGCTTTCAGGCGATCGGTGAGCTTAGCGTCGAGATTGGTGCGGAAATTATATCCGGTATGTCCCGTTCCTGCTAGTGTCCCTTCTTCCCGGTAGAACACACCTGACGCATAATATTGGACGTTTTCCGAGCCGCCGGAGATGGATAGGTTATGGTTGTTGACATACCCCTGACCAAATGCAAGTCCCCACCAATCGGTATTGTTTTGGAGTACAGAAGGATCACGGTCGTAGAACGTAGTTTGAAAGTCGTACAGCTCCTGCGAATTCATGAGCCGGAAATTGCCGGTGGTTGGATTGCCGAAACCGAACGAGTTGTTGAATTCGACCTTAGTTTTACCCGCTTCACCCCGTTTCGTATTAATGATGATGACACCGTTTGCAGCGCGAGATCCATATAATCCTGTTGCGGCAGCGTCTTTGAGGATGGATACCGATTCGATATCTGCTGGATTGTAATTCCCGCCGATATTGCCATCGACTACCACGAGTGGAGAAGTACTGGCCGAAATGGTGCCTGCACCTCGGATGAGTACGCGGGGAGCACTTGAAGGCGCTCCCGAAGGAGAGGACACTACCACCCCGGGGGCCTTGCCCTGCAGCATAGTCGAAAGGTCGTTTGAGGTTACGTCTTTGAGTTTTTCACTGGAGATGGTCGTTACCGAGCTGGATAGGTAGCGCACTTTGCGTGTAGAGTAGCCCACGACAACTACCTCATCCAGGTCGCTCATTTCTTCGAATAGCTGAACCTCCATTCCGTCCGAAGAGGGAACGGCGATTTCTTGGGGAACGTAGCCCAGCAGGGAAAACACCAAGGTTTGACCCGCTTCGGCGGGTAATGAAAAACGGCCTCCCTCGTCGGTAGCCGTGGCTACTGAGGTTCCTTTGAGACCAACCGTGACACCGCTTAGCGGTTGTCCCTGTGTGTTCCTGATGATTCCATGGGCGGTTTGCTGATGATTCGCCGCTGGAAGCCTGTCGGGTGCTGGATTCACATCCGGTCCCCGCTTACGGACGAATACGGTATTTCGCTTTATTTCAAAACGCAAATTACGTGGATGAAGCAATTCGGTGAGAACCTCTTTGAAGTCGCGATCGTTGACGGTTAAGCTGATGGCTTGTTCTTTGGCAATGAGTGTGCTGTTGTACAAAAAGTCATATCCGGTTTGTTTTTGGATTTCATCCAGCACATCCCGGAGCGTGGCTTGTTCAAACTTCAAGGTAACCTTTTGGGCATAAGTGGTAGCGCGCACAGACACTAATGATGTGATTATACATATGAGCATGATTTTCATCTTGATCATATATCTTAGCAATGTTTGGCGCCGGTAAGCGCAGCGGCGAGAATCAGATTTGTGCATTGTTCATGTATTAGGTAGTCAATTGTGAAACATCTTCCTATCGATCTCGGTCAGCAGCTAAAAACCTGCTTAAGCTGCTGATTCCGGTGTGCCATTATACTACTTCATAATATATACGCTCCCTTCTTTAATTTTGAATCTATAATTCGATATTTCGGCGAGTTGCACGAGTACCTCAGAGAGCTTTTGGCCTCTGGTAATAGACCCCGTGAAGCGATCTTGGGTTTGTTCTTCGAGGTAAACGTGCTTGATGTTATACCAGGCCGCCAATTGTGCCATAACCTCTTCTATCGTATGGTCGTTAAACCTGAAATATCCTTCTTTCCATGCAGTTACATCCCGAAGGTCTACGGTATCTGTTGATATCCCCTTTGCAATCTCATCGGTAGTTGCCTGCCATCCCGGATGGAGCACGACCGCATGATGCTCTCTGCTGACTTTTACAGAACCCTCTACCAATGTAGTACGGGTAATGCCGCTCGACCGGTCGTTTGCGATGTTAAACTGCGTACCTAACACACGGATAACCGTATTTGCTGTCGAAACTTCAAAGGGCCTATGCTCATCATGCGACACCTCGAAGAACGCTTCGCCTTCAATACCAACCTGTCGTTTTGATTCCGTAAATTGGCCGGGATAGGAGAGGGTAGCATCAGCATTTAACCAGACGTGGCTTCCGTCGGTCAACTGCAGCTGACAGACATTCCCCTTTCCGTTCTTAATGATACGGTACCCGTCACTTTTTTTTCTGGAGGGGGTCAAAATAAATAGTCTCTCACCGTTTTCATCGATGGTGACGTCTACGCCGATGTCACGTAAGGTTTCCGGATTAGCCCGTGTCAGGTCATGGAAGGAACCATCAACGAGATAGAGTACTACTTGGTTTTCTGCGGAGAGAAAAATATCTGAGGAAGCTAGCGCCTTGTCGGTTGAGGTGCTTTTGCTGTTTTGATTAAACAATACCGAAAGAATGATTAAAAATCCCATTATACTGGCAGCAGCCCAGTACATGCGTATGCGTCTTCCAGTGCGTTTCGTACTGTCCGCCCCCTGGGGCTCTTTCTGCTCATTTGTGTGGAGCCGAATCCGGCGCAGTACCGCATCCGAGTCAAAATGGCCACTCTGTTGATCGGGTTGGAAATTTGCTTGCAGCAGCTGGTCAATGCTTGGATCAATTTCAAGTATGTCTTTGTCCGCTATCAAACCGAGTAAGCGGCGAAGTTCACCCTTGTCGATGGTTCCGTTGAGATATTGCGTCAGTAAATCGTTCAATTGGTCTTGACCCATTGCTCTTTTAATACATTTGTTATCTCCAAATGAAGATGCTGGTAAAGAACACCGATGCTTGGAAAAAGGGACTAGTTTAGGCGATATTTTTTGTTAAACTAGAGTGAAAAGAAGATGGCTAACAGAAAGAGGTCGTGATACAGACGTTCGTTTTTGAGGTATTTGGCAGCTTGTACGATGTGGTTTTTGACGGTGTTAGGTGAAATATTTAATCGTTCGGCGATTTCCCGGTGACTGAACCCTTCGAGACGGCTAAGGGAAAAAACGGTTCGTTGCTGTCTAGGAAGCAGCCTAAGGAGCTTTTTGATGTTCTCCTTCAATTCTTTGGCAACAACGGTATCATGAAGGTTGTCTTCCACTTCAGAAATTTGCGTCCACAATCGTTCGAAACAGGCATTGGACCGTTTGACACTCCGTAGTTTATTGAGTGCTTGTCTCTTGGTCATGACATATAGATAGGTCCATAGATTTTGATCGCGCTGTAAGCCACTTCGGTTCTCCCAAAGTTTCACGAAGACATCCTGCACCACATCTTCACTCCACCCCGTGTCTTTTAGCAGGAAAAATGATAAGTTGAAAACCCGATTTGAATAGCTATGATAGAGTTGTTCAAACGCAGATTTCCGCCCTTCGATAAGCATGTCGATTAGCTTACTCTCTTTGACGTCCACAATTCGGTTCTTTAATCAGGCTGCAATATACTGTTTTGATTAAATTAAACGAATTGAAAAGCCAACTCTATCCGATGGTCTGTTCCCTCGCGTGTCAGCAGAGTTGCATTTGAGGTCTTTTCTGCTTTCTCCTGCAGTGAGTAGCGCTGACTTGTTTGAAAAAATTCAATTTACCAAAGAAAGCACTGCCGCAAGCGAAATAAAAAAATGATTTGGGTTTTAAAAAAAATATGTAGATTTGTACGTACATATGTACATATAGCTGTTCATTCGCTTGATGTTTTCACTCTGATGGGGTCTTTTGCGGTTAACGACTCCTTTAAATTGAATTAACCAAATAGAATTTACATATGTGTATACATATTTTTTAATCACCAATTATTACGAATTATGGTACAAGATTTATTTTTTCTGACAGCAAAGGAGACGCGCCGCGTATTTTACTTTGTTTTCGTGCTGACCTGCGCGTTACCGTGGATCAGTCAAGCGCAGAGCGGATTGACCATTATAGGCACCGTGAGATCTGCAGACGCATCACAGAACAATCCGGTTCTAGAAGGCGTAAGTATTACATTAAAGGGGACGAAGACCGGCGCCACGACCGATCAGGCTGGTCGGTTCAGCATCGAAGTTCCTACGGAGGGTGCTGTGTTGATTTTCAATTACTTGGGGTATCAGCGCCAGGAGGTTCAAGTGGACACGAATGAACCGATCGAGGTATTGCTTTCCCCGGAGGATCAGCAATTGGATGAAGTAGTTGTGGTGGGCTACGGTACGCAACGCAAATCGGACCTAACGGGCTCCGTTGGTCTCGTATCTGGAAAAGAGCTATTGCAGGCGCCTGTAAACAACGCCTTGCAGGGGCTGAAAGGTCGGGTTGCCGGTGTAAACGTATTTTTGAACTCGGGGTCGCCGACCAGCAGCCCCCGCATCCTGATCCGAGGACTAGGCACCATCAACTCCTCGTCAAATCCACTGTTTGTGGTGGATGGCGTGGTGATGGAAAACATTCAGTTCCTCAATCCCAACGATATCGAACGCATGGAGGTCCTCAAGGATGCTTCTTCTACAGCCATTTACGGGGCGCGAGGTGCAAATGGAGTCGTATTGATCACCACCCGGCGTGGCGCTAGTGTCGGAGGAACCATCGTGGGCTATGAAGGATTTTTGAACGTGGGTGTATTGCCCCGCAAGCTCGACGTGCTTAACGCTGCAGAGTTTATGGAAGTGTTGGAACGGGGATTTGCCAATCATTCGAAATACCGTACCACCAGCATACCAGCGTTTACGCGTAACGATCCAAGACTGTTTGATGCACAGGGTAATCCGCTGTACGATACGGACTGGCAGGAGGAAGCCACGCGCACAGCCATGTCGCACAACCATCAGTTTTCCGTGCAGACCAAAGGCGACAATGCTTCATTCGGCGCATTTCTCAATTATGCCAATATGCAAGGCATCATGCTTAGCAGTGGTCTGGAACGGATAAATGGTAAAATAGCTTATGATGCAAAGCCGAAAGACTGGCTGTCGCTGGGGGTCAATTTATTGGCCAACTATACTCGCGATAATGAAGTAGATGAAGGGGGCGGCTATCAGATGCCGCGGCGGTCGATGCTGGAGATGCCGCCGATATTCCCGGTTAAGTTTCCGGATGGCACCTGGTCCAACAGCAGCATGGTTACCGACCCTTACGGCTTGGAGGCAATTCCAAACCCTGTTCACGTCTTGGAAACACAGGATCGCATTCGCAAACGCCAGCAGCTTTTCGGCAATGCCTACCTGACGTTCCACATCCTGCCGGGACTGGATCTGCGCACGCAGTTCGGTTTTGATAAGCACGATACGAATATTCAGGAATACAGCCCGACCGACCTGATCAATATTTCGCAACCCTTAGGTTCCGCACGGTTGGAAAATCGACAGTCGTTTTATTGGCAGGAAGAAACCTACCTGAACTACAATACCGAAATCGGTGATCACCGTATCAACTCCGTGTTGGGATTAAGCTGGCAGCAGCGCGTCTATAGGGACAACTGGATTACTGCACAGGGATTTGCGGACGACTTCTTCCGTTTCAATGCCATTCAGTCGGCCAGCCAGCCCGGCGCGCCCAACTCGTCGCACGACAAGTGGGCGATGAATTCGTATTTCCTGCGGGGCAGCTATAGCTACAAAAACCGGTACCTGCTCACCGTTACCGGCCGTATCGACGGGTCGTCGCGGTTTGGTGAAAACAATAAATATGGTGTGTTTCCCTCCGCGGGACTGGGATGGGTGCTCTCTGAGGAGCCATTCCTGCGTGATGTGGCGGGATTAGACGAACTCAAAATCCGTTCGAGTTATGGGATCACCGGGAACACAGAAATTCCGACTTATCAGTCGTTAGGTACCATATCGACAAACACGACATTGCTTAACGGTGTGCGCGTGTCGCAGAGCTATATCAATCGGTTGCCCAACCCTAACCTGGAGTGGGAGAAAACCAACCAGTTCGATGCAGGCTTTGACTTAGCGCTGTTTAATCGTCGTCTAAACATGAGTTTCGACTATTATTACAAACTCACGACGGATCTTTTGCTGGATAAACCTGTACCAACATCCACCGGCTTCGTCGGAGTACGGGATAATATTGGCTCGGTGTCCAATCGTGGCGTAGAAGTGATGTTAAGTGGCACTCCCGTAGCCAATGATGTGTTCGGGTGGCAATCAACCCTCAATTTCAACTTCAACAAGAACCGCATCGAAGCGTTGGGCGAAAACGGCGAGGATATCTTCCCTGGCCCCAGTTGGGTGTCGGGCAGCCAAACGATCCTGCGAGTGGGCGAACCGCTTAGCTCTTTTTGGGGCTATCGTCGTCTCGGTATCTGGGGAACGGACGAAGCGGATGAAGCCGCAGCCGTGGGCGCCATTCCGGGGGTAGCCAAGCGGAGCAGCGAACGCCAGATCATTGGCAACGGACTTCCCGATTGGATGGGCAGCTTCGTTAACAACGTTCGTTATAGAAACTTCGATCTTACCATTGATTTGCAATTCGTATGGGGGGTCAACATTCTCCAGCAATTCACCCACTCTATGGAAGACCGTACCGGCTATTCCAACGGGTTGGCCGTCACCCTCTACGACAGCTGGACGGAAGATCACCAGAACACGATGATCCAACAGATCAGGAACGGTCCGTACACTGGGCAAAACAGTGAAGTGGACGATCATTGGGTGGCAGACGGATCGTATATCCGGGGTAACCTGATCTCCCTCGGTTACAACTTCGGCGGCGTTTCGCTCAACAAGCTTAACCTCAAGGGCCTGCGCATCTACGCAAGCGTACAGAATGCCTTCCTTATCAAATCGGATGACTTTAAGGGCTACGACCCGGAGGCTACTTCATGGGGAGGCGATCAATGGGGGCAGAACATCTTCTTCCATCAGTACCCCAACCCACGGACGTTCACCTTAGGTACCAGTTTCCAATTTTAAACGATAACAGTCGAATTATGAAAAAGTTAATCACCATCATAGCCACGGCGGGAATATTGGCAACCTCCTGCTCAGATTTTCTTACCGAGATACCGAAAGATGAGATTGCGCCCAGCCAGTTTTTCAAGAACTCCGATCATGCGTACAACGCAGTCAATGCCTTGTACCGCTCCGGTTTGCCTTCGCTGTTTAGCGGCGGGGTATATTCCGGTTCACGGATCATGTTTGGCGCCTACACGTCGGGGCTCGTAGATAATGAATATAAGGGGCAGGAAGTGCATGTACAGCATGCACAGCAACTGACCCTGAACCCTGTCAATATGTCAAGCTACCTCGGAGGGATCTGGCGAGATTTATACCTGGGTATTTCACGGGCCAACAATGCCGTCAAGTACATCCCGACAACGCCGGGCTTGCCCGAGACAGAAGCAAATAAGCTGCTGGCCGAAGCACGGTTCTTCCGTGCATTGAATTATTACTACCTCGTGCGTTTTTTCGGAGGAGTACCACTGATTACCGAGCCCTACGAAAGCTTGGAAAACCTGTACGTGGAGCGAGCTTCAGTGGGCGACGTATACACCCTAATCGTTGAGGACCTTCAATATGCATCGCAGGAAGGGAACTTGCCCAATACCACCATGGGCAGCAGCGGCAATCGGATTACGCAGGGTGCCGCTACCTCGTTATTGGCAGAAGTATATCTTACGATGAGCGGATATCCGTTGCAAGCCGATCATTATGCCGACGCCGCACAGCAGGCCCGGTCGTTGATCAGCGACGGTGTGTTTAATCTAACTCAGCACGACCGGAACGGCGCAGGGGCGGTCATTCCCGCAGCGAGCGCATATAATAAAGCCCGGTTGGCAGATAATTTGCAGAATGAACACATCTATTATTTTGAATACACGGTGGGTATCGCCAATTCTGGTTACGCACAATGGGCGTTTCCGACGAATATTTCTCCGGAACTCGAGTATGCCATTGCCAACAATGCCTATGCGCCTACGCCAAGCTTATTGGCAGCCTACGACCCCGCTGAGGATCTCCGGGGGCAGGAGAAGCAATATTTCCATTCTTCGTTCACGAAAGCAGACGGCACCGTGGTCAATTTTCAGAAAGCACCGTACCTTTGGTATGACGAAGAGGCCGCATTCGAAACCGCAACGTCCGACAAGGACTTGCCGATCTATACCTATGCCAATGTGTTGCTCATCGCTGCGGAATCCATTGCCCTGTCTGAAGGAGTCACCGCTGAGGCAGTAGACTACCTGTCCCAAGTACGTGCACGTGCCTATTGGAAACAGTCTGCCGAACAGATAAAAGCCCAATTGACCGGCTTAACCCCCCAGCAATTTGTGGCCGAGGTATGGAAGGAGCGATTGCGCGAGCTTATTTTCGAATTTCATGTCTGGTTTGATATCCAGCGTACGCGGCAATTTCCAGTAACCGATGACGGCGAAATTACCTTTGTCGATGTCGTTGGTCACCGGAATAGTTTTGGCGCTACCTATGCCGAAAAGCATTTGCTATATCCCATACCGGACGACGAGATACAGCGTAATCCTGCTCTTGACCCAAATCCGGGATACAGCGAGACCGATTGATGTCATGCGCTCACGGGTTCGATTTCCCACCCCGTCTGCGGTATTTCGCAGCAGACGGGGTGTTTCCATCAAATCCGGTTGCAAGGTTAAAAATGAACCTGTGTTAACGGTTTGCGTTTTGCCGCCTGCTTTCGACGGTATAAATAAAACTATCTGCCTTATAGTAGCCAAGATTATATTCCAGGGGGCGGTCCGCCTGATCAAATACCTGCCTTTTGCGGAAAAGGATGGCTGCACCAACTTCCGTTTCCAGTTTGTCGGCAAGGAATTTATCAGCCGCCAAAGCGCTGATTTCTTCCTTGGATAAATCTGCGACGGTGTGGTAGTCCGTTTCCAGAATGTCGTAGAGCGGTCGTTTGAAATCCTCCTCACCGGTCAGTCCGATGCGCGGATGGAAATAGGAAACAAAATACACAAACGGCTCCTCCGGACGGCCGCGTACGCGTTCCAGTTTCAATATTTTCTGATCCGGATCAATGTCGAAGAAATCCACCAGGCCACCGTTGGGAAGTTCCCATGAAACGTGGAACTCAAAGTTCTTGACCGGGATGCCACGGGCGGCCATCTCCTGGGAGAAGCTAAGCCAGTTGTTAGACCTGGAGCTGAACTTTTTATTGACTACTTTGGTGCCAACGCCTTTCTTCCTGACCAGCAACTCTTCAAACACAAGCTTATTGATTGCTTGCCTTAACGTCGCACGTGATATCGCAAGCCGCTTGGCTAAATCCACCTCATTCGGCAAAAACTTACCCGCTTGGTACTCCGGGCTTTCGATGAGCTTTCGTAGCAAGTTCTCCGCTTGTACATGCAGCGGTATCGGGCTTTTATGATTGATTTTTAAATCCAATTTATCTGAGAATGAAACAGAAGCTAATTTATAAAATAATTTGGTTTCTTTTAAAAAAAACTTACATTTGCATATGTATATACATATAAACATTCTTAAAATATCTTTGATAACTTGTGTTGGTTAGATTTAATTTAATATCGCTTTATGTATATACATTATAATGCAAAAACGGTCAGCTTGACAGTTCGGGTACGCGTACGCTGTGATGCCTCCGAGCAATTATAGACGAGATCTGCCTGCTGTGCCGGAATCGGATAGCCTTAAATTATTAACTGAGAAAAATGATACCAAATATTTTAAGCGTCATTAGTGGTTGTTTGTTGGTTGTGTTGACTTGCAGCTTCAAAATCAGCGACACAACGGTTGTTTGGCAGATCGGGAAACCGGATGCCAGCGCGGAAGAGTTTGCACTTTCAGGGGGTAACTATGAAAAATTTCTGGATCATGACTTCGGCTGGGAAGATCGATTCTACCTAGTCGGAAAATCGACCCGTGAGAACGATTTTCCGTATGTCTTACCCGGGCCCGATGACGCATGGGGAGGTACGAGCAGAACAGCCGGTATACGGACGCATGTGCTGAATATACTTTTCAGCATGAAATCCGCTCCGCAGCAAGGCGATTGGAAGCTGGTGATTGATGTGTTGGACACTCACAAAGACCACCCGCCTTATTTGAAGGTAACGGTCAACGGGCAGTCGTGGAGATTTATGTTGCCCAAAGGAGGAGGCGACGAACCGTTGGTAGGAGATGATGGAAAGCGCCTCAAGCATACGCTTGAAATCCCATTGGCGGCAACCTTGATCAGAAATGGAGGGAATGAAATCAACCTGACCAGTTTGGAAGGATCGTGGCTCATTTTTGATGATATTAGGTTAGAAGGTCCGCAAAATGCGATGGTAGACCGGGAAATCGGCCGGGCGTATCTTCGCCAGGTAGCGCCGGCGGATTACCAACTGCAAGAGCCCGATGTCCAACCCTTGTTGGTAGATATCGAACATCTGGAGGGGGCGCCCAACATTCAGGTAGACGTGGATGGGAAAACGATCCTTAAACGAACCCTGGAGCAGGGCCGTTATGTTTTTGAAGCGCCAATGCCGGTCGTTCCATCCGCAAAACGGAGCAGTTATCGGATTTCAGTGGATGGCAAAACGATCGATGAAGGGTACATCACCCGATCGCCCCAAAAGCGGGCCGATTTCGCTGACTATATCGACACCCGTATGGGAACGGCACATTCGCGCTGGATGATTGCGCCGGGCCCGTGGATGCCTTTCAGTATGGTCAAGCTGAGTCCGGATAATCAGAACCCGGGATGGCAGTCGGGTTATGATCCGGCGTACGAAAGTATCGGTACCTTTAGCCACATCCACGAATGGACCATGGCCGGATTGGGCATCATGCCCACAAACGGAAAACTGAAGACGAAAATAGGCGATCAGTCCATCTTTAAAAAAGACAGTACCATTTATCGGTCATCGTTTGATAAATCCAGTGAGGTGGCGGACGTGGGATATTATAAAGTAGAACTGGCTGATTATGGAATACAAGCTGAACTGACATCCACTACGCGATGTGGCTTCCAGCGTTATACGTATCCCGGGAGTACGGACTCCCGCATAATGATTGATCTGAAAATTCCGGCAGAGTATAAATACGATATACTGGATAGCCGGATTACCCGGGTCAGCAGCCGCAGGATCGAAGGATACAGCAAACAACAATCGAAACACATTTGGTCGCGGGATAGTGATCAGGATTATACCCTCTTTTTCGTCATCGAGTTTGACCAGGATATGACCAATTTCGGCGGATGGATCAATGAGGAGGTTGTTAACGATCGCGAAATAACTGCTCAACGCCCCGATCGTATGGGATATTTTGCCGAATTTGATACTCGAAGCAATCCTATCGTACAGGTTCGCTCCGCCATCTCCTATGTTGATATCGAAGGTGCCCGGAAAAATTTAAAAGAAGAAGTAGCAGGGCCGTTCGGATGGGATTTTAATGCGGTGCAGGAACATAACCGCCAAGCCTGGAACGATATACTCTCTCGTATCGCCGTCCAAACCAACGATCAACGGGAGAAGGTCCGGTTTTATACCAATATGTACCGCTCTTACTGCCGGAATATGTTCAGCGATGTGGATGGGCGTTGGGTAGACGCCGCCGAGAAAATCCAGCAATTTGATGATCCCGACGCGGTTGCCTTAGGCTGTGATGCCTTTTGGAATACGTTTTGGAACCTCAATCAACTGTGGAACCTGGTCACGCCGGAATGGTCATCACGCTGGGTAAAGTCCCAGCTCGGCATGTACGATGCCAACGGATGGTTGGCCAAAGGCCCCGCAGGAATGGAGTATGTTCCGGTGATGGTTGCCGAACACGAAATTCCCCTGCTTGTCAGTGCCTACCAAATGGGAATACGAAATTTCGATGTGGAAAAAGTGTTTTCCGCCGCCAAAAAGATGCAGACTACCCTGCCCGAAAAGGTTGGCGAAGGGCTTGCAGGCAACCGTGACCTCGCGGCCTACTTGGAGCATAAGTATGTACCGGCCGATAAGGGGCGATTTTCCAATACCTTGGAATATTCCTACGATGACTGGACCGTGGCACAGCTGGCGAAAGCCTTGGGTAAGGAAGCGGATTATGAGGCGTTTAAAGAACGTGGAAACTGGTGGCAGAATGCCATCGATCCGGAAACAGGTTATGCCCGTGTGCGATACAGCAATGGGGATTGGGAAAAAGACTTTGATCCCTTTAGGTCGGGAGGCAACCGTCAATATGTAGAAGCAAATGCTTGGCAAATGACGTTTTTTGTGCCGCAAAATATGCCTTCACTAGCAGAAATCATCGGAAAAGACCGGTTTATCGAACGTCTTACCTGGGGGTTTGAAGCGAGCGAGCCGCTGAGGTATAACGCGCCGGGAGACCAGTACTGGGATTTTCCGGTGGTGCAGGGCAACCAGCAATCCATGCATTTTTCCTATTTGTTCAATTGGGTGGGGCAGCCCTGGCAGACACAGAAATGGAGCCGGTCCATTATGGATCGCTACTATGGTCACGGGATTTCCAATGCCTACCTGGGCGACGAAGACCAGGGCCAGATGAGTGCTTGGTTTGTAATGAGTGCGCTGGGCTTGTTTCAGACCGACGGCGGCGCCCGGCAGGAGCCTATCTATGAAATCGGTAGCCCGATTTTCGAGCGCGTCGATATTGATCTCGGCGAACGGTACGGACGGGGCAAACGATTTACCATCATTGCAACGAATACCTCAAGGGAAAACCGGTACATCCAGCAAGCCAGGCTGAATGGGAAGCCGTTAGAAAATTGCTGGTTCCCCGCATCGGAATTGTTGAAAGGAGGAGAGCTGGAGTTGGAAATGGGCCCCGAGCCCAATGTCGATTGGGGAACCGCGGTTAATCCGCCAGTAAGTCAATAAATAACCGTTATTTAATTAAGATAGCATGAAGCTAGCCGGATTTTTGTTGACAGCAGCCGTTGTCACGATTACCTGTGGAACCCCGACGCATACCGATCGTGCGTTGGCCTCCCGGATCCAGGAGGATACCCTCTTGCAAACCGTTAAATCCATGGCGCGGGAAACCGTTGGATCCGGATTTAACGCAGGTGATGGATACGCCGAAGTTTGGATCCGCGATTATAACACCTTCATTGCGTTGGCTACCGAAGTGCACCCGGCGGAAACGATCAAAGAGAACCTTCGTGTCTTTTTCCGCTTGCAGGGTGAAGATGGAAACATTGTGGATGGTTTTATACCGAAGATTCGTGCCCATGGCTCCAACGTTGGATATACGTATATCTATACCCCGTTGGAGCCCAATTATGCCGGCCACAAAAATACCGTGGAAACCGATCAGGAAAGTTCATTGGTGCAGGCCGTATATAAATATGTAACAACGAGCGGGGACCTGGCCTTTCTGCAAGACACCATCGGCGATCAGACCGTTGCCGAGCGGCTGGAGCGCGCAATGGATTTTCTCATGGACCATCGGTATAATCGGGATTACGGGTTGTTATGGGGTGCCACCACGGCGGATTGGGGGGATGTACAACCCGAACATTCGTGGGGTGTATACCTGAATGACAGCACACACTATGCCATCGATATTTATGACAACGCCATGTTCCTGGTAGCGTTGGACAACTTAATGGTGCTCTTGCCCGAGGTGAAGGCAAAGTGGGGGGTGGTCCGCGAACAGGTGGCCCAACAGTGTATGAATCACTTGTGGGACAGTGAACGGGAGAAGTTTATTCCGCACATTTACCTGAATGGCTCGCCCTTTTCCGGGGATTTTGACGAAGAAGCGATATATTACCACGGTGGCACAGCCGTGGCCATTGAGGCCGGATTGCTTGCTAAAGTACAGGTAAAGCAAGCGCTTAGCCGTATGATAGCCAATGTCCATGAATCCGGAGCAGCAACCATCGGGCTAACCCTATATCCCACCTACCCGAAGGGCAGTTTCAAGAATCCGGGGATGTATCCGTATGGCTATCAAAATGGAGGTGATTGGGACTGGTTTGGTGGCCGGATGATCCAGCAACTCATACGCTACGGGTTTGTAACGGAAGCGTATGAACAGATACAGCCGATGTTGCAGCGTGCGGTCGATCACAATGGCTTCTACGAATGGTATACCGTGGATAATCAGCCCAAAGGTTCGGGTACCTTTCGAGGATCCGCAGGTGTACTTTACGATGCCATTCTCCTGTTTGAAGAATTTGCATCAACAATTCACTGACGTGATCCAGTACCCCATCCGCGTACTGACCGGCGCTTGATGATGTAATCGACTGTCGGTCGGTAACGATGTATATATAATAGTAATTTATAAATTTATGTCAATGAAATTAAGAGGGAACGGTGAGGCGCAGGAGGAAACGATGACAACGGGCGCCTCCTCAACGTTGCGAAACACGAAACAGGAAATCATGCCGGCAGAAGTGCGAACGGTGGACACGGAAGGATATGAAATTTATCCTGCCTACGCACTGGACAACGGCAGAATTTATAAGGGTTATCATTCGCTGGCCCAATGGGTGATGGAGCAGAAAACGGTCGTCATTGATGGGTATATCGGTAATTTCTGGGAGCACATTGCTGCGAATCTGACCGTTGAATTGGAAAAACTGGGAGTCCAGACCCATTGCTATTTCATGCATGATTTTCTAAAACTCGAAGCGGAGATCGAACGGCTGGTAGCACCCTTTTTGGGAAGCGAGGATTCGGTTTGGGGCACAAAGACCTCACTCAACCTGACCGATTTTTATCGATGGGACGCCCTGGCGGACCTTCAGCCGGATTCAGACTACACCGTAAATATCCTGATCGGTACAGGTGCCGCGCTAAGCGAATGGGACGCATCGGTGATTTATATCGATTTGCCCAAGAATGAATTGCAGCACCGCATGCATGCTGGGACGATCACCAATTTGGGTAAATTTTCTCCTGAAAAACCAACGGCAATGTACAAACGATTTTACTTTGTAGATTGGGTGGTTTGTAACAAGCATAAAGAATCTTTGCTGCTCCGTACGGATGTATTGGCAGATGGCCAGGGGATTGACTGGATTACATGGGCTTATACACCGGATATAGTAAACGGTTTAAAATCGCTTTCCCAATCGGTATTCAGACCGCGCCCTTGGTTTACGCCGGGCTCCTGGGGAGGGCAGTGGATAAAGGAACACTTTCACCAGGTGAATCAGGAAGAACCCAACTACGCTTGGTCGTTCGAGCTCATTGCTCCTGAAAATGGCTTGGTTTTCGAAAACAGAGGCGTCCTGCTGGAAGTCTCGTTTGATTGCTTGATGATCGTTGCCGGGTCGGATGTTTTGGGTAAACACCATGCGGATTTCGGTAACGAATTTCCCATACGGTTTGATTTGCTCGATACGTTTGAGGGGGGCAATTTATCGATCCAATGCCATCCTTCATTGTCGTACATCAGGGAAAACTTCGGCGAGACGATTACACAGGACGAGACGTACTATATTCTGGATTGCACACCCGATGCTAAGGTGTACCTAGGCTTCCAAGATGACATTGATCCAGCAGCTTTCAGGCACGAACTGGAAAGCAGCGTGGAAAACAATACCGAAGTGGCCATCGGTAAGTATGTGCAGACTTTTGCCGCGGCAAAACACGACCTGTTTCTGATCCCGAACGGTACAGTGCACAGCTCAGGAAAAAATAACCTGGTGCTTGAAATCAGTGCAACGCCCTATATTTTTACGTTCAAGATGTATGACTGGTTGAGCAAAGATCTAAATGGCGATCCGCGCCCAATCAGTATCGAACATGCCTTCAACAACCTGCGGTTTGATCGGAAAGGACAACGGATAGCGCGTGAGCATATTTCCAAACCGTATACGCTAGCGCAGGGCGAGGGCTGGAAAACGGTCCACCTGCCTACGCATGAGGCGCATTTTTATGATGTGCACCGCATCGAATTTGAAGAGGAAGTAACGGTACAGACCCGGCAGGTTTGTCATGTGTTGATGCTGGTGGAGGGCACAGCGGTTTCGGTGCAGGTAGGCGATCGAGAAACTGTGTTCCGTTTCGCGGAAACCTTCGTGATCCCGGCAGCGGTATCGCAGTATACACTGGTCAATAACGGTAGCGGCATTGCTAAGGTGGTTAAAGCGTTTGTTAAAGACAATCATGGATCAACCTCGTAAACTTCCAAAAATCCTTTGGGTGGCCTGTGCCGTCGCGGCGCTGGGAGGCTTTCTTTTTGGGTTTGACATGGCGGTGGTGTCCGGGATACTGCCGTTGGTCACAAAACAATTTTCACTCGCTGCTTTCGAACAAGGGTGGTTTGTCTCTTCGGCGCTCGTGGGTTGTATTGCAGGCGTGGCGATGTCCGGCGAGCTTGGTGATCGATTCGGTCGCCGTCGGATTCTGCTGCTGGCGGCTGTCTTATTTATGGTGTCTGCTCTGGGATGTGGGCTGTTGCCGACGTTTTCATCCATTATTGTGGCGCGTATCTTAGGGGGGATAGGCGTAGGCATTGCTTCCAGCATGGTGCCGTTATATATATCTGAAATTGCACCCGCCAAAATCAGGGGCCGGTTGGTAACGTATTACCAACTGGCCGTGACATTCGGAATCTTGGTGGCGTACCTCAGCAATGCATTTCTTGTAGAGACTGCACTCAGTACAGTGGACGACGTGTCCGGATGGCTCGGTGTATGGTTCCACGAGGAAGTATGGCGGGGAATGTTCATTGTAGGTGCGCTGCCGGCGCTTGTGTTTTGGCTGGGATTGCTGGGGGTTCCGGAAAGTCCACGCTGGCTCCTGCAAAAAGGACAAACGGCTGCCGGAATGGCATCGCTCACCCGGTTTGTGGGTAAAGAAGAAGCCACCGCAGATTTGGAAAGCAGGCAGCGCCAGGGACAACGCCGGTCGTCCTATCGGGATTTATTTTCGTCGCAATTGCGCAAACCACTCTTACTCGGACTGCTCCTGCCGTTCTTCTCCCAATTCTGTGGAATCAATGCGATTATTTACTATGGTCCAAGTATATTAAGCACGACCGGCGTAAGCTTGTCAAGTTCATTGCAAAGTCAGATTATTTTTGGTGTGGCCAATTTGGCGTTTACGCTGATCGCCGTATGGAAAGTGGATAAGCTGGGCAGAAGGCCGCTTTATCTGGTAGGAACGTTGGCGGCAGCGTTGAGCCTGCTGGTAGTCGGGAGTTGCCTCTATGGAGAAAATACACAAGGGCTGTTACTCCTTTTTTCAGTCATTGTATTCTTGGCCAGTTTCGCATTTTCAATCGGTCCGCTGAAGTTTGTAGTAGCGGCCGAGATTTTTCCTTCTCACATCCGGGCAAAGGCGATGGCGCTCAGTATCCTAGTTATGTGGGTGGCCGACACGGTGATCGGGCAATTGACGCCCCTGCTGCTGGAAGGCATCGGTACTGCTTTTACGTTCTGGTTCTTCGCACTATGGTGTATGCTTGCCTTTGTTACCGTTTACCGGTTGTTGCCCGAGACGAAAGGCAAATCGCTTGAGGATATCGAAAGCGAGTGGCTGGAGAAAAACAAATAAGTTGCGGGCTAATCACGGTGCCCGAAGCTTATTCCCCCTGACGTTGTTCCTGCGCCTCTTTTTTGCGGAGCTCGAAATTGGCTGCTGCCACGCCAGAGCCATATTTGGTTGAAACATACATCGCTGCGGCAGCAGCGATGATAACAAGGATAATGCCCCAGACTCCTTTGCGCTTATCCTGTTTCATTAACCAGATAAGGAAGGCGATGAGAGGAATCGCAAAAATCAAAATAAAAAACCAACTGGTTCCAATCATGTTACAAAGATCGTAATTTGTTTTCTGTATTTCTGTTTTTTTGTTTTTTCGATGTGAATAAGACAAAAGCGCGGAAATAAAAACGTAAAAAAATGCCAAATTATAAAAATATTTTTATTAAATTTGGCACCTTAATTGCGGAATAGCCGTGATAAGCATTTAGGATGAACACAAAAAATATAATAGCTGTATCTACTGCATCATGCGTTCAGCATTATGCAACTTGCTTTTTGTGTGGAATTTCAACCGCCGAAAGACCGGTACTCCGGTTCCGACGACCCATATTGCCCCGGGCTTAATAAGGGGCATTCTCTTCGAACACGTATGGCAAAGAGTCCGAAGCTATACTTTACCAATATTCTTGAAGTAATTAGTATTAAAAAAACACAACGTCAAGTTGGTTGTTTTCAATTTTCAGGGTCGTATATCCAATGGAACTTTCAGACTTTATGATCATCCCGGCGACCGAGCAGTATGTCGGTTATGCCCAGCAAATTTGTGACGAAATGGCCGAATCGGCCAAGGCACGTGGCACAGGCATTGCGCGTCGGAGCCCGGAGTACGTGGCAAACAAGATGCGGGAAGGCAAGGCGGTGATCGCGTTGCGAAAAGCTGATAAAGTGTGGGCGGGATTTTGTTACATCGAAACATGGAGCCATGGCGATTTCGTTGCCAATTCGGGTTTGGTGGTCAATCCGGACTTTCGCAAAGTGGGCTTGGCCAAGGCAATTAAAAAACGTATCTTCGACCTCTCCAGGGAAAAATACCCGAAGGCTAAGATTTTCGGCCTGACAACCGGATTGGCCGTGATGAAAATCAATTCGGATCTAGGCTACGAGCCGGTCACCTATTCGGAATTGACGCAGGACGAGGAGTTTTGGAAAGGGTGCCAAAGTTGTGTCAATTACGACATCCTGACGATGAAGCAGCGTAAAAACTGTATGTGCACGGCAATGCTTTGGGATCCCGTGGAGAAAGAAAAAGAATTGCGCGAACGGATCGAAATGAAAGCCAAGGCCAAGGAGCGTTTAAAACAGATTACGAAGAAATCTTCGCTCTTGAAACGGATCGAAGCCAGGCTTTGGAAATCCACGAAAAAGATGGTTACCGCATTTGTTGCCCGCTATCCGAAAACAGTATAGTTGTAGATATCAATAAATAATCAATGGACAAAGTCGTATTAGCGTTCAGCGGAGGATTGGATACCTCCTTTTGCTGCATTTATCTATCCAAAGACAGGGGATTGGAAGTACATTCCGTTATTGTAAACACCGGAGGTTTTTCGGCGGATGAACTGGTTCAGATTGAGAAGAGGGCGTATGCGCTGGGTGTAAAGTCTCATGCCGTGGTGGATGAAACGCAGAACTATTACGACCATAGTCTCAAGTACCTCATTTTTGGCAACGTACTTAAAAATGCAACGTATCCGCTTTCAGTGAGTGCAGAACGGGTAAGCCAGGCCACAGCCATCGCCAATTACGCGAAAAAGATCGGGGCAGAATATGTGGCACATGGCAGTACCGGGGCGGGCAATGATCAGGTACGGTTTGACATGATTTTCAATATACTGATCCCTGAAGTAGAGATCATCACCCCTATCCGCGACCTCAAGCTTAGCCGGGAAGAAGAGATCGAGTACCTGCATAAACATGGGGTGGAATTCAATGCCGAAAAAGCGAAATACTCGATCAACAAAGGCATATGGGGGACGTCCGTGGGAGGTAAAGAGACATTGACCTCTCATGATACGCTGCCAGAAGAAGCATGGCCGACTCCGGTTACTTCGACTGAACCCCGCCGCGTTACCATTGAGTTCGAAAAGGGCGAACCGGTGGCATTGGATGGTAACCGTATCGGACCTGTAAAAGTAATCCAAGAGCTACAAGCCATTGCCCAGCCGTATGGTATCGGCCGGGATATCCACGTGGGCGATACCATCATCGGTATCAAAGGCCGGGTAGGTTTCGAAGCTGCAGCACCGCTCATTCTGATCAAAGCGCACCATACGCTGGAAAAACACACACTTACCAAGTGGCAGCTCAGCTGGAAAGACCAATTGGCCGCATTTTACGGTAACTGGATGCATGAAGGGCAAATGCATGATCCGGTGATGCGTGATATCGAGGCATTCCTGCAAAACACCCAGCAAACCGTGAGCGGAAAAGTATTTGTCGAACTGAATCCCTATCGGTTTACCATAATCGGCATCGAATCTTCACACGACCTGATGTCGAATAAATTTGGTAGCTACGGAGAAATGAACAATACATGGTCTGGAGAAGATGTAAAAGGGTTTTCCAAGATATTCGGCAATCAAGTGTCTATTTGGCACAAGGTAAACGGACGGTAGGAACAAGAACCGTGAGAATAAAAATGAAAGGACATTAAATGGACAATGTTAAGGTAGGCATTATTGGCTCGGCCGGTTACACCGGTGGGGAGCTGTTGCGCATACTGATTAACCACCCGCATGCAGATATTATGTTTGCGCATAGCGCGAGCAATGCTGGAAAGCAGGTTTCGGATGTTCACACCGATTTATTGGGCGATACCGATTTAAGGTTCGCTGAGACGTACCATAGCGAAATAGACGTACTGTTCCTCTGTGTCGGTCATGGAGACGCACGGAAATTTTTAGATGCCAATACATTTTCTCCCCACATTAAAATCATCGACCTTTCACAGGATTACAGACTGCAGGCAAATACAGCCTACCAAGGAAGAGCCTTCGTATACGGCCTTCCCGAATTAAATCGGGAGGCGATCCGGTCGGCACGGTATATTGCCAATCCCGGTTGTTTCGCTACAGGCATTCAACTGGCGCTTCTGCCGTTAGCGGCTAAGGGACTGCTTTCAGACCAGATTCATATTAATGCAACAACAGGCTCCACAGGAGCCGGGCAGAAGCCATCAGCCACGTCCCATTTCAGCTGGCGCAGCAATAATCTTTCTATTTACAAGGCGTTTGAACATCAGCACCTGCAGGAAATCAGTGAATCGTTGGATCAGTTGCAACCGGGATTTCTTCCCGGCGGTGAAGGCACGTTGCTGCAGCGCGCCATGGCGCGTATTAATATCATCCCGCAGCGGGGCAATTTTCCCAGGGGAATTCTTTCCGCTATTTATCTGGACAGTACGCTGAATGAAGATGAAGCGTACGCGCTCTATGAGTCCTTTTATGCTGAACATCCATTTACACATGTCAGCAAGGCCAATATCGATCTGAAGCAGGTGGTTAATACGAATAAATGCCTGCTGCACCTGGAAAAGCATGGCGATAAGTTGTTTATTATCAGCATTGTCGATAATTTGCTGAAAGGGGCCAGTGGACAGGCCGTTCAAAACATGAACCTCCTATTTGACCTCGAAGAGCGTGCAGGCCTGAGGCTGAAGAGCGTCGGGTTTTAAGCATTGCTGGAATAGAACTATCATGTTAAGGCATAAGGGGAAAGGCCGGACCTATTCCCACAATCTCAAACTGGCGTCATTATTATCCGGAGTGGCCGGCATGGTTAATATATGCGGCGTGTTTGCATTAGGTACACTAACCACCAACGTTACCGGGCATTTTGCTTACTTCGCCGAAACGTTGTTTCTGCAAGATTTCAGTACTGCGCTGGTGTTCATGGTTTATATCTTGTTTTTTCTGTTGGGCGCATTTGTATCGGGGCTATTGACCGAATCGGTGAGTGGACGGTTCCACACAGCCTATGTAATGCCGCTGGCGCTTGAAATCGTGATACTTTGCGCGGTGACGGCGTTCGGTGAGATTTACTATGGTACTGACAGGTCTCCAATCGGCGCCTTAGCGTGTGCACTCTTGTTTGCAATGGGACTGCAGAATGCATTGGTCACACGCGTTTCCCAATCGGTAGTACGGACTACCCACCTCACTGGATTATTTACGGATTTGGGAATTGAACTGGCCCAACGACTCATCTACCGAGGTAACACCGAACGGACGCGGTTGCGCAAAAGTATCTTTCTGAAACTAATGATCATTATCGGCTTCTTCTTTGGAGGAATTGCTGGCGGTTACCTCTACCAATACCTCCAACTGAGGGCCCTGCTTTTGCCCGTGGTAGTATTGTTATTTACACTCGGATATGACGAGTTACTATTCCGGTTCTATCGTTTGAAACGTAAACTACGGTCGAAAGCAACGTGAAGGCCCTGACTCAATGCCTAAACACCTCATCCAAGCTTTCAAAAATAGCACGCTTGGCTTTTTCCAGTTGGGTTTTGTTGTGAGCTGCTGACACAAACCCCACTTCGTAACCCGAAGGACCGAGGTAAACCCCGCGGTTGAGCAACTCACGATGGAATGTTTTGTACAATTCCATGGTACTATGATCGATATCGCTCGCGGCACGGATGGTCGACTGATTGGTAAATGCGAACCAGAAAATGGATCCCACGTTGAATAAGGTTACCTTGTAGTTTTTTGCGGTAGCGTAACGCTGTACGGCCTCTACAAACTCGGCAGTTTTTTGGTTGAGGTTTTTGTAAAACCCACTGCTGCACAATTCGGTGAGTTGCGCGATTCCGGCAGCCATGGCCACTGGATTGCCAGACAGCGTTCCCGCTTGATAGACGCCCCCATCGGGAGATATGCGGCTCATCAGTTCTGCTGAAGCACCGTAAGCCCCTACGGGCATACCGCCACCGATGATCTTGCCATAAGTAAGGATATCAGGCTGGACATCGTAATAAGCAGCTGCGCCCTCAAAACCCAATCGGAAACCGGTGATCACTTCATCAAAAATGAGAAGCGCGCCATTTTCTTTTGTGATGTTACGAAGAAAATGGATGTATTCAGGCTCTTGGATGAGCAAGCCGTTGTTGGCAGGGATCCCTTCGATAATGACCGCTGCGATCTGTCCCTTGAACTCCGAAAAAGCAGCTTCCAAAGCTTCCCGATCGGCCAATGGAATAACAAGGGTCTCATCGGCAAATGCCTTGGGTACGCCGGCAGACGAAGTCTCGCCGAAAGTGACCAGGCCCGACCCGGCTTTAACCAACAACGAGTCAGAATGGCCATGGTAGCATCCATCAAATTTGATGATTTTATCGCGGCCCGTATATCCGCGTGCCAATCGGATGGCGGACATCACAGCCTCCGTACCGGAACTGACAAAGCGGAGTTTTTCGATATAACGATTGTGTTTGAGGATGAGCTCGGCAAGTTCATTTTCCAGCGCCGTGGGTGCCCCGAAACTCAATCCTTTTTCTAGCGTTTTAGTTACTTTTTCGCGTATTTTGGGATGGTTATGTCCCAAGATAAGCGGACCCCAGGAACAACAAAAGTCAATGAACTGATTCCCATCTGCGTCCCATAAAAAGCAACCGTCGCCCCGTTCGATGAATAGGGGAGTACCATGTACGGATTTAAACGCCCTGACTGGAGAATTTACGCCCCCGGGAAAATATTGTTGGGCTTTTTCGTAGAGTTCGGAAGACCTCTCCCTTGAAATATCACCTTTCTTTCCGGATGCAACAGCATTCTGTTCATCATTGCCGGCAAAAGCTTTCTTTAATGCATCTAACATGCTTCGTAACGCTAAAATCTAAAATGTAAATCTAATATCCTAAAATCAGATAGCTGACGTCTCCTACCTCTCCCTACAGCCACCTATTTTCCAGTACTTCCTTCGCGTGGTAGGTAAGGATAGCTGTAGCACCGGCCCGTCGTATGCCCAGCAGTACTTCCATGGTCGCGCGGCGCTCATCCAGCCAACCGTTGCGTGCCGATGCTTTGACCATCGCATATTCGCCGCTTACATTGTAAGCGGCAATAGGTAGATCAAACTGATCGTGGAGGAGTTTGATGACATCTAGGTAGGGTAACGCCGGTTTCACCATCAGGAAATCCGCTCCTTCCTGTGTATCCAGCTCGGCTTCGATCAATGCCTCCCGTTGATTGGCAGGATTCATCTGGTACGTCTTTTTGTCGCCAAGTTTAGGGGCCGAATTGAGCGCATCGCGGAAGGGGCCATAGAACGCACTTGCATATTTTGCCGTGTACGACATAAGTGACACATTGGAAAACCCTTGTTCATCCAGCACGCTCCGTATGTAGCCAATTCGGCCATCCATCATGTCGGATGGAGCAATAATATCTGCCCCCGCCTGTGCGTGGGCCACTGCCATCCTTCCTAAAATTTCAAGCGTTTCATCGTTGAGGATTTCGCCATTTTCTACAATGCCGTCATGGCCGTCACTGCTATATGGATCCATCGCTACATCGGTAACTACGCACGCTTCGGGAAATTCTTTTTTCACTTCGGCAATTGCGCGGAGGTATAAGCTGCCTTCCCGCGTGGCTTCGGTGGCGTATCGATCTTTTAACGTTTCGTCAATGTTGGGAAAGAGATCAAAAGCATGAAGTCCCAGTTTCATGCAGGCTTCCACTTCGCGAAGCAGGTTGTCTATGGAATATCGGAAGATACCCGGCATCGAACTTACTTCTGACTTTACGTTGTTACCTTCCAGGATAAACAGCGGAAAAATCAGGTTGGCTGCGGTGAGATGTGTCTCCTGTACTAAATCACGTATCACCGCAGACTTGCGGTTTCTTCTCGGTCTTCTCAGCATGTGTTAATAATAAAAATCCTTCAATAATCTAATCCAAATACAGCTTCTGCCAGCCCGATTTCATCCGGTGAATAAGGAAGGTTATAAGAAAGGCCTAATTCTTCAATTTTTTTAGCGGTGGAACGTCCTATGCAAATGATTTTCTGTCCGGGATCAACTAAGTTATCTACGAAATACGCTTCCACATTGGAAGGGCTGGTGAAAACCAGCACATCTGCATTAGACTTCGATACATTGGTGTCGATATGAGTCTGGTAAACCGGGAGGTTAATGATTTTTGTATCGGCGGTCAACGATTGCTGAATGGTTTCCAATGAATCTTTGGCCCTCGGAATTAAAACGGTTGTTCCGGATGCGATGTTTGCGAATTCCGCAGCGATCTGTTCCATATTAATACCCAATCGTTCACCCGAAAAATCGGGTGCATGGCCAAACTGGCGCAGCATTTCCTCGGATCCCCGCCCAATCACTGCAAATTTTGTCCGCTTGCTCAGTCTCGGCTCCAGCCGGAAAAAGTTTTCAATGCTGTTTTTGCTGCCAAAGAATATCCAATCTACATATTTGAGAATATAGGGGTCCAGTTTATTGATGATGGGGAATATTCGGATCAGCGACCGGCCTTCCACGGTAATGCCGCGGGCGGCCATTGCTCGGTAGAAATAATTGGACTCACTTACATCCCGTGTGATAAAGACATGGGAGGGCAGCTTGCGATTTTTGTCAAACTTGTTAGCGATCCGTTCCGCCAATCCATCGGTGCTGTTTGCCGCTAGATACAGTCGGTCCGGAAACTCTTCGTCGCTATCCGCCTTGGAGGTCCACACCTCAAATTTGCCGTCTTGTTTACGGCAATAGCAACCCAATGGCGCATGGCATCCCGCATCAAACCGATTCAGGACTTCACGTTCCACGGCGATGGTCTCCGCCACCTCGGCATCGTTGATCAGCTGCAGTATATCGTATAACTCTTTGTCACTTTCTTTAATCTGTATGGCCAGTACGCCCTGGGCAGGTGCGGGAATGATCTCTACGGGAGGAAGCTCTTCTACATGGAAATCACTGAGATCTACTCCCACCCGAGTGATGCCGGCCTTAGCCAGCATAATCGCATCGTAATTTTCATCTCGTAGTTTTTCAATGCGTGTTAGTACATTGCCCCGTAAATCATCAAATTCGAGATCGGGACGCATAGCCCGCAATTGCGCCTTTCGGCGATTGGAAGATGTACCTACTGTAGCATTATGCTTGAGAGCAAGCCTTTTTTTAAGGTCAACGCAGTCTTTATGGATAATGAGTAACTCAGACGGATCTTCACGGGAGCTTACCGCAGCGATGGTCAACCCCGGTGGCTGTACCGTTGGCAGATCCTTGTGTGAATGTACGGCAATGTCGATCCCGCCTGTCAACAACTCCTCTTCCAGTTCTTTCGTAAAGAAGCCCTTGCCTTCCAACTTGTCCAAGCGTAGGTGCTGTACGATGTCTCCCTGGGTTTTGATGATTTTCAACTCGGCTTGAATACCGATATCCGCTAATTTGCTTTTAACAAAGTTAGCTTGCCACAAAGCGAGTTCGCTACCCCGCGTACCGATGATGAGTACACGGTCTATCGCTTTTGTACGCTTTTTGGCGATTTCCGTCAAGGGTTCCTCAATTAGCATAAGCAAACTTAGATAATTTATTGATATCGACCAATATTCTTTTTGGTGTCAATGAGATCGCTCCGCTAAGTTCACTTTGATATGCAATTTTAATAGTTTCATATAAAAGTGCTTAATTCATTACATAATCCGAATGGATATGTTTTAAAAAAACAGAACATTCCCAGTTTTAATTGAGATCGGCGTTGTTGGTTTTGACCAAAATATCCTTGGCCATGACCATGGGCACCTTGATGTATTTTTTTTCCAAGTAGTCAATTACTTTCTCAAGCACCATCCGTGAGTTTGCATCCAGTGCATTTACCTCGGTGGCGAAAACCTCATTAAGAGCGAATGAACGGATTTCTTTCACCTTTTCAGGTACCTCACGCATGGCCAGTTCCACGCGTCGCTGCTTGAGTATTGGAAGGAACTCCCGGATATTATCCGCAATGATCTGTTCGGCATGGGTAAGCTCGTCGTAGCGCTGTTGTACATTTTTGGAAGCAATTGCCTGCAAACTGCTCACCTCAATGTAATGTATGGGATGGTGCTGAAGTACATCGGGATGCACATCGTTGGGGATGGCAAGGTCTACAATCACCTTTTTGTCCGTCTCTCCATTTAGCAGGGAGTGGTACAACGCAGTATCCACAATTGCTTCGGGAGCGCCTGTGCAAGTGATTAGAATGTCAAAACCGCCTTTATATTGGGATAGTTCGCTCAACAGATAGGCTTGACCATTTAACTCCATACTCAGACTCTGGGCATTTTCCAGCGTACGGTTGAATACTACAAAATTGGAAAACCGGTGTTTTTGCAAGTATTTAGCAAAGTTTTGGTTGGTTTCTCCGGCACCGATGATAAGGATGCGTGGATTCTCGTGCAGTTTAATTTCCCGCAGTTTACGGTAGGCGAGGGAAACGACAGAAACCGGGTTGCGGGAAATGCGTGTATGAGTGTATACTTCTTTGGCCGTTTTGACCAATCGGTCCATCACCATCCGCAAAAAATCTCCGGTGAATCCGCTTGCACGGCAGCGCTCGTAAGCTTTACGTACCTGGGCAAGGATCTCTTTTTCTCCCACCACCAAGCTTTCCAGTGAACACGACATCCGTAGCAAATGATTGAGCGCTTCTATGCCTTCATAGGTGGTTACCTGGTCAAGAAAGCATTCCAACCGCTCGGAGGGAACACAGAAATTCAGCTTGTGCATAAATTCTTTGATGAACGCTGGTTTCAGCTCATGCGCACCGTAGAAGACAAATTCCACCCGATTACAGGTGCCGATATAAAAAATTTCAGGAATGTCAAAGCTATGTTTGAGGTTGATTAGTCGACTTTCCAGTTCTTCATTACAGATAACTAGATTGCCTAAATCTTTCAAATCCACATGTTTGTGGGTGAATGCTATGACTTTGAGATTCTTCAAGGTTGTACCGTCCTCACTAAATTTACGGTAACAAAAGTACAACATCTCCTTGCAGAGGTCTGTCAGAAATGTGTCAAACACAGATATTTAGAATGGTTATAAATTAGATTCGTTGCAGCGTTGCGAAGCGGTGAAGTTGTGAAGAGGCGAATTCGTAAAACCGTGACTGTGCAAACAGCAAAAAAACCGATTTAACTTTTATCTTTGCCGAGGGATTATCCCATTTTACAAACCTGATGTTGAATAGGGGACCTTTGGTTTCAGTATCTTGTGCAGATGCAATGAAAGTATGGGTACCGTTAGACTGTTTAAAGCATGAAACACAAAGCAAGCAAGTCGTTGGCCATCGTTGCCGCAATAGTTGGAATATCGGCCTGTAATCCGCCACAGGAGCAGTCAGCTCAGGATACCACACCAATTGAATTGACGGTATCGCCCGCAGATTTCGCTGTGGAAATAGATGGAGATTCGGTGCAATTATACACCCTTACGAACGGTACCGCAACAGCTGCCATTACCAATTACGGTGCGCGGATCATCAGCCTACAGGTGCCCGATAAAAATGGCGAGCTGGTAGATGTTGTACTCGGATATAAAGATTTGGCCTCCTATCGGAAACCGGGTGAAGGATTTTATGGGGCAATCGTGGGGCGGTATGGCAACCGCATTGCCAAGGGGCAGTTTGAGCTGGAAGGGCAGCAATATCAATTAGAGCTCAATGATGGGCCTAATACGCTACATGGTGGTACAAATGGATTTTTTATGAAAGTGTGGGAGGTGAAGCACGCGACCGATAGTAGCCTGGAGTTGCAATACATATCGCCCGATGGCGATGCGGGTTACCCTGGTAAACTGGACGTAACCGTAACCTATACACTCACTTCGGATAACGGTTTGGATCTCACCTATCGTGCCAACACCGATAAAGCCACGGTGGTAAACCTCACTAACCACGCATATTTCAATCTCAGTGGCGAGGGAGACAGCACCATTTTAGACCACCTGCTCACTATCCGCGCGGATGGTTATACGCCTGTTGATGAAACCCTGATACCGACCGGCGAAATTGCATCGGTTGAAAATACGCCCTTCGATTTCCGTCAGCCCACCGCTATCGGGAAACGTATCGATACCGCAGATGCACAGTTATTGCTCGGAAAAGGATATGATCACAATTTCGTGCTTAAAAAAGATCCGGGTCTGCAGCTTGTTGCAACCGTTGAAAGCCCCAAAACAGGTATTATCATGGATGTGTTAACGGAAGAACCGGGTTTGCAGTTTTACAGCGGCAATTTCATGGATAACGTTCAGAACGCAAAAGGCGGAAAAACCTATGGACATCGTTCTGCATTCTGCCTTGAAACGCAGCATTTTCCGGATTCGCCAAACCAGCCCGATTTTCCGTCGACCGTGTTAGAACCCAAAGCGGAATACCGTACGCGGACGGTATATCGGTTTAGGTAGGAAGCGCTATTTTTTTGCCGCTTTTTTCTTCAGTTTCGCGATCTCTCGTTTAAGGCTGTCGGCCTCTATTGTTTCCAAACCCGACAAATTTTTCTCTGATGGCTCTTCAAGATTGTCTTCGATTCCCAATGTGGCCATTTCGTCGGTCACATGAAAAGCATCAAGGACGATCGTCGGATAGAAGTCCTTATCGGTCGTTTGTACCCGTTGCTTCAGCCAGTTCAAGGAAAAATAACGCAACCCAAATATAACCAGAACGATGTAACCTTTAGGAAGTCGCTTGCTGCATGTCCAGTTGATTTCCCGTGGATTGCTTTCATCGTACGCAACGTCGAAACCGGCGTAGTCGATAATATGCACACGGCCGTCACGGAAGCTGAATGCCACTATATAGATGCCAAAACAGCCGTTTGGCCGAAGAAGGTTGGATGGGTATACAACGTCTTCCTTCGGAATGAACAGTGGCATTTGGAAATGGATGGTACCGTTGTGAACCACCTCAAGTGTCGGTGACACGGCAACCAATCGCTCAAATGGTGCAGCTGTATTGAATGTGAATCCTTTCAATAAACTCAGGTCCCCATCGTGTAAATCACGCGCTCCGGCATCGTTGTCCGATGTCCGGATACATGCAGCGATTGTTGCAGTAAGCCGTCTTACCATATAGCCGTCGTATTCTTCGTATACGTTATGGAAGACTTCGCGTATTGCCTTAGCGCATATGGCTGCCAAGCCGAATTCGAGTGCGCTTACCTTAGTGGCGAGTGTCTGATTTACCCGCTTGGGAGCCCTTTGCATAATCTGTTTGCCGTTATAACTCCGGTAAACAATGTTGTCAATTTTACCCCGTATTTTTCCGTTTTGTCTTTTGAAGCCATTTTGAAAGTTGGTTTTAATTTGGTCGTATATTGATTTATAGTTACTTTAGTGCCATCAGTCCAAACCATTCAGCCACTCTTCCCAACTCCAAGTACCGCGCAATGGGCCGCTCCGTATCGTATTTGTCTTGTTTTCACCATGTATCATTGATAACATCATAAACCGTCCCTATTGAGTCCATGAAATAACAGAAAATTAAGGTGTCATTATGGAGAAATTATGGTATCATTATGGAGAAATTATGGTATCATTATGGACTTATCTCCAAGACGTCCCCAAAATTGTCTTTACTCGATGTAGTTACGGTATACTTCATTAAGAAAATGGTTACGGTATTTATGGTTGTTCAATCAAATATAGGAAACTGCTTAACTAATTTCAAGACCAATGCCGAAACATTCCGCATTTGTTTAAAAAAATAGAAAACCACCCTTTTTGGGTAGGTATATTCCTAACGGGAATTTCTTTCTTTGTTTCATCATTCTAATAGTGAAAAAAAATATTAGGCCAATGATTGTGTATCGCATCAAATAACAGGACCTAAGATTTCTTCGGGAGGTGTAGCCATATCCGGATGGCTTAACCACCTAAGGTTTTAGCCATATGGGCTTTCGTAGTTTTGCAGTGATATTAATGTGGGCTAACCTGAACTCTGGCCAAAAAATTGCTCCTTTTGGCCGATATTTAGAACGGTAGTGATCAGTTTAAAAGACTGATCCTGCTGTTTTTTTGCCAGCATATTACGGCCTTGGGTTGCAGTGTTGGAAAAATGAAAAGCCACCCTTTTGGGTAGGTATATTCCAATATGGAATACATTTCTTTGTAATACATCTACTATATAAATTAGCTGAATCGATGTATATTATCTAGCATGTTAATGAGGAGCAGTAGCAAAACGTACAATGCGATACACGATCGAATATTAGCGTTATAAGTAATAACCGCATAGACAATGGGGCACCTGAACGATGGCCGATTCGCTCCTTCGGCCGAAAAGGAAAACGGTAGTAATCGGTTTTCATAGTAAGCCGATTCTGCCGTTTTTTTGGTAACTGCCGATAAGCAATCTGTATCTATACACCCATAGGGGTGATCTGTCTGGATGGCTGTTTCTCGTAATTGGACCCGATGGATCCGTCGTTCAAGGAGACACGAAGGAGACAGTTGCGCTGACGGCGCTACAAGCGTGTCTATATAAAGTAAAAACTACCCTTTTGGGTGGGCATATTCTTAATCGGAATATTTTTCTTTGCGACTAAATATCTACTACTATGAAAATTTACTTAGGCATGTTTACCCATGCCTTAACCATCGAACACAATCTCATTCTCACTGCTTAATAGACCGTATACCTATGCATATTTTTACTCGTTCAACGGGTCCGAAATTAGTCGGACAGCTGCTGCTTAACACATTACTTACATTGTTGATTGTCACCCGCCTGGCAGGGAGTGTCCCCGGTGTGTCCTTTGCGGGCGGAAGCGGCACGGAAGACAACCCCTATCAGATTGCAACTGTAGAACAGCTTCAGGCCATGAGGGAGCATTTGGACAAGCATTTTATCCTCGTCGCCGACATCAATGCTTCAGTAACAGCAGGATGGAACAGTGGTGCCGGGTTTGAGCCAGTTGGCAAGCCGGGTATAGATGCTCAGTTTGTTGGTTCGTTTAACGGAAATAGCAAGAAGATAACGGGTTTGAGCATAAACCGCCCCACGGTTGATATGGTTTCATATGTCGGCCTGTTCGGTATGGTTGGCATAATCGGCAAGCCGGCTAAGATTAGCAATGTGGCCCTAGAGGGAGTCAATATCGTTGGGGGTGACAATGTCGGTGGCTTAGCGGGCAGTGTCCAACCGGGCAGTACCATCGAAGTGTGTTACGTCACGGGTAGCGTTTCAGGTAATTCCGCTGTCGGCGGTTTAATTGGCATGACCGCAAATAGCACTACTGTCCGGAGTTATGCAACGGCCAGTGTTTCAGGCATAGTGACCCATATTGGAGGTCTGATAGGTTTTAATGGTGGTCCTCTCATCTCCAGCTACGCCACGGGCAGTGTTACGGGCGGTAATAATGTTGGTGGTTTGGCCGGTACTAATAGCGGTTCCATAACTACTAGCTACGCCATGGGTAATGTATCGGGCGGTAATGTCGTCGGTGGGCTTGTCGGTTACCATTATATGGCCACGACTATTACAACCAGTTACGCCACAGGCAGCGTGTCGGGTACTAGCCAGGTTGGTGGTTTGGTGGGTGACGCTCAGGGGACTGTTACGCATGGTTACTGGAACATGACAACCTCAGGACGGGCTAACGCCGTAGGCAACGGCTCATCCAGTGGGATGACCGGACTTTCAGATAGTCAGTTTAAGAATGCTGCATCGTTTGATGGATTTGATTTCATCAACGATTGGGCCGTAGATGGGGGCGCAGCCTATCCTTACCTGCGCGATGAACCGGCAGCAGCAGAAATTAGCCCGGATGCAGCTGGAATTTTATATGTCAATAAAAACGTTGAAGGCGGTAACAGATCCGGCGACAGCTGGCCCAACGCCATCAATGAACTGTCGGACGCTTTACAATGGGCCAAGGGTAACTGGAACGCAGCGACCGACGGTACGCTGCAAATCTGGGTGGCCGAAGGCAAATACACACCGACAAGCAATCCGTCGGACCGCGCGGCTACCTTTCCATTGCAAAGTGGCGTGGAAATCTATGGCGGATTTCCCAACAGCGGGACACCTACGATGGATGAACGCAATTGGGACACCTACAAGACGATTCTAAGCGGCGATATTGGCAACGATGATGCGGAAGAAATCATCACCGATCCTGCTACGCAGATAATAGGAAACAACAGCTATCACGTCGTGACGGGTTTGGCGACGCTTAATACCGCTATCCTCGATGGTTTTACCATCACGGCGGGCAATGCCGATACCGGGCCAAACGGCATTAGGGGCGGTGGCATCTCCAACCTGGGCGGTAAACCAACGCTTACCAACCTGGCCATTATCGGCAATAAAGCGTTAAGAGGAGGCGGAGGAATGCATAACGATGGCGCATCTCCCATGATCACTGATGTCACAATCAGCCATAATTTGGCGACCGATGATGATGGCGGTGGCATGTATAATTATGGAAGTAGTGCCGTTCCCGTGTTGAATCACGTTACGATTGAATACAATGAGGCGGCGAATAGTGGGGGGGGAATGTTAAGTGAAGACGGTTCGAGTCCAAAGCTGACCGATGTGACCATCCGCAACAATATCGCGGGAGAGTGGGGTGGCGGATTTTCTATCCAAGGTGGAAATCCTACCTTGACCGACGTGGTCATTAGTAACAATTCCGCAGCTTATGCGGCAGGGGTGATGAACAGTGCTGATGCAACCTTTACGAATGTAACCATCCGTGACAATACGGCTACCGTAGGCCAAGCTGGCGGAATTATCATTAGCGGAATCGAGTCTAAGCCGGTTTTTACCGACGTGGTTATTTGTGGCAATTCCGCTGTTACGACAGGTGGGGGGATACATAATTCCGGTAGCCTTGCAACCTTTACCAATGTATCGATCATAGACAACGTGGCCGCTAACGGTGGTGGAATGTATAGTCAAGGCGCCGATGCCAAGTTGACGAATGTGGTGATTAGCGGTAATTCGGCAACAAGTCAGGGCGGGGGGCTCTACATCTATGCAGGTGCTTTAGCGGTTAAAAATGTCGTCATCAGCGGTAATTCAGCGACAAACCAAGGTGGCGGAATATATAATGCAAGTAATTCGACCTTCACCAATGTTACCATCAGTGGCAATGCGGCAGGTGCGGGCGGCGGTATATACAGTACTGCTGGTTTTGAATTGGTCAATTCGATCATTTGGAATAACACGGCTGGCGGGGATGCTGAAACGGTTTCCGCATCTATTTTCAACTACACTGGCTATCTCCCTTACATCCCGTCTATTTCATACAGCCTTATTGCCAATAGCTTAGACGACAATGGCGATTGGATAAGAACGATCGGTGTCAATGGTGGTAACAACATTAGCGGTGATCCGCAATTTGAGGAAGACATAGATCTGACCGATATGCCGACGACGGGCGGTAACCTGAGTCTCAAAGCGACCAGTCCGGCTGCAAATGCAGGCAGCAACGATGCCTATGTATCGGCCGGCGGTAATCTAGATGAGGATAAGGATGTGGCAGGTAATCAGCGGCTCTATGAATACAGTCTCCGAGGCATCATTGACATCGGAGCTTATGAAAGCGAGGTTAGTATACCTAATGGTGTGCCTAGCGCAGTGGATGTATCGTTTACGGGTACATTAAAAGTAGGCGCAACGCTAATAGGGAACTACACCTTCGACGATCCGGATGCCGACGAAGATAAATCAACGTTTAAGTGGTACCGAGCGGATGATGCATCGGTTTCCAATAAGGCTGCCATTGATGGTGCCACTGAAAAAACCTATACGTTACAAGCTGAGGACGAAGGTAAGTTCATCAGCTTCGAGGTAACACCGAATGATGGTTCTGTTGACGGAACAGGGGTGGAAAGTGAAGCTCAAGGGCCAATTGGGGAAGCCGGCCCAGTTCCGGGCAGCGAATGGGCATTACGGACACCAGCACCGGAAGGTCAATGGAATTCGGTGGCTTATGGAAATGGTTTGTTTGTAGCAGTGGCCTATGGGGGCACAAACCGGGTCATGACCAGTCCGGATGGGGTGAATTGGACGGCGCGGACTGTTCCGGAAAGCAATGCTTGGCAAGATATCACCTTCGGAGATGGGAAGTTCGTTGCAGTTGCGCAGGACGGAACAAATCGTGTCATGACCAGCACGGATGGCGTCAATTGGGATGCCCACCCGGCGTCGGAAGATAGGACTTGGCGATCGGTGACCTACGGCAATGGCAAGTTTGTGGCTGTTGCTTTTGAGGGAGGCGAGGGCAATCACGTGATGGTCAGCGAAAACGGAACGGATTGGACCTCGGTGTTGGCGCATAAGGGCTACTGGTTGTCTGTCACATATGGTGCCGGGCAGTTTGTAGCGGTGTCTATTTATGGTTCCAATTATGTAATGACCAGTCCGGATGGAGAGAATTGGACGGTACAAACCCCGGAGACAACCGGCCAATGGGTAGCGGTAACCTATGGTGCCGATCGGTTTGTTGCGGTGTCTGATGACGGCAAGGCGATGATCAGCACCGATGGTGCCAACTGGAGTGTGGAAAACACACACGGAGGCATTTGGATGGATGTCACCTATGGCGAAGGTCAGTTCGTGGCGGTATCCAGGCATGGTGATAATTATGTGATGACCAGTCCGGATGGAATCAACTGGACCGCTCAGGCAGCTGCAGAAATGGGGATATGGGCAGGGCTCACCCACGCAAATGAATTGTTTGTCGCTGTCTCCCGCAGTATTCCCAGCGTGATGACATCGGGTACACCGCCTATCATACCCAATACACCGCCGGTAGTTTCCGGTGTGACGGCCGAGGGGTTGCTGGAAGTGGGCGGCAGGTTGTCCGCCAATTATACCTACTTGGATGCCGATGAAGATACAGAGGCTTCGACCTTTACGTGGTACCGCTATGATACCGCCGTGGGAGACGGGGGTAAAACAACCATTGAGGGAGCTACAGCGGCGACCTATGTGCTACAGGCTGGGGATGTCGATAAATGGATTAGTGTGGAGGTACTGCCCAGTGACGGCGAAGACGACGGAACGGCCGTAGAAAGCCTCCGCGTAGGACCGGTGGTTGCCGGTAGCAGTGTCCGTTTTGTAAAAGCACAAAGCAACGGTGGGACACCTACCGGAATCGGAAACGGCTGGAGTACGGCAAGCAGCGACCTGCAGGCAATGATCGACGTACTTGCTGCGAAAGGCGGTGGCGAAGTTTGGGTAGCGGCAGGCACTTACGTTGCGCCGGACACCAGTTTCCGCATGAAAAATGGAGTCGCAATTTACGGTGGTTTTTCGGGGAATGAAACGGAGCTGGGCGAACGCAACTGGGTCGGAAATGAGACGATTTTGTCGGGGAATGAGGAAAGAACGGTCGTCGATAATAGTTATAGCAAAAAAGACACATTGGCTGCAACGGCGATTTTAGATGGCTTTACGATTACCAAAGGTATTGCGACGTCAGCTTTTGGTGGGGGAATCCGTAATTACTTTGCTTCACCGATTTTACGGAATTTGATGATCAGTGGAAATATACAGGCCTATAAAGGCGGTGGAATTGCAAATGTCAATGCTTCACCAACGCTGATCAATGTGGTTCTACAAAACAATAATGCCACAAGTTACGGCGGTGCCCTGAGTAGCGACGGCGATTCGCACCCGGTATTGATCAATGTGAAGATCAGCGGCAATTTTTCCGACGGCGGAGGCGGTGGCTTGACCGCTACTGACGGTGCGTCGATTACACTGATTAATACCGTTATCACGGGCAATATTGCAAGAGGTGGCGGAGGCATCTATGTGGGGCGCAACTCGGCTGTAAATGTACTCAACGCAACGATCAGCGGTAACATAGCCGGAGATGCGGGTATAAAGGTAGCCGATGGAGGAAGTGCGACGTTGCAGAACAGCCTAGTTTGGGGCAATGGACCAGCCGATTATGAGGGTACTATATCTCCGCTATCCGGAAACAACCTGATTGGTGGATTGGAAGGCCATAATGTGGTTAATGGCAAAGAATATGTAGGCTTACCTTCGGATATCTTTGCAGATTATCAACCTGCAACCGCAGATGTTCCGACCGTTGCCGGCAACTACCAACTTGTGGGGTGCAGCCCGGCAATAAATGCGGGCGATAATATGCGGTATCGAGGCGGGCTGGACTCGCTGACCGGTCACAATGATGTGGCAGGCAATCCGAGACTTGCGTGGGGCACGGTGGATATTGGTGCTTTGGAGTATACCGAGGTGCTCACGCCACGGTTGACCGTTCCTGCGGATAGCATGTATAAAATAGGTGATAAGCTTCTTTTTACAGTTGATTTTCACCAGCCTGTGAATGTCGGCGATGATCCTTCCCTGCAATTAACGGTCGGCAATCAGTCCAAAAATGCATCCGTTGTCGGAACGTCCGACAATGGCCATGAGGTAATCTTTGGCTATAAGGTGGCGGAGGGCGACAAAGATATTGATGGTATTGTCCTTGATGCAACGTTTTCTTACTGCCCGGTTTCAACGGTGGGTATCCGCATCGATGGCATCCGGCCAGAATTAACGGTTGTGGCTATCGTATCGAATAATGCGACCGCTTCCGTAGCAAAGGTAGGGAATAAAGTGGCACTAACATTTACTGCGAGTGAGTCGATCCGGACACCGTTAGTAACGATCGCAGGTCAGACTGCAACCGTGAGTGCGGAGGATGACGGCGGTCTGTCGTGGAAGGCGGAATACGTGCTTACGACGGCCGACATCGAAGGGGTCATCGAATTTGCAGTAAGCGGTCTTGGCGATGCCGCAGGCAATGAGGCTGTGGATGTGGTGGCTACAACGGATGGGAGTAGCGTAACTTTTTACAAAGCGAACCCTGTAGTGACGGGAGTTACGAATGGTGCGGTATACAACAAAGCGGTGACGCCGATCTTCGAAGTGGGTACGGCGACCTTGAACGGAAAGCCATATACATCAGGTACAACCATAACCGAAGAAGGTGAATATACACTGATTGTAAGGGATACGGAAGGCAACGAGACAGTGGTGAAATTCACGGTTTCAGATATTCCGGTAGAGCCCGGGGCGGTTCCGGGTATACCGACCGGGCTTTCGGCTACTGCTGGAGATCGGCAGGTGAAACTAAGTTGGCAATCTCCTTCGGATGGCGGACAGCCGATTAAGAATTACGTGATCCAATATTCCCATGACGGTGGACAAACGTGGATTGCGGCGAAGCACGCCACCTCTGCCGACACGCAGGCCGTAGTAATCGGCTTAGACAACAATCGATCCTACCGGCTCCGTGTTGCTGCTGAAAACGCTGTTGGCACCGGTGTGTTCAGTGCGGCGCTTACGGACATCATCCCGACAAAGCCGATACCCAACGCAGACGGTGAACTTCCCAAACCTGAACCTGGAGAGACAGTGGTGATTACGGACGGTGGCATCGAGGCCATTACGCTAGAGGTGGTAGATGAAGAATATTTGAGGCTCCGTGGGGATGGCTATGCCATGGAACTGTCCTCGTTGGGCACGAATGGCGAGCGGATCCCGATCTCGGCGATCGATGCGGTCATCCGGTTGGTACGAGGCGCGGGTGCCGCGGTTTACATCAGTGGCAACGGCTTTGAGCCGGGTACTGTGGTGACGGTGTACCTGTTTTCGATACCCGAGCTGGTGGGCCACCTGACGGTAGATGGCTCGGGCAATTTTGCGGGCACGCTGCCGGTGCCCACAAACTTGGAACTGGGTCAACATACACTTCAGGCGAACGGCATTGTTTCCGGCGGCAAGGGGGAGCGCTCGGTATCGGTAGGCTTACTGCTGGTGGATAACAAGCCACAGACGATCACCTTTGTTGAACCGGAAGGGGTGACTTACGGCGAGGGACCGGTCACACTGGGCGCAACGGCCACAAGCGGCCTGCCGGTGAGCTATACGGTGACGGATCTGGAAGGCAACGCTACAGCTATCGCATCCATCGGAAACGATAACAAACTCCATATCCACAGCGCAGGAGAGGTGGTGATCGCAGCGAGCCAGGATGGCAGTCTGGAATATGCTGCGGCAGCAGCGGTGAGCAGAACCCTGCACATCGTCAGGGCACCGCTTTCGGTCAGCATACAAGATGCCAAGCGGGCCTACGGCGAAGCCAACCCGGCATTTGAAGTGTCCTACGACGGTTTCGTGTCCGGAGAGGATGCTTCTTCGCTTGACCGGATACCTTCGGCAGCAACGGATGCCACGGAAACGAGCGTACCGGGCAGCTATGCCATCACAGTAAGCGGCGGCGAGTCGGCGGATTACGCATTCACCTACCACGGTGCCACATTGACGGTGGTGAAGGCCGGGCAGGCGATCACCTTCACGGCCCCTGCGGAGGTTGACCGGAGCGCGGGCAGCATCCAGTTGGATGTGTCAGCAGGCAGCGGTCTTCCGGTAACGCTGGAAGTGGACGACGAACAGGTTGCTACGGTGAGCGGCAATACGCTGAACATTCTCCGGCTGGGCACGGTTCACATCACGGCCTTGCAGGCAGGCGACGGCAATTACGAAGCGGCCGAACCGGTTACGGTGGCCATTGTTGTGACGGATCGTTCCTCGAACTTTGCGGTACGGGTACATCCGGCGGTATCGCCGAACGGCGACGGGATCAATGAGTTCCTGGTGGTGGAAGGTATAAAGGATTATCCGGAGAACCGTGTGACGGTGATCAGCCGTAACGGGACGGTTCTGTGGGAGGCCAGCGGCTACGACAACGACCGGGTGGTGTTCCGCGGCATCAGCACGGCGCAGCAGCAATTGCCCGCAGGTACGTACTTCTACATCGTGGAGGTGAAGGTGAACGGAAAATGGGAACACCGGAAGGGATACTTTGCAATACGGTATTAGTGAATAAGGGGAAAAAAGATATATGAAACGGAAATTACTGATCATGGCATCGGCGTTACTGTGTACGTCGGTTGCCACCTACGGCCAGCAGGCATTGACGCACACGCAGCACGGGGAACTTCGGACGGTTGTGAACCCGGCTGCGAGCCTGATGAACCAGAAGGGCGAGGTGAGTATCATCGGCCGTCGGCAGTGGGTGGGCGTGGACGGTGCTCCGACAGTATTCTGGGGGAGCGGCCATGTGGGTTTTGAAAGCTTCGGGGCGACGGCTGGGCTGAACATCCGCCATGAGAGCCTGGCGGTTGAGAAGCTGACGGAGGCGAGCGCGTTCTTTGCCAAGAGCGTGCGGATCTCGGAGACGGAGTATGTGGGTCTTTCGCTGAATGCCGGGGTGAGTTACCTTGACGGGCGTTTTTCGCAGCTGGACCCGATGGATCCGGCTTTCCGTGAGGACGTGAGGGAGACGGATGCGCTGATCGGCTTCGGGGTGATGCTTTACCGGCCGGACCGGTACTACGTCGGTCTGTCGCTTCCGCGGCTGATGCTTGGGAGCCTGGGCGTGACCACGGACAGCCGGTTTAACTTCCGCAACGTGTACCACCTGACGGCGGGCGCGCTGTTTTCGATGGGTACGGACTTCCACCTGCGTCCGAGTGTGCTGGTTACGTATGCGGAGAATCTTCGTCCGCAGGCGGAGGCCTCCGCGCTGGTTTTCATCAAGGAGGTATTCGGCATCGGTATGAACGTTCGCAGCTACGGTGAGCTGGCGGGTATGGCACAGTTCAACTTCGGGGGCTTCGGATTGGGTTACAGCTACCAGTTCAACCCGGGCAGCGAGCCACTGGACCGGCGGATCAACAACACCACCCATGAGATCGGGCTGCGCTACCGCTTCGGCGGGGCGATGGGGCTGTTGTAAAGGTGTTTATAAACGCAGTTCCTTATCGTTAACTAAAACAGACCCTAAGGTCCATTTGAATAGTGGAGTGTTTGAATTATTTCAGTAATTCCGTCTTCACATACTGATAGCTCTTTTCAATGCTTTCATAAGGATCAATGCGGATGACATCTTGCTCTACAAATACATATTGAAGGCCGGCGGTCTCTTCTTCTGCCATAATCTTTTTGAAGTCGATGCTTCCTGTACCAACTTCGGCATAGGTGATTGCTGAGGTGATTTCCATCACAGGTTTCTGATCATAATCCGGGCCAGTTACCGTGGCGGTGTTTGATTTATCCATATCTTTAATGTGCCACAGCGGGAAACGGCCGGGATGCTTTTCAAAATACGCAGCGCTGTCCATTCCTGATTTCTCGCTCCAAAACAAATCCAATTCAAACACAACCAGATCTTTTTCGGTATTGTCCAACAGAATGTCCAACCCCTTACTGCCATCTTCCAACGTGCGGAATTCCCAGAAATGGTTGTGATAACCGATTTTGAGCCCTGACTTAGCAGCAAGGGCGCCCCCTTTGTTCAGCTGGTCGGCCATGAAATGATAATGATCCGCGGTCATTTTGTCGATCAATAACATCGGTGGTATGGGTACGATTACATATTTCTGCCCCAACGCTGCTGCGGTGTCCAAGTAGATTTTCAGCGCTTCTTCATCCCCATTTTCCGGCGTAAGGAATTCCGAAAGATCGTAGTGGCCGCTATACGATTTCAATCCGTTTGCCTGCAACTGCGTCGACAAATCACCCAGATTTAAGCCCCAGAATTGAATCTGACCATTGGCATCGGTTTCAGCGCCGAATGTTTCCACATGGTTGTAGCCGATTTCGGCAATGCGCGTAAGAGTGGACGTAGCGTCGTCAGCCAGTTGATCACGCAACGTATATAGTTGCAGGCCGATTTCCGTCAGTGGTGCTTTATGGGGTTGCTCCGAAGTACAGGAAAGGAAAGAAGGGGTCACATAAGCCGCAGCAACACCCAGTCCTGCTTGCTTCAAAAATGTTCGCCTATTGAAAGTCATATCGAATATCGTTTATTTGGTATATCGAAGGTAAGTTTTTTTAATTACTCATATTCAGGGTTGGATATAAAATTAAGAAATCGCGTGAATTTTTCAGTGTAAGCGGCTTTGTCTAATTTATAGTAGAAAGCGCCTTTTTTTGAGTTTTCCTTGTCTTTATCCGATTGTTTTATGAGCAGTCCCGTTGAACGCAGCTTGCGGGTGAAGTTTCGTTTATCCAATTCGACTTCATAGACCTGCTCGTAGAGCGTCATAATTTGGGGAATGGTGAATTTTTCAGGAAGTAATTCAAACAAAATAGGGTGTAACGCCGCTTTATAGCGTAGTTTCTGTTTAGCTTGTTGCACCATCTCGTCGTGGTCAAAGATTAGACTGGGTACCCGTTCTAGTTGAAACCATTCGGCGCGATAATCATCGTTGAGTTGCTTTTCATATTTTTTGATATCGATTAGCGCAAAATAGGTGATGCTGAGGGTTCGTTCTAACGGGTCGCGGTCGGGCTTTCCGAACACCGATAACTGTTCCATATAGACGTCTTTCAGTCCGGTAAGTTGTCTAAGCACCCGCGAAGCAGCGTCTTCCGGCTTTTCATTCGATTGGACAAAACCGCCCATTAGGCTCCATTTATTTTTTTCGGGTTCGAACCCTCTTTTAATCAGTAGTAATTTTAAGTTGTAGCCGTCAAATCCAAAAATAATGCAATCCACTGCAACCAGCATGCGCGATTGTTTTGCGTATTTATCCATCGGTGGTAAATCTACGAATGAATTCTATTTTTTAAGTGTCTGCAAATGAGTTTTTTATTTTGGAAGGCTTTACTAGGGGATTTTTTTTCGTTTTCCCATATTTCCGTTTATAGTCCGAAGGTTTCATTCCGAAGAGCTTGGAAAACTGTTCACGGAAATATTTAATGTCGTTGAATCCGGCAGCGAATGCCGCTTCGCTGATTGTACAACCAGAATCGATAAGCAACTTGGCAACGGTGCGTAGCCGGATGAACCGGATAAACTCATTAGCGGATTTGCCGGATATCGATTTGATGCGTTTATAGAGGTTTGAGTGGCTCATGCCGATTTCTTCGGCAAGGGATTTAACGGTAAAATCCGCATTGTCCAACTGGCGCTCGACGATGGTGATGCAACGTTGGAGAAAATCGCTGTATTCTTTGGATATGTTATGTGGGTTGCTCTGCAGGGTTATCTCATTGTAAAAAAAAGCCTGTAACTGGCTTCGGCTGTTTAGGAGGTTGGCAACCCGGGCTATCAAAAGCGCATTGTCAAAAGGTTTCGTAATGTAGTCATCTGCGCCGCCTTCTATTCCTTTCAATTTAACATCTTTTGAAGTGCTGGCAGTAAGGAGTATAAGAGGAATATGGCTGAGCGAAGGATCCTGTTTGATGCAAGTGCAAAGGTCGATGCCGGACATTCCATCCATGACTACGTCACTGATGACAATATCCGGTTCGTGTTCTTTAATGAATTCCAATGCTTCCTGTCCATTTTCCGCTGTGTACACCGAAAAGTCCTTTTTGAATAGTTGGGCGATGTATTGTCTGATCTGTAGGTTGTCGTCAGCTACAAGCATGACCGGTCGCCCATCGCGCAGAACTGCTTCCTCTAATTCCTCCGCGGGTTCCTCAGTTAATTCTTCCAGGAACATAGAATGCTCCCCCAGGTCTTCCATCAATAGCTGTCCTTTGAAATGTTCCTTGCCTTTCAATAAGCGCAGGGTGAACTGGCTGCCTCGGTTTTCCCGGCTTACATACGATACAGTACCATGATGGGATTCAATGAATTTTTTTACCAAGAATAGGCCGATTCCAAAGCCGGACACGGATCGTTTATTTCCGAGCCGGTCACGGTAAAAGCGATCAAATAATGCGTCACCGATCTCGATTGGTATGCCACATCCGGTATCCGAAACCGTAAGTTCAATGTGATTGTCTCTTTCAGAAAGTTTTACCGTCACTGCGCCCTGTTCGGGAGTGAATTTGATGGCATTGCTAATTAGGTTAAAGAGGCATATTTCCATTTTTTCACGGTCGCCAAAAAGGTAAATGCTTTCTGAAGTACAGTGAAATCGGTAATCCAGCAAACGGGCGTCTGCGTGTTGCTTAAAGCAGAGAAATACTTCGTGGGCGAGGTGTTTCATGTCAAGCTTCACCAACCGAAGGTCGTCCGATTGATTTTCTGCCTTCTGAAACAACAGCAGCTTGTCCACGAGGCTTAGCAACCGTTTTGCGTTGCGATACACCAGCGTCAAGCCGTCGGTATCCGAAGTCTTGTTATTACTATATAGCATATCTTTGACCGGATTCACGATCAATGATAGCGGTGTGCGGAATTCGTGTGCGATGTGTGTGAAAAAAGCCAATTTCCGCTCGCTGAGTTCACGTTCCTTGGCAATCTCCATGCGCGACCATTCGACCTGATAGGTTAATCGGGTTTGACGTCTGTCGTAGACGATGTATGCATAAACGGCAGAGAGCCCGAGTAATAAGTACATCCCGTATGCCCAATACGTTCGCCACCACGGAGGTAATACTTCAATGGCCAGGATGCGTTCATCGCTGTTCCAGATCCCGTTGGCGTCTGTCGATCGGATTCGAAGGCAATAATTGCCCTCTCGAAGATTGGAATAAAAGGCACTGCGTTGGCGTTCGACGTGGTTCCAATCCTTGTCCCACCCTTCTAGGAAAAATGCATAGTTGATTTTATCGGGGAAGGAATATTCAAGGGCAGCGAAGCCGACGGATAACGATGCATCGTCATAGGGTAAAACTAACTTTTCTACACGGGCCGCGGTTGTCGGTGTGGCCGAAACGCTGTAATCATTGAATGGTTTGGTACCCGCTCGAATATCCGTCACAACGATTTTCGGCGCAAGCGGTTCAATACGAACGCTATCGGGGTAAAAGATGTTAAATCCATCGATCCCACCAAAGACTAATTCCCCCGATTGTAATTCAAGTGCCGCATTGTAGCTGAATTGGTTGCTTTGCAGGCCATCTGATTCGTAAAAATTCTGGAACCGGCCTTCGGCGGAGGAAAATTTGGCAATGCCGTTATAAGTGGAAAGCCACAGATTTCCGTGACGGTCATCCGCCAGTTGCAGTACGACATTACTGGGTAAACCGTCGGCTTCGGTATAGCGCTTAAAGTCGCCCGTATTTTTGTTAAATAACAATAATCCACCCCCTTCGGTACCTATCCAAAGCTGTTGCGAAGAGTCTTTCCGGATGCAGCGGACCGGATTTCCGATGGTGTAATGCGTAGTCCTGCCATGGATTAGGTCTAAACGGATAAGTTCGGAATAGTCGCCAATCCAAAACGTGTCGTTTGCATCCTCTAGGATGCAAAGTGCATTAGTTATACCTGTCTCAACGGGTTCGAACCGGTCGTGTTGGCGGTTCAGTACAAAAAGCCCACCACCATCTAATGTCGCGGCCCAGATTCTGCCTTTGCTATCTTCCAATAACTGCCATATGTTGGCATATTTGTTTCCCTTTTCGGGATGGAAGCAGGGATAGGAGATAAAGCGGCGGTTTTGCGCGTCCCATCGGTTGATACCTCCTCCATAGGTACCTACCCAAAGCTGTCCCTGTTCATCTTGCAGGATACTGGTCACAAAATTGCTGCTGAGGCTTCCGGGAACTTCCGGCTGATGCTCAAAAAATTGGAACTGATCGGTGCGCCGATCCCAATGCGATAGTCCGCCGCCATCGGTTCCGATCCATAGTGAGTGGTCTTTTCCTTCGGCAAAGGAAAGAATGAAGTTTTTCGAGCTAGTTTTCCCTTCTGGGGTATTGTGCCGGATAAGCCCGAATTTCTGTGCTTGCGGATCGATGATGTTGACGCCGCCCCGTAACGTACCGATCCACTGGCGGGATTGAGGATCTTCATAGACCGCAAAAACAGCTTTGCTGGAGAGGGGGCCACCGTCATCGTGCCCCAAAAGATATGTAAATCGCCGGCTTTTGAGATCAATGATGGTGATTCCACCGCCGTCTGTGCATACCCATAGTTTGTTTTCCTTGGTTTTGCGTAGCGCCGTGACGCGATCATGAGACAATCCACTTTTTACGGTATAATGCGTAAGGTCATCGGTTGCAGGGTCATAGCGGAACAAGCCTTCTTCAGTGCCAATCCAGATACCTCCGTTTGCCGAAGCTTGTATGCACCGTGCTGATTGTACGCGGTTGGTTTTTATACGGACTACATGATTCGTTTTATCGTAATAGGCGACACCGATGTCTTTGATGATCATCCACAACCGATCTTCGGGGTCTATATCTACCCCCTGGACATCGTAATTGACTGTTCGATGACCGTGATGAATCAGCGGAATGGATGTTGCGACCGGGATGGCTTTGGAGCGTGTTTCGATAGCTAACAATCCACGTTTTTCACTTGCTGCAAAAAGGGAACCATTTGCATTCACTGCAAAACCATTTATGGCGAAATCAATCGCCGAATTCCCTGCTTTATCTTGTAGAAGGCGTAGAGATTGAAAGGTTTGCTCGTTGTAATCAAGTACTGCGGCACCGATTTTGGTAGCTACCCAGATTCTGCCGGTCGTATCTTCGATAATATCGGTAATCCGGTTGTCGGGAAGCGAAGTCTCCTGCCCGGGGCGATTCCGATAAGTTTTGAATTGATAGCCGTCGTACCGGTTTAACCCGTCAAAGGTGCCAAACCACATGAAGCCCATCCGATCTTGGTAAATAGCGGTAACATAATTGTTGGATAGACCTTGTTCAATACCTAGATATTTTACCTGACCATTAATTGTTGACCAGACGTTTAAATGCGTGCAAGTCAACAAAATCAGCAAGATTAAATTCTTCTTTGTCATAATAGGTAATGTGTGATGATTGTATCTGGAATGATAAATATCGAAAAACAAAATCGCTTTAGCAAACTTTGCGTGCATTTGGGTGGATTAAGAATTTACCCCCTCTTTTTGGTGAGAATCCCCCTTATTCGATTCACACAAACCATCGATACTTGTGACACCAGTTAAAATCATTTTAAAACCAATTTATATGAATCTTAAACACACTATTAATGCAATGATTGGTGGAATGATTCTCAGTGGAGCCGGTATCCTACCGATATCGGCCACTGGGCGTCCCTTCCATCCACCGGTGATGGGTGTCGAAAGTCCACATCCCGGTGCAAAACAGCAGTCGACCGTCGTCGGTACTGTCACGGCTTCCGCCGATGGATTACGACTTGCCGGTGTCAGTGTCGCTGTTAAAGGAACGAGTCTGGGAGTAAGCACCGACGAGGAAGGCCGTTATGCCATCGAAAATGTCCCGGCAAATGCCGTGCTGGTTTTCTCGATGGTTGGTTACACCACGAAAGAGGAGACAGTCGGTACCCGGAACATGATCGATGTCATTTTGGAGCCGGCTACGTCGGATCTGGAAGAGGTGGTTGTGGTAGGATACGGTACCCAGCGGCGGGAAACCATCACCGGATCAGTCGCGTCGGTAAAAAGTGCGGAACTGATGAAATCACCGACAGTAAATGTTTCAAACGCGTTGGCTGGCCGGTTGCCGGGGGTAGTAGCAACCCAAGCCAGTGCTGAACCGGGGTACGACGGGGCATCCATACGGATACGCGGTACCAATACATTAGGAAATAGTGGTCCGTTGGTTGTGATCGATGGTATCCCGGCGCGGGCCGGAGGATTCGAGCGACTCAGCCCGGCCGACATTGACAACATATCGGTGTTGAAGGATGCTTCGGCTGCGATTTATGGTGCGCGCGCGGCAAACGGGGTAATTCTCATCACTACTAAGCGGGGCAAAACGGGAAAACCATCGCTTTCGTATACTTTCAATCAGGCATTCTCGCAGCCAACCGTAGTTCCGAAGCTTGCAGACGCGGTACAGTATTCCGAAATGCGCAATGAGCTTGAAATTTTCAAGCTGCCCGTGGATGAATGGGCAGCAGCCCAAGCGGCGTTTAATGATGCCGGATCCTATACTCGGAACGACGGTTCGGTGTTAACCGCCCCAGCCTCACCGGAGGACATGCGGCTATATGCCGATGGATCGGATCCTTGGGGACATCCCAACACCGATTGGTATGGCGCCACATTGAAAAACTGGTCGCCGCAATCCCAGCATAACCTCCAGGTAAGCGGCGGTACGGAAGATATCAAATACCTCACTTCCATTGGCTACCAAGATCAGGATGCGTATTATAAAAAATCGGCAACGGGTTACGAGCAATACGATATCCGGATCAACCTCGATGCCAATATCAATAAATACATCAGCACGAAAATCGGCCTCTTAGGTCGACAAGAAGACCGGCATTTTCCCACGAAATCGGCCGGAACGATTTTCCGTATGCTGATGCGTGGCATTCCTACTGAACCGGCGTTCTGGCCGAACGGCATGCCCGGTCCGGATATTGAGTATGGCGAAAACCCGGTGGTCATCACCACCGACCAGACGGGATACGATCGCGACAAACGGTATTATTTCCAAACCAATGGACAGTTGGATATTACCATTCCTTGGGTGGAAGGATTGAAATTCAGCGGTACGGCATCCGTAGACAAATACATCAAGAAAACCAAACGGTGGGAAATTCCCTGGTACCTGTATACGTGGCAGGGCGATTACGAGGATGACGGTGTAACGCCCCTGTTGGTACGGGGACAGCGTGGTCCGGCTGATCCGCGGCTCACCCAAGGGGACGAAGATCAATTGAACGTACTGCTCGGTGGCGTGTTGACCTATGACCGCACATTCGGCGGCCACACTTTGAACCTGCTGGCGGGTGTAAACCGGGAAACCATCCGGAACGACAACTTCAATGCGTTCCGGCGCTACTTTATCTCGAATAATATTGATTATCTTTTTGCCGGAGGCGATGCTGAGAAGAATAACGGAGGTGGAGCTTGGGAGCGTGCCCGGCTCAACTACTTTGGCCGGGTGGGCTATAATTTCCAAAGTAAATACATTGCAGAATTCCTCTGGCGGTACGACGGTTCTTACATGTTCCCTGAAAGCAGCCGGTATGGATTCTTCCCCGGCATCATGGCAGGGTGGATGATTTCGGAAGAAAACTTCTGGAAAGACGGCGTGCCTTTTGTAAACTACCTGAAATTGCGGGGGTCGTATGGGCAGATGGGGAATGATAACATTGAATACGACGGCGCGTTACAAGAATACCAGTATTTTTCTACCTACGGGTTCGGCACGTACATTGTCGGTAATGAACTGGTAAAGTCGCTCTACGAAAGCCGGGTACCCAATTCGTTCATCACGTGGGAGGTCGCCAATAACTATAACATCGGTCTTGACGGGCAACTGATGGACAATAAGTTCAACTTCACAGTGGAATGGTTCAAGAACCGGCGGGAAAGCATTCTCTGGCGAAGGAATGCGTCGATTCCGCAAACAACAGGTATGACATTGCCTGCCGAGAATATCGGCATTGTCGAAAACGGGGGTTGGGATTTCGCGGTCGGTTACACTGATCAGTTCGGCGACCTCAGCCTGAATGTCGGCTTGAACGGAGGGTATGCGAAGAACAAGATTATTTTCTGGGATGAAGCGCCCGGTGCGCCGGAATGGCAGCAGTCCACAGGCCGTACCATCAATTCGGGATTGTATTATATCTACGATGGTGTGTTCCGCGACGAAGCTGAGATTGCGGCAAACACCCTCGATTACTCGGCCGTCACCAATTCGCTGAGGCCCGGCGATATGAAGTTTGTCGATTACGACAACGACGGCGCCATCACGTCGGACGATCGTGTGCGGCATGATAAAAATACGATACCCACATTTCAGGGCGGATTGAATGTCGGAATGCAGTATAAGGGATTCGATTTGACCATACTTTTCCAGGGAGCAACGGGAGGAGAACTGCGTGTCGGCGCTGATGAATCCGGTGCCATTGGGAATTTCCTGCTTGATTTCTATAAAAACCGCTGGCGCGTGGACGCTCCCAGTAGCGAACATCCGCGTATTGCCGATCGGAGCGACCAATATTATTCGTCTGGCAATACGTATTGGTTGAGAAATACCAACTACCTCCGGTTGAAGAACCTCGAATTGGGGTATACCTTCCCGACCCGGTGGATGGAACCTGCGGGCATCAGCAACCTGCGGATTTATGTAAGCGGATTCAATCTACTGACGTGGGACCAAACCGATGTTTTCGATCCCGAATCAATCAACCAGACGGGGCAGTATTATCCCCAGGCGCGCCTGCTGAATACCGGTATCGCTGTTACATTTTAAACCCGAGAAAGAGATGAAACGATTCAAAAAATATCATGTGTTTGTACAGTGCCTATGGGTAATCGCAACCTGTACGGTAGCCTGTAATGACAATTTCGTAAGTACCCGGCCATTGGAGGAGGTGCCTGCTGATGCTACATGGCAGGATGTTGGATTGGCCGAGGCCTTTGTTACGGAAATTTATAACGGCTTCGGCCAGGGTGGATTCGATGAGGAAATGCTGGCTTCGCTATCGGACGAAGCAATGTTTACCCACCCCGGTAGGGGAATCAATGTGATTACCGAAGCCCGTTCGAACGATGCGGACCAGGGATGGAACAGCCAGATCAGCGGCGGAACCCACAACTGGGGGAGCCTGTATCGGCGGATCCGCGCGACCAATGTCGCTCTTGAGAATTTGGCAGAGCCGCAGTTCGACAATTCGTCGGGTGTCGCCGATCGGTTGAAAGGGGAAGCACTTTTCCTGCGTGCCTTTTTCTATACGGAGCTATTGAGGTATTACGGTGCTGTTCCATTGATCGATCGCGTTTATGGATTGGAAGACGATGATTATACCGTCGCCCGGAATACCTTTGAGGAGCAGGTAGAATTTATTGTTTCCGACTGCGACCAGGCAGCGACATTGCTGACGGATGCAACGGCTGTGGACGGCCGTGCTTCGTCGACCGCAGCACTGGCGTTAAAAGCCCGGGTATTAACCAAGGCAGCCAGTGATCTCCATGACATTCCCACGGCTTCGGCAAATTCCGAAGTGATCAGTGGGTACGAAAACCCCGAATACCTGGGGTATACCAGCGGCGACCGGAATGGCCGGTGGCAACGGGCGAAAGACGCGGCGAAAGCGGTACTTGACGCATATGGCCCTGGTTATATGATGGAATTGACCGAGCCGGTTACACCGGAAGAGGGTACGGAGAACTACCTGTCGATTTCAATGGGTGGTGGTAGTAGTGCCGTATCTGCCGACGGCAAAGCGGACCTCATACTGGGTCGGTTCTTCATTGACCTGAAAGATGAAGGTGGAAACTATGTTGGTCGGAACAACGGTCCGAACGGCTACCACAACTGGGCCGGAAACACACCCATCCAGCAGTTGGTGGATGATTATCCCATGGCCGACGGCAAGGCGTTCGACTGGGATAATCCGGCACACGCCGTGGCGCCGTATGAGAACCGGGATCCGCGTTTCTATGCGACTATTTTATATGATGGTGCCGACTGGAAGCCCCGCACCAGCGACGTAGCAGGGCGCGATCCGGTCAATCAGATCCAAACGGGACAGTATGAAGTAATGGATAAAGGAAACAAAGTAATCCATTATGGTCTGGATACCCGGAACAGCCCGATAGAGGACTGGAACGGCAGTCATACGGGGTATTATATGCGCAAATTCATTGATCCCAATCCCGCGGTAGTCGATCAGAATACAAGGCAGTTTATTCCTTGGCCGGTGCTGCGGTTTACCGAAGTAGTGTTGAACTATGTAGAAGCCTGTATTGAGCTAGGCCAAGACGAAGAAGCAAAAATCTGGCTGAACCGCATCAGGTTCCGCGCCGGAATGCCGGCCATTACTGCATCCGGAGATGCACTTCGGGATGCATACCGGAACGAGCGGCGCATCGAACTGGCGTATGAAGAACATCGTTTCCACGATGCCCGCCGGTGGATGATCGCTGGAGAAACCCTGGGTAGAAAAGTGGGCATCATGCGCGTATTCGGACGGCTGAAAGCCGGCAGCAATGTTTCGGTATATCGGTATGATCCTGCAGACTACGACTACACGTATACGGTGAGTACGGTTGACCCAGGTATCGAAAACCGGCAGTGGCTGGATAAAATGTATTTTATCCCGATCCACCGCGACGAAATGAACCGGAATGATAAACTGGTGCAGAACCCAGGGTATTGAGTGTCACGAACAACTATATGAGAGTTGATGCTGTGCATATGATGAAGGTGGGCCCTTCGGTATCGGAATACAGGTTCCGGTACCAAACCACCGCCAAGCTGCTTGGATTAAATGTCCCGGT
>Ga0180219_1000093_pt1 | contig 111330 bp, 116 predicted proteins | sample eDN3rd30CBELigMG_FD_151338 | JGI IMG/M metagenome (GOLD analysis project Ga0180219, IMG submission 151338) | Enriched Miracle-Growth compost microbial communities from Emeryville, California, USA - eDNA 3rd pass 30_C BE-Lig MG (version 2)... ...
ATAGTCGTGATTGCGGTCGAAAACCGCCTGCAGCCGGTAGGTTCCGGGCGCGAGCTGCGACCAGGGGAGGGGGAACGCATCGGTGTCGGTGCCGACGAGCGCCGGCGTTCCGGGCGCGAGATGCGCGACTTCGCGCGCCGCGATCGCGGTGCCGGTGGGATCGAAGGCCGAGGTGTCGACCTCTTCCTGCGCCGGGGCTCCGGGCTCGGCCTTTTGCGCAAAGACGAGCAGCCGCCCGCTTGCATCGTCGCCGAGGTTCCTGGGAGTGACGACCGGTGCGGCCATCGGCGCAGGATCGGCCCGGACGGCGGCCGGCGCCGAGAGCGCCAGCGCGATGGGGACAAGGAGCGAAAGCGCGCGGCGCGACGGGCAGCAGATCATGCGCAAGCTCTAACCGCTGGCGACGATGTGTAAAGGGCGGTCGCCGCCAGCCCGCGCAGTCGCGTCGCTCAACCCTCCTTCTTCTTCTCCTCCGCCTTGCGGAAAATTTCCGCTATCTTGGCGCGCGCCTCGTCGAGATTGTTCTCGTCGATCGCCTTGACCGCGGCGAGCAGCAGATTTTCCTCCTTCTCGTCATGTTCCTCAAAGGCGATTGGTGCGATCACCACGCGGGCGATGTCGCCCTTACCCTCGTCGAGCAGCTGGCGCGTCAGGATCAGACGATATTGCGGATCATAGGAAGCGTTCGGATAGACTTGTTCGAGCGCGATCAGCGCCGCTTCGGGGATCGGCTCCCCTGCCTCGCGAAACGAGAGATAATAGCCGATCGCCGGCCGCGGATCGAGCGGGTCGAGATTGCGCGCGCGCACAAAATGCGGACGGGCTCTGGCATAGGCGCTCTTGTCGGTCTTGCCGCGCCCCATGAAGACATTGGCCTTGAGCAGGTGGGCGGGAGCGGAATCGGGGGCGAGCGCCAGGGCGCGGTCGGCCGCAGCTTCGGCGGCATCCCACTTCTTGGCGTCAAGCTGTGCTTCGCCGACCCACAATTGCGCCGACAGGCTCTGCGGATAGGCGGCGTCCTTGCCCGCCATGTCGCTCGCGACGTCGCGCGCTTCATCGGCATCGACGCCACGCTGCGAGCGCATATGATCGCGGATCAGCGCCTCTTCGGCTTCAGTGAGCGGGCGCATCGCGACCTTGGGCTCGACATAGTTGCCGGGTTTGACGTCATAGCCGAGGAAGGGGCCGCGCTTGTAACGGCGCACTTTTTTTTGCAGCTGGCCCAAGTCGCCGAATATGCGCTTCGCGGCGGTCAGGCTGTCCTCGCCGCTGTTGAGCGCCTTCAGATATGCGACAAGCTGTCCCTGCCGGTCGGGGGCGAAGTTCAGATAGTGCGAGAGCAGCCAGCCGAAGGTATAGACCTGATAGCGTTGAATGTCGTTCAGCGATGCCTTGCTGTCGAACAGCCGCTCGAGCGGAATGTCGGGGAGGAAATCGAGCGCCGCGCCGCGCGACTGCGGCACGTCGCCGACGTGAAAGCTGCCGTCGTCCATGAAGCGGATCGTACTGTAGAGCTCGGCGAACCCCTCGGTGTACCAGCTCGGATAGGCGGTGCTGAAGTTCGACAGCATGAAGTGGTGGGTATATTCGTGGAGCAGCACCGACTTGATGTCGAGCCGCGGCCCGGTGCGGATACCCTTGCTCGTTTCGATTCGCTCGTGAGCGGGCACGAAGGAGACCGGATTGCCAGCGCGTCCGATGTAGAAGCCTGCGACCCCCGAGCCCGAGGCGTGGGCGAACACCGCGATATTGTCGGTGTCACCGCTTCGATAGACCTTGACCTTGTTCGCGTTGCCGACGTCGGGACCGGGCACCGGCATATTCTGAAGCGTGCGCAGCGCATTGTCGAAACGTTCAAGCAATGTTGCGAATTTCTCCGCATCGTTGCGGTCGCTTTCGGAATAGACGACGAAGTGGGCGGTCCTGGCTTCCCACCATTCGGCCCTTGCCGCCGGACTCGCCAGCGTGGCGAACATTGCGAAGGCTGCACCCAGAAGCCTCGCGGCCTCGCACTTCCAATTCGTTCCCGTCACGCTTGCCCCCCGAACCCTTGATGGCGCCAGCATAGCGCGCGAGGGCGATGCTTCAAGGGGGCGCCAAGCCTTTGGTCCTAAACGAAGCTATAGGGATCGACGTCGATCGCGAGCCGCGCCTTCGCCGGCCAGTCGATGCGAGCGATCCAGTCGCGGATCGTGCCTTGCAGGTCGAAACTGCGCGGCGCGTGGAGGAGCAGGCGGAAGCGGTGGCGGCCGCGCAGCATTGCGAGCGGCGCGGGGGCGGGGCCATAGATGGCGAGCCCGTCGGCGGCGGGCGCCTTTTCGCCGAGCCGCTGCGCGACGCCGCGCGCGACCTCGATATCCTCCGACGAGATGACGAGCGCCGCGAAGCGGCCATAGGGCGGCGCGCCCGCCTGTTTGCGCGCGGCGGCCTCGGCGCCGTAGAAGCCCTCGCGGTCGTTCGCGACGAGCGCCGCCATCACCGGCGCGTCGGGAACGCGCGTCTGGATCAGCACCTCGCCGGGCTTGACCCCACGCCCGGCGCGCCCCGCGACCTGCGCGATCTGCTGAAAGGTGCGTTCCGAGGCGCGCAAATCGCCGCCGTCGAGCCCGAGGTCGGCATCGACCACGCCGACGAGGGTCAGGTTGGGGAAATGATAGCCCTTGGTGACGAGCTGCGTGCCGATGATGATGTCGACCAGCCCGTCCTCGACCGCCTCGACGAACTCGGCGGCCTTGGCGGGCGACCAGAGGGTGTCCGAGGTGACGATGGCGGTGCGCGCTTCGGGAAAGCGCAGGGCGACCTCGTCGGCGACGCGCTCGACGCCCGGGCCGCAGGCGACGAGGCTGTCCTCGTCCTCGCACTCGGGGCAGAGCCGCGGCGGCGGCATGACATGGCCGCAATGGTGGCAGGCGAGGCGGTGGACAAGGCGATGTTCGACCATCCATGCGGTGCAATTGGGGCACTGGATGCGGTGGCCGCAGGTGCGGCAGAGGGTCAGCGGCGCAAAGCCGCGACGGTTGAGGAACAGCAGGCTCTGCTCGCCTTTGCCCAGCCGGTCGGCGAGCGCGTCGACGAGCGGCGGCGCGAGCCAGCGGCCGCGGTCGGGCGGGTCGCGGCGCATGTCGATCGCGGCAAGGTCGGGCAGCGTCGCGCCGCCATAGCGGGCGGGCAGGACGAGGTGGCGATAGCGGCCGGCCTCGACCATCGCGAGGCTTTCGAGCGCCGGGGTCGCGCTCGCGAGGATCACCGGCAGGCCTTCGAAAGACCCGCGCATCACCGCCACGTCGCGCGCGTGATAATGGACGCCATCCTCCTGCTTGAAGCTCGTTTCATGCGCCTCGTCGACGACGATCAGCCCCAGATTGGCGTAGGGGAGAAAAAGCGCCGATCGCGCGCCGACGACGATCTTTGCTTCGCCGCTCGCGATCGCGTGCCAGGCGCGGCGGCGCTCGGTCGAACGAAGCCCCGAATGCCACGGCACCGGCTCGCGGCCGAAGCGCGCCGCGAAGCGCGTCAGCATCGGTTCGGTGAGCGCGATTTCGGGAAGCAGGACGAGCGTCTGCTTGCCCGCGTCGACCGCGGCGGCGATCGCCTCCATATAGACTTCGGTCTTGCCCGATCCGGTGACGCCGTCGAGGAGCAGCGTTTCGAACCGTTCCGCGTCGACCGCTTCGCGCAGCTGCCCGGCCGCAGCCGCCTGTTCGTCGGACAGGTCGGGCGGAGCGAAGCCGGGGTCGGGCACGGGATAGGGCGCGTCGGCCGACACCTCGACCGCTTCGAGCGCGCCCGTCTGCACGAGTCCGCGGATCACCGCGTCGCTGACCTCGGCGAGCGCGGCGAGCTCGCGGACCGTGCCCTGCCGCGCGCCGATCTTTTCGAGCGCCACCGTGCGCTGCGGCGTCATCCGCGCCGGCAATTCGCCGGTCGCGCGATATTCGACGATCGGGCGGCGCGCGTCGGCGAAGGCGGCGCCGGGCAGCACCATGCGCAGCACCGCGCCGGGGGGCGCGAGATAATAATCGCTCGTCCATTCGACGAGGCGGCGCAGCGGCGCCCTGATCGGCGGAACGTCGACGATTTCGTAAAGATTGCGGAGGCGATTGTCGCCGACGGGGTCGGGCGCGCCGAAGCTGGCGTCCTCCCACACCACGCCGCCGAGCCGCCGCGGCCCGAGCGGTGCGACGACGACGCTGCCGAGCGGCGCCTCGCTGCCATGGGGCACGCGATAGTCGAGTGGGCCGAGGGCGGCGGTGAGAAGGAGAACTCGGGCGCGGGTCATCGATCGGACAGGATATAGGCGCGCAGGGAAAATAGGAAAGCGCGCTATCCGTTGCCGAGCCGATATCGGGCGCCGGGTCCGTTTCGGATCGGCGCCCGCGGATCACATCGCCTTGATATAATCGACCATCTGGCCGACCACGGTTCCCCAGCCGTCGTGAAAGCCCATCTCCTCATGCCTCTGGCGCGCGGCGCTGTCGCCGTGCACCGCGATCGCGCGATAGAGCGTGCTGTCGCCCTGCGGCGTCAGGAACAGGCCGGCGGTGAAGAAAGGCGCGGGCGCGGGGCGGAAGCCGGGAAGCAGCGCGTCGGTGAAGATCAGCCGCTCGCCCGGCACCACCTCCAGATAGCAGCCATTGTTCGGAAATTCCTCGCCCTCGGGCGAGCGCATCGTCGTGCGAAAGACGCCTCCGGGGCGCAGGTCCATCTCGCAGGCGGTGACCGTCCAGGGCTTGGGCACGAACCAGTGCACCAGATGTTCGGACGTCGTCCACACTTTCCACACCAGGTCGGCGGGCACGTCGATCGTGCGTTCGAGGACGAGGTCGAGGTCGGGATCGACGGGGCCGAGCGGAAAGGTCATCGGGGAGTCTCCTTGTTGTTCTGGAGTGAGAGTAGATAGGAATCCATGCGGTCGAGCCGTCCTTCCCAAAGGCGGCGCTGGGTCGCGAGCCAGTCCTCGGCCAGCCGCAGCCGGTCGGGGGCAAGGCTGTAGGTGCGGACCCGGCCCCGCTTGCGCGAATGAACGAGGCCGCAGCCTTCGAGCATCTTGAGATGCGCGAGAAAGGAGGGGAGCGCCATCGGGTGGTGCGCCGCAAGTTCGCTGACCGAGGCCGGTCGTTCGCCGAGCCGTTCGAGCACCTGCCGCCGCGTCGGATCGGCGAGCGCGCGAAAGATACCGTCGATCATCGCGGGTTCGGGGGCAATCGGGGCATCGGGCCGGATGGTCGACATGGCGGTCTCCTGTCGCCCGCCCTCTTAGGATGTCTCAATACTTAGGTCAACGCCTAACTATTAGGACAGGCATCGTGCGGCGCGACATCGCCGACGAGCAGGGATCAGGCTGCGGCGATGCTGCGCGGTCGGGTGCGGGCGGGCTTCGGGCGGCGGAACCAGAAGGTCCAGACGGCGAAGCTGCCGAGTATCGCCAGCGACAGGCCCGACAGCGTCAGCAGCAGGCGGTACGGCAGCCCGCCGACCTTGCCCGCGTGGAGCGGATAGGCCTTGTTGAACGCCTGCGCGCCCGGCGCCATCACGAGCGCATCGCGCGCGCCGAGCAGGCGGCCGGTCGTAGCGTCGAACCACAGCGTCGTGCGGCCGTTGGGGAGCCATTCGGCACCCTGACGCATCCGGAGGCTGATCGGGTCGCCTGCCTTGCGCGGCAGGCTGAGAATGCGGAATTCGGCCGTCGGGAAACGGCGGTGCGCTTCGGCGAGCATCGCGGCATAGTCGGGTTTTGCGGCGAGCGGACCGCTTTCATATTTCGGTGGCTCCATCGACCGAACCGTTTCGACGACCGGCCCGAAGGGGGCGACGACCGCCATCGCGAAGGGGCGAAAGATCATCATCGTGCCGGTGACGAGCGAGAGCAGCAGCAGCGGCGCGACGACGATGCCGAGGTCGCGGTGATGGGTGACGATCGCGGGCCGGCTCATCCGCCTTGGCCACAGCCGCGGGCGAAAGGTCGCGCGCGTGCGCCACCAGAGGATGATGCCCGAGATCACGAAGAACAGGCCGCAAAGCCCCGCGATGCCGATCACCCATTCGCCGCTGTCGCCCGCGAAAAGATGATGGTGAAAGTCGAAGATCCACAGCTCGGGCCGCTCCCACTGGCTCGCCCAGTGGATGACGGTCCGTCCTGTCTGGTCGGCATAGGCGCCCGCCCCTTCGCCGAAGCGCGCCTGATGCAGCCCGAAGCCGTCGCGGGCATAGACGATGCCCTGCGCCCCCGGCTGCGCCATGATCGCCTCGGTCGCCCGCGTCACGCTGGCAAGGTCGGTGCGCAGCGGATCGCCGGCGTGCGGCACCCCGATCCACGCATCCTTGTGGAGCAGGATCGTGCCGCTGAGGCCGAGCAGCGCGAGCAGCAGCCCGATCAGCCCGCCCGCCCAGCGGTGGAGCGTATCGAGCAGCTTCATCGGCCCGCGCGCCGCATCAGAAGCGATAGTCCCAGCCAAGCGTGAAGGTGCGACCGCGGCCCGCGAAGTTGAAGAAATCGTCGGTCGGCCGCTGGGTGTCGCTCGCGTAGCTGATATATTGCGTGTCGAACAGATTCTGCACCGACAGGCTGACCCCGCCGAGGCTCGTCTGATAGCGGATGAAGGCGTCGGTCAGATTATAGCCTTCGAAATCGTTGCGCGGGTCGCGGACGAGACCGCGAAAGCTGCGCGCGAGATAGAATTGCGTCTGGATGCGCGCCGACACCGGGCCGCTCGCATAAGCGGCGGCGAGGTTGAGCCGGTCGGGCGAGATGTTCGCGCCGTCGAGGTCGGTATCGACCACATCGTCGCCGTCGGTGTCCGACCGCCCCTTGATATGGGCATAGCCCGTCGAGAGCGTCAGCCCGTCGACCGGCATACGGACGGCGAGGTTGATTTCCAGCCCCTCGATCTCGACGCGCTCGCGCACGACGGTGAAGATGCCGTCGCCGCCGGCGCGCAGTCGCTGGCCGTTCTTGCTCGTCGACCAGAAATAGCTCGCGCTCGCATCGAGCGGGCCGCGCTTCACCTCGACGCCGATCTCGCGATTGTTCGACACGATCGGCGAGATGTCGAGGAAATCGTCGACGTCGACGCCGGTGTCGGCGACCGCGCGGGTGATGCGGCCGACGTCGGGCACGGTGTAGCCCTCGGCATAGCTCGCATAGGCGCGGATGCCGGCGAGCGGCTCGACGATGACGCCGCCGTTGAGGAGCAGGTCGTCGAAGCTCGGGCTGCCGCCCGCGACGTCGACGCCGCCATAGGTCGCGGGGTCGCTGCCGTCATAGGTGGTTGCCGCGAGGGTGTGATAATCGGCGATGCCGATCTTCACATTTTCATAGCGCGCGCCGCCGGCGAGGCGGACGAGGCCGCCCGCAAGCTCGAGATTCGCTTGGCCGAAGGGGGCGAGGCTGCGGAAGTCGGTCGGCGGCACCCAGGCGCGGTCGGTCGCGATCAGCCGCTGTTCGGTCGAATCCCACAGCGCGTCGAAACCCGCGATCAGCGTCAGCGCTTCGAAGCCGGGCACCGCGCGTTCGTAGCTGATCTTGCCGCCATATTTGCGGCTGCGGTTCTGCGACTGGTCGAACAGGGTGCCGACCGGCGCGATCGCGGGATCCTGAAAGCTCGCGATCGGGTTCGGCTCGCCGCCGAACGTGTCGCGGCTGCGATTCCAGAAGATCTGGCTGACGAAATTGCCGCCGCCAAGGGCGCTGTCGGTCAGCGACAGCGCGACGCTTTCGGTGCGTCCGGTCGCGGGAACGCCCGGCGGCGTGCCGCGCTCGGCGCTCGTCGGCAGGCCGGCGGCCTTGTCGCCGGCGACCGCGGCATAATCGCCGTCGCCTTCGAGTTCGAAGCGGCTCGCGATCAGGTCGAGCCGCATCGTGTCGGTGACCGCATAACCAAAGCGGCCGAAGAAGGAGAGGGTTTCCGAATCCTGCGTCTCGCCCTGCGTCAGATTGATGCCGACCGGGCGTCCATCGCCATCGAAAAAGACGCCGCGGCGTTCCCATGCGGCGCCGACACTCGCGTCGAAGCGTCCCGCCTTATACTGGACGAGCCCTGCGACCTTGCCGCCCATGCCGGCGCGCGAGAAATCATTGTCGGCGGTCGCCTGCAGCAAGGTGCGGCCCGACAGCCCCTCTTCGCTCGGCGCGCCGACGGTCACCTGATTGACGATGCCGCCGGTGCCGCCGATCCCCTGCAGCGCGTTCGATCCGAAGATCACCTCGACCCGGTCGATGAAGAAACCGTCGATGGTAAAGCCGTCACGGCTACCGTCGCGCAGCGGGGTCGATTGCGGAATGCCGTTGATCGCATAGAGCGGCGAGCGGCCGCGCAGCGTCTCGCCCGCGCCCGACAATTTCTGCCGCGTCGGCGAGAAGCTGGGGGTCAGCGTCGCGACCGCATCGGTCACCGATCCCGAAATCGCAAGCTGCTGGTCGAGCGCGTCCTTGCCGATGACATCGACGGTGAGCGGCAGCGCATTGGCGGGCAGAATCGAGCGCGCCGCGGTGACGACGATCGTATCTTCGCCATCGGGCGCGTCGTTCGCATCGCTCGACTGGGCGAGCGCGGGGGTGGAAAGGGCGGTACCGAGCAGCATCGCGGCAGCGAACTTGCGAATCATTCTTATCTCCCTGATCGCGAGTGCCGCTAATGAGAGCGATTTGCATATGCAAGAGAAAAGGACATGCTCCCCTCCCGCTTGCGGGAGGGGCAGCGAGGCTTGCGAGCTTGCTCGCTAGCCGCAGCGGGGTGGGTCACCGCACCGCCGCTGCCCGCCCCCGACCCCTCCCGCAAGCGGGAGGGGAGAAAAGCGTCGCGCGCGGTGGCAGCGATCGGGGGTGACGGCGGCGAGCAAAGCGCGCTATCACCCTCGCCATGCGCGAAAAGGAACTGCGGTTCGCCCTGATTTGCTACGGCGGCATCAGCCTTGCCGTCTATATGCACGGAATCACCAAGGAGATCTGGCGCCTGGCGGCGGCATCGCGCGCGTGGCACGACGGCAGCGCGATCGACGGGTCGGGCGGCGTCTATCGCGGGCTGCTCGCGGCGATCGAGGCGAAGAGCGGGGTGCGGCTGCGTGTGCTCGCCGACATCGTGGCCGGCGCGAGCGCGGGCGGCATCAACGCGATCTTCCTCGCGCGGGCGCTCGCGACGGGCCAGTCGCTCGATCCGCTGACCGACCTGTGGCTCGAGGATGCCGACGTCGACTATCTGCTCGACCCCGACGCGCGCCCGATCTCGGCGGCGACCAAATTCTGGGCGGTGCCGATCGCCGGCTGGGCGATGAAGCGGCGCGGCAACGTCATCGACCGCACCGTCGCGGGCGCGGCGCAGGACGAGGTGCGTGCCAAGCTGTCGCGCTTCGTGCGCGCACGCTGGTTCGAACCGCCCTTTGGCGGCGAGACCTTTTCGGGGCTGATCTTCGACGCGTTCGAGGCCATGGACCGCGGGCCGCGCGGGCCGGTGCTGGTTCCCGCGGGGCAGCCGGTCGACCTGTTCGTATCGGTGACCGATTTCGCGGGCCACAGCATGCCGCTGTCGCTCAACAGCCCGCCGCGCGTGACCGAGCAGGAGCATCGCCTGATCCTGCATTTCCGGCAGGACGGGCGCGCGGGAAAGGATCTGGGCGACATGCCGGCGCTCGCCGTGGCGGCGCGCGCGACCGCGAGCTTCCCCGGCGCCTTTCCGCCCTTCACGTTGCGCGAGATCGACCGCGTGCTCGCAAAGCGCCACATCGACTGGCCCGGGCGCGCCGATTTCATCCGCGTGCAATTACCCGCGGGCGACGAGGCCGATCCCGCCGACCGCGTGCTGATCGACGGATCGGTGCTCGCCAACGCGCCCTTCCGCCCGGCGATCGCCGCGCTCAAGCAGCGGCCGGCGCGGCGCGAGATCGACCGCCGCTTCGTCTATATCGACCCCAAGCCCGATTACCGGTCGATCAGCTTCGGCCGCCACGGCGAACCCGTCGAGGGCGAGGCGGCGCCGCCGCTTCCCGGCTTTTTGACGACGATCCTCGGCGCGCTCTCCGAAATCCCGCGCGAACAGCCGATCCGCGAGAATGTCGAAGCGATCGAGGCGATGTCGCGGCGCATCCGCCGGATGCAGCATATCGTCGACGCGATGAAGGTCGAGGTCGAGGAGCAGGTCGCGGCGCTGTTCGGCACGACCTTCTTTCTCGACACGCCGACCCCGGCACGGCTCGACCGCTGGCGCGCGAAGGCGCAGAGCGAGGCGGCGGCGCGCGCGGGCTTCGCCTATCCGCCCTATGGCCATCTGAAGCTGTCGTCGGTGGTCGAGGAACTCGCGCGGCTGATCGACCGCCTCGCGCCGCCCGAGGGGGCGATCCACCGCGAACATCGCCGCACCTTGCTGTGGGACGAGATACGCGCGCGCGGCCTCGACCGGATTTCGGGCAGGAAGGGCGCGGGGGCGAGCCGCGACGCGATTTCCTTCTTCCGCATTCACGACCTGACCTTCCGCATCCGCCGCCTGCGTTTCCTCGCGCGCGAACTCGACGCGGTCGAGGCGAAGCGCGATGCGCGCGATGCCGATTGCGAGGCGATGCGCGGCGCGATCTTCGCCGCACTCGGCCTTTATGTCGAACGCGAAGGCGACAGCTGGCTCGGCGACCTCGACGTCGCGGCCGATGCGGACATGGGCGCGTGGATCGACGCGATCGCCGAGCGCCGCGACCTGCTCGCTGTCGACCGCGAGGGCGACGAGCTGCTCGCCGCGGGGCTCGCCGGCCTGCCGAAGGACGACCGCCGCCAGCTGCTCCTCGCCTATCTCGGCTATCCCTTTTACGACATCGCGACCCTGCCGCTCTTGCAGGGTGAGGGATATGACGAGTTCGATCCGGTCAAGATCGACCGCATCTCGCCGTCCGATGCGACCGCGATCCGTGCCGGTGGCGCGGCGGCGATGCTGAAGGGGATCGAGTTCAACAGCTTCGGCGCCTTTTTCAGCCGCACCTACCGCGAGAACGACTATCTGTGGGGCCGCCTCCACGGCGCCGACCGGCTGGTCGACATCGTCGCGTCAAGCGTGACGGGCGAGGGTGCGCTGTCGAAGGAGGAACTCGCCGCGACCAAACGGCGGGCGTTCCACGCGATATTGGACGAAGAGGAGGGACGGCTGCCGAAGGTGCAGGCGCTGATCGCCGAGATCAGGGGGGAGATTGGCTAAGTCACGTCGTCATCCCCGCGAAAGCGGGGGTCCAGTGGCAACGGCGGTTCGCTCAAATGGATTCCCGCTTTCGCGAGAATGACGATGAATGGGATGGCAAATGCTAACCGATCAATCGGTCAGATCGTCCCACATATCCTTGATGCGGCCGAAGAAGCCCTGGCTTGCCGGGCATTCCTCGCCCGTTTCGGTCTCGCGGAATTCGGCGAGCAGTTCTTTCTGGCGCGCGGTCAGTTTGGTCGGCGTTTCGACATCGATCTGGATCACCAGGTCGCCGTGGCCGCGGCCGTTGAGCACCGGCATACCCGCGCCGCGCTGGCGCAGCTGTTTGCCCGACTGGATACCCGCGGGGATGCGGATGTCGTGCTTGGTGCCGTCGAGCCCCGGAATGACGATCTCGCCGCCGAGCGCGGCGGTGGTGAAGCTGATCGGCGCGCGGGTGAACAGCGTCGTGCCCTCGCGCTCGAAGAGCTTGTGCCGCGCCATGTGAAGGAAGATGTAAAGGTCGCCCGGCGCCGCGCCGCGCGCGCCGCTCTCGCCTTCGCCCGACAGGCGGATGCGCGTGCCTTCGTCGACCCCCGGCGGGATGGTGACGGTCAGCGTCTTGCGCCGGTCGACGCGGCCTTCGCCAAGGCAGGTGGTGCAGGGGTCGGCGATCACCTCGCCCGCGCCCTGGCACGCCGGGCAGGTGCGTTCGACCATGAAGAAACCCTGCTGCGCGCGCACCTTGCCCATGCCGCCGCAGGTGGTGCAGCGGTGCGTTTGCGTGCCGGGCCTGGCGCCCGACCCGTCGCACGCATCGCAGCGTGCGGCGACATCGACCTCGATCTCGCGCGTGCAGCCGGCGAAAGCGTCCTCGAGCCGGATTTCCATGTCGTAGCGAAGGTCGGCGCCGCGCGCGGGCCCGCGCTGCTGGCGCGCGCCGCCGAAGGCCGAGCCGAAAATCGATTCGAAAATATCGCCGATGTCGCCGAAATCGGCGCTGCCGCCATTGGCGCCAAAGCCGCCGTTCTTGAACGCATCCTTGCCGAACCGGTCATAGGCCGCGCGCTTTTGCGGGTCCTTCAGGCAGTCATAGGCCTCGTTGATCGCCTTGAAGCGCGCCTCGCTGTCGCCGCATCCCGGATTCTTGTCGGGATGATATTGCATCGCCAGCTTGCGATACGCGGCCTTCAGCGCCTTGTCGTCGGCGGTGCGTTCGACTTCCAGCAGTTCGTAATAATCGATGTCGAGCGACATTATGCAACAGCCCCTACTTCAGCCCGCCGCCCCGGCGGATACCGGGGCGACGAGTTGAAGCTCATCCTTACTTTTTGTCGTCTTCGACTTCGGAGAATTCGGCGTCGACCACATCTTCGTCGGCCTTGCTCTCGCCAGCGTCGGCCTCGGGCGATGCCGCGGTCTGCTGTTCCTTCTCGTAGATCGCCTGGCCCAGCTTCATCGCGACCTGCGCGAGCGCCTGGCTCTTTTCGGTCATCGCAGCGGGATCGCCGCCCTCGACCGCGGTCTTGGCTTCGCCGAGCGCCGCCTCGATCTCCGACTTCAGGGCTGCATCGACCTTGTCGCCATGCTCCTCGAGCTGGCGCTCGGTCGTGTGGATCAGGCTTTCGGCGTTGTTCTTCGCCTCGGCCGCCTCACGCCGCTTCTTGTCCTCGTCGGCGAATTTCTCCGCGTCCTTGACCATCGCGTCGATGTCGGCGTCGCTGAGGCCGCCCGAGGCCTGGATCTTGATCTGCTGCTCCTTGCCGGTGCCCTTGTCCTTGGCGTGGACCGACACGATGCCGTTGGCGTCGATGTCGAAGGTCACCTCGATCTGCGGCACGCCGCGCGGCGCCGGCGGGATGCCGACGAGGTCGAACTGGCCGAGCATCTTGTTGTCGGCGGCCATTTCGCGCTCGCCCTGGAAGACGCGGATCGTCACCGCCGACTGATTGTCGTCGGCGGTCGAATAGACCTGCGACTTCTTGGTCGGGATCGTGGTGTTGCGGTCGATCATGCGCGTGAACACGCCGCCCAGCGTCTCGATGCCGAGCGACAGCGGCGTGACGTCGAGCAGCAGCACGTCCTTGACGTCGCCCTGCAGCACGCCCGCCTGGATCGCCGCACCGATCGCGACGACTTCGTCGGGGTTGACGCCGGTGTGCGGTTCCTTGCCGAAGAAATCCTTCACGACCTCACGCACGCGCGGCATGCGCGTCATGCCGCCGACGAGCACGACCTCGTCGATGTCGCCCGCGCTGACGCCAGCGTCCTTGATCGCCTTCTTGCACGGCTCGAGCGTGCGCTTGATCAGCTCTTCGACCAGTTTTTCGAGGTCCGAGCGGGTGATCGTCTTGACCAGGTGCTTCGGCCCGTTGGCGTCGGCGGTGATGAAGGGCAGGTTGACCTCGGTCGTCGCGGCCGACGACAGCTCGATCTTCGCCTTTTCGGCGGCTTCCTTCAGTCGCTGCAGCGCCAGCTTGTCGTTGCGCAGATCGATGCCTTCGTCCTTCTTGAACGCATCGGCGAGATATTCGACGATCTTCGAGTCGAAATCCTCGCCGCCGAGGAAGGTGTCGCCGTTGGTCGACTTCACCTCGAACACGCCGTCGCCGACTTCGAGGATCGAAATGTCGAAGGTGCCGCCGCCAAGGTCATAGACCGCGATCGTCTTGTTCTCCGACTTGTCGAGGCCATAGGCGAGCGCCGCCGCGGTCGGCTCGTTGATGATGCGCAGCACTTCGAGGCCGGCGATCTTGCCCGCGTCCTTGGTCGCCTGGCGCTGGGCGTCGTTGAAGTAGGCGGGGACGGTGATCACCGCCTGTTCGACCTTTTCGCCCAGATAGGCTTCGGCGGTTTCCTTCATCTTCTGAAGGATGAAGGCGCTGATCTGCGACGGCGAATAATCCTCGCCTCCCGCCTTGACCCACGCGTCGCCGTTGGCGCCCTTGACGATGGTGTAGGGGACGAGTTCCATGTCCTTCTTGGTCATGGGATCGTCGAAGCGGCGGCCGATCAGGCGCTTCACCGCGAAAACCGTATTCTCGGGATTGGTGACCGCCTGGCGCTTCGCCGGCTGGCCGATCAGCCGTTCGCCGTCCTTGGCGAAGGCGACGATCGACGGGGTCGTGCGCGTGCCCTCGACATTTTCGATAACCTTGGGCTTGCCGCCCTCCATGACCGCGACACAGCTGTTGGTGGTGCCGAGGTCGATCCCGATGACTTTGGCCATAGTGTAAACGTCCTTGTTGCTTCTGTGGCGCCCTGAAAAGGCACGCCTGTCCATGGGTTCCCATAAGGGTTTCTGGGGGCGATATAGGTGCGCCGATGCTTGGCACAAGCCCTTCGAGCGCTTATCTGTCAGGGGAAATTCGCGCCATTCGGGAGAGTCCTGCCATGAAGCCCTTTGCAATCGCCGCCCTCGCCGCCGCCACGCTCGGCCTTTCGGGCTGCGGCGACAATATGGGGCAGGGCCCCGTACTCCACGTCGCGAGCGGCTATATCGAGATGGGCGCCACCCCCGACCGGCCCGCGGCGGGCTATTTCACCATCGAGGGCGGCCCGCGCGACGTCGACCTCGTCGCGGTGACCGCCGACCTCGCGCAGCGCGTCGAAATGCACGAAAGCGTGCGCGAAAACGGCGTGATGACGATGAAGCCGCTGAACCGCGCGCCGGTGCCCGCGAAGGGCAAGCTCGAGTTCAAGCCCGGCGGCAAGCATCTGATGATCTGGAACATCAACGGTGCCGCGGTGCGCGCGGGCAAGCTGCCGATGGTCTTCGTCTTTTCGAACAACAATAATGAACGCATCATCTTCGACATGACGATCAAGGGCGCGTCGAGCGAAACGAGCGCCGACGCTCCTGCGATGGATCATGGTGCGATGGAGATGGGTTCGGATAAAGGCGCGACGGACGCGGCGAAGAAATAGGCGTGTCGCGGCCTTCGCGACCGCTTACCGCCGGCGAGATCGCGCTCGCACGCTCGGTCTTCGGGGGCGCCATTGCCTATGACCGGGTGCGCGTGTGCCATCATAAATGGATTTTCTTCCAGCCGCGCCGCGTCGTGATGGCGCCGATGGGGTCGCTGCACTTCCACCCGCACGGGGATCTCTATTGCGACGATTTCAGCGCCGCTTCGCAGGCGATGCAGGGGCTGTTCGTCCACGAAATGACGCATGTCTGGCAGGCGCAGACGCGCGGCCGCTGGTATCTGGTGCTGATGCGGCATCCCTTCGCGACATACAGCTACAGCCTGAAGCCGGGGTGGACGCTCGAACGCTACGGCCTCGAACAACAGGCCGAGATCGTGCGGCACTATTGGCTCCTCACCCAAGGTGTGACGATCGGCGGCGCGCCGGGGGTGGAGGCGTATCGGGCCGTGTTGCCGTTCGGGGGCGACGGGGTAGGGCGGTGAAGGTTTTTGGGTGAGACCCGCCCTGTCCAACATCGTCACCCCGGACTTGATCCGGGTGTGGATCCACCCCGCGAGGACGGATTGGATGCCGGATCGAGGCCGGCATGGCGAGGAGGGGAGGTAGCCACCAGTCCGCAACCAGCGTATGATAATTGCATGTCCCCGCTCGCCATCGTCCTGCTAGTGCTCGCCACCGTCGCCGCGATGGAGGGCGTCGCGTGGGCGTCCCACAAATATATCATGCACGGATTCGGCTGGGCGTGGCATCGCGACCATCACGAGCCGCATGGGCATCGACTGGAGAAGAACGACCGCTTCGCGCTCGTCGGCGCGGCGATGAGCGTTTCGATGTTCATGGCCGGCAGCCCGATGATCATGGGGGCCGACGCGTGGGACCCCGGGACGTGGATCGGGCTTGGCATCCTATTCTATGGCATCATCTATACGCTCGTTCACGACGGGCTGGTCCACCAGCGCTGGTTCCGCTGGGTGCCGCGCCGCGGCTATGCGAAGCGACTGGTGCAGGCGCACAAGCTCCACCATGCGACGATCGGCAAGGAGGGCGGGGTCAGCTTCGGCTTCGTGCTGGCGCGCGACCCGGCGAAGCTCAAGGCCGAACTCAAGGCGCAGCGCGCGAGCGGCATTGCGGTGGTGCGCGAGGCTCTCGCAGACTAATCCCCGTCGTTGCGAGGAGCCGAAGGCGACGCGGCAATCCAGAGTCTGCGTAAACCCCGCTGGATTGCTTCGCTACGCTCGCCATGACGAAAATGGAACGCTCAGACGGTCCGGTAGTCCGCCGTAACGACCCCTGCCGCTGCCAGCTCGGCCTCATGGCTTTCCTCGCGCCAGCCCTCGGCGAGCGCCTGCCGTTCCCATTCCTGCATCGCGGGGTGGGCGAGCATATGGTCGACCCACGCCTGTCCGGCACCGACGTCGAGGCCATAGGTGCGGATGCGGAAGGCGACGGGCGCGAAGAATGCATCGGCGGCGCTGAAATCCGGTCCGGCAAGCCAGGGCCCGCCGAAGCGCGACAGGCCTTGCTCGAACAATTCGCGGACGCGCGCGACATTTGCGCGCAGCGCCTCGGACATCGGCTTGGGCTCGACGCGCACGCCGACATTCATCGTGCAATCGTTCCTGAGCGCCGCAAAGCCGCTGTGCATTTCGCACGCCGCGCATTGCGCCCAGGCGCGGGCGTCGGGGCCCGCCGGCCAGACGCCGTCGTGCCGGTCGGCGAGATAGAGGGCGATGCCGAGCGAATCATAGATGGTGCGGCCTTCGTGGAGCAGCGCCGGAACCTGCCCAGTCGGTGAAAAGGTGCGAAAATCATCATAGTTCACCGGCTTGGTGAAAGGCTCGATGCGATCGTCGAACGCGATGCCGAGCCCCTTCATCAGCACCCACGGGCGCAGCGACCAGCTCGAATAATTGCGGTTGGCGGTGATCAGTTCGTACATGGATCGGTCTCCCGCTGGGCGACGATGGGCGAGGTGTAATCGGGGTCGTGCGCGAAGGGCAGCGGCGCATCCTGCGCGAGTGCGGCAAGCACCGCGGCGAAATCGGTTTCGGCGCGCCAGCCGAGCCGCCGCTCGGCGCGCGCGGGATCGTAGACGCGCTCGATCCGCTCGGGGAGCACCCAGCCGCGCCGGTCATACAGTTCCGCGGCTTCGGGATAATAGCGCGCGATCACGCTGCGCGCGTCGCGCGCCAGCTCGGCGCCGTCCTCGCGGGCGAAGGGCGGCGGTGCCGAGAGGATGAAGGTATCGCATCCGATCGCGGGGGCCGCCTCCAAGGCGGCGAGATGCGCGGTGGCGGCATCCTCGACGGTCAGGCGGCGACCCAGAAACTCATTCGCCTTGAGATTCTCGCCGCTCGGAACATCGTGCGTGTCATCATCCTCGGGGAAAAAGCGCCCGGTGCGCAGGATCAGCGCGGCGATACCGTGCTCGCGGTGCGCGAGGCGGCAGAACTGTTCGGCGGCGAGCTTGGTGATGCCATAGATGTTGCGCGGCTCCAGGGGCGCGAAATCCTCGTCCATCCACCACGCGCCCTCGGGTCCCGCGCCCTCGCGCACGTCGGAACGCACCATCAGCGAGGTGGTCGAAGTGAAAAGGAAGCGGTCGTTGCCCGCCGCCACCGCGGTTTCGATCAGATTGAGCGTTCCGGTGATATTGACGTCGACGAACGCCTGGCGCGGATAGCGCGCGATGTCGGGTTTGTGCAGCGCGCCGGCGTGGATCACGGCTTCGATGCCATGATCGGCAAAGGCGCGCTCGACGAACGCGCGATCGGCGACGGTGCCGAGCAGCCGGGTATGCGGCCCCGGAACCACGTCGAGACCGATGACCCTGTGCCCCGCCTGCGCCAACAGCGGTGCCAGATAGCGCCCGAGCCAGCCCGACGAACCGGTCAGCAGCACGCGCATCGGTGATTCTCCCTCGGCCTCGGACGCGCGCCCGATACACCGGCAGCGGGTTTGCGAGCAAGCGCGCCGGTGAGAAACCTCTAGCTTTTGGGAGCCGCGGCGACCGCGCCGGCAACCGTCCGCTGTGCGCGTGCCGGGGGCAGGTCGCCAAGGTCGAGCCAGCGCCCGCCGTCGCGCTTGTAATAATTGTCGATCACCGCGAACGGAATGCGGAACGGTCGTCCCCAGTCGCTGTTCCACAGCGCGACGACCCCGGTCCGCGTCGCAGGCTCGAAGATCATCGTCGAGCGATAGCCCGATACCGCGCCCGAATGGCCTTCGAGCCGGTGTCCGTCATAGGCGAAGTTGCGCCAGCCGAGGCCATAGGAGGCGTCGCTCGTCGCCTGGCGCAGCGCCCCGCCATAGAGGCGCGCCGTGCGGACGCGCGGGCTGTGGGCGATTTGCAGCACCGCCGCGGGCAGCACGTCGGGGCGATTGCCCATCATCGCCTGCATCCAGGTGGCGAAATCGACGATATCGCTTTCGACCCCTGCGGCGGCGGGAACGCGCCAATAGGCCTCTTTCAGCGGGTGGGAGTCCCAAAGCGCGTGCGGGCGCGCCCAGTCGCGCGCGCCCGTCAGCCGCTTCGAGCCATAGCCGGCGCTGACCATGCCGAGCGGCAGGAACAGCCGGTCCTCGACCGCATCGGCGAAGGGCTTTTGGGCTGCCTGCGCGATGATCTCGCTCGCGGTGTCGAAGGCGACATTCTGATAGCTGTGGCAGGTGCCGGGTTCGCATTGCAGCGGCGCCCCGGCAAGGCTGGTGCGCAACGACGCAGGGTTTTGGCCTGCCTCCAGCTTCTCGTCATAAGCGTTTTTGGTCAGCCCCGTGCGCTGGGCGAGCAGCTGCGCGACGGTCAGCCGCGCCTCGGCGCCGCCGGGCAGCCGCAGCGAGGTGTGCCAGTCGGCGACCGGCCGGTCGAGATTTACCGCGCCGTCCTTGGCGAGCGCCGCTGCCATCGCGCCCGTCGCGGTCTTGGACACCGAGGCCCAGCGGAACAGCGTGTGCGGGGTGACCGGCGCGCCGGTCTTGCGGTCGGTGACGCCATAGGTGCGCACGAAGCGCAGCTTGCCGTCTTCGACGACCGCGACGGCGAGTCCCGCCATTTCGGGGCGCTGCGCAAGCGCCGCCAATTGCCGGTCGAGCGCGCGATAGTCGATCCGCCCGTGCCATTCGGCTGGGGTATCGGGCAGGTTTTCGGCGGCCTTGAGCGGGATTGGCACGCTCGCGAGCGGCTGGCTTTCGCCGACGCCATGAAAGCCGAACCAACCCGCGGCTCCCAGCACGGCGAGCGCGAGGAACCCGAAAATGATCCGCAGCGCGGATTGGCGTTTAGATGGCGACCTCATATTCGGCGGTCGTCTTAGCGGCGACTTCGTCGGCCGTCACCCCCGGAGCGAGTTCGACCAGCCGGAACGGGCTGGCATGATCGGCGCGCTTGAAGACCGCAAGGTCGGTGACGATCATGTCGACGACATTCTTGCCGGTCAGCGGCAGCGTGCAGGCGGGGATGAATTTCGGATCGCCGTTCTTCGCCACATGTTCCATCACGACGATGATCTTCTTGACCCCGGCGACGAGGTCCATCGCGCCGCCCATGCCCTTGATCATCTTGCCGGGGATCATCCAGTTGGCGATGTCGCCGTCTTCGCTGACCTCCATCGCGCCGAGCACGGTGAGGTCGATATGCCCGCCGCGAATCATCGCGAAGCTGTCGGCCGAGCTGAAATAGACCGACTGCGGCAGTTCGCTGATCGTCTGCTTGCCGGCGTTGATCAGGTCGGGATCCTCATCGCCCTCAAGGGGGAAGGGGCCGATGCCGAGCATGCCGTTCTCGCTCTGCAGCGTGACCTCCATCCCCGCCGGAATATGGTTCGCGACCAGCGTCGGGATGCCGATGCCGAGGTTGACGTAGAAACCGTCCTTCAGTTCCTTCGCGGCACGCGCCGCCATATCGTCGCGGGTCCAGGGCATTATTTGGGCTCCCAATTGGTGTCGGAGGGGAAGAGATCGTCCCAGCCCAGATGATCCCATGGGCCGTAAACGGGGTTGGGTAAGAGGAACCAGCCATGGTCCCACAATTTGGCGGCGGCGGGGCCGGTCGCGAGCGCGGTGCGCGCGGCCGGCGCCAACGCCTTGTCGTTGAACTGCTGGCTGAAATCGCCGAGCTGGTCGCCCGCCATTGCGATCACGCACCAGCGCGACGCGATCGTGGTGCGGCGGCCGTCCTTGCTCGATCCATCCGCATCGTCGCCGGCGAGGAACAAGGTTTCGCCATGCTTGAAATCGCCGAGCCCGGCGGCGCGCAGCGTCGCTTCGGTGCCCGCGGCGTTGGCGGCGCTGCGGTTGGTGTTCGCAATGACCGTGATGCCCGCGGCGCGCAAGGCGTTCACCATCGCGACCGTGCCGGGCATCGCCTTCGCGGCGCCGGCGCCGGTCTTTTCCCAGCTGTCCCAGATCTTTGGATCGAAGCCGATACCGCGCTCGCCCATATAGCGCGTCGCGCCGAGGTTCCAGATCAGCGTCTCGTCGGCGTCGAACACCGCGGCAAAGGGCTTGTCGCCGCACGGCTCGAAACGCGGGGCGTCGAGCGTCGCGCCGGGCGTCAGGATGACGCTGTCCGTCGGCCGCTCCTTGACGCGCCAGGTCGCATAGTCGGCGATGCGCGCGTTGACCCCGCGCACGGCGACGTCGGCCTCGGCCGAGCCATAGAGATATTGCAGCGCCGTCGTCGGCTGCGCAGCCTCCGCAGACGGCGGCGGGGGCGCGGCCGGGGGCGGCGTGGCGGTGGCGCAGCCCGCGAGCAGCAGGCTCGCCGACAGCGCTAGCCTGCGCATCACGCCGCCTCGCGCGGGCGGACGGTGCGGAATTCGATTTTCTTGTCGTACGGCGCGCCGACGATCATGCGCTTCACATAGATGCCGGGCAGGTGGATGCAGTCGGGATCGAGGCTGCCGGTCGGCACGATCTCCTCGACCTCGGCGACGCAGATTTTCGCCGCGGTCGCCATCGGCTGGTTGAAGTTGCGCGCGGTCTTGCGAAAGACGAGGTTGCCCGCTTCGTCGGCCTTCCAGCCCTTGATGATCGCGAGATCGGCGAAGATGCCGCGTTCGAGGATATAATCCTGGCCGTCGAAGCTCTTGACCTCCTTGCCCTCGGCGATCGCGGTGCCGACGCCGGTTTTGGTGTAGAAGCCGGGAATTCCCGCGCCGCCGGCACGGCAGCGCTCGGCGAGCGTGCCCTGCGGGCAGAATTCGACCTCGAGCTCGCCTGCGAGATATTGACGCTCGAACTCCTTATTCTCGCCGACGTAGGACGAGATCATCTTCTTGACCTGCCGCGTGCGGAGCAGCTTGCCGAGGCCTTCGCCGTCGATGCCGGCATTGTTGCTGGCAATGGTGAGATCCTTGACCCCTGCGTCGCGGATCGCGTCGATCAATCGCTCGGGAATGCCGCAGAGTCCAAAGCCCCCGGCGCAGATGTGCATTCCGTCGAAGAGAAGGCCCTCGAGCGCCGCGGCCGCATCGGAATATCGCTTGTTCGCCATGAATCGGGCCTCCTGCTGCTGACGGGCGCGACTTTGGCGCATCGCACATATCAATTCTAATCATAGTGATTTTCGATTATTCATAACCAATGTCGATCAATCGAATCGCGATCTATCATCTCGAAACCTTGCTGTGGATCGACCGGCTCGGCACCTTCTCGGCCGCCGCCGAGCGGCTCAACACGACCCAGCCCGCGGTGTCGGCGCGGATGCGCGAGCTCGAACAGCGACTGGGCTCGACGCTGTTCCGCCGCGACGGGCGCGGCATGGCGCTGACCCCCGCGGGGCGCAAGCTGGTACGCGACTGCGCGCCGCTGCTGCGCGAAATGGAGCAGGCTTTGCTCGGCAGCGGCGGCTTCGGCGAGGCGAGCGGCGTCGTCCGCATCGGCGCGGGTGAGATCGCGGCGGCGAGCTGCCTGCCGCCGTTCATCGCGGCGCTGAAGGCCGAGATGCCGGGGGTCGGTCTCGAGATCGAGATCGACCTGACCGCGAATCTGATCCAGCAATTGCTCACCGGCCGCACCGACCTCGCCTTTGCCGCGGGGCCGGTCGCGCACCCGTCGCTGCGCACCAGCCCGATCGGCAGCGTCGCGCTGCTCTGGCTCGCGAGCCCCGCCGTCGCGGCGACTTTCGCCAGCGGCGGCGATGCCGCGCTGCCCGTCTGGTCGCTCGCCAGCCATTCGCCGATTCACGGCCGGATGCGCGACGCGATCGCCGCCTCGCGGATCGCCGCCAAGTCGCTCAACCTGTGCAACAATGCGCGAATGATGATCGACATCGCCAAGGCGGGCGGCGGCGTCGGCATCTTCCCCGAACCGATGGTGCAGGGCGAGATCGCGAGCGGGTCGCTGGTCGAACTCGCCGGATTGCCTCCGCTCGCGCCGGTCGCTTTCCATGTCGCGATGCGCGTCGCCGATACCGAGCCGGTGCTGACGCGCATCTTCGATCAGGCGGCGATGCTGCACATCGGCGCCGCCCCGCCCGTTGACGCCGATCAATGAACCGGTCCCGCGCACCGTGCATTCGGTGTATAGAGGGACAGGTAAGGAGACCGACGATGCGATCGATACTGGTTCACGCCGACAATGACGCCGCGTTCGAAGGGCGGTTGCAGGCGACGCTCGACCTCGCCCGACGGTTCGAAGGCCACGCAACCTTGCTGATCGCGACGCCGCTTCAGCAGTTCGTCAGCTTCGATCCGTTCGGCGGCACCTATTTCGCGGCCGAGGCGCTCGCGGCGGCGCAGGCCGACGATCTCGCGCTCGAAAGCAAGTTGGAGCGCCGGCTCGCGGGCGAGGATGTGTCATGGGACATCGCGCAGGCCGATGGCGACATCGCCAGCGCGCTTTCGGCTGCCGGCGTCTTTGCCGACCTGGCCGTCGTCAGTCTGCCGCCGACCGACGGGAAAGCGGGGCCGCCGCCGCTGCTCGCGGGCGATCTGGCGCTGTCGACCGCGGCGCCCGTGCTCGCGCTGCCGCGCGCGACCCGCGCGCTCGACTTTGACGCGCCGGTGATGGTCGCGTGGAACGGCAGCGCCGAAGCCGCGCACGCGCTACGCGCCGCAATCCCGCTGATGCAGGGCCGGCCGGTGACGCTGGTGACGGTCGGCAAGGACGGGGACGGCTTCCCCGCGACCGACGCGCTCAGCTATCTGTCACGCCACGACGTCCACGCCGAATTGAAGATCGTCGAGCGCGGGGTCGAGACGGTCGAGGAGCGGCTCGAAAAGGAAGCGCTTGCGATGGGCGCGGGGCTGATCGTGATGGGCGCCTTCGGACGCAGCCGGCTGCGCGAGACGATCTTCGGCGGCGTCACCCAATATCTGCTGACGAGCAGCCGCGTGCCGTTGCTGCTGGCGCATTGATGTGCCTTTCCCCCTTCGAGGGGGCCGCGAGAATGGCATTGTCCAACCAAAAACGAACAATCCACGCGCGGCATAATCCCCAAAAGAAAACCGGCGCGGATCGCGCCGCGCCGGTCTTCACTACCAGACTGCCGAAGGAAAGCCGGCGCGTCAGGCGACGCGCCGCACCTCATTTCCCTCTTCATCGATGTCGCGCAGCACATAGCCGCGACCCCAGACCGTCTCGATGTAATTTTCGCCGCCGCACGCGAGCGCCAGCTTCTTCCTGAGCTTGCAGATGAAGACGTCGATGATCTTCAGCTCGGGCTCGTCCATCCCGCCATAGAGGTGGTTGAGGAACATTTCCTTGGTCAGCGTCGTGCCCTTGCGCAGGCTCAAAAGCTCGAGCATCTGATATTCCTTGCCGGTCAGATGCACGCGCACGCTGTCGACCTCGACCGTCTTGGTGTCGAGATTGACCGCGAGCTTGCCCGTCTTGATCACGCTCTGGCTGTGTCCCTTCGACCGGCGCACGACCGCGTGGATGCGTGCGATCAGTTCGTCGCGGTGGAAGGGCTTGGTGACATAGTCGTCGGCGCCGAAGCCGAACGAGCGCACCTTCGAATCCATTTCCGAAATGCCCGACAGGATCAGCACCGGCGTCTGCACCTTGGCGGTGCGCAGCTTCTTGAGCACGTCATAGCCGTGCATGTCGGGCAGGTTCAGGTCGAGCAGGATGATGTCGTAATCATAGAGCTTGCCCAGATCGAGGCCTTCCTCGCCCAGATCGGTCGTATAGACGTTGAAGCCCTCGGTGGTGAGCATCGTGTCGATCGCTTTCGCGGTCGTCGGCTCGTCCTCGATCAGCAATACGCGCATTGGCCGCCCCTATTTTGTTTCGCCCGATGACCCCGCGACCCGTCCGCACGATCATTCCGCGACATGCCGACGCGCCCCCGTTTCGGGACTGCCGGAATATTAACCATGAAAGCAATGAAGGGAAAAGGTTAATTTTGATTTAATCGCCTGATTCCGGCGAGTCGCGTCCCGCGCAGCTGCGTTTCAGCGTGTCGACGAGATGATCGGCGAGCGCCCTGACCCGCGCCGGACGGAGCCGCGAGGGCGGCGACAGGAGGTGTAGAAAGGCCTGTGGCAACGACCAGTCGGGAAGGATTCGCACCAACGCGCCCGACGCGAGTTCGGCCTCGGCGATGAAGTCGGGAAGCGCCGCAATGCCGCCGCCCGCGACGAGCAGCGGGATCATCACGTCGCCATTGTTGGTGAAGAGCGGTCCCGCCGGAACGACCGTCGCCTCCTCGGCCTGGCGCTCGAACCGCAGCGGGCGCGCCCGTTCGCGATGGCCGTAGCCGATCAGCCGGTGCGCCGCGAGGTCGAGCGGGTGGCGCGGCGTACCCTGGCGCTCCAGATAGGCGGGACTCGCGATCACCGACGCCGCGACCGGCGCGATCGTCCGCGCGAGCAGGCTCGAATCGTCGAGCGGCGCGATGCGCAGGGCGAGGTCGATCCCTTCGGCGACCAGATCGTGCCGCGCGTCGCTGAGCGTCAGCTCGACCTCGACCGCGGGATGCCGTTCCATGAAGGCGGCGAGCGGCGCGCCGAGCACCTTGATCCCGAAGCTCATCGGCGCGGCGAGTCGAATCGGACCGGCGAGGTCGTTCCGGTCGCCGCGCGCCGCCTCGGTCGCCGCGGTCGCCGCCGCAACCATCGCGCGCGCCTCGCCGAGCAGCCGCTCGCCCGCGGTCGACACGGTGACCGAGCGCGAGGTGCGGTGGAGCAACGTCACGCCCAGCGACGCCTCGAGCCGCCTCACCGCTTTCGACACGCTCGCCTTCGACAGAGCGAGCGACCGCGCCGCCGCGGTGAAGCTGCCGCTGTCCGCCACGGCGACGAAACAGGCCCAGCCTTCATAATCGGGAAGCGTCATAAGAGCCTCAAGATTGGAAACGATCAGTTTCCATCTACGCTATTTTCGAAACAATCCCAATCGCTATCTTGGCTGCAACGAGAGAGCGCCGCCGGCAGGATCGCCAAGGGCGGCGCGAGCGAAAGGCATAACCGATGATCGACATTCGCAAATTCGACACGCTCGGCCACGCCAACCATGGCTGGCTCGACGCCCGCCATCATTTCTCCTTCGCCAACTATCACGACCAGGGCCGCATGGGCTGGGGCGCGCTGCGCGTCTGGAACGACGATGCGATCGCCGCGCAGTCGGGCTTTCCCCCGCACCCGCACCGCGACATGGAAATCATCACCTATGTCCGCACCGGCGCAATCAGCCATCGCGACTCGATGGGCAACGCCGGCCGCACCGCGGCGGGCGACGTCCAGGTGATGAGCGCCGGCACCGGCGTCACCCATAGCGAGTTCAACCTCGAGGACGAGGAAACGACGCTGTTCCAGATCTGGATCATCCCCGATCGCGCCGGCGGCAATCCCGGCTGGGGCGCGCGCCAGTTCCCGAAGGCCGATCGTTCGGGCCGCTTCGTGACGCTGGCGAGCGGTATCGAAGGCGACGTCGAAGGCGCCGGGGCCCTGCCGATCCGCGCCGACGCCCGCGTCGCCGCGGCGACGGTGAATGCGGGCGACCGCGTGGCCTATGACCTCGGCGCCGGCCGCCACGCCTATCTGGTCGCCGCCAAGGGCCGTATCCGCGTCAATGGCGAGGACGCCGACCCGCGCGACGGCATCGCGATCCGCGACGTCGAGCGGATCGAAGTCGAAGCGATCGACGACGCCGAACTCGTGCTCGTCGACAGCCTCTGAAGCACCCCCCCGGGCCGCCGCCAACTCCCCTCCCTTGCGGCGGCGGCCCACTCTCTTCTCCCTCCCGACCGAAAGGAAACGCAACATGGCAAAGGTTCTGGTCCTCTATTATTCGAGCTATGGTCATATCGAACAGATGGCCGACGCTGTCGCCGAAGGCGCGCGCGCCGCGGGCGCCGAAGTCGATATTCGCCGCGTCGCCGAAACCGCACCCGAGGCGGTGGTGAAGGCGGCGGGCTTCAAGACCGACACCGCGCATCCGCTGCTCGGCGACCCCAAGGAACTGACGAACTATGACGCGATCGTCGTCGGCTCGCCGACGCGCTTCGGCCGCATGGCGAGCCAGATGGCGAGCTTCTGGGATACCGCGGGCGGCGTCTGGGCGCAGGGGCTGCTCACCGGCAAGGTGGGTGCGGCCTTCACCTCGACGGCGTCGCAGCACGGCGGCCAGGAAGCGACCTTGTTCAGCATCCTCACCAACCTGCTCCACTTCGGCATGACGATCGTCGGGCTCGACTATGGCTATGCCGGCCAGATGGGCGTCGACGAGGTCAAGGGCGGCGCCCCCTATGGCGCAACGACGCTCGCCGACGGCGACGGATCGCGCCAGCCGAGCGAAGCCGACCTCGGCGGCGCGCGCTACCTTGGCGAACGCGTCGCGAAGACGGCGGCGAAGCTTTCGGCCTGACGCGTGCGCCGGCCGCGGCCCCGCGCGGGGCCGCGGCCGAGCTTTCCCCTTTCGGTCGGACCGCCGCCGCCCTATAGCGCGGGCCATGCTGCTTTCCGACCGCGTCCTGTTCCTCGACGGCGAGGCCCTCGTCATCGACAAGCCCGAAGGTTTGCCGGTCGATCCGCCGCGCGACGGCAGCCTCAGCCTCGAAAACCATCTCGACAGTCTGCGCTTCGGCTTCAAGCGCTGGCCGCTTCCCGTCCACCGGCTCGACCGCGACACGTCGGGCTGTCTGCTCCTCGCGCGCAATCCGAAGGCGCACGGCCGCTTCACCCGCGCCTTCGAAAATCGCGAGGTCGAAAAGCAATATCTCGCGATCCTCGACGGCGTTCCAGACGGCGAGCGCGGCACGATCGACCTGCCGCTCGCCAAGGTGTCGACCGCCGAGAGGGGCTGGCGGATGGTCGGTGACGCGAAGGGCAAGCCGTCGGTGTCGCATTGGGAAAAGCTCGCGGTCGCGGACGGCCGCGCGCTGCTGCGCTTTCGCCCCGAGACGGGACGCACGCATCAGCTGCGCGTCCATGCGCTCGAAGGTCTGGGCTTCGCGATCGCCGGCGACCCGGTTTACGGCGCCGGCAAGGGACGCGAGCGCACCCTGCTGCACGCCGAGCGGCTGGTCGTCCAGCGTGACGTCAAGCCGCCGATCATCGCCGAGGCGCCTTTCCCCGACCGCTTCGCCGCGCTGGGCTTTGCCGCGCCCGAGGGCGCCGCGCCGACCCGTGGCTGAGCTTCCCGAAAGCGCGATCAGCGAGAAGTTCCTCGCGGGCTCGGGGCCGGGCGGACAGAATGTCAACAAGGTCGCGACCGCGTGCCAGCTGCGCGTCGACGTCTATGCGCTGGGGCTGCCGCCCGACGCCTATCGGCGTTTGAAGGTGCTTGCGGGAAGCCGGATGACCGCGGACGGCGAACTCGTCATCCTCGCGCGGCGCTTTCGCACGCAAGAGGCGAACCGCGCCGATGCGCGCGCGCGGCTGTCCGAGTTGATCGACGCCGCGCTCAAGCGCCCCGAGCGGCGCATCAAGACCAAGCCGAGCAAGGCCGCCAAGGCGCGCCGCATCGAGGGCAAGAAGGCGCGCGGTTCGGTGAAGGCGATGCGCGGCCGCGTGCACCCGTCGGACTGACCCGGCGTGATCCTCTATCGCCTCGACGCCGACGCCGCCGAAATCGCGGCGACGCTGGGTGCCGAGGCGGGAAAAGACCCGTGGCAAGGCGGCTATGTCGCGCCCGGACGTCCCGCCCCCGTCGTCGCCGGCGACGGCCGCCCCGGATCGCGCCCCCGGCTGCGACCGAAACTTTGGGGCGTCCCGCCACCGCCGCGCGGGGATCGGCCGGTGACAACGGTGCGCAATCTGCAAAGCCCTTTCTGGATCGGCACGCTGCGCCATCCCGAACTGCGCTGCCTGATCCCCGCGACCGCCTTCGCGGGCTGGTCGGGACCGGCGGGCGCCAGGCGGCAAACTTGGTATTCGCTCGCCGGCGAGCATGTCTTCGCCTTTGCCGGCCTCCACCGCCAGAGCGACGACTGGCCGAGCTTCGCGGTGCTGACGACCGAACCCAATTCGCTGGTCGAACGCCATGAGGGAGCGACGATGCCGATGATCCTGCATCGCGAAGATTATGCCCGCTGGCTCACCGCCGATTGGCGCGACGTGGCGGGTCTCGTTGCCCCCTTTCCGAGCCACCTGATGAAAACAGGATCAACGCCGCCTTAACCGGCTTGCTTCACCCTCTGCGTTGATCTTGCGCTAACCACCCGAGCGCTAGTTTCCACCCGAATCGAAACATAGGAAGGCGACCGACCGTGCCGAGCACCGCCCCCACGCTCAATCCCCCCGCCAATGCCCGCCGCGCCAAGCGCGCGTCGGTCGACGGCCGCGCGCGCTTTCGCGAAGCCGGGCAGAATCCGTTCGACGCCGAGCTCTATGATCTGTCGTCGACGGGCTTTCGCATGTTCACCTATTCGCATCAGGCGATCGGCAAGCGCATCTGGGTCAGCCTGCCCGGGCTGCAGCCGCGCGAGGCGATCGTGCGCCGCGCCGAGGGCTGCAACTATGGCTGCGAGTTCGTCGAACCGCTCCACCCGTCGGTGGCGAGCCATATGCAGGAAAAGCTCAGCGCCTGATCAGCCTTCGGGCTTTTCGGACTTTTTCAGGATATGCTGCCATTCGGCGGCGCGCACCGGCGCGACCGAGAGGCGCGACTGGCGGATCAATTCCATTTCGGTGAGCTTGGGGTCGGCCTTGATCGCCTTGAGCGACACCGGATGCGCGAGCTTGCGCACCGGTTCGACGCGCACGACGACCCACGGCGAGCCCGCGTCGGCGGTCGGGTCGGGAAAGGCTTCCTCGACGATCCGCACGATCCCGACGCATTCCTTGCCGATATTGCTGTGATAGAAGAGCGCCTCGTCGCCGACCTTCATCGCCTGCATATTCTGCTTGGCGGTGTGGTTGCGCACGCCGTCCCAGATGCCGCTGCCGTCGCGGACGAGATCGTCCCAGCTATAGGCGTCGGGTTCGGATTTCATCAGCCAATATTGCTTGCCCATGGCGCGGGGCTTAGCCGAGCCGAACCGACGGGGGAACCGCCTTTTTTCCTTTCGCATGGCGGCGCGAGCGCCTAAATCCCGCTCATGTCAAAGACGCGCCGCCGGTCCGCCAGCAAGCCGCGCCACAGCCTCAACATTATGGATTAACAGCATGACCGCCGCCGTTCCCGTCATTTCCCTATCGCTGCCCGCCGGTCGTTTCGCGCAGGATTTCGGCGCCTCGTTCGAGCGTTTCGGCTTTGCGATGATCACCGACCATGGCATCGACCCCGCGCTCATCGATCGCGCCTGGGCAAAGGCGAAGGAATTTTTCGCGCTGCCCGAAGCGGTCAAGCGCGCCTATTTCATCCCCGGCGGCGGCGGCGCACGCGGCTATACGCCGTTCGGAACCGAGATCGCGAAGGGCGCCAAGGAAGTCGACCTCAAGGAATTCTGGCACGTCGGGCGCGACCTGCCCGCGGGACACCGCCTCGCCGCGCAGCAGCCGAACAATGTCTGGCCGGACGAGATCGACAGCTTCCGCACCACCTTCGAGGCGCTGTTCGCCGAATTCGACCGCGTCGGCGGCCGGCTGCTTTCGGGCATCGCGCGCTACCTGGGCCTCGCGGCCGATTTTTTCGACGACACGGTCAAGGACGGCAACAGCGTGATGCGACTGCTCCACTATCCGCCGGTCGAAGCGCCGGCGAAGGGTATTCGCGCCGAAGCGCATGAGGACATCAATACGATCACGCTGCTGCTCGGCGCCGAGGAAGCGGGGCTCGAGATTCTCGACAAGGACGGCAGCTGGCTTCCGGTGTCGCCGCCGCCGGGTGCGATGGCGGTCAATGTCGGCGACATGCTGCAGCGGCTGACCAACGACCGCCTGCCCTCGACGACGCACCGCGTGCGCAATCCCGACGAAGGCCGCGCCGGCGTCGCGCGCTATTCGATGCCCTTCTTCCTCCACTTCCGTTCGGATTACCGGATCGAGACGCTGGCGAGCTGCGTCGATGCCGAGCATCCGAACCTTTATCCCGCGCCGATCACCGCCGACGATTATCTGCAGCAGCGGCTGCGCGAGATCGGGCTGGTCAAGTAAGTCCGCTATCGGGGAAATTCGCGCTTCGTGATAGGTTCGCGCCGCACCTGCGCCGGTCCAGCGGCGCTTTCCAAGGGAGCATGGCGATGACCTATAGCGGCGAATGTTTTTGCGGAACCGTAAAGATCGAAGTCTCGGGCGAGCCCGAAGGCATGGGCTTTTGTCATTGCCGGTCGTGCCGGTCGTGGTCGGGTGGCCCGGTCAACGGATTCACTTTGTGGAAGCCCGAGAATGTCCGCGTCACCGCGGGCGCCGACAGTGTGGCGACCTTTCACAAGACCCCGGGCAGCGGACGGCAATATTGCCGCGAGTGCGGCGGCCATTTGATGACCCACCATCCGGAGCTGGGGGTCGTCGACGTCTTTTCGGCGACGCTCCCGACGCTTGCCTTTACCCCGGGGCTGCACATCAACTATGCCGAAACCGTGCTGCCGATGAAGGACGGATTGCCGAAGTTCAAGGACTTCCCCGGCGCCTTTGGCGGATCGGACGAGCAGATCGCCGAATAGCGGGCGCGCAGCGACGGCACCCTATGCGGCAGAAACGCTCGCGTCCGGTGGCATCGCCCGCGGCATTTCGATGATCGAGCCGAAGACGCCGCTGATCTCGCCGCCGCGAAAGCGTGCCGCCCCGCGCGCGAGGACGTAACGCAGCCGGCCCGATTCATCGACGATACGTGCATGATATTCGAAATCGTCGCCCTCGGTCAGCGACCGGTTGAACGCCGCGCGCACCATGTCGTGATCATCGGCGTGATAATAAGCGACCGCCTCTTCGACATCCATCGCGCCCTTGGCCGGCGGTCGGCCGAAGATCGAAAAGGCCTGCGGCGACAGGTCGATCCTCCGCGTGTCCGCGGCGAAGTCCCATGTCCCGACTTCGGCGACGAATTCGACGATTTCCAGCTTCGCTTCGGCGACCCGCTGCGCGTCACGCGCGCGGCGCAAGGCGCGATAAAGCACCGCGACCAGGCCGGCCGATATGGCCAGCAACAGCGCGAGCGCCGCAACGGGCACCCCGCTCATAATCCCCCCCGACATGCACTCTTTCCTTGAAAAAACAGGCTGGTGCGACCCGCCAGCCATTTTGCCCCAATCCGGCCGGTCAGGCAAGATATGAACGCTAGACCATAACCTAACGCCTCGCCCAGTAATCGAAAGCGAGTTGCTGCTGTTCGGCGATAAAGCGCGCCGCCGCAGCACCCTCCCACGGGCCATCATAGCCAAGGAGCAGCGCGGTGCCGCCGACCCACCAGCCCTGCCCGGGCAGGCGGTCGCTCTCACGCACGACGAGCACCGCCAGATCGGGCTCGCCGTCCTGCGCGCAGAGGCGGTCGACCTCGCCCAGCGTCTTGCACAAAGCGCGCATCTTGGGACGCGTGAAGCGAAAACCGAGGTCGCCGAGCAGTTCCGAATAGCTGACGCTGCGCCCCTCGCGCGCTGCGGCGGTCAGGATCGCGCGGATGCGCGGCGCATCGCCGAGCGCGCTCGCGTCCGCCGCGACTGGCGCGTCGCCTAAACCTTGATCGCGCGCGGCTTTGGCAGCCATGGAATGAACCCCGAGGTGCGTTCGACATAGTCGGCATAGCCGGGACGCGTCTTGTGCAGGCCTTTTTCGAGCAGCGCCTTGCCCGACCAGCGCGTCAGGGTGAAGGTCAGGAAGACGGGACCGATCAGGCTGGCGAGCGCGACCCACAGCCCGGCGTCGGCGGCGATCAGCCACAATCCCCACCAGGTCAGGGCATCGCCGAAATAATTGGGATGGCGGGTGTAGCGCCACAGGCCGGTATCGAGCACCTTGCCCTTGTTCGCCGGATTGCGGCGAAAAGCGGCGAGCTGTGCATCGCCGACGCTTTCAAAGACGATGCCGGTGATAGCGGCAAACGCCCCGATTTTCGCGAGCACCCCCAACGGCCCGGCGACCGCCGTCGCGCTGGCGTAAAGGCCGATCTGCGCCGGCAGACAGGTGATGAACAACAGCGGTGCCTGGACCAGAAACACCGCAACAAGGGCCGCCAGATCCCAGCTCCAGCCGCGCGATTCCATTACGCCGGCCAATATCTTGCGATAGCGCAAATCTTCGCCCTGCGCGCGCCAGCGCAGGAGCAGGTGGATCGCGAGACGCAGGCCCCAGAGGGTGACGAGCAACAGCAATATCTGCGTGCGCTGGCCCTCGATTCCGGTTTGCAGGATCGTGCCCCACGCGAGCAGGACCATCCCGAAAGGCCAGAAGGCATCGATGAAGGACACGTCGCGAATCTCGCGCGCGCCAAGCCACAGCCCGACGATCACGATCGACAGGCAGACGAAATTGACGGCCAGGACCTGCCAGACGCCCATCATGTCATCGCTCCTTCCGCATCGCCCACTATATCCGAAATCGAGCGGACTGCACGATCGGGATATTTCGGCGTGCAGTCGCGATAGACCGCCAGTATCTTTTCCATGTCGGCGCGAAAATCGCCGGTCGGCCAGATCAGCGGGCCGAGGCCGCCGGTTTTGCGGCCATAGTCCATCAAACCGACCACCATCGGCACCTTTGCCGCGACCGCGATATGGTAAAATCCGGTGCGCCATTTCTTCGTCTTGCCGCGCGTGCCCTCGGGCGCGATGGTCAGCATGAATTCGTCGCGCCGCGCGAATTCGGCCACCATCTGCTGGACATGGTCGAGCCCGCCGCGCCGGTCGACGGGGATGCCGCCCATCTGGCGCATGAAGCCGCCGATCGGCCAGCGAAAGAGCGACAGCTTGCCCATGAAATGCGCGCGGATGCCGAGGTCGGCGGTAAGCCCCAGATAATAGAGGAAGTCCCAGTTGCTCGTGTGCGGCGCGGCGATGATGATGAAGCGGCGCGGTGCGGGCACCTCACCCACCGCGGTCCAACCCTGGCGGCGATAGAAGCGCAGCATCGCGGCGCGCACCAGCCGGGCGAGCCAGCCCGGCGGTTCGTCTTCGATCCTCGTCACCTGCTCTCCTCTCCCGCGCCCGGATTGCGCGAAACGCGAATGGTGCGCAAGCGAAAGCGATAGCGCTTGCGGCGTATCGGCCGTTCTGCTTCCTTAGGCAGCTAAGGGAGATCGACGACGATGAAGATACTGACCGCGCTGCTCACCTCGACCTTGCTGCTGGCGACCCCGGCGGTCGCGGCAGAGGCATCGCCGCGTCCCGACCAGCTCGCCTTTCGAGACCTCTACCGCGAGCTCGTCGAAACCAATACGACCTTGTCGTCGGGAAGCTGCACCCTCGCCGCCGAGCGCATGGCGGCGCGGCTGCGGAACGCGGGCTTCGCCGGGGACGAGCTCACGCTGTTTGCAGCGCCCGACCATCCGAAGGAGGGCGGCCTCGTCGCGGTCTATCCGGGCAGCGACCCCGCCGCGAAGCCGATCCTGCTGATCGCGCATATCGACGTGGTCGAGGCGAAGCGCGAGGACTGGCAGCGCGATCCGTTCAAGATGGTCGAGGAAAACGGCTATTTCTATGGCCGCGGCGCTGGCGACGACAAGGCGCAGGCGGCGGTGTGGATCGACACGTTGATCCGCTTCCAGCACGAAGGCTATAAGCCGAAGCGCACGGTGAAGGTCGCGCTGACCTGCGGCGAGGAAACCAATGGCGCGTTCAACGGCGCCGAATGGCTCGCAGCGAACAAGCGCGAGCTGATCGACGCCGAATTCGCGCTCAACGAAGGCGGCGGCGGCGACAGCGACGGCAAGGGGAAGGTGCTCGGCCAGACGGTGCAGATCGGCGAAAAGACCTTCGCCAACTTTCGCCTCGAAACGCGCAATCCCGGCGGCCACAGTTCGGTGCCGGTCCCCGACAATGCGATCTATCAGCTCGCCCACGCGCTGACGCGGATCGAGGCGCATGAATTTCCGCTCGAAATGACCGACACCACGCGCCGCTTCTTTGCCGAAGCGGGCGCGGCGCGCGGCGATGCGATCGGCGACGCGATGGCGGCGCTCGCGCGCGACCCGACCGACAAGGAGGCCGAGGCGCTCGTCAACACCGACCGCTTCCTCCATTCGAACCTGCGGACGACCTGTGTCGCGACCCTGCTCGACGGCGGCCACGCGGCGAACGCGCTGCCCCAGCGCGCGGGCGCGAACGTCAATTGCCGCATCTTCCCCGGCCATCCGATCGAGGAGATCAAGGCCGAGCTCGAGCGGATCATCGACGATCCGGGCGTCACCGTGACGCAATTGCCGCCCAAGCGCCCCGCGCCGCCCGCCCCGCCGTTCGACGCCAAGGTGATCGAGCCGATGCAGGCGCTCGTCGACAAATATTGGCCGGGGCTGAAGGTCATTCCGTCGATGGCGAACGGCTATACCGACGCGACCTTCCTCGGCGCCGTCGGCATCCCGACCTATGGCGTTCCGGGCATGTGGGGCGACCCCGACGGCAACGGCGTCCACGGCCTCGACGAACGGATGGAAGTGCGCTCGGTCTATGTCGGGCGCGACTATCTCTACGACCTCGTCAAGGCCTATGCCGACAATCCCTGATGCCGCGCGCAACAGTCCCTTTGCCATGTGACGCGCGCCTTGCTATCCGCCGCGGTCGATGGCGACCAACGACGACGACTTTCCTTCTCCGCAGCCCGGCGACAGCATAGACACTCCCTTCGACAGCGCCTTGTCGGAGCGCTATCTGGTCTATGCGCTGTCGACGATCACCGCGCGCTCGCTCCCCGACCTGCGCGACGGGCTCAAGCCCGTCCACCGCCGCCTGCTCTGGGCGATGCGCGCGATGCGGCTCGACCCGAGCCAGGGCTACAAGAAGTCGGCGCGCGTCGTCGGCGACGTCATCGGCAAATTCCACCCGCACGGCGACACCGCCGTCTATGACGCGATGGTCCGGCTCGCGCAGGACTTCTCGCTGCGCTATCCGCTCGTCGACGGCCAGGGCAATTTCGGCAATATCGACGGCGATAACGCCGCCGCCTATCGCTATACCGAAGCGCGGCTGACGCGCGTCGCGATCGACCTGATGCAGGGGCTCGACGAGGGCACGGTCGATTTCCGTCCGACCTATAATGGCGAAGACGAAGAGCCCGAGATCATGCCGGGGCTGTTCCCGAACCTGCTCGCCAACGGCGCGAGCGGGATCGCGGTCGGCATGGCGACGAACATCCCGCCGCACAATGCCGCCGAGGTGATCGACGCCGCGCTGATCCTGATCGACAATCCGCGCGCCGAGCTTGCGCAGCTCCTCGAGCATGTGAAGGGCCCCGATTTTCCAACCGGCGGCATCGTCGTCGACAGCGCCGAGGCAATCGCGCAGGCCTATGAGACCGGCCGCGGCGGCTTCCGCGTCCGCGCGCGCTTTTCGACCGGCAAGGATGCGGGCGGCGCGTGGGAAGAAAGCGGGGTCGAAAAGCTGGCGGGGGGCACCTGGCAGCTCGTGATCAGCGAAATCCCCTATGGGGTCGCCAAGGGCAAGTTGATCGAACAGGTCGCGCAGCTGATCGCCGACAAGAAATTGCCGATCCTCGATGACGTTCGCGACGAAAGCGCCGACGACATCCGCATCGTGCTGGTGCCGAAGAGCCGCAACGTCGACCCCGAAATATTGAAGGAAAGCCTGTTCCGGCTGACCGAGCTCGAAACGCGCTTCGCGCTCAACCTCAACGTCCTCGACGCGACGCGCACGCCCAAGGTGATGGGGCTGCACCAGCTGCTCACCGAATGGCTGCAGCATCAGATCGTCGTCCTCGTCCGCCGCGCCGAGCATCGCATCGGCAAGATCGACGACCGGCTCGAACTCGTCGCGGGCTATCTGATCGCCTTCCTCAACCTCGACCGGATCATCGAGATCATCCGCACCGAGGATGAGCCCAAGACGGTGATGATCGCCGAGTTCGAATTGACCGACCGCCAGGCCGAGGCGATCCTCAACATGCGCCTGCGCTCGCTGCGCAAGCTCGAGGAAATGGAACTGAAGCGCGAGCAGGCCGACCTGACTTCCGAGCGTGAGGAGCTTGCGAAGCTGATCGAAAGCCCAGCGCGCCAGCGCACGCGGCTGAAGCGCGACCTTCATGCGCTGCGCGCCGTCTATGGCCCCGAAACCGCGCTCGGCGCGCGGCGCACGAGGCTCGCCGAAGCCGCGCCGACGCGCGAAATTCCGCTCGATGCGATGATCGAGAAGGAGCCGGTGACGGTGATCCTGTCAAAGCGTGGCTGGATCCGCGCCCAGCGCGGCCATGTCGCGCCCGATCAGTGGAGCGAGTTCAAGTTCAAGGAAGGCGACGATCTCGCCTTTGCCGCGCACGCGCAGACCACCGACAAGCTGCTGGTCGCCGCAAGCGACGGGCGCTTCTACACCGTCGGCGCCGACAAGCTGCCCGGCGGGCGCGGCTTTGGTGAGCCGCTGCGGCTGATGGTCGACATCGACCCCGATGCGCGCATCGTCGCGCTGGTCCCCGCGCAGGCCGACGGACGACTTCTGCTCGCCTCGACGAGCGGGCATGGCTTTCTGGTCCAGATGGGCGACATCATCGCCGAGACGCGCAAGGGCCGCAATGTCGTCAACCTGAAGCCCAAGGCGCAGCTCGCGGTGGCGCGCCCGGTCGGCGCGGGCGACGACAGCGTCGCGGTGGTCGGAGAAAACCGCAAGCTCGTCGTCTTCCCGCTCGCCGAAGTGCCGGTGATGGCGCGCGGCCAGGGCGTGATGCTGCAGCGCTATCGCGACGGCGGCCTCTCCGACGTCACGACCTTCGCTTTCGCCGACGGGCTGAGCTGGACAATGGGGGGCGACAGCGGGCGGACGCGGACCGAGACCGACCTGGCGCCCTGGCGCGTCGCGCGGGGCGCGGCGGGGCGTATGCCGCCAACCGGTTTCCCGAGGAACAATCGTTTCAACTGATGGCAATTTCCTGTTGCCGTAAATAGCTTCTTTACTCCCGGTGTCCTAGCCATGGGCCAATGGGGAAAGGTCGCTTGAAATCCTCTATCATGCCTATTGATCGAACCGGCGAAGACCGGCCACTGCTTTTCGTCGGCTGGATCGACGCCCTTCCGGTGCCCGCGGCGCTCATCCGGCCGCTGGCGCGCGGCAATTTCAGTCTTCACGCGAGCAACACCGCCTTCGATCGGCTCGGCCTCACCCCCGCGGGCGTCAAGGCGCCGCTCGAGCTGCGCCGCGCGATCGAGCGCGCCGCGCAGCATCCCGACGATTCGCAGGAGTTTTCGTGCCGGCTCGGCGAAGGCCCGGCGGCGCGCGACCTGCGCGGGTCGATCGGCCCGCTGTCGGGCGAATATGGCGACGAATCGCTCTTCCTGCTGACGCTGATCGACCGCACGCAGGAGATGATGACCGAGCGCAACCTGCGCCGCGAACTCGTGTCGGACAGCCTGACGGGCCTTCCCAACCGCGCCGGGTTCGAGGAACTGGTGGAGCAGCGCGCGCGCGGCGACGAGCCCGCCGACCATGCGATCCTGTTGCTCGACCTCGCGCGTTTCAGCCGCATCAACGAACATATCGGTCCGCTCGCCGGCGACGAGCTGATCATCACCGTCGCGCGCCGCCTGAAATCGAGCCTGCGCAGCGGGGACATTTTGGCACGGAGCGGCGGTGACGAATTCGCCATTTCGACGCGCGTCACCGGCGGCCGCGCCGACGTGCGCGAAATGGCACGCCGCATTCGCGGCTGCTTCGACCATCCTTTCCGCATCGGCGATTTGAAGGTCAGCGTCGATTGCGCGCTCGGCTGCGCGATCCAGCCGGTGAACGAGGGCGAGACCGCCAACCAGATCCGCCACGCGCAGATCGCGCTCAAGCGCGCCAAGCAGACCGACCGTATCGAAATCTACGAACCCGAAGCCGCGATGCTGTCGGACAATCGCTTCGGCCTCGAAACCGCGCTGCGCAGCGCAATCGAGGAGGACCGGCTCACGCTGGCCTTTCAGCCGCTGATCGAGCTTTCGACCGGCAAGGTCGCGGGCTTCGAGGCACTGGCGCGCTGGGACAATGGCGAGGGACAGGCGGTCTCGCCGACCGAATTCATCCCCGTGGCCGAAGATTCGGGGCTGATCGTCCCGCTCGGGCAGTGGGTGATCGGCAAGGCGGCGGAGGTGATCGCCGATTGGGATCGCATCAACGGCGGCACCCCCGTCGACTGCTATTTCTCGCTCAACGTCTCGACGATCCAGCTCGTGCGCGACGATGTCGCCGCGGTCGTTCGCGAGGCGCTTCAGCGCAACCGCATCGGCGGCGAGCGGCTGATGATCGAACTCACCGAAAGCGCGATCATCGGCGATCCCGACCTCGCGCTGTCGGTGCTCAGCGAATTGAAGGCACTCGACGCGCGCGTCGCGATGGACGATTTCGGCACCGGCTATTCGAACCTCGCCTATCTGCAGCGGCTGCCGATCGACGTGCTCAAGATCGATCGCAGCTTCGTCGATCATATGGTCGAGGACCGCGACAAGGCGGCGATCGTGCGGACGATCCAGAGCCTCGCCGAAGTGATGGGGATGAAGACCACCGCCGAAGGCGTCGAAACCGCCGATCAGGCGCGGCTGCTCTCGGCGCTCGGCTGCGATTTCGGGCAAGGCTATCTGTTCGCGCACCCGATGGGCTGCGAATCCGCGTTCGACTATTGGCGTCAGTCGCTGGTGCGCCCGATCATCTGATCGAGCAGCGCGCCGACGCGCGCCGCGTCCGGAAAATCCTCCGCGACCCATGCGGCCTCGACCGCACGCAGCAGTCGCGCGATCTCCGGCCCTGCGCTCACCCCGCGCGCGATGATGTCGCCGCCCTTGAGCGGCAGCACCGGCACCTGCCAGCCGTCGAGACATTTGACCGCCGCGGGTCCGTCGCCGGCGAGCAGGTGAATGTCGCGCGCCGCGTCGACGCCGACGTCATAGGCGAGCTGGCGCACCGGCCGCGCAACATCGCCGCGATGCGCGGCGAGCGCGGCGAGATGCTTGCGCTGGCGGGTCGAAAGGCGCAGTCGGCTCGCGACCTGCTCGGCGAGCGCGGCGTCGGCGGGGAGCAACGCCGCCAACCGCCGCAGCGGCGCGGGGGCGGTCCCGGCCGCCGCTTCGGCTGCGATCAGCCGGTCGAGACGCGCCGCGAAACCGGCGTCGACCTCGGGGACGATTTCGGCGAAAATGCCGTCGCGCGCCATCTGATCGACGATGGCGCGCGGATCGGGCAGCGTCAGGATTTTGAGCAGCTCGTCGGCGATGCGTTCGCGCGACAGGCTGCGCAGCGAATGGCGCGCCGCGACCGCCGCGGCGTGGCTCGCGGGGTCGAGCCCGTCCTTCCCGAAGCGCGCCGCGAAGCGATAGAAGCGCAGGATGCGCAGATGGTCTTCGGCGATGCGCGTCGCGGCGTCGCCGATGAAGCGGATGCAGCCCGCCCGCAGATCGGCGAGCCCGCCGAACCAGTCGTCGACCTCGCCGCTGTCGGGATCGGCGTAGAGCGCATTGATCGTGAAGTCGCGCCGCGCCGCATCCTCGCGCCATTCCCCCGAAAAGGCGATTGTCGCGCGGCGCCCGTCGGTCGCGACATCGCGGCGCAAGGTCGTGATCTCGTGATGGTCCCCGCTCGCAATCGCGGTGACCGTGCCGTGCGCGATGCCCGTCGGGATGACCTTGATGTCCGCCGCCTCGAGCCGCCGCGTCACCTCTTCGGGGTGCAGCGGCGTCGCAAGGTCGATGTCGGTCACGGGGATGCCGAGCAGCGTATCGCGCACCGCGCCGCCGACGATCTTCACCGCGCCGCCGTCGGCCGAAAGCGCGCGCACGATGCGCCGCAGCCCCGGCCGGCGGCGCCATTCGGCGTCGGGAAGCCGCGTCACCCCGGTCACCGATGCCAGCCCGCAGGCATCCGCCGCGCCAGATTGATGATGATCCCCGCTGTCACGCCCCAGATCCGTCGCCCCTGCCAGTGGAGGTCATAATAGTGCCGCGCCTGTCCCTGCCAATGCGCCTGTTGCCGCGCGTAATTGGCGGGATCGAACAGGATGTCGAGCGGCACTTCGAACCAGTCCTCTACCTCGTCGGGATTGGGGTCGAGCGGCAGGTCGGGCGGGATGACGCCGAGCACCGGGGTGATGTGATAGCCGCTGCCCGAGCGATAGGGTTCGGTCGTTCCCGCAATCTCGACGTCGCGGCGGTCGAGGCCGATTTCCTCCTCGGCCTCGCGCAGCGCGGCGTCGACGACGTCGCGGTCGCCCGGATCGACCTTGCCGCCGGGAAAGGCAACCTGCCCCGCGTGCGCGCGCAGCCATTGCGGCCGCTGGGTCAGGATCACGCCGGGTTCGGAGCGGTCGGTGAAGGCGATCAGCACCGCCGCGTCGCGCAGCGTCGGCTTCGCTCCGACGAGATAGGTTTCGTCCTCGCCCGGGTCGGGCAGCAGATTGCCCAGCGCATCGCGCAGCTTTGCCGACAGCATCAGCCGTCCACCAACGGGAAGCGCGCGCCGTTCGACCAAAGCGCGGGCGGGTCGCCGCCGTCGGCGAGCGCCATTTCGACAAGCTCATAATAAATCGCGCGGTCGATGCGTGCCTCGAGCCCGCCCGCGATCGCGCCGCGCACATGCAGCCGCGGATCGGGGCGGTCGGGGTCCGGGCCAAAGCTCAACGGATGATCGGGGCCGGCCATCACCAGATCGTCGGTATCGAGGCGAAAGATCAGCCGCCGCGCCGCGCCGTCGCCCTCGCTCTTCATCTCGACCGCGCGGAAAGGCGTATCCTCGACCGCGATACGGAGCTTTTCGGCCGGGGTGACGAGGACATGACTGCCATCGGGTTCGCGGCGCAGGATCGTCGAGAAGAGCCGCACCATCGCGGGGCGGTCGATTCGTCCACCCTCATGATACCAGCTGCCGTCGGCGCGAATCTCCATCGCGCTGTCGCCGCTCCGTTCGGGATGCCAGCTTTCGACCGGCGGCAGTTTGCGCGCGTCGAGCAGCGCGACCGTCTCGGCGAGCGAAAGCTGCGAAAAATCTGCGGGATGCGGGGGCGTCGGACGGGCCATGGACCCGACATAGGGCCGCAGGCGCGGTGCGCAAGTCGGCTTCTCTGCAAGGCGCATCGCCTCTCCGTCGGGCCGGTTGCTTTTTATTTCACGCGAAGACGCGAAGACGCGAAGAGGAAAGCTCGGGCCGCCAGGCCCCCTATTCCTGCAACAGTCAGGCCTATCGTCAAATCATCGTGAGAAAGGCCGCTTCGCGGTCGGAGAGATCTCTTCGCGCCTTCGCGTCTTCGCGTGAAAAAATAGTCACCGCGGCCCGATCGTCCCTGCGCCGAACGGCAGCGCGTGCCCGTTCACCGCGCGCGCGAGCAGGCGGCGCCTTTCGAAGGGACCGGGAAGGTCCCAGGCCCCCGTCGCGTCGGCGGCGAAGCCGAAGAAGCGGCCATAATATTCGGGATCGCCGATCATCATCAGCGCGCCGTCGGCCTGCGTCTCGGCGGCGGCCAGCATATGCGCCATCAGCGTGCGGCCGTGCCCGCCGCGCTGCAGGTCGGGGCGCACCGCCACCGGCCCGACCATCACCAGCGGCGTCGCCGCGCCGCCCGGCGCACGGTGCATCACCGGCCAGCACTGGATCGTTCCCACGAGCGCGCCGTATTCGCGCTGCGCAAAGCTGAGCGCCGGAATCGCCGCCATGCCGGTGCGGATGCGATAGGCGGTTCGCGCAAAGCGGTCGGCGCCGAACGCGGCGTCGAGCAAATCCTCGACCGCCTGCGGCTCGATTTCCGACAGTGGAAGTAACTCGACCAACGCGCACCCTTTCGCTAATGCGGCGGCGCTTTAGGGTGCGACCAAGGCAATGGAAAGCCGAATGTCGCGCCCGTTTGACAGGATTTTCTTGTGACCGATCAATTGTGGCTCGAAGTGGACGGGCTGACCGTCGATGTGCTGACCGGCATCTATTCCGAAGAAACGCACCTGCCGCAGCCGCTACGCATCTCGGTGCGGGCGCGGCTGAAAATGGCGGCGCATTACGAGCCGACGACACCGCTCAGCGCGTCGAAAAACTATATGAACCTGAAATTCGCGGCGACCGAGGGCATTCCCAAGGACGTCCATTTCGTGCTGATCGAAAGCGTCGCCGACCATATCATCGACACGTTGTTCCTGCAGGACGAAAAGGTCGAGGAGGTCGAAGTGAAGATCGTCAAGCTCGCGATCGCCGAGGAGGGCGAACGGATCGGCATCACGATGCGGCGCGCGCGCAAATGACGCAAAGGCTGGCGCTCGTCACCGGCGGCCTGCACCGCGTCGGCGCGGCGATCGCCGCGCGGCTCGCGCGCGAGGGCTATGCGTTGGCGCTCCACAAGCACAGCCTCGCCGATCCCGACGCGGTGCTCGTCGACGCACTCGCCGAAACGGGCGCCGAGAACCGACACTTTACCGCCGACCTGTCTGATCCGGCGGCGGTCGATGCGCTGGTGCCGCAGGTGATCGAAGCCTTCGGCCGCGCCCCCGACCTGCTCGTCAACAATGCCGCGCTGTTCGCCGAAGGGGACTGGCAGGACCTCACCCAGCCCGACCTCGCGGCGATGATGCAGCTCAACCATCATGCCCCGGTAATGCTCGCGAAAGCGCTCGTCGCGGGCGCGCGCGAAGGACAGCGCCCGGCGATCGTCAACATCGTCGACCAGCGCGTCGCGCATCCGGTGCCCGACCAGATCGCCTATAGCCTGTCGAAATCGGCACTGTGGCAGGCGACCGCGACGCTGGCGGTCGCGTTCGGCGGCACCGCGCGCGTCAACGCGGTCGCGCCGGGGCTCACGATTCCGACCGAGGATTACAGCGAGGAACAGGTCGAACGGCTTGCCACGCGGATGCCGCTCGGCGCGCTGCCGACGCCGGCCGAGATCGCCGACGCGGTGGCATGGCTGGCGCGCGCCGAGGCGGTAACCGGACAGACGATCTTCGTCGACGGCGGCGCGCACCTCGCGCCGATGGGGCGCGATTTCGTCTGGCTGGAGCGCGACTAGCGTCGCCCACGCGGCCTCGGCGACGAGCGACCGATTGCGGACATCGAGTCCTCCAACCCCCGTTCGCATCGAGCAAAGTCGAGATGCCCTTCAGGCCAAGCGCTTCGTCGATGGGTGTCTCGACTTCGCTCGACACGAACGGGAAGCGAGGAAGGTCCTAATGCGAGCGATAGCTGCCGTCAGGCCATTACAAGATTCGCGCAGAGACGCAGAGAACGCAGAGATTTTCGCGCTTGCCCTCTGCGTTCTCCGCGTCTCTGCGCGAAATGTTTGAAAGGCGGCGTCCGGCTAATTGTGGACGCATAGAATATCGTCACCCCGGACTTGATCCGGGGTCCATTAGGCGCAGCGCCGGGAGAATGGATCCCGGATCAAGTCCGGGATGACGAAGATGGGGAAACGTCCGCTTCCCACTCCAAAGCGGCCGTTCGTCGGCCGCTCCGCTCGGTCCTCAATAAATATGCACCGCCTTGGTGACGAGATAGCTGTCCAGCCCTTCCGGCCCGCTTTCGCTGCCGAAACCCGACTCCTTGATCCCGCCGAAGGGCGCGTCGGGGGTCGAGATGACGAAGCTGTTCACCCCGACCATCCCGCTCTCGATCCCGTCGACGATGCGGTTGATACGGCGCCCATTCTCGGTGAAGGCGAAGGCGGCGAGGCCGTAGGGCAGGCGGTTCGCCTGCTCGAGCGCTTCGTCTTCGCTTCCGAAGGGCCGCATCAGCGCCATCGGGCCGAAGGGTTCGTTGTTCATCGCGTCGGCGTCGAGCGGCACGTCGGCGATCGCGGTCGGCTGAAAGAAATAGCCCTCGCCGGTCGCTTCGCCGCCGGCGACGACGCGCGCGCCCTTGGCCTTCGCATCGGCGATCATCGCCTCGAGCGCGGGGGCGCGGCGCTTGTTGGCGAGCGGCCCCATCTGAGTGTCGGCGTCGAGCCCGCTGCCGATCTTCACCTTTGCCGTGCGCTCGGCGAACCCCTTGACGAAAGCGTCGTAAATGCCCTCCTGCACGTAAAAGCGCGTCGGCGAGATGCACACCTGCCCGGCGTTGCGGAATTTCTGCGCAACGACGCGGTCGAGCGTCGCCTCGAGGTCGCAATCGTCGAAGATCAGCACCGGCGCATGGCCGCCGAGTTCCATCGTGATCCGCTTCACCCCGTCGGCGGCGAGCCGCATCAGATGCTTGCCGACCGCGGTCGAGCCGGTGAAGCTGACCTTGCGGATGATCGGGCTCGCGAGCAAATGCCGGCTGATCATGTCGGGAACGCCATAGACAAGCTGCGCGACGCCGGTCGGAATCCCCGCCTCGTCGAGGCAGCGCATGATCGCGCTGGTGCAGCCCGGCGTCTCCTCGGGCGCCTTGGCGATGACGACGCAGCCCGCGGCGAGCGCCGGCGCGATCTTCTTGACCATCAGATTGACCGGGAAGTTCCACGGGCTGAAACCCGCCGCGGGACCGACGGGCTGTTTGAGCACCATCGCGCGCTGGCCGGCCGGGCGCTGGAGTACGCGGCCCTCGATGCGCTTGCCCTCCTCGGCAAAATAGGCGAGCAGCCCCGCCGCCGACGCGACCTCGCCGCGCGCCTCGGCGATCGGCTTGCCCTGTTCGAGCGTGAGCAGCGTCGCGATCGGCTCGATCCGCTCGCGAATGATTCCCGCGGCCTTGTGCATCAGCGCCGCGCGCTCGTCGGGGGTCTTGGCGCGCCACAGCGGCCACGCCTTGTCGGCTGCGGCCAGCGCCTCGTCGAGGTCGGCGGCGGTCGCGACCGGCAGCTCGGCGATCGGCGCCCCCGTCGCCGGGTTATAGACCGGCGCCACATCGCGCCCCTCGCCGCTCCGCCACGCCCCCGCGATGAAGAGTTGCAGGTCGGCGTTATAGTCGGCGGTGGTCGCGGTCATGGCGCACTCCTATTTGGTATCGGGGGAAACTATCGCGTCCATATAGGACGCCTCAGCTGTAATTGAAGCTCACGCTGATCCGCTCGCTCTTCGCGGCATTGACCATCACCTCGTGCCGCAGCCAGCTTTCCCACAGGAAGACGCGGCCCGGCGCGGGCTCGGCATAGATGAAGGGCAAGAGATGCTCGGGCGCCTCGTCGGTCCGCCCCGGCGCGGCCATCAGCATCGGCAGGCGCGGGTCCTCTAGCTTCAGCGCCCCCGACCCCTTGGGAACGGTGACATAGAAGGTGCCCGACACGACGCTGTGCGGATGGATATGCCCGCTGTGTGTGCCGCCGGGTTTCAGGACATTGACCCACAGGCTGTCGAGCCGGAGCGGCTTCGCAAGGTCGAAATGGCACGCCTTCGCAAAGGCGCGCACTTGCTTGTCGAGCAGCCGCTTCAGGTCGGCAAAGGCCGGGTCGCGCTGCGGCAGATCGTCGAGGCTCGCGTAGCTCGTATAGCCTTTGTAGCCGTGCGCGCGGCTCCATCCGCGCCCCGCGCCATCCTCTTCGGCGAGCAGGCGGCAGCTCTGCTCGAGCTCCTCCAGCAAATCGGGCGGGCCGATGTCGGCTTCGTAAAAATGGGTGGCGAAGAGCGTGCGAACGGGCATGATGCGCGGCAAAGCACAGCGGCAGGGTCAGGGCAAGGGAGAGCGTCCGTTCGTATTTCCACTTTCGTCACCCCGGACTTGATCCGGGGTCCATTCGGGCCAACGCTGATGCAATGGATGCCGGATCGTGTCCGGCATGACGAAAGTGAGTTGTAATATTCAGACCAGAACAGAGGGCAGGAGAGAATGGAATGGCCGAATTCGAGTTGATCGCCGACGGACTGCGCTTCCCCGAGGCGCCGGTCGTCATGGACGACGGCAGCGTCATCGTGGTCGAGATCGCCGAGGGGCGCATCACGCGCTGCTGGCCCGGCGGGAAGAAGCAGGTGATCGCAACCCCCGGCGGCGGTCCCAACGGCCTGGCGATCGGCCCCGACGGCAAGCTCTATTGCTGCAACAACGGCGGGTTCGAATATGTCGAATCGGGCGGCTATCTGGCGCCGCACGGGATCGCGAACGACTATTCGGGCGGCCGGATCGAGCGTATCGACATCGAAACCGGCGCGGTCGAGACTCTCTACAAGTCGGGCGATCGCGGCGTAATCCTGCGCGGCCCCAACGACATCATGTTCGACGCGCACGGCGGCTTCTGGTTCACCGACCATGGCAAGGTCGATTATGCAAAGCGTTGCCACGACATCGTCGGCATCTTCTATGCAAAGGCCGATGGCAGCTTTATCGAGGAAGTCATCTTCCCGTCGAACAATCCGAACGGCGTCGGCCTGTCTCCCGATGGCAAATCGCTTTACGCCGCCGAGACCTACACCTGCCGTCTGATGAAGTTCAACATCGTCGCGCCGGGCAAGGTCGACGATGCCGCGGGGCCCGGCGGCCCCGGCATCCCGCTCTATCGCCCCGCGGGCTACAAATTCTTCGACAGCCTCGCGATGGAGGCCGGCGGCAATATCTGCGTCGCGACGATCGGCGAGTGCGGGATCAGTGTCGTCTCGCCCCAAGGCGAGCTGGTCGAGTTCGTCGCGACCGACGATATCTTCACGACCAACATCGCCTTTGGCGGCGCCGACATGCGCGACGCCTACCTCACGCTGTCGGGCAGCGGCCGGCTCGTTAGGACGCGCTGGGCGCGGCCGGGCCTGACGTTGCAATATTGAACGGGACGAAAGGGGCATCATGCACAGGGAAACGCATGCCGTCGATCGGATCGGCTGGCTGCGCGCCGCGATCCTCGGCGCTAACGACGGCATCGTTTCGACCGCGAGCCTGATCGCCGGGGTCGCGGCGGCGGGAACCGCGCCGCAGGCGATCCTGCTCACCGGCACCGCCGGACTCGTCGCGGGGGCGATGTCGATGGCGGCGGGCGAATATGTCTCGGTCAGCTCGCAGGGCGACGCCGAAAAGGCCGACATCGCCCGTGAGAAGCACGAGCTGGCGAACGATCCCGATTTCGAGCTTGAGGAACTGACGCAAATCTATCAGCAGCGTGGCCTTTCCCGTTCGCTCGCCGAAGAAGTGGCGCGCGAGCTCACCGCGCACAATGCGCTCGACAGCCATTTGCGCGACGAGCTCGGGCTTTCGCATGCGATGCGCGCGCGCCCGATCCAGGCCGCCGCGGCCTCGGCCGCCAGTTTTTCGGTCGGCGCGGCGCTGCCGCTGGGGGCGGTGCTCCTCGTCTCCGGGCCGTCGCTGCCGTGGGTCGTGTCGGGCGCTTCGCTCGTCTTCCTCGCGGCGCTCGGTGCGCTCGGCGCGTGGGCGGGCAATGCGCCGATCGCGCGCGCGGTCGCGCGGGTGAGTTTCTGGGGCGCCTTCGCGATGGCGGCGACGATGGCGATCGGCTCGCTGTTCGACGCAGCGGTCGGCTAAATCGCTTGATCGACACCGCCCCGGCACGCCATGGAGCCGCCATGTCCTATTCGACCGTCATTTTCGACTTCGGCGGAGTCATCACCGCCTCGCCCTTCGAAGCCTTCAACCGGCTCGAGGAGGAGCGCGGACTGCCGCGTGACTTCGTGCGCCGCGTCAACGCCGCCGATCCCGACGGCAACGCGTGGGCGAAGTTCGAGCGCGCCGAAATCGACGCCGCGACCTTCGACCGCGCCTTTGCCGAAGAGGCGCGGGCGCTGGGGCACGAGCTCGAAGGCGAAGCGGTGCTCGCGGTGCTTGCGGGCGCGGTGCGCCCCGCGATGGTCGCGGCGCTCGACGCGCTGAAAGGCAAAGGCTTCACAATCGGCTGCATTACCAACAACGTCCCCTCGGGCCAGATGGGTCTTCGAGGCGCGGGCATGGCGCGCAGCGAGGGCGCCGCGGCCGAAATCGCCGCGATCATGGCGCGCTTCGACCATGTCATCGAATCGAGCAAGGTCGGCGTCCGCAAGCCCGATCCGCGCATCTATCAGATGATGTGCGATACGCTGGGCGTCGCCGCCGCCGAATGCGTCTATCTCGACGACCTCGGCATCAACTGCAAGCCGGCGGCGCTGCTCGGGATGCACGCGATCAAGGTGACGAGCGGCGAACAGGCGCTCGCCGACCTGTCGGCGGCGCTGGGGATCGCACTGCCTTAGGCGCGCGTCGTCGTCCCCTGATATTCCCAGCCTTTGCCGACCTCCTGCTTGCTGCGTCGTCTGGGATGGGAAAACTGGCCGACATATTCGCTTGTCGGTGCAGCACTCGGCGCAGATTTCGATTGCGCGTTTTTCCCAATCCTGACCCCGTATGGCATAACCGAAGGCGCGACTTACGATAGCATCTGCGCTGCCATCTGGCGCTTACAAAGAAGCGCTAATTCTTCCGCTTCTGGCCATAGTGACCCGGTAGGTTCGGCGTGTGGTTCAGCCCCGGCCGCCAGGTCGTCAGCCTGGGTGCCGGAACGAGCTGGAAGTCGACCTTGCTGTCAGCGGTGACCAGATCGTCGCCGTGCGACGCGCGGAGGCGGACGGTTTCGATCGGCTCGTCGGTTTCGAAGCCGAATCGCGTGTCGGAAACCCAGCGCACCGTCCCCATCATCGGCTGATGCCCCGGCATGAAGAGCGTCATGCGTTCGCCAATCTGCAGCATGTGCGGCGCCTTGCCGCCGACCCCGGTTTTCGAAACATTGCGAATCGTGACGTCGAAGTGGCCGAGCCGCTCGCAGCCGAGCGACGCCTTCACCAGACGCGCCTGGCGCGGCTGGCGTTTCTCGGCTTCGGCCGGAGAGGCGGTATCGGCCTCGGGGTTGGACATGCGCGACCCGATTCTTTCCGCCCGTCACCCACGTCAGGCGGTTATTGTGGTCCCATCACGGGCTCTAAAGGAAGAAGGTAAATAATCAAATAGCATCCGGCGGTCATTCGGTCGGCTTTGGCAACCCGGCGAAGGTGACCAGACTTTCGCTGCCGTCCGCAGAAAGCGCTGAAACGCCGAAGAAATTATCATCAATGACAACACCGGGAAGCACCAGCTTCTCGCTGTCCGCCGGGACGTCGCGGCTTTCGTCCCACGCCGCCCGATCGGCTCGGCGCCAGCGGATCCGGTAACCAGCCGCACCCTCGACCGGCGCCCAGCGCACCGTCGTATTCGAACTGACCGCACCTTCGATGCTGGCAAAGGCGGGGGCGGCCGGCGCGTCGGCGAGTTCGCTCGCCAGCGCAACGTTCAGGTCGGTCACCTTTGCCAGATAGGGGAAGTCCATATAATCGACGGTGTCGCCATAGAAACGGCCGTTCTCGGTCCGCAGATCCTGATGCTGGTGGTCGTAATTTTCGACCCCCGCGGTGAAGCGGATCGCGGGATAGCCCATTTTGAGCGACGGCAGATGGTCGCCGCCGCGGCGGAAGCGGTCGGGGCGGCGCACCGCCACCACTTCGAGCCCGATGCCGGGGGCATCCGACGCCGCGCGCACGGCGGCCTTCGCGAGCGCGCGCGAGGGGCCGTCGTCTTCGCCCCCGATCGCGCGGCGCGCCATTTGCGCCGGCAGGTCTTCGGACGCGCGGATACCTTCGCTGAACACGCGGACGCGGTTTGCGACGACTGAACCGTCGGTGCCGCGCGTACCGCCGACAATGTCGTTGTTGAGCATCGCGGTGACGTGCCAGCCCTCGTCCCGGGCTTGGCGGGCGAGCAGCTCGCCGCCCCACAGCCCCTGCTCCTCGCCCGACAGCAGCGCATAGACGATCGTCGCGCGGTGCGGTTTTTGCGAGAGGATACGCGCTGCCTCGAGCACCAGCGCGGTGCCCGAGCCGTCGTCATTGGCACCGGGGGCGTCGCTTTCGGCATCCATCACGTCGGAGACACGGCTGTCGATATGTCCGGCGATCATGATGACGCGATCGGGCTCGTCGGTTCCTTCCTGGATCGCCAGCACATCCTCGACCACCACGCCGTCGGGCGCGCGCGGGCCTTCGAACCGGCCGCCGGCCGACATGACCAGCAGGCAGCCTCCGCATGCCTGCCCGATCCGTTCGAATTCGGCCGCGCCCCAGTTGCGCGCGGCGCCGATCCCGCGCTTCGGGTCGGTGGCGGACGAGAGCGTGTGTCGGGTTCCAAAGGACACCAGCTTTTCGACCAGCATCTTCAACCGCTCCGGGTCGGCGGCGTCGGGCGCACTGTTTTCCTGGGCGACGGCGGGCGCTGCGACGAGCAGCAGGGCGAGCAGGGATGACGAACGAATCATGCGCGCAGCTTGCGCATCATTGCGCCGACGCGCAACCCACGCGGCGAAGCCCCGCCGGCCATGGGCCGACGGGGCTTGGCTTCGGGTCATGCCAGCTTAGCGCAGACCCGAAAAATCGATGTCGCGGATGCGGCCGTAGCGCACCTCGCAGCTGAACTTGCCGCGGTCGTAATAACCGCCGCGGCCCCAGCGCCCGCGATAGCCGTCGCGCACGACGACGCGGCCCTTGACCTTGTAGCCGTCGCGGTTGCGGTCGATGTCGGTGACTTCGGTGACCTCGGCACGGCCATAGCGGCTCGCGCTGCGCTGCACCGCCCCCACGCACTGGTTCACCGCGCTGCGCCCGCCGCCATAGCGGGCATAGTCGTAACGATAGTCGTAGCGCGGATCGTCGTAGCGCCCACGATAGCGGTCGTCATAGCGATCGTAGCGGTCGTAACGGTCCTTGCCTGAGGCGAGGATCGCGGCGAGCCCGCCGATCACCACCGCGCCGGCGATGATCTCACCCGCGTCGATGCCGTCGTCGTCATAGCGGTCGCGCGCCATCGCGGGCGCGGCGCTCAGCATCGCGCCGGCAGCGGCCGCGCCGATGACGGCCTTGCCAAGGGTATGGGGAATCGGGCGAGCCATGTCTGGTCTCCTGCAAATGCGGCCGGCGCACCATCGCGGGCCTGTTGCAGTATTTTTACCAAGGGCGCGGTGACATGCGGCTGAACCCGTCGCTTATCTGCGGTTCAGCAAGCGACCGGCGCCGCCGTGTCAGTTGACGCGCACGTCGGTGACGCGGCCGTTGCTATAGGTGCAGCCGAAGCTGCGCGTCCGCTCGCCGGGGCGCGACAGGTCGCCGGTGACATAGACGCCATAGCCCACGTCGGGGCGCGTGCCGCTGATGCTCTGGACGCGGGCGCCTTCGCCGGCCTCGGCTTCGGCGGCCCAACTGCAGGCGTCGGTCGCGCGCTGCCCGATTTCGTTGCTGGAATAGATCGGCATGTCGGGTGTTTCGCGCGCGTCGCGATCGTCCGCGCCGCGCGGCGTATCGGGATAGGGCGGTTCGTAGCGACGATCGTCGTCGCGCCGGTCCTTGCTCGCCGCACTCGCGATCGCGGCGATCGCACCGATGACGAACAGCCCGCCGATCACGTCGCCCGCGTCGATCCCGTCGTCATGGTGATGCCCCCAGCCTCCGCCATGATGGCCGCCGCCATGATGATGGCGCCCGCGCGCTTCGGCCGGTGCGGCGCCGAGCGTGGCGAGGAGGAGGGCGGTGCCCGCGGCGAGGCCGGTCAATTGGCGCATCGTACGAAAATCCTGTGCGGCGGGCGCGTCGGCCGGGCCCGCATCATGGCGTTCGATACCCGGTCGAGGCTTTCGCGGATGTGAACTGCGCCCCGGGGGGACGAAAGGCCCGCCATCGCGCAGATGACGGGCCTTCCGCGCGTGCGGCGCCCCCCAGCGGCCGCAACGCCTAATCGTAGAAAGTCTCGGTCGTCGTCTCGACCGTCTCGGTCACCACCGACGGCGAACTCGTAATGGTCATGCTGCCCGGCGAATAGCCGCCATAGCCATAGCTATATCCCTGACCGCGGCCGCCGCCGGGATAAGCGGTCGAATAATAGATGCCCGGCTGCGGCGGAGCGGAGGCTGGTGCGGGCGGTGGCGCGGCATAGCTCGTCCCCGGCCGGCCCTCGACCGTGCCTTGATAATATCCGCGGTAGAAGCGGCCGTCGGACGCCTGGAAGGTGCCGTCCCAAGTGCCGGTCCAGCGTCCGCTGGCATCGTAATTGCCGCTGTAGGGTGTCGCCGCCGGCTGGCCGCTGCCGTCCCATGCGCCGGTCCAGCGCCCGTCGGCGTCATAGCTGCCGCCGTAAACCGCGTCGGGCTGTGCGGGCGGCGGCGCTTCGCTTCCGGCCGGCGCCCGATCGGCGTTGCCGGCATAGACGCGGTCGTCGGGCGCGCCGGGTGCGCCATAATCGAGCGCGGGCGCCGGGTTTTGGGCAAAGGCATTCGCGGACTGGGCCGCTCCGAACAGCGACGCGGCGGCAGTGCTCAAAAGCAAAAGGGTGCGCATGACCGACCTCCCTGCTGGCGACCGTCGCGTCCGGCGACAACCGCTTGGGTTAACAGCCTGTTAGCAAATTCCGAACGATTGCGCGAATCCGTTAACCCTTTGCCTTACGTCCCATTTTGGGGCGGATCAGCCGCCCGCGAGCGCAGCGGCGATTCGCGCGACGAGCGCTTCGGCGCCGACCTGATCCTCGCCGGTGAAGCGCCCGGGCTCGGGACTGTCGAGATCGAGCACGCCGATCAGCCGGTCACCCGCGATGATCGGCACGACGAGTTCGCTCCGGCTCGCGGCGTCGCAGGCGATATGGCCGGGAAAGGCGTGGACGTCCTCGACCCGCTGGCTCGCGCGCAGCCGCGCTGCCGCACCGCACACGCCCTTGTCGAGCGGGATGCGGATGCACGCCGCCCTGCCCTGAAACGGCCCGAGCACCAGTTCCTTTCCATCGAAGCGATAGAAGCCCGCCCAGTTGAGGCGCGGAATCGCCTGCCAGATCAGCGCCGCGACATTCGCCATATTGGCGATCGCGTCGGGCTCGCCCGCGACGAGCGCTTCGGCGGCGTCGGCGGCCTCGGCCCACAGGGCGTCGGGCTGGGTGGCGGTGAAGGTCAAGGCATAGGACATGGGCGTCTTTCAGCGATGGGTGAAACCGAAACGCGCATCTATTCGACGTCGAGCCCGGTCCATTTCGCGGCAAAGGCATATTTGTCGGCGGCCTCGTCGATGATCTTGTCGGTCGGCTTGCCCGATCCGTGGCCGGCGCGCGTTTCGATGCGGATGAGGTGCGGCTTGTCGCCCGCGTCGGCGTGCTGGAGCGCCGCGGTATATTTGAAGCTATGCCCCGGCACGACGCGGTCGTCGGTGTCGGCGGTGGTCACGAGCACTGCCGGATAATCCACTCCGTCGCGGATGTTGTGATAGGGCGAATATTTGATGAGGTTTTTGAAATCGGCCTCCTTCGACGGATAGCCGTAATCGTCGACCCAATAGCGCCCGGCGGTGAAGCGGTCGAAGCGCAGCATGTCCATCACCCCGACGGCGGGAAGCGCCGCGGCGAAAAGGTCGGGGCGCTGGTTCGTCACCGCGCCGACGAGCAGCCCGCCGTTCGACCCGCCCTCGATCGCGAGCTGGCCTTTGCCGGTGATGCCTTGCGCGATCAGATATTCGCCCGCGGCGATAAAATCGTCGAAGACGTTCTGCTTGTTCGCGAGGCGCCCAGCGTCGTGCCACGCCTTGCCATATTCGCCGCCGCCGCGCAGGTTCGCGATCGCGAGCACGCCGCCCTGATCGACCCACGCGAGCTTGGTCGGCGAGAAGGCGGGGGTCATCGAGATGTTGAAGCCGCCATAGCCATAGAGCAATGTCGGTGAACCCTTGCTGCGGTCGAGCCCCTTCTTCATCACGACGAACATCGGCACCTCGGTGCCGTCCTTCGATTTGTAGAAGCGCTGTTCGACCGAGAATTGCTTCGGGTCGAAGGTTAGCTTCGGCTCGGCGAAAATCGACGTCTTTCCGGTCACGGTGTCGAGCCGATAGATGGTCGTCGGCCGTGCATAGCTGGAAAAGGCATAGAAGGTTTCGGGGTCGCCCGGCTTGCCGTCGAAGCCCGATGCGGTGCCGATGTCCGCGAGGTTGATGTCAGCGACGGGGGTGCCGCCCAGTGTCACCATCCGGGCTTCCGACTTCGCATCGCCGAGGTAGGAGAGGATGACGCGATCGCCGACCTGCGACGCACCGACCAGCGTCGCCGCATTTTCGGCGACGAGCGGGGTGAGCGCCTCGGGCTGGGCGATGTCCATCGCGACGATCCGCTGGCGCGGCGCATCCTTGTTGGTGAGGAAGATGAAACGCGATCCGTCGTTGCCGACATATTCCCAGTTGTTCGCGAAATCGTCGACGAGGATTTGGGGTTTGGGCGCCTTTTTCGACAGGTCGTAGAGCGTCAGCCCATAGCGTTCGTCGGTGCCCTGCGACGAGGTGACGAGCAGATAGCGGCCGTCGTCGGTCACTTGCGCGGTGTGGTTGAGCGCGGGCTTGTCGGGGGTCGCGTGGATGAGCACGTCGGCGCTCTGCGGCGTGCCGAGCCGATGGAAATAGACCGCCTGATTTTCGTTGAGCGACTGAAAGGTTTCGCCGTCCTCGGGCGCGGGGAAGCGCGAATAGTAAAAGCCGCTGCCGTCCTTCGCCCAGTCGAGCGCCGAAAATTTCACCCAGCGGATCTCGTCGGGCAGATCCTTGCCGGTCGCGACATCCTTGACGCGCACGATGCGCCAGTCGGTGCCGCCGTCCTGCACCGCGTAAAGGAGGTGGGCGCCATCCTTTGACGGGGTCCATTCGGCGAGCGCGGTCGCGCCGTCCCTGGCCCACGCATTGGGGTCGATCAGCACGCGGCCCTCGCCCTCCAGCCCGTCGCGGACATAGAGCACCGACTGCGGCTGCAGCCCGTCGTTGCGCGTGTAGAAATAGCGCTCTCCGGCCTTTTCGGGGAGGCCGAAGCGCTCGTAATTGTATAGCTCGGTCATCCGCTTGGCGAAGACGTCGCGCCCCGGCAGCGTATCCAGATAGGCGTCGGTGACCTTGTTTTCGGCCGCGACCCACGCCGCGACCTTCGGGTCGGTCCGCACATCGTTCTCGAGCCAGCGATAGGGATCGGCGACCTCGATGCCGAACTCGGTATCGACCGTGTCGCCGCGCGCGGTCGCCGGATAGACGAGCCCGCTCGCCGGCGCCGCCGAGGCCGCGCTTTCCGCCGCCTGAGTCATTCCCGGGGCGGCCATCAGCAGGGCCAGCGCCAGCGGCGCGCGATATTTGGGTCGGGGCATGGCAAGGCGATCCTCATGGTTTGGGTAATAATCGTGCGTGACACTGTAAGCATCGTCCGGTTGCGGGCAAGGGGGTTCGGACCAGCGCTCAATGCGCGGGGGAAATGCGCACGCTCCAATAGAGAACATAGAGCAGGCCCGCCCAGATCAGGAAAACGGCGATCATGCCGGCGCGGCTCGACGGGCGCTCGCTCGCGGCCTCGGCTGCCGCGCGAAACTCGGCCCACAGCGCGGCGGGGATCAGGCGCCGCACCGCCCACAGGCCGGCGGGCACGATGACCAGATCGTCGAGCCAGCCAAGGACGGGGATGAAGTCGGGGATCAGGTCGACCGGCGACAGCGCATAGGCGGCGACCGCGATCGCGAGGAACCGCGCCGCCACGGGCACGCGCGGGTCGCGCGCGGCGAGCCACGCGGCGTGCGCTTCGATTCTGAGCCGATGGCCCAGATCGGCGATGCGTTCGGAAAGGGATTTGCCCGGCATGGCCGACAGCATTACTCGGGTTGCATGGCTATCCAACTGAAAAGCGCGCGCGTCGAACGCTGGCCCGTTGCGGGGCAGTTCGTCATCAGTCGCGGTGCGCGTGACCATGTCGATGTCGTCGTCGCCGAGATCGAGGGCGAAGGCGCGCTCGGCCGCGGCGAAGGCACCCCGGTCTATTATCTCGGCGAGGATGCGGCGGGGTGCCGCGACCAGATCCTCCACGCCGCGGCGCATATCGCCGCGATGGGCGCGGCCGAGGCGCGCGCGGCGATTCAGGAGCTGATGCCGCCGGGCGCCGCGCGCAACGCGCTCGACTGCGCGCTCTGGGATCTCGAAGCAAAGCAGCGCGGGCTGCGCCTCTGGCAGCTCGTCGGCTGCGACGGTGCCCCGACCGCGCGCATCACCGCTTTCACCATTTCGCTCGGCACGCCCGGCGCCATGGCCGAGCAGGCGGCGACTGCGGCGGCGGACGGCTATCGCCTGCTCAAGGTCAAGCTGACCGGCGACGACGACCGGCTGCGCGTGACCGCGGTGCGCAAGGGTGCGCCCGAGGCGCGGCTGATCGTCGACGCCAACGAAAGCTGGGGGCAGGTCGATCTGCTCACCGAGGCCGAGGCGCTCGCCGACCTTGGGGTCGAGATGATCGAGCAGCCGGTGCCGGTGGGCACCGACGCGCTGCTCGACGGCGTCTACGCGCCGGTCCCCTTCGTCGCCGACGAAAGCTGTCACACCGCCGCCGATGTCGCGCGGATCGGCGCCTTCTACGACGGGGTGAACATCAAGCTCGACAAGGCGGGTGGGCTGACTGAGGCGCTACGCGTCGCCGACGCCGCCGATGCGGCGGGGCTCGCGATCATGGTCGGCTGCATGCTGTCGACCAGCCTCGCGATCGCCCCCGCCTTCATCCTCGCGCAACGCGCGCGCTGGGTCGACCTCGACGGCCCCGCGCTGCTCGCGCGCGACCGCGACGAGGGATTCGAGTTTCGCGACGGAATGGTGGGGCCGCCGCCGGTGAGTTGAAGGCTATATCGGCGCGAGGGCGGCTCCTCAGAGCGTCACTTCCACATGGCGGCCGGCGTCGCCTCCTTTCATCGTGCTGCCCGTCATCAGCTTGAACAGGCCCTTCACGCCGACGTCGGCGGTCCAGATTTCGGCATCGTCGAGGTCGAAGCGCAGCAACAGGACTTCGGGATCGTCCTTGCCGCCTTGGTACCAGGCCTCGACCGGCTCCGACCAATATTTGTCGATCAGCGACTGGTCGTTGACGGGGGTGAGGACGCCCGAGAGGCAGGCGAAGAGGTCGTGGCCCTTCGCCACATATTGCGCCATCGCCCGGCCGCCGGCGGCGAGGCGGCCGCTCTTCGCGTGGAAGAAATAGAAATAGCCGTCATTGTCCTTGTCGAGTTGCGCCGTCATCGGAATCGCATGCTCGTGCGCGCCTTCGCGGGCGACCATCAGAAACGGATTGTCGGCCAGCTCTTTCCAGAATTGCTGCTTGATGTCCTTGCTCATCGGGGAGTTCCTCCTGCATGGGTTTGTGTTCGACCAACGCAGGAGGCGCACCGATGTTGCGGGGCTTCAGCGCTGGCGCGGCTCGGCGTAGCTCACCACCTCATATTCGATGCCGTCGGGGTCGAGGAAATAGAAGCGGCGCCCGGGCTCGTAGTCGCCGTGGTTGAACGGCGTCAGGCCGACTGCCTTCACGCGCATCTCGATCGTGTCGAGATCGTCGACCTGCACGCCGACATGGTTCAGCGGTTCGCCCTTCGGATAGCGGCTCTCCGCATGCTCGCCTTCGGGGCCGGTATAGAGCGCGATATAGGCGCTCTCGCTGCCGAGGTGGATCGTGCGTCCGCCGTCACGGGCCGGCCCGCGCCAGCGCTCGTGCCAGCCGAAGATCGCCGACAGCATGCCCGCGGTCCGCTCGGGGTCGCCGACGGTCAGGTTCACATGTTCGATAAAGGGGGACGTCACGGTCGTTCGCTCCTGATTCGGGTTGACGTCGCGCCTTATGAAAGCTCAACTGAGGTTTAGATCAAGCGTAAGCGGAATGGAGACGATGATGCACCGGACCGACCTGATCGCGATCGGCGAGCTTGCGGCGCGCACTGGGGTCGCGGTGTCGGCGATCCGCTTTTACGAGGCGAAGGGGCTGATCGAGGCGCTGCGCACGCGCGGCGGCCAGCGGCGCTTTCTGCGCGCCGATATCCGCCGCGTCTCGTTCATCCTGATCGCGCAGCAATTGGGGCTGAGCCTCGAGGAGATTGCCGACGAACTCGCGCGCCTGCCCGCCGGGCGGACGCCCAACGCCGCCGACTGGACGCGGATCAGTACCGATCTGCGCGCCCGGATCGAGGCGCAAATCGCCGCGCTGCAGCGCACGCGCGAACTGCTCGACCAGTGCATCGGCTGCGGCTGCCTGTCGTTGAAAAAATGCGGGCTCTATAATGTGCAGGACAAGGCGGCGCAGCGCGGGGCGGGGCCGCGCTACCTGCTCGGCGACCGCTCGCGGGACATCGCCGAGGTTGGGGAAGCTGGCAAGGGGCAAGACGGACGCGACGCTCGCCGCCTGCGCTGAAACCCTCGCACGTCAAAATGGTTCGCTTTCGGAAAAGCTTGCGGCGCGCCGACCCGGCGCTAGGATGCGGCTTGCGCCGGCGGCGCTTATGGCCATCCGGCGGAAGGAGAGGGTCATATGAGCAATATGCAAAAGGGGTTGGCCGAGTTTATCGGCACTTTTTGGCTTGTCTTCGGCGGCTGCGGCAGCGCGGTGATCGCGGCGGGATTTCCCGACGTCGGCATCGGCCTGCTGGGGGTCGCCTTGGCTTTCGGCCTCACCGTTCTCACCATGGCCTATGCGATCGGCCATATTTCGGGATGTCATCTCAATCCGGCGGTCACCGTCGGCCTGTGGGCCGGGGGGCGCTTCGAGGCGCGCGACATCCCGCTCTATGTCATCGCGCAGGTGCTCGGCGCGATCGTCGCGGCGTTCCTGCTCTTCTACATCGCGAGCGGCAGTCCGGCCTATGATCTGGCGACGAACGGCTTGGCCGCCAACGGGTTCGGCGAAGGGTCGCCGGGCGGCTATGACCTCTGGTCGGGCCTGATCATCGAGATTGTGCTCACCGCGGGATTCGTCTGGGTGATCATGGGATCGACCGATGGCCGGGCGCCCGCGGGCTTTGCGCCGATCGCTATCGGGCTCGCGCTCACGCTCATCCACCTGATCTCGATCCCGGTGACCAACACCTCGGTCAACCCGGCACGCAGCACCGGTCCGGCGCTCGTCGTCGGCGGGCTGGCCTTGAAGCAACTCTGGCTCTTCTGGCTCGCGCCGCTCGTTGGCGGAGCGGTCGGCGGCTGGCTCTATCGAGTGATCGGCGTCGAGCCGTTCCCACAGCCCAATATCGAGGGGCAATAAGGGCGGGGCGTCGGCCGGATTGTCCGGCCGCCGCCGCCTTTCTATTTCAACAGGTCGACGGCAAAGGCGCGCACCTCGTCCGCCATGTCGGGACGTTCGAGCGCGAGCGCGAGATTGGCGTGGATATAGCCCGCCTTCGATCCGCAGTCGTAGCGGGTGCCGTCGAAGGTCACGGCGTGGAACGGCTGCGTCCCGATCATCGAGGCCATCGCGTCGGTCAGCTGGATTTCGCCGCCGGCGCCCTTTTCCTGCCCCTCGAGCACGCGCATCACCTCGGGCTGGAGAATGTAGCGGCCCGAAATGATCAGGTTCGACGGCGCCTCGGCGACCGGGGGCTTTTCGACAAGCCCGGTGACTTCGGTCAGCGCGCCGTCGCGCGCGCCCGGCGCGATCACGCCATAGCTCGATACCTTGTCCTGCGGGACTTCGAGCACCGAGATCAGATTGCCGCCGACCTTCGCATAGGCATCGACCATCTGCTTCATGCAGCCGGGCGAACCGTGCATGAACTCGTCGGGGAGGAAGATGGCGAAGGGTTCGTCGCCGACGATATCGCGCGCGCACCAGATGGCGTGACCGAGCCCGAGCGGCTCCTGTTGCCGGACATAGGCGCAATTGCCGGGGCCGAGGCGCGTCGGTTCGAGCACCGACAGATTCTTGCCGCGTTCGGACATCGTCTTTTCGAGCTCGAAGGCGATGTCGAAATGATCCTCGATCGCGCTCTTGCCGCGTCCGGTGACGAAGATCATCTGCTCGATCCCCGCCTCGCGCGCCTCGTCGACGGCATATTGGATCAGCGGGCGATCGACGACCGGCAGCATCTCCTTGGGGATCGCCTTGGTCGCTGGCAGGAAACGGGTGCCGAGGCCGGCGACGGGAAAAACGGCTTTGCGGATCGGTTTCATAGGAACGGTCCTAGAGGCGATTGCCCTGAAATCAACGGGCAAGGACATCGGCTACGGCGAAATTGGCTCCCCTCGCGCCCAAGCGCCATACACGATGCCCCAAAGCGTTCGCGATAACTATTATGGCGTGACGATGATCACCACGCGGCGATTGTCCTGCCGCCCCTCCGCCGTAGCATTGTCCGAAACGGGCAGCGCTTCGCCGCGGCCAACCACTTGCTCGGACGTGAAATGCATCCCGCCCGCGCGCATCGGCCGCGCGACCGTTTCGGCGCGTTCCTGCGACAGCGCGAGATTATAGGTATCGGTTCCGACCGAGTCGGTATGCCCCTCGACCCGCGCGGTATCGATCCCCACCGCGACCAGATGCCGGGCCATGGCAGCGATGCGCTCCTCTTGTTCGGGCGGCAGCTTGCTCTCGTCGAAGGGGAAGAGCAGCCGGTCGTGAAAGGTCAGCGACCAGTCGGGATCGCCTTCGACAAAGCCTTCGGCCTTCAGCACCGCCATCTGTTCGGCGGTGAAGCCCGCCGGGCGCGGCAGGCTCTGGCACGCGGCGAGCGTCGCGAGCAGCAGCAACAGCGACAGGCTGCGCAGCGGGGCAAGTAGAGGCTGGGTCATGGGGGGCTTTCCGTGCTTTCGATCAGTTTCGGTTCGACAGCTTGTGGGCATACATGCCCGAATCGGCGACGGTGAGCAGCGCAGTGCCGTCGTCGCCGTCGTCGGGGTAGATCGCGACACCGACGCTGACCGCGGGACGATAGTCTTCCCCGTCGGTCAGCGTGACGGGCTCGGCCACCGCGTTGCAGATGCGCAGCGCGAGTTCCTCGGCATCGGCGCGTGCTTCCACCGGATCGGCGATGACCGCGAATTCGTCGCCGCCAATCCGCGCCGCGAAGTCGCGGCGGCGCAGGACGGCTTTGATCCGCGCGGCGAGCGCCACGAGGACAGCGTCGCCCGCGGCATGGCCGAAGCCGTCGTTCGCCGCCTTGAAATTGTCGACGTCGATGAACAGCAGCGCGAAGCGCGACCGGCGCGCGGCTGCGGCCTCGATCCGCGCGGCGAGCTGTTCGTCGAACGCCGCGCGGTTGGGCATCGCGGTCAGCATGTCGTGCGAGGCGCGGTGCGCAAGCATTGCATGCTCGCTTTCCATATGGCCCTGCCAGCCCTGTAGCTCGTCGAGCAGCGCGTTGATGTCGCCGCCGAGCCGGTCGAGTTCGGCGATACCGAGGCTCTGCACGCGCTTGTCGAAGCGGCGGTGCAGGCGCACGTCGTGCGCGACGCTCGCGATTTCGCCGAGCGGCTTGACCAGCTCATATTCGAAGCGCCGCGCGAGCGCGACCGTGCCGAGGCCGGTGACGATCAGGCAGATGAGGCCGGCGAGCAGGCCGATGCGGACATAGTCGAGCAGGGTCGAGGAATCGCCGCGAATTTCGATCGTGCCGATCCGCGAGCCGTTGCGCCTGACCGGCAGCGCAAAGGGTTCGGGAAAGAAGATGCGGGTGAGCAGCGGCGCCGGATCGGGGTGCGGCGAGACCCATTCGGTGAGCAGCGCGCCGCGATCGTCGAGGATCCGCAGCTGCGCGATGCCTGGAATATGGGTGAGCGGCTCGAGCCCCTCGCGCGCCGCCTGCGGGTCGCGAAACACGAGCGCGGGTTCGACGCCATAGGCGCCGAGTTGCGCCGCGAGTTCGATGTTGCGATCGGCATAGCCGCGCAGCGCCGCGACGCCCGCGAGCATGATCGCGAGCCCCGAGAGCGCCACCGCGAACAGCGTGACGCCGAAGTGGAAGCGCGACAGCAGCTTTTGCAATGTGGTGCGGGGCAGCTTGCGGTCGCTCATGATACGCTCCGCCCGATCTGGAGCACGCGCGGATCGACGCGGAGCGGGCCGCGCGCGATCGCATCGAGATTGACCGAAAAGCTGAGCCCGGTGTCCCGGTGGGCGAGGCAGAACATCGCCCCATGGAGGCACGCCGGATCGTCATCGGTGATCGTCAGGACGGCGCGTGCGCGGACCCATTGCACCAACCGCATCCGATCCGCTGACGATACGCGGCCGAGATAGAGAATATCGCAGCCGCCGTTCGCGATCACCGCGCCGGCGGAGGTCCTTCGCAGGCTCAGCGGCCGGTCGCCGGGAATATCGGGCGCGAGCAAGCCGGTGAGGCGCGGCGCTCCGACCTGGCAGAGCGTCAAATCGTCGCCCGCGCGCCGGTCGGGCCAGCCGACATAGCTGATGATCCCGCCGACCATCCGGTTGACCGCTTCGGTCAGGCCGCCGCTGCTCTCGTCGACGATCGCCTGGCTCGCCTGCTGCACCGTCATGCCCGGCGTGGCGAGCGCGGCGCCGATCAGGAACAAGGATGCCAGCACGACCAAATAATCCCCAGCGCGCGCCGGAAACCAGCGCCCGGCCGCGGACGCGTCGGCTAGCCTAACCTATGCAAAAGTCAAGAAAATGGCGTCATGACGTCAATTCAATGTCCCGAATGGGGACAGTTTTCCGCTCAGGCGGGGCGCAGACGCTCGCCGAAACCCTTGCGCAGCTTGGCGAGCTTGGGGGGGATGACCGCAAGGCAATAGGGGTTGCGCTGGCCTTCGCCGTCCCAATAGGCCTGATGATAATCCTCGGCCGGATACCAGTCGGACGCAGGCTCGATGCTGGTGACGATCGGCGCTGGCCAGTCGGGCTGCGCGCGCTCGATGCCCGCGCGCGCCGCTGCGGCCTGGGCGTCGTCCAGCGGGAAGATCGCGCTGCGATATTGCGTACCGACGTCATTGCCCTGGCGGTTGAGCTGCGTCGGATCGTGCGTCGCGAAAAACACGTCGAGCAGATCGTCGTATGATATCACCGACGGATCATAGGCGATGCGGATCGCCTCGGCATGGCCGGTATCGCCGCCGCACACCTGCTTGTAGGTCGGATTGGCGACGCTGCCGCCGATATAGCCGCTCTCGACGCCTTCGACCCCGGCGAGCGATTGGAACACGGCCTCGGTGCACCAGAAGCAGCCACCGGCGAAAATCGCGGTCTCACGGGTCATCGCATCGTCCTTTTACGGAAAAGTTCGTCCGACGCCCAAAATAGGAAGCGCCGGCGCTATTCCAAGGGCGGCGGCGCGTCGATCAGCGGCGGATGAAGCGGCTGTCCCGCGGCGTCGGCCGCCTCGATCGCCGCAATTTCTTCCTCGAAGCTCTTGACCCGGTCGCCCCAGCGCGGGTGTGTGCCCGGCTGGATCAGCACCGGCCCGTTGCGCGTGCCGAAGCGCTCCCAGAAGCGGATCGCAGCCTTGGGATCATAGCCCGCACCGCGCATCAGCCACACCGACAGCCGGTCGGCCTCGATCTCGGTCTGGCGGAACAGCCGCGCGCTGCGGCCGAAATTCTGGAACATCCCGCGATCGACGCCGGCAGCGTCGAGCCGCTCGCGGTGGCGCAATATATTGTGCGCCAGTTCGTGCGCGACCGCGGCTGCGAGTTCGTCGTCGTCGGCAGCGAAGGCGGCAAGGCCGGCGCTGATCAGCACCAGCCGCCCGTCGGCCGCGCCGCTTTCGGCATCGCGCGCCTCGACGCGAAAATCGCTCGCACAGCCTGCGACGGGGCGGAGCGCGAAGCGCGTCGCGACGTTCGATACGATCGTCGCGGTATCGAGCGGTGTCGCCGCCATCCGCGTTTCGAGCGCGGTGATGCGCGCAAAGGGGTCATCGCGATCAGCCGGAACGACGATCGCCGCATCGTCGATCGCGGTGATCGTTTCGCCCGCGTGAAGGCCCGCCTCGGCCGCGGGCGAGCCGGGCGCGACCGCCGCGAGGAAGGGCAGGTCGAAGGCGGCGGCGTCATAGGCCGCGAGCGCTTCGGAGCGCTTCGCTTCGTCATAGAGGCGCGGATCGCCCCAGATCCAGCCATATTGCGCCTGCTTCGCCGGGCACCAGCCGGCGTTGGCGGTGGTCAGGCGAAAGCCGATTGCCGCCACTCGCGCCTCGAGCGCGGCGAGCGTGCGATAGGGCGACGCCTTCGCCAGCTGCGGATCGGGAGTTGCAGCGCTGGCGGGGACGGCAAGCGCGAGCGCGATCGGTGCTAACAGGAAGGGGGAAGGGCGCGGCATCGGCGCGGGGCTTATCAAGCCGCTGCTGTCGCCGCCATGAATTTTCCGAAAGCCGAATCCGCGGCCCTACCGCTCCAGCCTCTTGCCTATCACGGGGCGAGCGACGATAGGGCGGCGATGACCGAGGCTCCGTCCGCCAGATCCCGCCCCGCCGCGCTGTCGCGCTGGCTGTGGGCCGTCGCATTGCTCGTGATCGCCATCGTCGCGGTCGGCGGCATCACCCGCCTGACCGAATCGGGGCTGTCGATCACCGAATGGAAGCCGGTGTCGGGCATATTGCCGCCGCTCGGCGACGCGGCATGGCAGGCCGAGTTCGAGAAATACAAGCAGATCCCCGAATATCAGCAGATCAATCGCGGCATGTCGCTCGCCGCGTTCAAGGGCATTTTCTTCTGGGAGTGGCTGCACCGCATCCTCGGGCGGCTGGTCGGGCTGGCGCTGCTCGTGCCGCTCGTCTGGTATGCCTTTCGCCGCGCGATCCCCGCGGGCTATGGCTGGCGACTGTTTGCGCTCGCGGCGCTCGTCGGCCTGCAGGGCGCGATCGGCTGGTGGATGGTCGCCTCGGGGCTCGTCCAGCGTACCGACGTCAGCCATTTCCGCCTCGCGACCCATTTGCTCACCGCGCTCTTCCTGCTCGCGGGGCTCGTCTGGACCGCGCGCGATCTGGCGCAACTCGCGCGCGACCCCGCGGCGCGTCCGGCGCGGCTGACCGGCGGCGCGGTCGCGGTGTTCGCGGTGCTGGTCGTCCAGCTTTTGCTCGGCGCGTGGACCGCGGGGCTCAACGCCGGCTATGTCGCAAGCACATGGCCGCTGATGAACGATCATTTCTTCCCCGAAGGCATCGACTGGTCTTCGGGCGCATGGATGGCGATCACCAACGATCCGTTCCTGATCCATTTCCTCCATCGCTGGTGGGCGTGGGTCGCGGCGCTGACGCTGCTCCTCCTCGCGCGCGCGCTGTGGCGGCGCGGCGGACGGACCGAGGCGCGGCTGCTGCTGCTCGTCGTGGCGGCGCAGATGACGCTCGGCATCGCGACCGTCGTCACCGGCGTGTCGATGTGGATCGCGGTACTGCATCAGGTCACGGGCGCGCTGCTGGTCGCGACCACCGCCGCGGCGTTGCACCGGCTGGGACGCCGCGACGCATAGGGCGCTGCCTCCAAATCTGCTGCAAGGTATCATGTTACCCGTCAGCAATCGCGCGCTATGCTTGACTTTCGGCGCGTCACTCGCCATTGGGCCGCATCGAAGCGCCGCCGCGTCCTTTCGGATCAGGCGGCGCGGTTTGTTTCCGGGCGGCGGGCGGCAAGTGCCCCAAGCCCAAGTCCATCTCTGTCAAGGAGCGTGCCATGAAGGCGCTGACCAAGACGACCGCTTCGGCCAATGCCGCCACGGTCGAAAAGAAATGGGTGCTGATCGACGCCGACGGCCTGGTCGTGGGCCGCGTCGCATCGATCATCGCCAACATCCTGCGCGGCAAGCACAAGCCGAGCTTTACCCCGCACGTCGACTGCGGCGACAATGTCATCGTCATCAATGCCGAAAAGGTGCAGTTCACCGGCAAGAAGATGGCCGACAAGCGCTATTACAAGCACACCGGCTATGCCGGCGGCATCAAGGAAACCAGCCCCGAGAAGATTCTCGAAGGCCGCTTCCCCGAGCGCGTGCTCGAAAAGGCCGTCGAGCGCATGATCCCGCGCGGCCCGCTCGGCCGTCAGCAGATGCGCAACCTGCGCATCTTCGCGGGCACCGATCATCCGCACGCCGCACAGAACCCCGAAGTGATCGACGTCGCGTCGATGAACCGCAAGAACAAGGTGGGTGCATAATGGCTGACGAACAGACCATGACCGATCTCAAGGATCTCGCCGGCGCCGTCGAAGGCGTCGAGACCCCGGAAACGCCGTCGGCGCCGCTGCGCGAGCAGCAGCTCGACAAGCAGGGCCGCGCCTATGCGACCGGCCGCCGCAAGGACGCCGTCGCCCGCGTGTGGGTCAAGCCCGGTTCGGGCAAGATCACCGTCAACGGCCGCGACCAGGAAGTCTATTTCGCGCGCCCGACGCTGCGCCTCGTCATCAACCAGCCCTTCGGCCTGACCGATCGCGTCGGCCAGTATGACGTCGTCGCGACCGTCAAGGGCGGCGGCCTGTCGGGCCAGGCGGGCGCCGTTCTGCACGGCATCGCGCAGGCGCTGACCCGTTACGAGCCCAAGCTGCGCGGCACCGTGAAGGCCGCGGGCTTCCTGACCCGCGACAGCCGCGCGGTCGAGCGTAAGAAGTACGGCAAGGCGAAGGCCCGCCGCAGCTTCCAGTTCTCGAAGCGCTAATCGTTTTTCCGCCGACGGGTGGAAAAGAGGAAGGGCGGTCCGGCGACGGGCCGCCCTTTTTCATGCGCGGCGATGAAACATCGGCATCGGGGCATGCGTTGGCTGGATACACCAAACCAACGAAAGGAGACCCCCGATGGCCGACGATACCCCCCTCGCGTCGCGCAAGATCCTGATCATGGCGACGAGCGGCTTCGAACAGTCCGAACTCGAAGTCCCGCTCGAACGGCTCGAAGCCGCGGGCGCCGAAGTCGATATCGCATCGCTTTCGACCGACGACATCTGCGGGTGGGACAAGGATGATTGGGGCGACGACATCGGCGTCGACCTGCTGATCGCCGATGCCAAGGTCGGCGACTATGACGCGCTCGTCCTGCCCGGCGGGCAGATCAATCCCGACCTCTTGCGCGTCGAAGACGCCGCGATCGCGCTGATCAACGACTTCGACACCGCGGGCAAGCCGATCGCCGCCATCTGCCACGCGCCGTGGCTGCTGATCGAAGCCGGGCTCGCCAAGGGCAAGCGGATGACGGGTTACAAGTCGATCCGCACCGACATCGCCAATGCCGGCGCCGACATGGTTAACGAGCCCGTCGTGATCGACGGAAACGTCATCACCAGCCGCTGCCCCGACGATCTCGACGTCTTTTGCGACGCCATCGTCGAAGCGGTCGTAAAGCAGCCGGTGGCTGCCTAGGCCGTGAACCCATAAATTAGCCGATCGAGGCGTCGAAATGGCGAAGATATCGGGTTCGGGCGGGTGCAGCGGGTAGCATCGCTATCCGCAAGGCCGCACGGGCCTGAGATCGAAGCCATTTCGGCGTCGCTTCGCGATTTGACCGATTTTGCCCAGGGCGTCGTCGAAAAGTCTGGAAATATCGACATATTCCTGCGCCTTTTCTCCTCGCCCCGAGCAAAATCGCTTCAAACCTCGATCGGCTAATTTATGGGTTCACGGCCTAGAGCAGGTCGAGGCTGCCGAGCGCCAGCGCTTGTCGCGCCGGGCGTTCGGCCATCACCGCGAACATCTCGTCGCCGCGCGCGGTGCGCTCGACGTTCATCGACGCGAAGACCGCCATGAAATAGCCGCTGAGCGCGCCGATCCGATAATCGGTCCACAGCGCTTCGGCATCGGGTTTGACGCCGCGGCCGCGCAGCGCCGCGATCCAGCGGTCGAAGGCGGGGCGGTCGGCGACGGCGCGATCCGCCGGGTCGGCGATGCTGGTGCCGACCAGATAGGCAAGGTCGGCGGCGCCGCTGCCGCGGCCGAGCGTCTGCCAGTCGACCAGCCAGCATTGGCGTCCGTCCGGGGCGAAGAGAATATTGTCGATGCGCAGATCGCCGTGGACGATCGTTCGCGCGCCCGGCGTGCGCGTCAGCCAGGCTTCGAGTCGGTCGACGAGCGCGGCGCCGACGTCGAGTATGTCGGGGGCGAGCCGCCCCGCATAGCGCTCGCGAAAGCCGAGGTAGAGCTGCGGAAACAGCGCGCGGACAAGGTCGCCGCTGTCGCGCGCGAGCCACGGCAGCGCGTCGAGCCGCGCATCGTTCCACAGCAGCGCGTGCAGCCCCGCGGCGGCGTCGATGCAGGGGGTGAGCGCCTCCAGACCCAGCCCCGCGAGCTGATCGCCCGGCCGCGCCGGGGCGAGGTCGGCGAGCAGCAGGATGAAGTCGACGTCGTTCGGCGCGATCTCGGCATGATAGCAGTGCGGCGCCGCGACCCCGCTGCCCGCCGCCAGTTCGCGATACCAGCTCACTTCCTTGACATAGGTGCCGGTCAGTGCCGCGATGTTGCGGCTCGCCTCGTCGTGGCTCGGGCATTTGGCGACGATACTCGCGGGCGCGTCGATGCTCTCCGCCCAGTCGAGCGTCAGGCGGAAACTGTCGCACATCTGGCCGGTCCCGACCTTGGCGGTCGTGACGCCGCGCAGCGCGCCCTCGGATTGCTCCAGCCGCGCGGCGATCCATGCCGGGGTCATCGCGTCCGGCGACGTGGGAAAGCTCATCGCGCCGGGTCCATCAGGCCCGAAAGGCCGGTCGGCGCGTGCGGGCCGACGAACAATTGTTCGAGCACCCCGACGCCGCGATGCACGCTGTCGCCGTCGGTCAGCTCGGCGGTGACCAGCGCCTGAATATGCATCGCGAGCGGATTGGCCCAACTGCGCTCTTCATCCGTCAGCGCGTCGTGTGCGACCACCGGATGGGGGCCGTGGTCGAAGCCATGGCCCCATATCGGATGGGTATAGCCGAGGCCGCTCATCGCGAAGACCGGCCCCGACGGTACGAGCGCCAGCGTGCAGCCGCTGCCCAGATCGACGTCAAGCCGTGCAAGCCGCCGCGTCCCGGCCTGCCACTCCGGGGCAAAGGTCGCGCGGTCGAAATGGCGCTCGGGGCCGCTGTCGCCGACGATCACCGCGCGACGATTCCACGGATGGCCCTCGCCATCGTCGTTGCTGTGGAAGAAGAGCGAGCGGTCGGCGAAATTGCACGGCGTCCACAGCCAGAAGAATTGATTGAAATTCCCTTCTGGCGGCGGCTGCGATTCGGCGGCGCCAACGGGGCGAATGCCCCAACTGCGGTCGCGCGTCCCGGTCCAGCCGGCCCCGATGTCGATCCGCTCGCCCCCGACCGACAGCCAGCCCGACCAGCGGCCGTTCTGCGTCATCCGCGTATAATCCATGAACATCCGCGTGCCGTTGCGGCGCACGAAACGCGGCTCTTCGATCGGGAAATGGCGTCCGGAGAAAAGCAGCTCGCCCGCGAGCAGGCCATCATTCGCTGCGATCGTCAGCGCGATGCGTTCGAGCGGAGCGTCGATCGTGAGCGTGATCGGGCCGACGATGAGGTCGAGCCGCTCGCCATCCGATCGCCGGCTCGCGTGCAGGATATGCTGGACGCCGCCTGCGACAACGCTGAAGCTCGCATCGACGATGCCGAGCTGCGGGTAAAAGCCCATCGCCGCGGCAAAGAAGAGCGACCCGTCGGCGCTGTAGCCGTTGAAGAAATAGCGGTCGTAAAAATTGCGGTCGGTGCCGGCGAAAGCCACCGGCTCGCTCGTCTGGTGCAGCGGATATTCGTCGCCTTTTGTCAGCATCTTCCTCATCCCGTTTTTTCTTGCAACTTAACGGGATGCGGCGCGGCGTCAATGGACCGGCGGATCGACGGCGGGGACGGCGTGGACCGGCGCCACCGGATCATCGGGACCGCGCGGTGGCAGCGCGTCGGGCGGGATGTCGCAGATCTGCATGTCGGAGGTCGGCACTTCGGCGAGGTTGCGCACGGTCACGTCGATCGATCCGCGCGCGGGGTCGATGCGCAGCGCGTTGAAGCTCGGCGGCGTCGAGCGGATGCGCCGCGACAGCGTGCCGGCCCCGATCATCCGGATCGGCCCCGCGGGCGTCTGCTCGACCAGGTCGAAGGCATCGTGGACATGGCCGGTGAGCACCGCCGCGACGCCGCGCGCTGCGAGTTCGGCAAGCGCCTTCGATCCGCCGCGGGTCAGCGCGCGCCCGCTCGTTCCGGCCTCGACGAGCGGATGGTGCGCGGTCACGATCGCCATCGTCCCGGCGGGCAGCGCATCGATCGCCGCGAGCGTCCTGGCGAGTGCTTTCGGCGTCACCCAGCCCTTCGACCAGTCGAGGCGCCACTGCGCGCGCGCGGTGGTCTTCAGCGGAACGATCGCGAGGCCCGGCAGGTCGATCTCGCGCTCGATCAGCGCGGAGATGGCGCGGAAGCGACGATAGGGTTCGACGAAGCGTTCGATCAGGTTGAAATAGGGCAGGTCGTGGTTGCCGACCTCGACCGTCACCGGGACATCGAGCGATTGGATCCAGCGACACGCGGCCCGAAACTCGCGCCGCCGCGCGCGCATCGTCAGATCGCCCGTCAAAAGCACCGCATCGGGCGCCTCGCGCCGGACGCAGTCGCCGAACCACGCGAGCGCCGCAGGGTCCTCGAGCCCGAAATGCACATCGCTGATATGGAAAATCTTCATCATGTCGCCGGTCCGGTGAGAAGAAAGGCGACAGGCGCGGGCTCGAGCGTGAAGGTCACGCGCCTGTCGCCATCGGCCTGTTCGCCGTCCATCAGCAGGCCGAGCGGGCGGTCGGAGACGATCGTCACCTGCGGCCGCACCGTCAGCCGCTCGCGCGGGCCGTCGCGAAAATCGCCGCCGACCCATGCGATCGCGTGGCGGATCAGGAGGGTCGCGCCATCGGCGTGCAGGCCATCGACGACGATCCCCTCGTCCGACGGCGTCATGCTGATCGCCTGAAATGCGCGGTCGTCGCCCGCGACCCGCACCGGGTCGCCGGCGATGCTTTCCTCGAGCGCCTCGGGCACCAGCGCCGCCGCTTCGGCGAGGTCGCGCTGGCGGACATGCTCGCGCACCGCCGCCCACACCGTCGTCGGCCCCGCGAGCATATTGACCATCGCGCGGCCGGCAGGGCAGCCGACGCTCGGCGGAAAGGTGCGGCGGATGCGACCGGCGACGGCGTCGCCGACAATCGCGTCGAGATCGCGTTCGCCGTGCAATTGCTTGACGAGCAGGTTGAGCGTGCCGCCGGGCAGCACGAGCAGCTGGCCGTCCCACCCCGCGAGCGCGGCGACCGCGGCGTTGATCGTGCCGTCGCCGCCCCACACGATGAGCGTGTCGATGCCGTCCGCGGCGAGCCGCGCCGCGGACGGGATGCTCTCGTCCGGAAGGCAATAGTTGGCGACGAGCGGCATGCCGGCTTCGGCAAATTGCGCCGCGATCCACTCTTGGCGCGCCAGATCATAGCTGCCGCTCTGATTGTTGCAGAGAAGCGCGGGACGGTCGATGAGTCGGGTCATGGCGTCCCTACGCATGAGCGCCGAAAAAGTCGCCGCCGTTGCAGCTTGTGACCATGCGTGCGGCGGGGTAGGGCGCGGGGACCGGCGCACGACGCCGGACCGACGATGAAGGGCGCCGATGACGCGCAAGGGGTCTGGCTTGATCAAATTTCTGTTCGTGGCGATCCTGCTTCTGCTGCTGTTCGGCGGCGGGACGAAGGCGGTACTGCGCGGCGGCGCCAAGTCGCTGAACCTCGCCGATCGCGTGCTCGGGTCGGATGACGGCGCGCGGTTGTTGCTCTCCGATCAACCCTATGGTCCGGGCCCGCGCCAGTCGCTCGACATCTGGGTGCCCGAGGCGGCGCAGCCGACCGACCGATTGCCGGTCGTCGTCTTCTTCTATGGCGGCGGCTGGAACAGCGGCGCGCGCGAAAGCTATGGCTTCGCCGGCCGCGCGCTGGCGCAGCAGGGGTTCGTTGCCGTCATCCCCGACTATCGGCTGACCCCGCGCGCGCACTGGCCCGATTTCCTGAAGGACAGCGCGGCCGCTGTCGCGTGGGTGCAAACGCATATCGCGAGCCTTGGCGGCGATCCCGACCGGATCGCGCTGATGGGCCATTCGGCGGGCGCCTATAATGCGATGATGCTCGCGCTCGATCCGGCGTGGCTGTGTGGCGCGGGCAGCGATCCTTCGGTGATCCGCGGCGTCGCGGGGCTTGCCGGACCTTATGACTTCCTGCCGCTCGAAAAGGGCGGTTTCGCCGACAAGGCGATGGGCAAGGTTCGGCCGCTCGAAAAGACGCAGCCGATCGCGTTCGCGCGCGGCGACGCGCCGCCGCTGTGGCTCGCCACCGGAGACGCCGACGACACGGTGCGCCCGCGCAACAGCCAGAATCTGGCCGCCGCGATCGAGCGTGCGGGCGGCGCGGCGACTTTGCGCATCTACCCCGACATGGGGCACACCGGCATCGTCATGGCGCTGTCCGCGCCGTTCCGCGGCAAGGGACCGGTGCTTGAAGAGGCGAGCGATTTCCTGCGCGGGGTCACCGCGCGCCGTATCGCGCCGGCCGAGGCCGCGGCGCAGTGACGCTGCCGATCCACGTCCTCGTCATGGCAGGCAGCCGTCCGGGACCCGACCCCTTGCTGTCGGGCAGCGGCGTCTCGACCAAGGCGCTGCTTCCCATCGCAGGCCGCCCCATGCTCGCGCATGTCGTCGCGGCGCTGCGCGGCGCGCCCGAAGTGGGGCCGATCACCATTCTCGCGCAGCGCAGCGCCGAGCTCGCGGCCGACCCTGCGCTTGCGGGTTTCGCCGACCTGCATTTCGTCGACTCGGGGCAGGGGATCAGCGCCTCGCTCGCCGCCGCGCTGCCCGAGGGCGATGCGCCGGTGCTCGTGACGACCGCCGACAATGTGCTCCTCACCCCCGCGATGATCGCCGAATTTCTGGCGGGCGCCGAGGATAGTGACGTCGCGGTTGCGATGGTCGAGCGCGGCGTGCTGCTCGCGCGCTATCCCGAATCGCAGCGCACCTGGCTCAAATTCCGCGGCGGCTGGTGGTCGGGCGCCAACCTGTTTCGCTTGCGCGGACGCCGCGTGCTGCCCTTGCTCGATTTCTGGGGGCGGATCGAGCGCGACCGCAAGAAGGGGGTAAAGATCGTCGCCGCCTTCGGCCCGGTGCTGCTGCTCGCCGTCGTGCTGCGGTTGATCACCATCCAGCAGGGCGTCGCGCGCGCCGGGCTGCGCTTCGGCCTCAAGGCGAAAATCGTCCCGATGTCGGAGCCCGAGGCGTGCATCGACGCCGACAAGCCCGCCGACATCGAATTGATCGAACGGATCCTCGCCGCCCGGCCGTGACCGGTGCCGTGCGCTTTTTGTGGAAACGAACCTCAAGCGGTTCTAGGGCGTCAGCCATGAGCATCAAGAAAGCCATCATCCTGTCCGCCGGGCAAGGGTCGCGCCTGTTGCCGCTGACCCGCGATCTGCCCAAATGTCTGATCGAGTTCAACGGCCGCAGCCTGCTAGGCTGGCAGGTCGCGGCGCTCGTTGCCAACGGGATCAAGGATATCGTCGTCGTGACCGGTTTCCGCACCGAACGCGTCGAGGATCATGCGCTGGAACTTTATCGCGACACCGGCGCGCGTGTTCGCACGCTGTTCAATCCCTTCTTTCAGGTCGCCGACAATTTGGGCACCTGCTGGATCGCGCGCGCGGAAATGGACCGGGACTTCATCATTCTCAACGGCGATACCATCGTTTCGGACGAAATCGTCGCCCGGCTGATTGCGGGCGCGGTCGATCCGATTACCGTGACCGTCGACATCAAGGATGGTTATGACGACGACGACATGAAGGTGACGCGCGACGCCGAAGGGCGGCTCCATGCGATCGGCAAGCGGCTGTTGCCGCCCGACACCGACGCCGAATCGATCGGCATGCTGGCGTTCGTCGGCGACGGACCGGCGATCTTTCGCAACCAGGTCGATCAGATGATGCGCACGCCCGACGGCGTCGAGCGCTGGTATCTGCGCGCGATCGACATCATCGCCAAGGGCAATCGCGTCGGAACCGTGTCGATCGAGGGCCTCGATTGGCAGGAAGTCGACTTTCCCGAGGATGTCGAGGCCGCCGATGCGCTGACCGCGCGATGGGCCGCGGAACGACGCTACGCGAAATAGGGTTTCAGCCAGCCGGTAAGCGCGGCGATCTGCGCGTCGTCCAGCTTCACCGCCTGTCCGAGGTCGGGCTGCGCCGGCCAGCCGGCATCGGCGACGGTCAGCCCCGCCGCCGAACGCTCGCCCTCGTAACGCGGCAGCACGTGGAAATGGACGTGCGGGTCGACCATCATCAGCATCAGATAGTTGATCTTCGCATAGCCGACGGCCCGGCCCAGTGCCGCCTCGATCGCGGCGGTCGCGACCTTGAGTTCGGCATGTGCCTCGGCGGGCAAGTCGCCGAACGCCGTCGCGTCCGATTTCGCCGCGAGCACCAGCGCGCCGAGCGTCGGCTGCGCCGGGCGGAGCAACACGACCCAATGGTCATATTCGGCGACCAGCGTGGCGGGGTGACCGAATTTCGCGATCGTGTCGTTCATGCCTTTTCCATCCAGCTGACAATGGGATGTCCCGAGCGCCGGATTGCATAGGCCTGCACCAGCCGCACCGCATGGACCACCAGCGAGATGACGGTCCACCACGCGACCGCGATCAGGCCGACATCGGGCCGTCCGGCAAGCGTCGCGAAGAAGAGGATCGCGAAGTTCGGGTTGCGCCGCGCCGTGATCAGGCGGAAGTCGCTGTCGAACTTTTGCCAGACGTGGATGTCCATGCCGAAATCCTTGATGAACATCCCCTCGATGACGCGCTGGAGGACATAGCCTGCGACCACCGCGATCATCACGAGCAGGAAGCTCTGGTTCGACAATGCGAGACCCCAGCTCGCGAGCCCGACACCCCAGAAATACCACCAGAAGGGCGGATGGATCAGGTCGACGCCATGGTCGGCGACATTGCCCCATTTCGACGAGGTGATCGTGCAACGCGCCAGCTTTCCGTCGACGGTGTCGAGCACCATGAAGACGAAGCCCGCGAGCATGCCCGCCCAATATTCGCCCTGCGCGAACAGATAGGTCGCATAGACGCACAGCGTCGCGCCGATCGCGGTGACCATGTTCGGCGTCATGCCGATGCTCGCGGCGATGCGCGTCAGCCACAGCGCCAGTTCGGGCCACAGATATTTGGTCAGCAGGTCGGTGACGCCCTTATAGGCACCGAAATAGCTGCGACGTTCGATTTCGCGCCGGGTGGCGGGGGTCAGGTCGCGCACGAACGGTTGTTCGAGCTTGCGAAGCTGGCGGTTGTAGAGCTTTTGCCCGCCGGCCAGATCGACAACCGTGGCGGTCATCGGATCCTGGCCCAGTGGCGCCTGCCCGACCACCGGAACGCCGTTCCACGCGAACACCAGTCCGGGCTGACCCAGAACTTCGCGGAGCAGCATCGGGTCGAAGACAAAGCCGAGGTTGAACAGCAGTTCGTGCCCCGGCGCGACCGCCGCACCGTCTTTCCCGGCGCTCTCCGCCAGCCGGCGGCAGCGTTCGGCGTTGGTCATGCCCCAAATGGGTGTGGCATTGTCGCCGAGCAGGCGCACCGGCCCGGCGGTGGTCGCGATCGTGCCGCTCATCCGTCGGCCCTCGCAAAGTCGAGGATGAGGTCGGCCTGACGTCGCGAGGCGGGGATCGGGGACTGGTCGATGGAATCGCGCATGGCCGTTTCCTGAGCATCAATGAAGCCGGGTTGCAAGTCCGCCGCCCCCGCCAGCGCGCGGGGCAGGTCGGCCACGTCCTCGATCACCTGGCCCATCTGCCAATGCGCAAAGGCCGGATCGTCCCGCCACGCCCGCCGGTCGAGGTTCAGGAAAATGCACGGGCGCGGGCGCACGACGAATTCATAGACCTGGCTCGATACGTCGCCCAGATAGACGTTGGCGCTCGTCGTATAGCTCATGTCGATCGAATGGTGGCTGCCCATATCGACGCGGACATGCGGCGCCTGCGAGACGATCGGCGGAACGCGGCGCGCCAGCTTGATATGCGGCGCGATGATGACATTCCATTCGTCGAGCGCTTCGAGCGCCGCGAGAATCGCCGGTCCGTGGCGGACCCACGACGACAGTTCCGCGTCGAAATGCGGGTTGTAGAGAAGCACCGGGCGGTCGTGGGGGAAAAAGCGCCGAGGCTCCGTATCGAGCTCGAATTTGGGATAGCCGGCGACGACGATATTCTGTTCGGTGCCCAGGCCGCGCTCGATCATGCGATGGCGATCCTTGATCCCGCCGACCAGCGTCAGGTCGAAATAGCGGTGGCGTTTCTTATATCCGCCTTCGCGATCGCCCGCGCCATGCTTGATGAGAATCGTGCGCGAAGGAAATCCGGGGATGCGGGAGAGCCAGGCCGTGGTGATCTCGGTCGTCACGAGCACCGGAAAGCGCGTGATCGTGCGATAGTTGAGCAGCAGGGTGGCGAGCCGCGAAGGCTGGCGAAACAGCGTATCGGGGCCGGGCGGGCGACGCAGGCGCACGGGATCGAGCAACCCCTGCGGATCGCGGCTTCGGATCAGATCGAGAATGCGCTCCGACGGCGACAGGACCGAAATCCGCACATCGTCGCGGCGCGCAAGCTCCAGCGCCGTCGGCAGCCAGTGATAGAGTTGCTGCGCTTCGGCGATAGCAAGAAAGGCGATCGAGGTCGGCAAGGATAGACTCCGGAGGGACGGAACGAACCCGTGATATGGAGATGCAACCGGGCGCAATCGAGGTCAAAGCGTGGCCGTGTCGACCTCGAAATCCGCCGTCCGCCAGCCGTGCCGCGCCGCGTGCGCGGCCAGCCCCTTGCCGCGCCCGACCAGCCAGGCTTCGTGGGCGAGTGCGAAGGTCGGCGCATCGCTGACATGATCCGAATAGACGCGGATGTGGCGGGCGCCGGCGGGGGCATTGGCTGCGAGCCATTCGGTCACGCGCCGGGCCTTTTCCGCGCCATAGCAATTGCCCCCGTCGAGCGCGGGTAGCCAGTTGCCCGCGGCGTCGCGCCGGTGGCGGGTGGCGACGACGGCGTCGAATCCCAGCGCGTCGGCGATCGCATGCGCGTAAAATTCGGGCGCGGCGGTCGCCATCAGCAGGCGAAAACCCTCGGCGCGGTCGCGCGCGATGGCGGTGTTCGCCCCCGGCGGAACGTCGGCGGGGACGCGCCACGCCGCAAAACGCGCCGCCAGCTTTTCGGCGCGATCCGGGGTCAGATGGGCTCCCAGCATCAACCGGATGGCTGCGGGCTTGAAACGGTCGCGCCCATATAGCCGCAGGGCATGGCCGATGCCCAGCGCCGCAAGGCCAGGCAACAGCAGCAGGCGCCACGGAGCTTCGCGCCAGGCCGCCCAGATCAGGAACAGGGTGAAGGTCGGCCGGCGCAACAGGGTGCGGTCGAGATCGTAGATGGCGACGCGCGTCGCTGCGGGGTCTGTCACGCCGATCGAGTCCTTGTTGCGGGATTCCCTGGAGTCATGACGCTTCCGACGGCGTTTCGCCTTGGAGGCGCAGCCGTCGCCCGACGCTGCCGAGCGAGGCGCGGTCGGCATCGGGCAACGCGAACCGCACCGACAGCCAGATGGCGGCCATGGCCAGCATGATGATCAATGGCAGCGCCGCGGCGTCGGGCAGCCCCCTTGCCACGAAGGCCAACAGGCCCGCGACCAGCGCGACGAGGCCGCCGCGCAGCGCTACCGACAGAAATTGCCCGTCGAAGGGATGCAGTTTTTCGGTCCAGGCGAGCTGGAGCATGGGAATGCCCGCCATCACGATCAGGCCGGCCGCCATGCCCAGCGTAACCCCGGTCAGCGCATCCATATGACCGACGATCAGCCAGCCCGCGCCGATGGCAAAAAGGACGCCGACGATGCTGGCGGTAAGCTGGTGGCGAAAGGCCGCCACGACTTGCAGGATGGGCTGCGAAATGCCCAGAACGGCTTCCGCCGCGCGCGCGACGAACAGGATGACGACCGCGCCCTGCGCGACATGCGCCTGCGCGCCGAACAGCCCGAGCAGCGACGAACTGCCCGCCGCCAGCACCGCCGCGAGCGGCAGCGCGACGGCTGAAATCAGGCGCGTGGCATAGGCATAGATGGCGGCGACCTGCGCGCGGTCGGCGCGCTCGGCGCTCGCCGCGAGCGGCGCGAGGACATAGACGAAGGCGATGCGGACGAGCTGGACGACGCTCGACAGCTTGCGCGCGATGGTGAACAAGCCCGCCGCCGCCGCGCCGCCCGCGCCGGGGATCAACAGGTTGAGGATCAGCGCCGGGGCGTCGCCGAACAGGCGGGCGATCACGTTCGACGGCAGGATCGAAAGCCCCGCCCAGAAGGTGCTCTTCGCCGTCGCGCTGCCGCGCGGCACATGTTTGAGGTCGGCGAGGCTGTAATAGCGCGCGAGCAGGCGCACGCACAGGAAGGCGGTGACCGCGAGGGAGCAGATATGCGCGATGAACAGCCCCTTGAGCCCGAGGCCGCCCGCGAAGAACAGGCCGGCGAAGACGAGCCGCAAAATCTGTTCCCACACGATGCGCAGGCGGATTTCCGCGCCGAACACCATCCGCGCGCGCATCGCCGACGTCGCGATCTCGACGAAGGCCCACAAGGGAAGCGCCCAGACGAAGAGCTGGATCGCGGGCACGACGAGCGGCCGGTCGCGGGGCGCGACATTGAGGAAGGGCGCGAGGTCGGCGGCGAACAGCGCGATTCCGCCGGCGACGACCAGGCACGGCCCGACCCCGAACAGCATCGCAGTGCGCAGCGCGGCGGCGGCTTCGGCATCGCTCGCCGACTGCGGCACGGTGCGCTGCATCGCGCTCGTCATGCCGAGGTCGAAGATATTCTCGATCAGGTTGATCGCCGCCCAGAGCACGGCATAGAGGCCATAGCCAGCAAGCCCGAACATCGCGACATAGAGCGGCTGCGCGACGATCTCGACCACCGCGCCGAGCCGCGCGAGCACGGTCGTGCCGAGCCCTTTCGCGACATGGCGGCTAGTGACGGCTGGCGCTGGGGCGGGCTCTTCGCTCATCGCTGCGCCCCTAAGAGGTATTGAGGCGAAAGAAAAGCTGTGTGCTCCCGCGAAGGCGGGAGCCCATCTCCGGACGGCCGCATCTTGAGCCCACAGGAGATGGATCCCCGCTTTCGCGGGGATACACGAAAGAGATTTGATGGACGCATCACCCCCTTGCCGTCGCGGGTCATCGGGTCTAGGCGTCGGCGCGATTGCACAAGGGAGCCCGCGATATGGCCGAATTTCGCCTGCCCAGGAACAGCCGCGTGAAGAAGAACGGCACGGTTCACACCGCCGAGGGCGCGACCAATGTCAAAAAATTCAAAGTCTATCGCTACAATCCCGACAGCGGCGAAAATCCGCATTTCGACACCTTCGAGATCGACCTCGACAAATGCGGCCCGATGGTGCTCGACGCGCTGATCAAGATGAAGAGCGAGCAGGATTCGTCGTTGACGTTCCGCCGCTCGTGCCGCGAGGGCATTTGCGGCAGCTGTTCGATGAACATGAACGGCAAGAACGGCCTCGCCTGCACCACCGCGATCGAGGATCTGAAGGGCGACATCCAGATCACCCCGCTGCCGCATATGGAAGTCATCAAGGACCTCGTCCCCGACTTCACCCATTTCTACGCGCAATATGCCTCGATCGAACCCTGGCTGAAGACCAAGACGACGACGCCGAGCGGCAAGGAGCGGCTGCAGTCGCCCGAGCAGCGCGAGAAGCTCGACGGGCTCTACGAATGCATCCTCTGCGCCTGCTGCTCGACGAGCTGCCCGAGCTATTGGTGGAACAGCGACAAGTTCCTCGGCCCGGCGATCCTGCTCCAGGCCTATCGCTGGCTCGCCGACAGCCGCGACGAACTGACCGGCGAGCGCCTCGACGAACTCGAAGACCCGTTCCGCCTCTATCGCTGCCACACGATCATGAACTGCGCCAACGCCTGTCCGAAGGGTCTGAACCCGGCGCGCGCGATCGCCGAGATCAAGAAGCTCGAGGCCGAGCGGCAGGTTTGATGGCGGCTGACGCCAAGGGCCGGCGCCGCTCCGCCCTTGCGGACAATCAACTATGAACGACAGCATCGAGGAGCCGAAGCGGCGCGACAATTTCAGCGCCGAGGAGGTCGGCGACGGCTGGGTGAGCTGGAACCTCAAGGACCCCAGTCGCTTCAACAGCTTCATCGAGCCCTTGTCGGTACGCGTAGAGGCACCGGCGCCCGACGGGCGCCCGCGCGCGCGCGTCCGCATGCTGCCCGAGCGCAAGCACAGCAATCTTGGCGACAATGTCCACGGCGCGGTGACGCTTGCGCTCGTCGATATCGCGCTCTTCGCCGCTTCGCATCAATTCGGCTCGCTCGACGCGGGCCATTCGGTGACGCTCGACCTGTCGACGCAGTTCGTCGGCGCGGGGCGGATCGGCGAGCCGATGGACGCGATCGTCGAGCTGGTGCGCGAGACCGGCCGGCTGATCTTCCTGCGCGGGCTCGTCGTCCAGGGCGCCGCCGACGAGCATATCGTGCTGAGCTTCGCCGGCACCATCCGCAAGGCGAGCAAGCGCTGAGTGGGGCTGCTCGCGGTCTATGACGCGCTGGTCGCCGCGGGCGAGCTGAAGCCCGATCCCGAGCAGCGCGCGGGGGCCGAACGGCTCGCGCTGCTGCAGGCCGAACTCGAGGCGGCACCGCCGCGCGGCAGCCTGCTCTGGCGCATCGCGCGCCGCAAGCCGCCGTCGCCGCGCGGCGTTTATCTGTGGGGCGCGGTCGGGCGCGGCAAGTCGATGCTGATGGACCTGTTCTACGATCGTCTCGCGATCCAGCGGAAGCGGCGCGTTCATTTCCACGCCTTCATGCAAGAGGTCCACGCGCTGATGCGCGAGGTGCGCAAGACCGAGAGCGGCGACCCGATCCCGCAGGTCGCGGCGATGCTCACCGACAATGTCCGCTGCCTCGCCTTCGACGAGATGGTGGTCAATAACAGCGCCGACGCGATGATCCTCTCGCGCCTGTTCACCGCGCTGATCGAAGAGGGGGTGACGGTGGTGGCGACGTCGAACCGCCCGCCCGCCGATCTCTACAAGGACGGGCTCAACCGCGAGCATTTCCTGCCCTTCATCGCGCTGATCGAGGAACGGCTCGACGTGATGAGCCTCAACGGCCCGACCGATTACCGCCGCCACCGGCTCGGCGACGGCAAGCGCTGGTTCGTGCCCGCCGATGCCGCGGCGACCGAGGCCTTGTCGGCGGCCTTTTTCCGCCTCACCGATTATCCGCCCGAGGACCGCGCGCATGTGCCGTCGCAGGACCTCGACGTCGGCGGCGGACGGACGCTGCACGTCCCCAAGGCGTTGAAGGGCGTCGCGGTCTTTTCGTTCAAGCGGCTGTGCGGCGAGGCGCGGGGCGCGGCGGACTATCTCGCGCTCGCGCGGCATTTCCATAGCGTGATCATCGTCGGCATCCCGCGCATGGGACCGGAGAATCGCAACGAGGCGGCGCGCTTCGTGACGCTGATCGACGCGCTCTACGAATATAAGGTCAAGCTGCTCGCGAGCGCCGCGGCCGAGCCCGACCAGCTCTATGTCGCGGGCGACGGCGCCTTCGAATTCGAACGCACGGCAAGCCGCCTCGCCGAGATGCAGTCCGATGAATATCTCGCCCTAGGCCATGGCCAGGATGATGCCGCCGACGATCTTGCTCCAGCGCGATGAGTTCGCTGCGACATAGGTGAGGCTGCGGACATAGCGCACCTCGTGCGCGAGATGGCCGACCCCCTGTTCGACGACGCGCTTCCACCTGCGCACCGGGCGCGGCGCGGCGGCTTCGATGCGGCCGGGCTGCGCGGGCGGCAGCGGCAACCCCGCGAAGCCGCCGTTCGAAACGCGCGGATCGTCGGCGACCGCGCGGCACAGCGCCTTGAGCCGCGCGACCGCGAACCGGTTGACGACTGCGCGGTCGCGGCTCATCAATTCGAAACTGTGGCTGAAGGCCGAAAACTGGATCGCGCCGCTCGCCGCCGCATGGTCCAGCGCGTCGCGCATTTCCTCCTTCGACATCGCGCAAAGCTGCGCCGGGCGAAAGCTGTCGGGGCGGTCCATCAGTCCGCTGACCGGCACTTCGCAGACGCCCCGATGAAAGCGCATGCCCAGATTGTCGGCGTCGAGCCCGATCTGGCATTCGCGGCCGCGATAGGCGGCGTTGAAGCTGCTGTCGTAGCGAAAGCCGAGCGCGGCGAGCGCGGTCAGCGTATCGTCGTTCGCGCCGAAATTGCCCGCGCGAAAGGCGATCGGGTCGGGCGCGCCCGCGCTCACCAAAATGTCGCGCGCGAGGCCGATCAGCTTCTTCTGGGCGGGCAAGGAAAAGTCGGCGATGTTGCGGCCGATCTGCTTGCCGACCGGGTTGAAGCGCGCGAACTTCAGCCATTCGGTATGGATGTGCAGCTGGACCTCGTGCCCGCGCGCGGCGATCGGCCGGACGATCGCCTCGATAATCTTCGGCCCATAGACGAGCGCGGGCATCGGATCGACGAAGAAGACGCCCTTGAGGTCGTGCGCCTCGAGCAGGTCCATCTGATATTCGATCCCGAAATCGCCGTCGCGGCAGCGGCCGAGCACCGAGCTTTCGAAATTGGCGCGCGCGTCGGCGCCCTGCTGGAAGAGGGCAGCCGACAATTCGGTGTCGAAGCTGATGATCGCCCGCGTCATGTCGCGCACGCGTAGCAAGGGCAGGATAAGGGACGGTTAAGCCACGCCTAAGGTTCGGCAGCGCATCGCTCGGCCAGCGGCGGCGCGACCCGGATCGACCGGCTCTGCGGGTAAAAGATATTGCGAACTATTTGCAAAGAAAGCCGGAATTTCGTCCTTTTCGCGGTTGTTTCCTTAAGGGAATCGGCGTAGGGGCGTCGCCATCCTTGGGACCGGCAAGTGGCTTTGGCCCGTGCCCCCGTCGGTCCGTGAACCACATTGCCGGGCTTGCCACGAAGGGAGTGCCGCGCACCATGGGACGTAAGAAGATCGCGCTGATCGGCGCCGGGAATATCGGCGGAACGCTGGCTTTGCTCGCCGCGCAAAAGGAACTCGGCGATGTCGTTCTGTTCGATGTGGTCGAAGGCGTGCCGCAGGGCAAGGCGCTCGACCTGTCGCAGGTCGGCCCGATCGCGGGCTTCGACGCAAAGATCACCGGATCGAACGATTACAAGGACATCGCGGGCGCCGACGTCATCATCGTCACCGCCGGCGTCGCCCGCAAGCCGGGCATGAGCCGCGACGATTTGCTCGGCATCAACCTGAAGGTGATGAAGGCGGTGGGCGAGGGCATCAAGGCGAACGCCCCCGATGCGTTCGTCATCTGCATCACCAACCCGCTCGATGCGATGGTCTGGGCGCTCCGCGAATTCTCGGGTCTGCCGCACAACAAGGTCGTCGGCATGGCGGGCGTGCTCGACTCGGCGCGCTTCAGCCACTTCATCGCCGACGAATTCGCCGTGTCGGTGAAGGATGTGAACACCTTCGTCCTCGGCGGCCACGGCGACACGATGGTTCCCGTCGTCCGTTACTCGACCGTCAACGGCATCCCCGTTCCCGACCTCGTCAAGATGGGCCTGTCGAGCCAGGACAAGATCGACGCGATCGTCAAGCGCACCCGCGGCGGCGGCGGCGAGATCGTCGCGCTGCTCGGCACCGGCTCGGCTTTCTATGCCCCCGCAGCCTCGGGCATCGCGATGGCCGAAGCCTATCTGGGCGACCAGAAGCGCATCCTGCCCTGCGCCGCCTATGTCGACGGCGAATATGGCGTCGACGGCCTGTATGTCGGCGTGCCGGTGATGATCGGTGCGGGCGGCGTCGAGAAGATCGTCGAAATCGAACTCGACGATGCCGACAAGGCGGGCCTGCAGGTCTCGGTCGATGCGGTCAAGGAACTGCTGGAGGCGTGCAGGGCGCTCGACGGATCGCTTGCCTAGCATCGAGCCCGACGAGCTTCGGGATCGCATAATCCTCATTGGAATTACGCGAATGGCGAAGGACGGCAGCTACACTCAGGAGCAATATGTCGGCACCGCTAACATTATCGACCAAGGTGAATATTGCCTGGTGGTTGTCGAGTGTGATGATGGTGATTCTCGAAACTATCCATTTGACGCAAGATCGCTGCAGCGTGCAGCTCCGGGTGAATATCGACTGAGGAGTACCGGGCAGATTGTTACCAACCCGGACTTTTTGATGACATGGACCATATCTAAGGAATGAAGCCGAAATGAGCATCCTCATCGACAAGAATACCAAGGTCATCACGCAAGGGATGACCGGTGCCACCGGCACCTTCCACACCGAACAGGCGCTCGCCTATGGCACGCAGATGGTCGGCGGCGTGACGCCGGGCAAGGGCGGCACGACGCACATCGGCCTGCCGATGTTCGACACCGTCGGCGAAGCCAAGGCGGCGACCGGCGCGAGTGCGAGCTGCATCTATGTCCCGCCGCCGTTCGCGGCCGATTCGATCCTCGAGGCGATCGACGCCGAGATGGAGCTGATCGTCTGCATCACCGAGGGCATCCCGGTGCTCGATATGGTCAAGGTGAAGCGCGCGCTGTCGGGCTCGAAATCGCGGCTGATCGGCCCGAACTGCCCCGGCGTGCTGACCCCCGACGAATGCAAGATCGGCATCATGCCGGGCAGCATCTTCAAAAAGGGCAGCGTCGGCGTCGTCTCGCGCTCGGGCACCCTCACCTATGAAGCGGTGTTCCAGACCACCAACGCCGGGCTCGGCCAGACCACCGCGGTCGGCATCGGCGGCGACCCGGTCAACGGCACCAACTTCATCGACGTCCTCGAACTCTTCCTCGCCGACGACGCCACAAAGAGCATCATCATGATCGGCGAAATCGGTGGCGATGCCGAGGAACAGGCGGCGCAGTTCCTGATCGACGAGGCCAAGCGCGGCCGCAAGAAGCCGATGGTCGGTTTCATCGCGGGCCGCACCGCGCCTCCGGGCCGCCGCATGGGCCACGCCGGCGCCATCGTGTCGGGCGGCAAGGGCGACGCCGAAAGCAAGATCGCCGCGATGGAAGCCGCGGGCATTACCGTGTCGGCAAGCCCGTCCGAACTCGGCACGACGCTGGCCGACGTGCTGAAAGAACGCGTCTGAGGCGACCGCCCGCCGGAACCCTCTGGGCCGGCGGGCGTCCCCTTTCAAAACCTCCTCCCCGGGGCCATCTCCTTCGAGAGACTGGATGAAGACCATGAACCTCGAACGACAGAGCTTTGATATCGACGAGCCGCAGGCGGGGCCGAGCTGGGCGCCGAAGAACTGGCCGCCCGTCGATAGCGACGACTGGACCGCCGCGCTCGATCCGCAGCAGATGCAGGTCGTGGTGAAGGCCGCCGCGGCCAAGGCCGGCGCGCCGCTCGCGGCCGCCGAGGTCGAGCGCGCCGCCGACGATTCGATCCGCGCGATGATGCTGATCCGCACCTATCGCGTGCGCGGGCACCTTGGCGCCAATCTCGATCCGCTGCACCTGTCGACGCGCGAGCTTCCCGCCGACCTCACCCCCGAATATCATGGCTTCGTCGGCGCCGATCAGGACCGCCCGGTCTATCTTGGCGGCACGCTGGGGGTCGAGCGCGCGACGGTGCGCGAGATCGTGTCGATCCTGCAGGCGAATTACTGCGGGCACGTCGGTCTCGAATATATGCACATCGCCGACGTCGAGGAGCGGCGCTTCCTGCAGGAGCGGATGGAGGGCGCCGACAAGCGCGTCGAATTCACCCGCGAGGGCAAGCAGGCGATCCTCAAGAAGGTGATCGAGGCCGAGGAATGGGAGAAATTCCTCGCCAAGAAATATGTCGGGACCAAGCGCTTCGGCCTCGACGGCGGCGAGGCGATGATCCCGGCGCTCGAAAGCATCATCAAATATGGCGGCGCGCTCGGCGTGCGCGAGATCGTCTATGGCATGGCGCACCGCGGCCGCCTGAACATGCTCGCCAATGTGATGGCGAAGCCCTATCGCGTGATCTTCCACGAATTCCAGGGCGGCAGCGCGAACCCCGACGACGTCGGCGGATCGGGCGACGTCAAATATCACCTCGGTACCTCGACCGACCGCGAATTCGACGGGATCAGCGTCCACATGTCGCTCGTCCCCAACCCCTCGCACCTCGAGGCGGTCGATCCGGTCGTGCTCGGCAAGGTGCGCGCGCAGCAGGTTCACCGCGACGATCTCGCCAAGCATGAACAGGTGCTTCCGGTGCTGATCCACGGCGACGCGGCGTTCGCGGGGCAGGGCATCGTCTGGGAATGTTTGGGCTTCTCGGGCGTCCCGGGCTACAATACCGGCGGCTGCATCCATTTCATCGTCAATAACCAGATCGGTTTTACAACCAGTCCCGCTTTCGCCAGATCGTCCCCCTATCCCTCGGACGTCGCCAAGGGCGTGCAGGCGCCGATCCTCCACGTCAACGGTGACGATCCCGAAGCCGTGACCTTTGCGTGCAAGCTCGCGATCGACTTCCGCCAGCAGTTCAAGCGCGACATCGTGATCGACATGTGGTGCTATCGCCGCTTCGGCCACAACGAGGGCGACGAGCCGAGCTTCACCCAGCCGCTGATGTACAAGACGATCCGCAAGCATCCGCCGGTCAGCGAGCTGTTCGGCGCGCGGCTGGTCGACGAGGGCGTGATCGACGGCGACTATGTCGCGACGCACCGCGGGGAATTCGTCGCGCACCTCGAGGAAGAGTTCAAGCTCGGCGCGAGCTACAAGGCGAACAAGGCCGACTGGTTCGCGGGCCGCTGGTCGGGGCTCTATGCGCCGAAGGACGAAGGCAACACGCGCCGCAACGTCGATAGCGGGGTGACTAGCAAGCTGTTCGACGCGGTCGGCCGCGCCATCACGACGATCCCCGACGACGTCGACGTCCACAAGACGCTGCGCCGCGTGATCGACGGCCGCGCCGAGATGTTCAAATCGGGCGAGAATTTCGACTGGGCGACCGGCGAGGCGCTCGCTTTCGGCACCTTGCTCAGCGAAGGCTATCAGGTCCGCCTGTCGGGCCAGGATTCGGGCCGCGGCACCTTCAGCCAGCGCCACGCGGTGTGGGTCGACCAGACGAGCGAGGCGAAATATGTGCCGCTGAAGACGCTGCCGCACGGCCGCTTCGAGGTGCTCGACAGCCCGCTCTCCGAATATGGCGTGCTCGGCTTCGAATATGGCTATGCGATGGCCGATCCGAAGAGCCTCGTGCTGTGGGAGGCGCAGTTCGGCGACTTCGCCAACGGCGCGCAGATCATGATCGACCAGTTCATCGCGTCGGGCGAAGCCAAATGGCTGCGCGCCAACGGCCTCGTCCTGCTGTTGCCGCACGGCTATGAAGGCCAGGGGCCCGAGCATAGCTCGGCGCGCCTTGAGCGCTTCCTGCAGCTGTGCGCGGGCGACAATATTCAGGTGTGCAACATCACCACGCCGGCGAATTATTTCCATGTGCTGCGCCGCCAGATGCTCCGCGATTTCCGCAAGCCGCTGATCATCATGACGCCCAAGTCGCTGCTGCGCCACAAGCTCGCGGTGAGCAGCCGCGACGAATTCCTCGGCGACAGCCATTTCATGCGCATCAAGTCCGACATGACGCCGCCCGCCGACGACAGGATCAAGCGGCTGGTGCTCTGTTCGGGCAAGGTCGCCTATGACCTGATGGAAGCGCGCGACAGCGCCGGTCTCGACGACGTCAGTGTCGTGCGCATCGAACAGCTCTACCCCTTCCCGGGCGAAGCGCTTGCGGTGCGGCTCAAGCGGATGACGAATCTCGAATGCGTCGTCTGGGCACAGGAAGAGCCGCGCAACAATGGCGCGTGGTTCTTCGTCGAATCGCTGATCGAGGAATCGCTGGGCGAAGCGGGGCACAAGGGCATGCGCCCGCGCTACGCCGGCCGCGCCGCTGCAGCCTCGCCCGCGACCGGCCTGATGAGCCGCCACCAGACCGAGCAGGCGGCGCTCGTTGCCGATGCGCTCGGCCTCGACGTCCGCGCCGAAATCCGCCGCACCAAGAACAAAGCCTGATCCCCAAGGAACGAACCTCATGAGCACCGAAGTCAAAGTTCCCACCCTCGGCGAAAGCGTCACCGAAGCGACGATCGGCGAATGGCTGAAGCAGCCCGGCGAAGCGGTCGCGGTCGACGAACCGATCGCCAGCCTCGAAACCGACAAGGTCGCGGTCGAGGTGCCGTCGCCCGTCGCCGGGGTGATGGGGCAGCAGGTCGCCGCGGTCGGCGATACGGTCAATGTCGGCGCGGTGATCGCGACGATCGAGGCGGGTGACGGGAAGGCTGCTCCGGCGCCGGCTGCCAAGGCCGAAGCGAAGGCTGAGGCGGCTGCGCCTGCGCCTGCGGCGACGAGCAGCGGCGAGAGCGTCGATACCGTCACCACCATGTCGCCCGCGGTGCGCCGCCTGGTGCTCGAGCATGGGCTCGACCCGACCAAGATCAAGGGCACGGGCAAGGATGGCCGGCTGACCAAGGAAGATGTGCTCGCCGCCGCCAATGCCGCGCCCGACGCATCGCCCGCGCCGAGCCCCGCCGCTGCGGCGGCCCCCGCGCCGGCGGGCGCGCCCGGCCGCCAGGAAGAGCGCGTCAAGATGACCCGCATGCGCCAGACGATCGCCAAGCGGCTGAAGTCGGCGCAGGACACCGCGGCGATGCTGACGACCTTCAACGACGTCGACATGTCGGCGGTGATCGAGGCGCGCGGTCGCTACAAGGATCTGTTCGAAAAGAAGCACGGCGTGCGGCTGGGCTTCATGGGATTCTTCACCAAGGCGGCGTGCCTCGCGCTCAAGGATATTCCGGCGGTCAACGGCCGGATCGACGGCGACGAGATCGTCTATAACAATTTCATGGACATCTCGGTCGCGGTCAGCGGTCCGGCGGGCCTCGTCGTGCCGGTGATCCGCAACGCCGAAACGCTGAGCTTCGCCGACATCGAAAAGACGATCGGCGACTTCGGCAAGCGCGCCAAGGACGGCACGCTGACGATGGAGGACATGACCGGCGGCACCTTCACCATCTCGAACGGCGGGGTGTTCGGGTCGCTGATGTCGACCCCGATCATCAACCCGCCGCAGTCGGCGGTGCTGGGCCTCCACCGCATCGAGGACCGTCCGGTCGTCGTGAACGGCGAAGTCGTCGTGCGCCCGATGATGTACCTCGCGCTCAGCTATGACCACCGGCTGATCGACGGCCGCGAGGCGGTGACCTTCCTCAAGACGATCAAGGAAGCGATCGAGGATCCGACGCGGCTGCTGATCGACCTTTAAGGATGGTTGGGCGCGTCGGCGCAAAGGAGAAGGGCATGAGCTTGCAGTCGTTCGCCGCGCGCCGCACCTTGCTTCCGCTTGCCGGGCTCGTCGCGCTGACGGGGTGCGGTGAGGCCGAAAAGGCGTTCGACGACGGCTACAAGACGCAGTTCGTCGACTCCTTCACCCGGAGCTGCCAGTCGAGCGCGACGAAGGGCGGCGCGCCATCGGAGGTCGCGGCGAGCGTCTGCAAATGCGCGGCGGACGAATTGGTCGCGAAATACAGCCCGGGCGAATTGCTGTCGCTGTCGGACGAGGAGGCGCTGCCGGTGATGCAGGGCTGCGCCCGGCAGGCGGGGCTGGAGGTCTAGGGCGATGGCGGCGGATCTCGAACCGCTGTTCGCTTATGGCAGCTTGCGGCGCGCCGATGTGCAGCACGAGCAGATCGGGCGGCAACTGGTCGGGACGGCGGACGCGCTCTCGGGCTTTCGTCTCGGGCGCATTCCGATCGACGATCCGGAAGTCGTGCGGCAGAGCGGCGAGACGCATTATCCGGTGCTCGCTGCCGACGCCGCGGCTTCGCAGCGCGTGGCGGGCACCCTATATTGGCTGACGAAGGACGAATTGGCCGCGGCCGACGCTTATGAGGCCGAAGAGTATCAGCGAAGGCGCGTGACGCTGGAATCGGGCCGGACGGCCTGGGTCTATGTCGCGGCGCCGGGACTCGAAATGGAGTGAATGATGGCTGACTATGATTATGACGTGCTGGTGATCGGCGCCGGTCCCGGCGGCTATGTCGCGGCGATCCGCGCGGCGCAGCTGGGGCTCAAGACCGCGTGCGCCGAAGGGCGCGAGACGCTGGGCGGCACCTGCCTCAACGTCGGCTGTATTCCGTCGAAGGCGATGCTCCACGCCTCCGAATATTTCGAGGCGGCGGCCGGCGGCGCGATGGAAAAGATGGGGATCAAGGTAAAACCCCAGCTCGACCTCGATACGATGCACGGCCAGCGCAAGGACGCGGTCAAAGGCCTGACCGGCGGCATCGAATTTCTGTTCAAGAAGAACAAGGTCGACTGGCTGAAGGGCTATGCCAAGTTCACCTCCGCCGACACGGTCGAAGTGGCGGGGAAGGCGGTCCGCGCGAAGAATATCATCATCGCCACCGGCTCGTCGGTGACCCCGCTGCCCGGCGTCGAGGTCGACAATGACAAGGGCGTGATCGTCGATTCGACCGGCGCACTCGAACTCGCCAAGGTGCCGGAACATATGGTCGTGATCGGCGGCGGCGTGATCGGGCTCGAACTTGGCAGCGTGTGGCGCCGCCTGGGTGCCAAGGTCACCTGCGTCGAGTTCCTCGACCAGATCCTGCCCGGCATGGACGGCGACGTCCGCAAGGAAGCGAACAAGATCTTCAAGAAGCAGGGCATCGAATTCAAGCTGAAGACCAAGGTCACCAAGGCCGAGGTGAAGGGCAAGAAGGCGGTGCTGACGCTCGAGCCCGCCGCGGGCGGCCCTTCGACAGGCTCAGGACTCGAGACGCTCGAGGCCGACGTCGTGCTCGTGTCGATCGGACGCCGGCCGAACACCGACGGGCTCGCGCTCGACAAGGCGGGGCTGGCGGTCAATCAGCGCGGTCAGATCGAGGTCGACCATGACTTCCGCACCGCGGTCGATGGCATCTGGGCGATCGGCGATGTCGTGCCGGGGCCGATGCTCGCGCACAAGGCCGAGGACGAAGGCATCGCCTGCGCCGAGAATATCGCGGGGCTGACCGGCATCGTGAACCATGATGTCATCCCGTCGGTCGTCTATACCTGGCCCGAAATCGCCGGCGTCGGCCTGACCGAAGAGGCGGCCAAGGAGCACGGCGAGGTCAAGGTCGGCAAATTCCCGATGCTCGCGAACAGCCGCGCCAAGACCAATCACGAACCCGACGGCTTCGTGAAGGTGATCGCCGACGCCAAGACCGACCGCGTGCTCGGCGTCTGGTGCATCGCGAGCGTCGCAGGCACGATGATCGCGCAGGCCGCGCAGGCGATGGAGTTCGGCGCGACGAGCGAAGACATCGCCTACACCTGCCACGCGCACCCGACGCACAGCGAGGCGATCAAGGAAGCCGCAATGGCGGTGACGGGCAAGCCGATCCACATCTGATCGGACGCTTCGGCCCGAACGATGGAAAGAGGGCGGCAAGGTCATCCTTGCCGCCCTTTTGTTTTCGGCAGGGCGCCGAATGCAGCCTAGGCTTGCGGTGCGGGGTCCGGTTCCTCGGTGGGAGCGGGTGCCGGTTCGTCGGTCGGCGCCGGCGCCGGCTCTTCGGTGGGCGCGGGCGCCGGAGCGGGATCGGTCGTCGGATCGCTGGAGGGATCGGTGGTCGGTTCGGGGGCCGGCGCCGGTTCTTCGGTCGGGGCCGGGGGCTGGGTTTCCTGGGCAATCGCAGCCAGCGGCGAAACGACGAAGCTCGCCGCGACAACGGACATAATCGCAATCTTACGCATGATATCTCCTGTGAGTTGAGCGATCAGGGCGGGAAGCAAGCCGCCTCGATCGCGCCGGGCTTGCCTTTTTCCGCAAACCGTGGGCCGCAACGTGCTTCCATCGGCCATTGTTCCGGCGGTCCGCCGAGCGGCGTTCCATTATGGGACGGATGCCTCGAATCGTGCGGCGGGTCGTTCGCAGCGGATCGAATGACCGCGGCGCAACCGAAGGTCAGGCCTGCATCAGCGCGCGCCAGCGTATCCTGGCTTCGTCGCTCCACACGCCCTCGGCCGAGGGATAGAATTCGGCGAAGACCGGCACGTCGTCGGGAAGGATCACCCAAGGCTGCTTGCTGCGCGTGAAGATATGGACGTCGGGCGGAAAGGGGGCCGGATCGTCGAGCGTGCCGACGCGGACGAAGGACGAGCGCCGCCCCGAAGTCGAATAATGGCTCCACAGCGCGACGCGGCAGGTCGGACAGCGCGCGATTTCCTGTCCCTTGCCGCTCTCCGACGGCGTGGGGACATAATCGGGCGCCCCCTCGACCTCCAGCCGGTCGCTTTCGATCACCGCGTTGACGACGAAGGCGCTGCCGGTCTCGCGCTGGCACCAACGGCAATGGCAGCAGTGAACGATCATCGGCGCGTCGGCCATCCGGTAGCGGACCGCGCCGCAGCTGCATCCGCCCTCCATCGCCCGCTCCTCTCCGTTGTGCGCCGATGCGCGCGATGATAGCGCCGCAGGCGATGGATACGCAAACCCTCGTTCGCCTGCTCGACCTTGCCGGCATCGGCGTCTTCGCGCTGACCGGGGCGCTGATGGCGGTGCGCCTGCGCCAGACCTTCGTCACCGCGGGCTTCTTTGCGCTCGTCACCGGCGTCGGCGGCGGCAGCGTGCGTGACCTGCTCATCGGCGCGCCCGTTTTCTGGATACAGGACGGCGCGGTCGCTGCGGTGTGCATCGCGATCGCGCTGGTCGTCTGGGTGACGCCCGAGCGCTGGTGGCGCGGGGATTTGCTCGAATGGGCCGACGCGGTGGGGCTCGCGGCCTACAGCGTGTTCGGCACCTGGAAGGCGATCAGCTGGGGCGTGCCGGTCGTGCCGGCGTTGTTGATGGGGATCATCACCGGCTGCGTCGGCGGGATCATCCGCGACGTGCTCGCGAGCGTGCCCTCGATCCTCTTGCGCCCCGAAATCTATGTGACCGCGGCGGCGCTGGCCTCGACCCTCTATCTGCTCCTACTGTGGGCCGGCGCGGGGACCGCGCTCGCCGCCGCCGCCGGCGCAATCGCCGGCTTCGCGCTGCGCGGCGCGGCGATCCGCTGGTCGCTCGCGCTGCCGGTTTATCGCGCCGGAGAGGATAAACAGTTTTAATTTGTCATATTTTTCGTTAAGTAGGAACCTAATGAAATCGGGATAACGCCCCGATAAAAGAAACTGATCGAGGGGTCGCAGCCATCCTCCCGGGTTCATGAATTTCCTGTTGGTATCCTTTGGCGCCGGCGTGGAGGCGCCCCCCTGCGCCGGTTCATGCTCGGATGACGGGCTCGCCCTGTCCGCGCTGGTCCTGCTGGCGGCGCTGACGGTCCTCTGGTTCGCCGGGCGAACGCTGAAGCCGCACCTGCACGGCTTCGCCGCGACGATTTTCCGCTCGTGGACATCGGGCGTGTGGGCGCGGTCCGAAAGGCTCTGGATCGACGCCATCTTTTGACCGGCGCCATCGCACTTGACCCCGCGGCGCGGCGCGGCAAGATTTCCCGACGAAGCGAAGGGGGATCGGCATGACAATCGCACGCGCCGCGGTAAATGGCATCGACATCGCCTATGAAGATCGGGGGCCGCGCGATGCGCCGGCGATCCTGCTCGTCATGGGGCTCGGCGGACAGCTGACGCTGTGGCCCGACGAGTTCGTCGAGGCGTTGAATGCGCGGGGGTTCCGCACTGTGCGCTACGACAATCGCGACGTCGGCCTGTCGACGCGGTTCGACGAAGCCGGCGTGCCCAGCCTCAAATGGATGTTCGTCAAGGCGGCGCTTGGCCTGCCGGTGCGCGGCGCCTATGGCCTCGCCGATATGGCGGCCGACGGCGTCGCGCTGCTCGACCATCTCCACGTCCGCCGTGCGCATATCGTCGGCGCGTCGATGGGCGGCATGATCGCCCAGCATATCGCGGCGCGCTATCCCGACCGCACGCTGTCGCTGACCTCGATCATGTCGACGACCGGCAACCGCCGCCTGCCGCGCGCGCAGAAGGAGGCAATGCGGGTGCTTGCCAATCGGCCGATGGGCGGCGATCCCGAGGATATGATCGCCTATTCGGTGAACGCGGCGCGGGTGATCGGCAGTCCCGGTTATCCGGCCGAGGAGGAACGGTTGCAGCGCCGCGTGCGCGGCGATTATGCGCGCGGCTTCTATCCGCAGGGGGTCGCGCGGCAGATGGCGGCGATCGTCGCCGACGGCGACCGGCGGCCGATGCTCAAGCGGATCATGGCGCCGACGCTGGTGATCCATGGCGAGGCCGATCCGCTCGTCCCCGTCGCGGGCGGGCGCGATACCGCCGATAGCATCGCGGGCGCGCGGCTGATGACGATCCCCGGCATGGGCCACGACCTGCCGCTTGCGCTCGTCGATATGATGACCGACGCGATCGCCGGCCACGCGAACGCCGCGGTGGCGATGGCTTAGGAGCTTAGCGCAGCAGCAATGCGATGCTGGCGAGCCAGCCCTTCGCCTCGCTCGCCGGGCGCGGCAGCGCGGGCTGATAGGCGCGGCAGTCGAGGCACGCGGCTTGCACCGACCCCGCCTCGGTCAGCAGCGACAGGTCCTGCACCAGGCGCCGCTCGGTCAGCTGGCGGTTCAGCGCCGCGAGGCCAAACCAGCCGCGCGGCGCGCGCGCCGTCTGGTCCTTGTCGGGACCGAACAGCTCGGCCAGCATTTTCGAAAATTCGCTCGGTTCGTCCTCGAAATATTCGGCGTGATAGTCGCCCTCGATCTTCGCGAGCTTCGCCGCCGCCGCCATCGCATCGGGCAGCCCCCCGAACTGGTCGACCAGCCCGATCTGGCGCGCCGTGCCGCCCGCCCACACGCGCCCTTCGGCAATCGTGCGGATCTTTTCGATCGGCTGCTTGCGGCTCTTGGCGACGAGGCCGGTGAAACGCGCGTAGATATCTTCGACGCTTGCCTGTGCGAGCTGGTTGAACTCCTCGTTCACCCCGCCGAGCAGGTCGGGCTGGCCCGACAGCGGGGTCGTCGCAATGCCGTCGGCGTTGACGCCGATCTTGGCGAGCGCCTTGTCGAAGCTCGGCAATATGCCGAAGACGCCGATCGAACCGGTGATCGTGTCGGGCTCGGCAAAGATGCGGTCGCCCGGGGTCGAAACCCAATAGCCGCCCGACGCGGCGACATTCGCCATCGACACCACGATCGGCTTTTTCTTCGCCTTCGCCGCGAGCAGCGCCTGGCGGATCCGTTCGGACGCCATCACCGATCCGCCGGGCGAATCGACGCGCAGTACGATCGCCTTCACATCGTCGTCGCTCGCGGCGTCGAGGATGTGGTTCGCGATCGTCTCGCCGCCCGCGGTGCCGTTCGACGCTTCGCCATCGACGATCTCGCCGACGACGGGGACGACGCCGATCGTGCTGCCCTTTTCTTCGGGCGGGTTGGCGGCGACCCAATTGTCGAGCGGGATCGCGTCATATTCCCACGGCCGGCTGTCGTCGGACGCGCCGCTGATTTCGGCGACGCGTTCGTCGAACGCCATGCGGCTGCCGAGCTTGTCGACGAGGCCCGCGTCGAGCGAGGCTTTCGACAGATCGTTGCCCGCCGCCTTCACCATCCCGGGCGTGTCGGCGATGAAGGCGTCGAGCTTCGCCTGGGGCCGCGCCTTCTTCACGTCGCTCAGCCATTTGTCCCACAGCACGCCGGCATAGGCGAGGTTCGCCTCGCGTGCTTCGGGCGACTGGTCGCTGCGCAGAAAGGGCTCGACCGCGCTTTTGAAGGTGCCGACGCGATAGATATGCGCGGTGATGCCCAGCCGGTCCATCAGACCCTTGTAGTAAAGACGCGACCCGCCCGGCCCGGCGATCGCGACGCCGCCGATCGGGTCCGACCAGATCTCGCTCGCGTGCGAAGCGAGCTGATAGCTGTCGGTCGTATAGGCGGTGGCAAAGGCGAGCACCGGCTTTTTCCTGGCGCGCACCTTGTCGACCGCCGCGCCGATCTCGGCGAGCGAGACCTGGCCGCCACCAAGGAAGCGGTCGAGGTCGAGCACCACGGCATTGACACGATCGTCGCCGGCCGCGGTCTCGAGCGCGTGAACGACGTCGCGGACGCGGAATTCGCGCAGTTCCTGTCCGCCCGACAATGCTGCGAACGGATCCACTTCCGCGGGCTGCTCGGTGACGACCCCGTCGAGTTCGAGCACCAGCGCGCCCTTGCTCACGGGCAGCGCGGCGTTGGGGCGCCCGGTGAGCAGGCCGAAGAGGGCGACGAAGAAGAGGAGCAGGAAGATCAGCGCAAGCCCGTCCTTGATCGCGACGAGCAGATTCCAGACCTTGCGCGGAAAGCTGGTCGTCGGCCGCGGTGCGGGGTCGCCCGGCTGCGCGGCGCGCACGGGAATGGCCCAGGGACCCTGGTTGTTGGTCGGCGGCGTGGCGGTGGTGTCGGTCATGTGTGCAGAAGTAATCGCGGCATCCACCCTTGGCAATGCACGCTTCGACGGACGACATTTGGGACCGGACCTAGAGCCAGCCCTCCCGTCGATACCAGCGGACGGTTTCGGCGAGCGCGTCGTCGGTCGCGATTTCGGGCTGCCACAGATCGCGCGGCGGGCAGGCGCCGCCTGCGACGACCCAGTCGGGATGCGCGATATAGCGCGCGCGGTCGGGGGTCAGCTTGGCGCGGCCGCGGCGCAGCAGCGGGTCGAGCCGTCCGCCTGCCTTGAGCAACGCGGCGGGTATCGCGAGGGTCGAGACGCGCCCGCGCCCGACCGCGCGGCCGATCGCGCGCGCAAAGGCGCGGTGCGTCCAGCCGCCGGGCTCGCCATCGTCGGGTTCATAGATTTGTCCGATGCTCGCCCCTCGATCGGCGGCGAGCGCGACAAGCAGGCGCGCGAGCTCATCGACATAGATCGCCGACATGCGCCCGGCGGGGGGCAGCAAGGCGATGCCGCGCCGCGCCATGCGAAACAGGTCGAGCATCTCGGCATCGCCGGGGCCGAACACCGCGGGCGGGCGCACGATCGTCCAGTCGAGCCCGCTGTCGCGCACGATCGCTTCGGCGCGCGCCTTCGACCAGCTGTAGTTCGACAGCTCGGCCTCGCGCGCCGCGAGCGAGGAGACATGGACGAAACGCGCGACCCCCGCCGCGCGCGCGGCATCGACGACATGACGCGTCGCGGTCGCATTGCCGGCCTCGAAGTCGGCGCGAGTCGGCACGTTGACGACCCCCGCGATATGCATCACCGCGTCGCTGCCCTGCGCCATCGCGGCGAGCGCATCGGGTCGGTCGAGCGCGCCCGCGATCCAGGTCACCCCTTCGCGTTCGGGCTGCGGGCGGCGGGTGAGCGCGCGGACGTGCCACCCCGCCGCGACCGCCCGCGCCAGCGTTGCCCCGCCGACGAAGCCCGTTGCGCCGGTCATCGCGAGGACGGCTTTGGTCACAGCAGGACCATATGGTCGCGGTGAATGACCGCGGCGCGCGGCGCATAGCCGAGCGCCGCCGCCTGCGCCTCGCGCCCGAGGCCCAGGATCGCGGCGGTATCGGCGGCGGGATATTCGGACAGGCCGCGCGCGACGGAGCGGCCGTCGGGGCCGGCGATGTCGAGGATGTCGCCGCGTGCGAAATCGCCGCTCGCGCTCATGATCCCCGCCGCGAGCAGGCTCGCGCCGCCCTGCAGCGCCTTGACCGCCCCCGCGTCGATGACGAGGCGGCCCCTGGCGGTCAGACCGCCGGCGAGCCACGCCTTGCGCGCGCTCGCGCCCCTTTCGGCGACGAAGATCGTATGCCGCGCGGCGGTCGACAGCGGCCGCTCGATGCGTCCCGAAGCGATGGCGAGATGCGCCCCCGCGGCGCCCGCGATGCGCGCCGCGGCGATCTTCGACACCATGCCGCCCGACCCCATGCCCGACGCCGAGCCCGCATCGGCCATTGCCTCGACCCCCGCGTCGATGCGCTCGACGCGCGCGATATGCTGCGCGCCCGGCAACGCCGGATTGCGGTCGTAAAGCCCGTCGATGTCCGACAGCAGCACGACGCCCTGCGCGCCCGCGGCCTGCGCGATGCGCGCGGCGAGCCGGTCGTTGTCGCCGAAGCGGATTTCCTCGGTCGCGACGCTGTCATTCTCGTTGATCACCGGCACGACGCCGAGCCCCAGCAGCCGGTCGAGCGTCGCGGCGGCATTCAGATAGCGGCGGCGATGTTCGAGATCGTCCAGCGTCACGAGCATCTGCGCCGCGGTCAGCCCCTCGGCGCCGAGCACTTCGGCCCAGACCTGACTCAGCGCGATCTGCCCCGTCGCCGCGGCCGCCTGCGCGTCCTCGAGGCTCGCGCGGCCGCCCTTCGGCAGCCCGAGCCGCCGCGCGCCGAGCGCGATCGCGCCCGACGAGACCACCGCGACCTGCTGCCCGGCGCGCGATCGCGCCGCGATGTCGGCGGCAATCCCCGCCAGCCAGTCGCGCCGCACCGCGCCGCCTTCGTCGACGAGCAGCGCCGACCCGATCTTGACGATCAGCCGCGGGCACGAAGCGGGCGCAAAAAGGCTCATGCCTGCGCCGATAGCGCGGCATCGGGGGAGTGCCAATGCGAATGTCTGCATACGCCGCGGGGATATGCTATGCAGGCGCCCTCATCGAGCCCTTCTGGAGAGTCGCGCTACCCCATTTGGAGGAGCGGAACGATGACGACCGAATTGAATGAAGAGAAGCTGCACGCCTTCGTCGGCAAGATGCTCGGCGATGTCGGCGGCGGAATGAGCGTGCCCACGGTGCGGCTGGGCTTCCGGCTCGGGCTGTTCGATGCGCTCGCCGAAGGACCGGCAACGGCACGTGATCTTGCCGCGCGCGCGGGCGGGCTGCACGAACGCTATGTCCGCGAATGGGCGCTTGCCCAAGCCGCCAACGGTTATATCGACTATGATCCCGACGCCGATCGCTTCAGCATATCGCCCGAACAGGCGATGGTGTTCGTGAACCCCGACAGCCCGGTCTATCTGGCCGGTGCGTTCGAGATCATCGCCTCGATGATCGAGGCCGAGGCCAAGGTCGAGGAATGTTTCCGGCACGGCTCGGGCGTGCGCTGGGGCGACCATGCCGGGTGCCTGTTCTGTGCGACGGGTGCCTTTTTCCGGCCCGGCTATGTCAACAATATCGTCCAGGCGTGGATTCCGGCGCTGGGCGGCGTCGAGGCGAAGCTCAAACAGGGCGCGCGCGTCGCCGACGTCGGCTGCGGCGTCGGTTTTTCGACCCTGCTGATGGCCGACGCCTATCCCGAAAGCGAATTCGTCGGCTTCGATTTTCACGAACCGTCGATCGAGGAGGCGCGGCGCCACGCCGAAGGCCATGGCTATGGCGACCGCGTGCGCTTCGAGGTCGCAACGGCGAAGGAGATCGACGAGGACGGTTTCGACCTGATCACCATGTACGACTGCCTGCACGACATGGGCGACCCGCGCGGCTGCGCCCGGCATATGCGGCAGATATTGGCGCCTGAGGGAAGCTGGATGATCGTCGAACCGATCGCGGGCGACAATCCGGAGGAAAATATGAACCCGGTCGGCCGCCTCTATTACAATGCCTCGACGATGATCTGCGTCCCCACCTCGCTCGATCAGGAGGTGGGCGAGGGGCTGGGCGCGCAGGCGGGCGAGGCGCGGCTGTCGCAGATCGTGCGCGAGGGCGGCTTCCGCAATGTGCGCCGCGCGACCGAGGGGCCGTTCAACATGGTGCTCGAGGCACGCTGAGCCGGGGAAGGCCGTGTGCTCCCGCCCTTCGACACGGCTGTCCTCTTCAAGTAGAATCAAGCCCCTCCCCTGAAGGGGAGGGGCTTAAAACGATTTGTTCAGCCTAAACAGACGGCTCTAAATCGGCGACCAGTCGCCCGGCGCCTCGTCTTCGGCTTTCTCGTCGGCGCCGGGTTCGGGCTGGCCGACGGCTTCGAGCAGCTTGTCGAGCACCGCTTCGACCCCCGCGCCGCTCGCGCCCGACAGCGCCATCACCGGCGCGCCGCTCGCTTCGGCGAGTTCGGCCGAAAGCGCCGCGATCAACTCGTCGTCGAGCGTGTCGACCTTGTTGAGCGCGACGATCACCGGCTTGTCGATCAGGTCGGCGCCATAGGCTTCGAGTTCGTCGCGCACGATGCGATAGCTCGTCGCGACGTCGGCGTCGTTCGCATCGACGAGGTGCAGCAGCACGCGGCAACGCTCGATATGGCCCAGGAAGCGGTCGCCGATTCCGGCGCCGTCGGCGGCGCCCTCGATCAGTCCCGGAATGTCGGCGACCACGAATTCATGCCCCTTGTGGCTGACGACGCCGAGTTGCGGGCGCGTCGTCGTGAAGGCATAGGCGCCGACCTTCGCCTGCGCATTGCTGACCGCGTTGATGAAGGTCGATTTGCCGGCGTTGGGCAGGCCGACCAGCCCCGCGTCGGCGAGCAGTTTCAGCCGCAGCCACACCCACATTTCCTCGCCCGGCCAGCCGGGGCCGTGCTGACGCGGCGCGCGGTTGGTCGAGCTTTTGTAGCTCGCATTGCCGCGCCCGCCGTCCCCGCCGCGCAGAAAGACGATGCGCTCGCCCTCTTTGGTAAGGTCGGCGAGCAGCGTGCGCTCTTCGTCGTCGGCGAGTATCTGAGTGCCGATCGGCACCTGGATGACAAGGTCGGGGCCGCCCGCACCCGTCCGGTCGCGCCCCGCGCCCGGCGTCCCGCGCTTCGCCTTGAAATGCTGGGTATAGCGAAAGTCGATCAGCGTGTTGAGGCCCGCGACCGCCTCGAACACGACATCGCCCCCCTTGCCGCCGTTACCGCCGTCGGGGCCGCCATATTCGATATATTTCTCGCGCCGAAAGCTGACCGCGCCGGGGCCGCCGTCGCCGGACTTCACGAAAATCTTGGCTTGATCGAGGAAGTGCATGATGGGGCCTTTTGGGGCGGAGAACCGAAACTAACCCTCTAAACCCGTTCGTGTCGAGCGAAGTCGAGACACCCCGCGGAATAGCGCCAAGCCGAAGGGCATCTCGACTTCGCTCGATACGAACGGGGTTGGGAACGCGGCGCCTTAGCGCGCACGCAATAAAATTGCCAGCGGCTTAGGGATGCGACGATGGCGCGGATATTCCTTGGCAATAGGAGCCGTTGCTCTCCCATCGACCGCCCGCATCGAGACAGGCATCAATCAGATTCTGCTCTTGGAGCAGCCATCCGATAAGTGCGCCGGCAACAATGAGGGCGCACAGGCTGAAGAGCCGGGTCGATCGTCGCACAGCAACGCTCCGCTCAGCTCTCCGCCTTCCCGCCATGCTCGGTCCAGAAAGCCGCAATGCGTCCGGTGATCAGCTCGGTGGCGAGCGCGCGCGCGGTGTCACGCGGCAGGCCGAGCGCTTCGGCCATCGGGCCGCCGAGCTGCGCATCGCCCATCGCCATCAGCACCAGCGCGAGCGTATCTTCGTGCATCAGCCGCTTTTCGTGCGCGTCGGGGGTCATGCCGTCGATCAACCGGTGGATCGCGCCGATAATCGGGTCGAGCGCATCGTCGTTGCCCGTCGCCGCCATCCACGTCGAAAGCGCACCCGCGCCGCCGCTGTCGAACGCGTCGAAGGCCAGGTCGACGATCTCGCGCACATTGCGCTCGCCCGGCGGCGAAGCGGTCATCTTTTCCGCGATCGTGTCGCACACCGTCTCGGCGAGATAGGCCGCGAGCGCTTTTTGCAGTCCGGCGGCGCTGCCGAAATGATGCAGCAGGTTCGCGTGCGTACGGTCGATTCGCGCGGCGACCGCCTTCAGCGTGACCGCCTGCGGCCCCATTTCGATCAGGATCTGCCGCGCCGCTTCGAGCGCGACCGACCGGCTTTCCTCGGGGCTCAGACGCTTCTTCGCTATTGACACCACTGTAAGTAATTCCTAAATATTTGCCCCTGAGGCGGACCCCGCGCCTTGTCACACCTAAACGCCGCCGAGGAACATATGTCCAGCCTTTCGCACACGCCGACCCCGCAGGACCTCTCGATCACCCCGCGCGATCGCCGCTTCGGCCGCGACGACAAACAGGGGCGCTGGTGGCTGAACGGCGACCCCGTCGCCTCGGCGTTCCACACCGCGCTGTCGGTGACCTTTCCCAAGGGCGAGGCGATGTTCATCGAGGCGGTGAAGGCGCACCGCGATGGCGTGCCCGACAAGCTGGCGCGCGAAATCCGCGCCTTCACCCAGCAGGAAGTGATCCACAGCCGCGAGCATGTCGTTTTCAACCGCAAGGCGGCGGAGGCGGGTTACGATCTTTCGGAACTCGAGGGCGATGTCGATCAGGTGATGGAACTGATCAAGCAGCGTCCGCCGATCGTCAACCTGATGGCGACGATCGCGCTCGAACATTATACCGCGATGCTCGCCGCGATCATGCTGTCGAACCCCAAGATGTACGAAGGCGCCGAGCCCGAATGGGGCGCCTTGTGGAAATGGCATGCGATCGAAGAGATCGAGCATAAGGGGGTCGCCTACGACACCTGGCTTCACGCGACGAAGGACTGGAGCCGCTGGCGGCGCTGGAAGGCGAAGTCGCTGATGATGCTCGTGATCACGACGCGCTTCTGGCCCAAGCGCGTGCGCGGCATGAAGGCGCTGCTCGCGCAGGACGGCCTGACCGGCTGGCGCGTCACCGCGCGCATCTGGTGGTATCTGCTCGGCTCGCCGGGGGTGCTGCGCAAGAGCTTCTTCCCATGGCTCGCCTATTTCCTGCCCGGCTTTCATCCGTGGAACCACGACGACCGCGCGCTGATCGGCAAATATGAAGGCGACTATGCCGACGCGCTGATGCCCGCGCACGCGTCGGCACCGCGCGACGAGGTGGCCGCCGCGGCAGCCTGAACCGGGTCCTTGCGGAGATAGGCGCGGCGCGGTTCTCTCTCTCCCACGCCGCGCTCGCTTGCGCGCGGACGCGCTTGCCGGCGCCGCGCGGCGCTGATAGCGCCTGCCCATGATATCGTCGCCCCCCGTCATCGAAACCGAACGCCTGCGCCTGCGCGAACTGCGCCTTTCCGACAAGGACGTGCATATCGCGATGTGGGCCGACGCGCGCGTGACGCGCTTCATCGGCGGCGAACCGCGCACCCCCGACGTCAGTTGGGGGAAGTTTCTGAGCTCCGCGGGACTGTGGCCGGTGATGGGGTTCGGCTATTGGGTGTTCGCCGACCGGGCGAGCGACGCGCTGATCGGCATGGGCGGCCTGTCCTATTTCTGCCGCGGCATAGCCGAACTCGAAGGATTGCCCGAGGCCGGCTGGGCGTTCGATGCCGACCATTGGGGCGGCGGGCTCGCGACCGAGGCGATGACCGCCGCGCTCGGCTGGGCCGATAGGGCGCTCGACGCCAAAGAGGTGCGCTGCATCATCGATCTTGGCAACGCCGCATCCGAACGCGTCGCCGCGAAGCTGGGGTTCGTCCGCATCGGCGACAGCGACGCGCTGGGGCATGTGGTGGCGATCTATTCGCGGCCGCGGGGCGGCTGATTTCTGTCTCTTCGTCACCCTGAACTTGTTTCAGGGTCCATGGCCTGACCTTTCCGCAAGCGCAGCGCGGAAGGAAACGGCAGGTCATGGATGCTGAAACAAGTTCAGCATGACGACGGAAAAGGGGACGCGGGCGCGCCGTCGGTCAAACCGCCTCCACGACCAGCACCCCGCCATCGGCGCTGACGACGCGGACCTTGGTGCCCTCGGCGGCGTCGGGGCCGCGCACCGGCCATTCGCCGTCGCCGACCTTGGCGCGGCCGCGGCCGTCCTCGATCGCCTGCGTCACCGTCAGCACCTCACCGATCAGCCGGCCGCCGCGCTGGTTGAGCAGCGGATCGGTCGAGACGATCGGATTGTCGCGCAGCCATTTGCGCGCGCCATAGAGGATGATCACCGCCAGCACTGCGAAGATACCGAGTTGAAGCGGCACGCCGATCGGCAGCACCCACGCGACGATGCCGGTGATGACCGCCGCGCCGCCGAGCCAGATCAGAAAAAAGCCCGGTGCGACGATCTCGGCCGCGGCGAGCAGCACGCCGAGCGACAGCCACGCCCAATGCGGTTCCATGTTGACGATCCAGTCGGGCATGTCAGCGCGCTCCCGTCTCGCCGCCCTTGCCGAGCGCATCCTTGGCGAGTTCGCCGATCCCGCCAAGCGTGCCGATCAGCTGCGTCGCCTCGACCGGGAAGAGGATCGTCTTGCTGTTCGGGCTCGTCGCGAACTGGCTCACCGCCTCGACATATTTCTGCGCGACGAAATAGTTGATCGCCTGCGCATTGCCGCTCGCGATCGCGTCCGACACCATCTGCGTCGCCTTGGCTTCGGCCTCGGCTTCGCGCTCGCGCGCCTCGGCGTCGCGAAAGGCGGCTTCGCGCCGGCCCTCGGCCTGCAAGATCTGGCCCTGCTTCTCGCCCTCGGCGCGCAGGATTTCGGAGGCGCGCAGCCCCTCGGCCTCGAGGATCGCGGCGCGTTTCTCGCGCTCGGCCTTCATCTGCCGCGCCATCGCGTTCGAAATGTCGGCGGGCGGGCGGATGTCCTTGATCTCGACGCGGGTGATCTTGACGCCCCACGGAGTCGTCGCATCGTCGACGACGTGGAGCAGCCGCGCGTTGATCTCGTCGCGCTTCGACAGCGTCTCGTCGAGGTCCATCGACCCCATCACGGTGCGCAGGTTCGTGGTCGTCAGGTTCATGATCGAGAGGTAGAGGTCGCTCACCTCATAGGCGGCCTTCGCCGCGTCGAGCACCTGGAAGAAGACGACGCCGTCGACCGCGACCATCGCATTGTCCTTGGTGATGATCTCCTGCCCCGGAATGTCGAGCACCTGCTCCATCATGTTCACCTTGCGACCGACGCGGTCGAAGATCGGCATGATGAAGTTCAGCCCCGGCTGCGCGGTGTGCGTGTAGCGGCCGAAACGCTCGATCGTATAGGCGAAGCCCTGCCGCACCGGCGTCAGCGCCCAGATCAGGAAAACGAGCGCGAGTATCACCAGCGCGAGCGCGAAATACATGATCATCCCCTCTCATAAATTCCTTGCCTACTATTGCGGGAAGCGCTGCGCTGCGCCACTGAAAAGCGCATGACCCCTGCCGATTTCGCTCCCCGCTCCTTGCTCTATGTCCCCGGCTCGAACGCGCGCGCGCTTGAAAAGGCGCGCGGCCTTACCGCCGACATGCTGATCATCGACCTCGAGGATGCGGTGCCCGAGGGGCGCAAGGAAGAGGCACGCGCCGCGATGCGCGCCGCACTGGCCGAAGGCTATGCGGGCAAGCGCGTCGCCGTGCGGATCAACGGCAGCGGCAGCGCGCATCAGGCGGCCGATCTGGGCGCGGTCGCGGGCCTCGCGTTCGATGCGGTGGTGCTGCCCAAGGTCGATGCGCCCACCGATCTCGATGCCGCGCGCGGCCTCGGCGTGCCGATCCTCGCGATGATCGAGACGCCCGCGGCGATCTATGCGGCGCGCGACATCGCCGCCGATCCGGCGGTGCGCGGGCTGATCGCCGGGCTCAACGATCTTGCGCACGAACTCGGGTTGCCCGGCGGCGATCGCGGTGCGATGAGCCTTTCGATCCAGACGATCGTCCTCGCCGCGCGCGCGGCCGGCGTCTGGTGCTTCGACGGCGTCTATAACGCGATCGACGACGCCGATGGGTTCGCGGCCGAGGCGGCGGACGGGCGCCGGCTCGGCTTCGACGGCAAGACGCTGATCCACCCCTCACAGGTCGATCCGTGCAACCGCGCCTTCGCGCCGACCGAGCGCGAGGTCGCCGCGGCCGAGGCGCTCGTCGCCGCCGCGACCGGCGGCGCGCAGCGGCACGAAGGCCGGATGATCGAGGATATGCACGTCGCGGCGGCGCGCGCGCTGCTCGCGCGGGCGGGGCGCTAGACCGGCGTTCGGTCTCGTGCCTTGCTTCGCCCCGCGCCCCGTGCCATGCGGCCGATCCATGCAGAATTCCGCTTTTCGCGCCGCCGTCGCGGCCGTCGCTTTCCTGGCCTTCGCCGCGCCCGCCGCTCATGCCAAGGGCGCCGATGCGCGCATCACCGAAGCCGATCTTGCCGCGCATATCCGCACGCTTTCAAGTGATGCGTTCGAAGGGCGCGGCCCGGGCACCGAGGGGGAGGATCGCACCATCGCCTACATCGTCGGCGAATGGGCGAAGGCGGGGCTCGAGCCGGTGCCGGGCAGTGCGACGCCGTGGCTGCAGCCGGTGCCGCTGATCGAAAGCGAGGCGCAGAGCGGCACGGTGCAGTTCAGGGTGCGCGGCCGCGACGTGAAGCTCGAGGATGATGGCATCATCGTGAGCGGGCGCGATGCGTCGGTGTCGCTGAAGGACGTTCCGGCGCTTTTCGTCGGTTATGGCGTCGATGCCGACGGCCGACCCAATGCCGACGTGCGCGGCAAGCTCGCGATCATGCTGATGGACACGCCGCCCTTCGGCGAGGCGCAGCCGCGCTATCGCGAGCGGCGGCAGATGCTCGCCGACGCCGGCGCGACGGGGGTGCTGGTGGCCGCGACCGACGCGGTGCCGTGGACGCAGCTTCGCGATGCGCTGGGCGGCAAGGCCGTGCGCCTCGGCGCCGATGCGGACGCCGGGCCGCAGGTCAGCGGCTTCCTGTCGCTCGAGGCCGCCGACGCGCTGTTCGCGCGGGCCGGCCTCGACGGCGCGGCACTGCGCGAGGCGGCGCGCGCGGCCGATTATCGCGGCGTGGTGCTGCCGGTGACCGCCGACATCGAAACGCGCACCGCCGTGCGGCGCTTTGCGAGCCATAATGTCGTGGCGAAGCTGCCCGGCGCCAATCCCGACGGCAAGGCGGTGCTGTTTCTGGGGCATTGGGATCATCTCGGCATTTGCCGCCCCGACGATGCCGCCGACCGCATCTGCAACGGCGCGGTCGATAATGCGAGCGGCATCGCCGTGCTGATCGAGGTCGCGAAGCGGCTCGCCGCGGATGCGCGTCCCGACCGCGACATCTATTTCCTCGCGACCACCGCCGAGGAGAAGGGGCTGCTCGGCGCGCGCTGGTTCGCCGATCATCCCGTGGTGCCGCTCGGCGACATCACCGTCGCGCTCAACCTCGACACCGTGGCGATCGCGCCGCGGGGAACGCCCGTGGCGACGATCGGACGCGGCAAGCCGGCTTATGACGCGCTGGTGCGCAAGGTCGCGGCGAAGCTGGGCCGCACGATCGACGGTGATGGCGAGGCCGATGCCTTCGCGCAGCGGCAGGATGGCTGGGCGCTCGGCGCCAAGGGGGTCACCGCGCTGATGGTCGGGGGCAGCTTTTCGGACATGGGGCTGCTCGAAGCGTTCCTCGGCAGCGATTATCACCGCCCGGGCGACGAATTTTCGGACCAGATACCGCTCGGCGGTGCCGCCGAGGATGCCGATCTGCACGTCGCGCTGGGGCGGGCCTTCGCCGACCGCAAGCGCTGGGCGGGCGACTAGGGCCAGCCCTCGCCGATCAGCGCGTCAGCACGAAATAGGCGACGTAGAACCAGCTGAAGAGCCCATGGATGATCGCCCACAGCACCGACTTGTGCGTGGTAAAGCTGATCGCGATCGCAAGCGCGCTGCCGAAGCCGACGCCGTTGCGGATCACCTCTTTCTGCACGATGACCCGCCGCTCGGTCATGCCGCCTGCTTCGCGCGCTCGGTCATTTCCTGATTGAGCATTTCGGCCAGCAGGAAGGCGAGTTCGAGCGACTGTCCCGCGTTGAGCCGCGGGTCGCAGTGCGTGTGATAGCGATCGGCAAGATCCATCTGCGTCACGTCCATCGCGCCGCCGGTGCATTCGGTGACATTCTGCCCGGTCATCTCGATATGGATGCCGCCGCCATGCGTGCCTTCGGCGCGATGCACGGCAAAGAAGCCGCGCACTTCGGCGAGAATGCGCTCGAACGGACGCGTCTTGTAGCCGTTGCCCGTCTTGATGACGTTGCCGTGCATCGGATCGCACGACCAGACGACCGGATGGCCCGACGCCTTCACCGCGCGCACCAGCTTCGGCAGATGCGCCTCGATCTTGTCGTGGCCATAGCGGGTGATCAGCGTCATGCGCCCCGGAACATGGTTCGGGTTGAGCGTATCGAGCAGGCGCAAGAGCACGTCGGGCTCGAGGGTCGGGCCGCACTTCATGCCGACCGGATTGCCGATGCCGCGCAGATATTCGATATGCGCCGAGCCTTCGAAGCGGGTGCGGTCGCCGACCCACAGGAAATGGCCCGAGGTGTCGTACCAGCCGCCGGTCAGGCTGTCCTGCCGCGTCAGCGCCTGCTCATAGGGGAGCAGCAGCGCCTCGTGGCTGGTGTAGAAGCTCGTGCCCTTGATCTGCGGCACCGTCTCCGGCGTCACGCCGCACGCTTCCATGAAGGCGAGCGCTTCGGAAATGCGCGCCGCGGTTTCCTGATATTTCTTGGCCCACGGGCTGCGGTCCATGAAGTCGTGCGTCCAGGCATTGACCTGGTGCAGATTGGCATAGCCGCCGTGCGCGAAGGCGCGCAGCAGATTGAGCGTCGCCGCCGACTGGTTGTACGCCTTGATCATCCGCTTCGGATCGGGCTCGCGCCCCTCGGCCTCGAAGGCGATGTCGTTGATGATGTCGCCGCGATAGCTGGGGAGCGCCACCCCATCGACGTCTTCCATGTCGGCCGAGCGCGGCTTGGCGAATTGCCCCGCCATACGGCCCAGCTTCACCACCGGCATTTTCGAGGCAAAGGTCAGGACGACCGCCATCTGGAGCAGCACGCGGAAGGTGTCGCGGATATTGTTCGGATGGAATTCGGCAAAGCTTTCGGCGCAGTCGCCACCCTGGAGCAGGAACGCCTTGCCCTCCGCGACGCGCGCAAGCTCGCTCGTCAGCTCGCGCGCCTCGCCGGCAAAGACCAGCGGCGGATAGTCGGCGAGCTCGCGCTCGGCGGCGGCGAGCGCGGCTTCGTCCTTATAGGTGGGAAGCTGTTTCGCCTCGTGCGAACGCCAGCTTTGCGGTTGCCAATTCTGCGTCATAATCGGGTCTTTGCTGTCCATTAACGAATCGCGCGCTGCCTTGGCGCGATCGGGCGCGCGAGGCAAGGGCAAGGAAATTAGCATTGTCGGCGCTTTTCCGCACCTATGCTTTTCTTGGGGGCGCGAAACTGTTAATTTGCTATGGATCACAGAGGGCGCGCATCCGGGGGCGACGTCCCACGTTCGGCAATCGTTAATGCAATTTACTTAGGCCCCTAAGCGGGACCGCAACGCGAAACGATGGGCTGCTATGGGGAATTTGAACCCGGCTTGGTTCGGCTATGCCGCCCTTTTGTCGCTTCTGGCGATGGGTTTCCTTGCCCGAATCGAGTTCATCCGGCTGGCGCTCGCACTCGCCGCGCTGCTCGCCATGCCCTTCGCGCTGTTCGGATGGCACAGCATCGGCGCGGCGGCGCTGCTGCTCGCGATCTTCGCGTTCAACCTCGCGCTCGCCGCGCGTGGCTGGTATCGCGACGTCGGCACGCATTTCACGGCGGAGGAACTCGCGTTGCGCGGGCTGCATTTCGACCGGCTCGGCGCGAACGATGCGCGCCGGCTGATCGACCAGGGGCACTGGATCTCGGCGAAGCGCGGCGAGGTGCTGATCCGCGAGAATCAGGCGGCGCCGAGCCTCTTCTACCTCGCCGAAGGGCGCGCGCTGATCCAGCGCGACGGCGCCGACGTCGGCACGCTCGCCGACGGCGCGCTGATCGGCGAAGCGACGGTGCTCGACGGCAGTCATGCGACGGGAACGGTGATCCTGACCAGCAACGCGCGGCTGTGGTTCGTCCCCGCCGCGGCGCTGCGCGCCTATCTCGCCGCCAATCCCGACATCGCGGCGGTGCTGCACGAAGGCTTTGCGCGCGCTCTCCGCGGCAAATTGGCGAGCGCAAATACTCGCATTGCCGATATGCCGCCGCTATCCTGAGCGCATGGATCTGATTCTCTATGGTATTCCCAACTGCGATACGGTGAAGAAGGCGCGGCGTTGGCTGGACGATGCCGGCGTTGCCTATCGCTTCCACGATTTCCGCAAGGACGGGCTCGACTCCGAAAAGCTGCAAGGCTGGATCGACGCGCTCGGCTGGGAAAAGCTGCTCAACAAGAGCGGCACGACCTTTCGCAAGCTGCCCGATGCCGACAAGGCCGGTCTCGACGCCGCAAAGGCGAAGGCGCTGATGCTCGAGCAGCCCGCGATGATCCGCCGCCCGGTGGTCGAGGCGCCCGGCGGGGTGAGCGTCGGTTTTTCGGCCGATGACTGGCACGCACGCTTTGCGGCATGACGCTCTGGCGCGCCGCGCTTCTCGCCCTGCTGCTTCCCGCGGCGTGCAGCGCTGAGCCGATGGCGGCGCAGCCGACCCTCGACGGCCAGCCGCCGATCGTCATCGCGCACCGCGGCGCGTCGGGCGAACGGCCCGAACATACGCTCGCGAGCTACGAACTCGCGATCGAGCAGGGCGCCGATTTCATCGAGCCCGACCTCGTGCTCACCAAGGACGGCATCCTCGTCGCGCGGCACGAGAACGAGATTTCGGAGACGACCGACGTCGCCGACCATCCCGAGTTCGCCGGGCGCAAGGCGACGAAGACCATCGACGGCCATGCGGTGACCGGCTGGTTCACCGAGGATTTCACCCTCGCCGAACTCAAGACGCTGCGCGCGAAGGAGCGCATCCCGCGGCTGCGCGGCACCGCCTATGACGGGCGGTTCGAAATTCCGACCTTCGAGGAAATCCTTGATTTGCTCGCCCGCGTGAACAAGGAGCGCGAGCATCCAGTCGGGGTCTATCCCGAAACCAAGCACCCGACCTATTTCGCGTCGATCGGCCTGCCGCACGAAGCGCCGCTGCTCGCGCTGCTCGACCGATTTGGCTATCGCGGCCGCAGCGCACCGGTGTTCATCCAGAGCTTCGAGGTCGGCAACCTCAAGGCGCTGCGCGCCAAGAGCGACCTGCCGCTGATCCAGCTGATGGACGGCGAGGGCGGGCCGGCGGACGATCCGAAGCTGAGCTACGCCGCGATGGCGACCCCGGCGGGGCTTCGGGCGATCGCCGCCTATGCCGACGGCATCGGTCCGAACAAGACGATGGTCATCCCGCGCAGCGCGCTCGGAACACTGGGGCAGCCGATGCGTCTGGTGAAAGAGGCCCATGCGGCGGGGCTGAAGGTTCA